>Ga0078972_1005166_pt1 | contig 33850 bp, 26 predicted proteins | sample YelNatPaOPGAMG01_FD_67568 | JGI IMG/M metagenome (GOLD analysis project Ga0078972, IMG submission 67568) | Hot spring thermophilic microbial communities from Obsidian Pool, Yellowstone National Park, USA - OP-RAMG-01 (SPADES assembly) (version 2) | ecosystem: Environmental > Aquatic > Thermal... | reverse complement strand
TTTTTGGCAGTGATTGAATAACAGCCAACTAGTTTCGTTGGATTGAATTTCCGAGCGAGACAAAAACCGCAAAAAGTGGCTTCTCGCTCGGAAGAAATTCGAGATGAGAGAAGGGATTTTCACAGTTTTGTCAAACAAAAAATGGTATAATGGCTTGTCGCTCGGAAAATTTCAATTTTGAGCGTGAGCGCTGAGCGTGGAAATGGGGTAGAGTCAGAAAAGAACCAATTTCCGAAAGGGAATTACGACGCCCATTTTTAGCCACTTTCTCCTTTACCCTAGTTCAGTCAGAAAAGAACCAATTTCCGAAAGGGAATTACGACTGTAACAGGCTGGTTGATACCGTGGTCTCTGTCAATCTCGTTCGTTGCAAAACCACTTTGAGGTTCCGACCTATTGAAACGAACCTATTCTTAAGGTCAGTCCTGTGCTTATACTTAGATGTTGCAAAACCACTTTGAGGTTCTGTAGGGCATTTTTCAGCTCGTCAAGTTTCGCCTCTGTCTTGCCAAATGTTGTAATAAACCGCTCTAACATATCATCCCATTGAAACTTTTGTATGTTTTTCTAAGCTCGGCGTGCTATCATATCTCATCTCTCATTTTATGGAGGAGTGTTTTGAGCAGGCTCTTTGCGTTTGCGGCGTTCTTTATTTTATATTCTATCGTGATTGGGTTGTGTGCATCCCCGGGAGATATTGAGTATCTAAGCGATCTCTATGACCGCGTAATCTCGGCTGAGCAGGGATGGGGAGTGCTTGGAATAGACACTTGCGCGCACATTTCTGGTCAAACTCCGCTGCCGATTGTCATAAACGGTATCTCATTCTCTAAAGGATTAGGTCATCACGCGCCCGGCGAGATAATAATTGATCTAAACGGCGAGTATTCTCAGTTCGAAGCTAGGGTTGGCGTTCAGGATCAAGGCAAGAGCGTTGGAAGTGTTGTCTTTATGGTCTTTGTTGACGGCATCAAATGTTTCGACAGTGGGATTATGCGTGATGGCGATGCGCCTAAGCCCGTGAACGTATCAACAAAAGGCGCTAGCCAGCTTAGATTGGTTGTTACTGATGCCGGAGATGGCTATGTATGCGACTGTGCCAACTGGGCTGATGCTCGACTTGTGCGCGCAACACCTTTGAAACAGCGAAAAGGAGTAGAAATGTTCGATATAGCAAAGTTCGCGAGAGTGGTTACCTGCGACCCAAACCGAAAGTCAGGCACTTCAGCCGGACGAACGCAGGAATTTCCGGCTGATGACATCTATCTTGAGTCCGATCTGCCCACGATACACGGTGGATTATATACTGTGCCAACCAGCACAAAGTGCGTAGGGCTTGTTTGGGGTGAATTCCGCCGACTGCGAAAGCTTGCAATCAAATTTGCGAGCAAAGCAGACGTGCCGCCGTTGCAGGGTGCTCAGGTTGAGGCTTGGTTTGGCGTTACAGCTCATCAAGGCGAATGGCGCAGGGTTGATGGACAAATAGAACAGTCAGGCGACGAATTGATCTTTACGCCAAAGTCGCCAGATGGCTTATCCGGCATTATGAAGGTAAGATGGGTTATCCCTGCAATAGAAAAGGCTGTTAATGTGCGTTCTCTTTCTGCCTTTACGCCGCTTCGAACCAGCACAATTAACCTCTCCATTATCTGTGAGAATCCGTCGGCTGGTAGCTTAGGCAGTGTGAGCATATATAACGGTGAAATAACCAAGTCCAGCGCAAAGTCCGGCAGATGGAGCCTAAACAAGCCGCTGGATTTAACCGTTCGCTATGTTTTATCTGCTGCAGCGAAGATAGATCAAACTGTGATACTGATTAATCTTCCATCTGGTGCGTTTGGAGTTGCTGTGCAGGATGTAATCAAGAATGGCTATGTATATGTAAAAGATTTCGGCGTATTCGTAACGCAGAAGCCCAACGGCATAACGCTTGCTGATTATAAAAAATCCATCGCAGATCGAAAAACCGTGCTTGAACGAGTGAGAAGCATGCCTGATCAGACTTTTGCGAATGCGCTTGCCAAAACGCATCATTTGGCGCAGAACAGCGGGCCTATGATGCTCTCGCTCGCCTGTGATAACCAGAAGTTCATTGTGCATCGTGACGGCGTGCTTGAGGTTATGAACACAAACGTGCCGATTGCCGAGATTATCTACAACTCGCTTCAGCAGCTTTGGGTTATGAAGCCGAAGCTTGGAAACGGTGGCGGGGATATGTCGCGGTATCTGGCTGGCGGTTGGCTGCCTGCGCCAGTCAATTCAGTTACCGTTGATGGGATTGTCTATAGACAGCGCACTTATGTTGCTCCTGTTAAAGAAGGTGCGCTGCCGGTCTGTGTAGCCGAGTTTACTGCTGAAAATATCGGTGAAAAGCCCGCAGACGCATCAATTTCGCTGGCATTTGAAAGATTGCCTGGCGCGCTGAAGGCTGTTGCTGATGGCGCGGTGTTGACTGTGGATGGACGACTAAGAGCTTGGGTGAGAAACGAGAATTCGTTGTTTAAGCTGAGCGTTAAAGACTCCGCAGTTTCTGCATCAGCAGAGCTGCCGGCAAAATCAGTAGGACGAATCACCCTAATCGTGCCCGGCTTCGATATGAATGCTGACGATAGAGCCTCAATCGGCGCTGCAGAGTCGCTTTATAGAGATTTTGCTGCTTACTGGCGCTCAATTTTCGCAGACTCAATGCATGTAGAGATACCGGATGAATCTCTGCTTAATGTCATACTTGCCTCACAGGTGCACTGTTTAATAGCTTCCAGAAGCCAGGACAATGGCAGACTTGTAGCGCCTTGGATTGCTGCAAACACTTACGGTCCATTGGAAAGCGAATCCAACTCAATAATCCGCGGTATGGATATGCTTGGGCATCACGATTTCGCGCGGCGTTCCCTTGATTTCTTCATAAAGAACTATAACAAAGAAGGTTATCTCACCACTGGCTATACGTTGCTTGGTACTGGGTGGCATCTTTGGACGCTCGGCGAACATTATGAACTTACAAGAGACGATGGCTGGATTAAACAGAACGCATCAGAGATAGATCGAGTCTGCAGATGGGTTGCTGCTCAGAGAAAGAAGACTATGAAACCAAACGCGCTAGGGCAGAAGCCGCCAGAGTATGGACTTATGCCGCCGGGTGTTATAGCTGATTGGGGAGTTTATGCATATTACTTTTCGCTGAATAGCTATTATAGCGCTGGTTTGCGGCATGCCGCTAAAGCTCTTGCTGCCGCAGGCTTTTTGGATGGCGCTCAATTATTGGCAGAAGCCGCCGATTTTGATAAGGATATACTCGCGGCTTACCGTCGTACTCAGTCGTGCACGCCGGTTGTGCCGCTTCAGAACGGCTGTTATGTGCCGGGCTATCCAACTCAGGTATATACGCCGGGAAGGGTAGGGGATTTCTATCCAGGTGAAGACGGCAATCGAAGCTGGGCTTATGATGTAGAAGTCGGTGCTCATCAACTGATTCCTGCCGGAGTGCTGCCGCCTGACGGACGCGATTCGGAATGGATTATGAACCATATGGAAGACGAGCATTTTCTTGCTGATGGATGGTTTGACTATCCGGCGGCTAAAAACCACGAAGATTGGTTCAATTTAGGCGGTTTCTCCAAAGTTCAACCGTATTACTGTCGCAATGCGGAAATCTATGCGATGCGTGACGACGTAAAGCCGTTTATAAGATCTTACTTCAACCAGTTGGCTTCGCTTTTGAACACTGAAGTGCTCTCGCTTTGGGAACATTTTAGCGCTTCTGGAGCATGGAACAAGACCCATGAAACAGGCTATTTCCTTCAGCAGACCAAGTGGATGTTCGTAACAGAACGCGGTGGCGGATTGGTTCTTGCGCCTTTTGTTACCAGCGAATGGATGAAGGATGGTATGACGGTTGCCGTCAAGAAAGCGCCAACAAGCTTTGGTGAAGTTGGTTTTCGTATACACTCAAGAGTCAGAGATGGGATAATAGAAGCAGTTGTTGAACCTCCAACACGCTCAACCCCAGATTACATAGCTATCAGGCTCAGACACCCAGACGGCAGGCAGATTAAGTCTGTTGAAGTGGACGGCAAAGTTTGGGCTGATTTTGATTCGGCGAAGTCAATTGTTCGCCTGAAGCCGAGCGCAAAAAATATTGAGATCCGTGCGCATTACTAATTTTGTTGCTGTTTATTTTGTAAATTTCTTGATTGGTGTGGAAATTATAAAGTGAGAACAGAACAGGACTGAACTCGCCTCGTGAGGCTGCCCATTCGGGCAGCCTCACAACCTTTATATATCTTTACATCATAGTTATCTGAGCAGCATAGCATCTGCCCAATCCGCCCAATCTGAGTTTATGCCGTCTCCACCGTCGCCGACTACAAGCTCGATGGTTTTTGCGCCGGTTATATCCAAATCTACGCGTTTGGCGTTATCGCCTCCGCGCATAAGCCCGGATTCCCATGCTTTCCTGCCATCTATACGAACTTCAAATGTTACCGATCCTCTGCTTCCGGCGTCTGTTCCAACCCAAGCCTGCAGCCTTTTATATTTTCCGTTAATCTCGTAAGTGATGATGGCGTTCGAGTGCGACCCGATTCCTCTTGCGTAACGGTTTCTGCCGATGACTATAGGCGCGCCAGTGATGTTTTTGTTTTTCTGCAGAGTTCCATAGTCCATCCTGGCTGATTTTGGCTCCAGCGCGTCAAGATATACGCCATTGATTTTCTTAACCGGCTTAGGCGCTTCGATGGTCTTGAGCGCCGTTCTTCCTGTATCGGCAAGACAAGAAGCAGAAACATACACCATTTCCGGTTGTGGCATTGCGTTTGGATAATTTGAGTAAGCAGGCGATGCAGCTCGTTTGTTCCATACCCAAGCCGAAAGCCGATCATTATCACCTCTGCCTATCATCTTGAATTGTATGCTGTGTTTTCCCTGTGCCAGCGGGTATCTAAGGAATATCCACTGCTCAGGCGATGTTACACCGGCAGCCCAACCATCAGCCGAGCAGCTTACTGACCTAGTCTTAATCTCTTTGCCATCTATTATAACTTTGTGAAGCGGCGTGAGCCTTGGATCGTTTCCCTCTCGCAGCAGAAGGAGTTCACCACCGGTTTTCGGTACTACAACCTCTGCGATTCCTTCCATCTCTACCGCTGATTCGCTTGCGCCCACTTCGCTTGTCCAATCAGCCCCAAACTCTTTGCTACCATCAATGCCTACTTCGTTTGATTTGAAAACAACCCTTGCAGTTTTGGATTTGCTCGATATTGCTTTCACTCCATAACCCATATAATTCGAAGCTTTTGGCAGTCCTTTCGGCGGCTTACTGCTGCTGATCTCCAGAACCAGAGTTTCATAAGGCGCCAAAGGCACTTTGAGCACAGAACCGCCTTTAAGATTGCTTCCGTAAAGCCTTACTTCAGGGTAAATACTCACGGCGTATAGCGGCTTGTTTTGTGGAAGAGTTTTGAGCTTAACCATACAGATTGTTGGCGCAATCCAAGGGTTGCGCAGCGCCACGACCCCTTTGTTTTTTGTCCAATGTGCATATCCGTAAGGTTCGCGCGGCATTGGCGCATCTCTTGTGATTTTTGGGCACTTCCCATTCTGCCAAGATACAGGCAGTATAGGTTCTGTTTCCGCGAGCATCGCCTCGTTTTTGCGTGCCCATTTAATAATCCCAGCCAGAGTTTTCCATCGGCTCTTATCCATAAACTTCGGGTTTATATAGAGCGGCAGGAACATATGTCCGCGCATGATCGTAATCACAGCATCGTTTGTGAAAGGCTCTGAGCTTTGGTGTATTATCCCCAATACTTCCTGTGCGGCTATAGGAACCGACAGCCACTCAGCACCCTGCAGATTAAAGTAGTCGCGTGCCGTTGTGTAGCTTTCTCTATAGATTGGACATGGGACGCGTCCAGTCGGCGCATCGTCTCCGAATGTTCCTATGACAGAGTTTGAGTAACAAGCCCACCAGGGACTTGGGTTAAATCCAAAACATGTTGATTCAATCCATGCATCCGGCGCTGATTCGTGGATTGACTCGAATATCTCAATAATCCCTTCGGCGCATGCTTCAGCAGATAGGATCCCTGGCTCATGACCATGGTCTGGCGAGTAGCAGATGAACTGATAACCATCAAATTTCAGATGTCGGATTTTGTAGCGTTCTATAAGATCAAGCAGCCTGCTTCTGAATGTTTCTCGATATTTAGTGCCGGCAAGGCAGGTATAGCGCCAATCCCAAGGCGTCATAAAAGTTTCAAACCCCTTGCTTTCTGCCCAATTGTTATCAAGAGCAGTTGGATATTGACTGCTTGGTGATACCCAAAGCCCCAGATGTGATCCGATGTTTGATGCCCCGCGCTCAATGTTCGAAAACCCATCTGGAAACAGCTTCTCATCTATCTCCCAGATGCTTTTTGGATTAGACCAGCCCATATCTATGCAGAATGTGTCGAAGCTTACTTTATACGGTCTATAAAGATCTCTACCGAACTTCTGCATCAAATCCAATATGTCAGCTTCTGTGTAGTATGGCGCTGGCGACGTCCACCAACTGTTATAGTTCACGTGTAGTTTGTATGGGGTTGGTCTATGCATTGATATATATCGCTCGAAAGCCTGTTTTTCCATGCCCCGTGCCGCGACGCCATAGACAGCTTTTCTAGATTCATACCATACACCTGGCTGGAGTTTTATTCCAGGTTGGTGTGCCAAGATCAGATGTTTATCTGTGATCCGAGTAGATGCGATTGGAAATTCAATGCCAACGAAGAATCCATCCATATAAGCAGGGTAGCTTTGAATCCCATCGCTCTGCAGCGCCACCTGCTTGTTTCCAATATCTATGTCTTCCAATACGATTTCTTCAAGCAGCTTAGGCGAGTCCGTGCCTATGAGCCGCATCCTTACCCATTTTCTGAGCACCCCTTCTTTTGGATACCACTTGAGCATGAGCAGCATTTCTACTTTTGACGAGTCATCCAGTACCGCAGGCGTGAATCTTGCCTCAAGCGTTTCTCCTGCAGCCAAATTCCCGTGTGTTTCAGAAAGTTTAGCATTGCTTTTCACTACAGCGTTTTTAAACTTTAGGCTCGGCGGATCAAGTGAGACTCGAAGCATATTGCCATCGTGCGCAAGCACCACTTGATCTAACCCTGTTTTGATAGATATCGAAGCCATCTCCGCAGCAGAAACCATGCTGACTGAAATCGCAAATATTACTACTATAAAAATCAAGCTTGCTGTGTTTACTCGAAAGCTCTTTAAAAGATGCATATCCTTCTGACCATCCTTTGGCTGGGAATTTACCATGTATGTTAGCAGATTTACCTGTGCCGTGCGAGATTATTTCGGCAGATAAGCAGTAGGGTTAATTTTTAATAGCTTTGATGTCTGTTAAGCAGCGGCTGTTTCGTTTGCGCGCAGCCATCGGAGCAGTGCGTCAACGCATGCAGGATCAAACTGCCGTCCCATATTATTCTTCAGATCCTGAATCGCTTGATCCATTGATAAGGCTTTGCGATACGGCCTGTCTGAGGTCATGGCGTCGAACGCGTCAGCAACGCAGATTATTCTGGCTATCAATGGGATCTGCGGTCCCGACAGCCCGCAAGGGTAGCCTTTCCCGTCCCATCTTTCATGGTGATACAGGATGCCGGGCAGGATTTTTTGAAGCTGGGGGACCTGCTTTACGATCTGCTCACCTACTGATGGGTGGTTATGAACGATATCCATCTCACGCTCATCGAGTGTGCCCGGATTCGTCAGTATGCTGTCTGGTACGCCTATCTTGCCAACGTCGTGCAGAAGCGCGGCGATTCTTACGTTAAATTGTTCTTCCTGCGAGCACCTCAGCTCCTGCGCTATAGCCACTGCGTAACGAGCCACTGCTTCAGAATGCCCGTGTGTATAGTGGTCTTTCGCATCAACTGCTGTCGCTAGCGCTGCTATTGTGCTTACGTTTGCGCTCTGAAGGAATGTGTGAATACGGCATGGATCCATTGAGCTCCCTGCGCCAGGCACGCTGTCATAAACGCATACTGGCTTTCGTAGAACATGTTTGGCGTGATACATGGCTATGTCTGCCGCTGCTATGATTGCATCGCGTTTTGCCGCATGCGTCGGATACGATGCTATTCCTATGCTTACTGATATTTTCCAGTCTGGAGTCGGCGAGCCTGGTGCAGATAGTGTTGGATCGTCTGAGAGGTGTGGGTTCATGTCCACTGCTTTACTTATTCTCTCTGCTATTTCTTTCGCTTCTTCCAGCTCTGTTTCAGGCAGTATAACCGCAAACTCGTCTCCGCCGTAGCGAGCTGCTATATCAGTGTCCCTTATTTGTTTTATCAGAGTATTTGCGAAATTGCGCAGTATTGTATCGCCTGCAGGATGTCCTAGTGTATCGTTAACTGCCTTGAATCCGTTCAGATCTATCATCAAAAGCGACAGTGGGTGATTATAACGCGCGGCGCGCTTCAACTCCTGGTTCAGCCGCTCTTGGAAATAGCGATGGTTATAAAGTCCGGTAAGCCCGTCAGTGTTTGCGCGCTGAAGCAGTATTGCATGGTTGGCGCGCAGATTTGCCACCATACGGCTTAAGCAAGAAGCCATCTTGGCGAACTCGTCGCTGCCAGTTATCGGTATTGTGCACTCCAGATTGCCATCAGCTATTGTGCCCATTATGTTGGTAAGACGCATAATTGGTTGGCTCACTTTTGCCGCTATGGTAAGGCTGAGAACAGTTGCAAGCAGCGCCGCAGTTAGCATAGCCAGATAAGCCCCTCTTCGAAGCTTATACTTTATCGCAGTAAGATGATCTACAGATACATCTACTCCGACTATTCCCACAGTGTTTCCTTTGGAGTCTTTTATTGGCGCATAGCCTGATAACCAGTTGCCCCAAGCGTCTCTTGTGACTTTCGTGTCAACCACTGCACCTTTGAATGCCTTCAGCACTTCTCTTCTATCCGAAACATTCCAAGTGCAGCCTACGTGTGCAGTTACTGACGGCAGCACGCCTACATCCATTACATACTTGAGCGTATTAGGCGAGTCGCCGGGCACCAACGTATACACATGCCTTATTTTGGGGTTCGATATGCGAAAACGTTTCAGCTTCTCCTTTAGCAGTAGATAGCTTTTATCGGTTTCATCTGCCTGAGTCTTGATGCGTGAATGCAGCCCGGCGTCAACGATAGTCGAAGCGGCAAGCGCGACATCTGCTACCCTGGCATTTGTCTCTGCGCGTATTGCAGACATTGCCTTTTGATAGAAAAACATCGCCGCTATCGAGGTTATGCCGATCGTGCATACCCAGAATATGAGAGCTAGTTTTGCGCCGAATTTCATGCTTTTGCTGAAGAAACCTGCTTGGCAGGCTCTCTATAACTCATTATTGGAGATGGAGCAGGCAGTCTTGATAGTGATTTTCCTGTTTCGGGTAAGGTGATTCTAATTACATCTGAGTGTATACTATATTTGTGATTTGTTTTCACGCGTTCGATATTCGCAACAGCTTTTAATATTCGCCTGCCGGCAGAGAAGGTTTATTTGGACTGTTGTTTAACAGTTTATTGTGTTTTGGAGGAAATGAGGATAATGGGAGAGGACGGATATAAGATACCCGACTATATACGGCAGTTTGTCCAGAGTAATACCTACAGCGCTGTGATTGCTGTTATGAACGGCGTGTGTGTGGACTGCAACGACTTGATGTGCCGGTTATTAGGCTGCGCAGATCCCTCAGAGGTTATCGGCAGGAATATCCGTGAATTTATTCATCCGAACAGCCTGCTGGAATTCGAATCAAGGAGAGAAAAGGTTCTCAGAAGGGAGCCGGTATCTACCTGTCAGATATATAAGATTGCAAGGAAGGACGGCACTGTTGGGTTTGCAGAAGTCGAGATTGTGTATGTAGATCCAGAGTCCAATCTAATAGTTTCTGTTGGACATGACGCAACCGAGCGCGAGGCAGAGATGTCGGCGTTTAGAAGCAGGTTCGAGTGTTTTGTTAATTCTACCCAAGACCTGCTTTGGGAGATGGATGCCGAAGGTAGGTTTACCTATATGTCACCCTCAATCAGACGATTTGGCTATGCGCCGGAAGAATGGATTGGACACAAGATTACAGAGTTTCTCCCTCCGGAAGAACGAGCAGCATTTCAACAGCGCCTGAAGGAAGATATTGTTAAGATGGCGCCAAAGGTATATGAGGTCCGCATGTATCGCAAGGACTACTCGATTGCTTGGATGGAGGTTTCCGTAGGCTATAAGACCGAAGATGATAGGCTTATATGTTTACAAGGTATTGCGCGTGATATTACCGAACGCAAACAGGCTGAAGAAGACTTGCGCATTCGTGAAGAACGCTATCGCAGTCTTATTGATGCGCAGAGTGATATTATTCTTAGATTTGCCGCGAACGGTACCATATCATTTATCAACCCAGCCGGCTGTAGAGTTTATGGTGTTAGGGAAGGAGATATATTAGGCAAGAATTGGCGGGTGCTTATACATCCGGATGATCTGGAGCGTGTAAGGGAGGCTTTTATGAAAGTGCTTTCTCCGCCATATCGAGTCAGCGATGAATGCAGAGTGCAGACTGCCGAAGGCGTGCGATGGATGCATTGGGAGGCTTCCGCAATATTGGATGATGGACATCCTGCCGAGATTCAAGCTGTAGGCAGGGATGTAACAGATCGTAAGAAGGCTGAAGATGCGTTGGCGCGAAGTGAATACAGGCTGCGTGCATTGCTCTCTGCGATACCGGATCTGCTCTTTGTGTTGAATCAGAGTGGCACAGTTATTGAGTTCGTCCCTACCAGCTACGTTCCTAGGTTTGTGAATCCGCGTGATTATGTTGGCAGAAATATCAATGAAATTTTTCGCCCAGAGATTGCCGAAGTTGCGATGAGGTGTTTAAAGGAAGCATTCGAAACAGGCGAACAGCAGACGTGTGATTATAATATGCCGGTTGAAGGGCTTGATCTGGACTTTGAATGTTGCTTCATTCCTATAAGCGATACCGAAGCGCTTGCTGTTATACGCGATATCACCGAGCGAAAACGCGAAGCAAATCGGCTTAGACAGATGAACGAAGAACTCGAGCGAGCTTACCAGATGCAGCAGGTCTTTCTTGGAAATGTGAGCCATGAGATTAGAACACCGCTTACTGCTATACGTGGCTATGTTGAGATGATGGAAGACCTTGTCGTAGGACCGCTCAATCAAGAGCAGAAGACCCTTCTAGGGAAAATCCTTGATAGCTGCGAGGATATGCTTAGAATGATTGAAGGGCTTTTGGAGATATCGAGATTGAGACGGGGGCGGCTTGTTATCAAACCGCGTGTGTGTGTTCCGTCTGATTCGCTTAAGAAGGCTGTTGCTATGGCGAAGCTTTTAGCAGAGCAAAAGGAGATTGACATCAAGCTGAATATCAATGGTGGTGAGAAAACTGGGGTTTACGACGAAGAAAAGCTATATACCATATTCTCGAACCTGCTTACTAATGCTGTTAAGTTCACCGAAAAAGGCGGCGAAGTTACAGCCTCGTTGGAATACACCGAAGACGGCTTCACTGCGGTTATAGCCGATACCGGCGTAGGCATACCGGAGGATAAGATCGAAACTATATTCGAGGAGTTTAGTCAATTAGAAACACCGAGAAAAGGCAAGTCGCGCGGCTTCGGTTTGGGACTTTCGATTGTCCGAGCGCTTGTCGAGCTTTTAGGAGCAGAATTGACCGTGTCCAGCGTGGTTGGGCTGGGCACTGCTTTTACTGTTTATATCCCGTCGCTTGATACATCTCATGGGCATGATGGTGGAAAGAATGCCTGAGTTTGTGTTGGGTCTTGATATCGGCGGTACGAAATCGGCTGCTGTGCTGGGGACTGGGGACGGCGAGATAATTGATCGAATTGAAGCGCCTACGGAGATTGCTGATGGTTATGCTGCAACTATAAACCGACTCTGCCGCGATGCAGGCGAACTGCTCAACCGGAATGCTGTGCCGAAGTCAAGAGTGTTAGGTGTTGGCATATCCGCCGGCGGACCTATGGACGCTGAAGCTGGCGTGATCTGCTCGCCTCCTAACTTGCCCGGTTGGGATAATGTGCCTGTTATGAAGATGGTGGCTGAGCAGCTTGGGATGATGGTGGCTGTAGAGAACGATGCCGATGCGGCAGCGCTCGCAGAGTATAGGTTCGGCGCTGGCGAACGCAGATATGATGTTGTTGCTTTTACTTGGGGGACGGGTGTTGGAGCAGGGATTGTTATCGGCGGCAGGTTGCACAGAGGCGTAAAAGGCGCGGCAGGCGAGATTGGGCATATCACATATATTGCCAACGGAGTGCAGTGTGCGTGTGGCAAACTGGGTTGCATAGAAGCTTATGCGTCTGGTTCTTCTATAGAACGCGCTGCGCGCGCAAGAGTATTATCAGGCGAAAAAACTATGCTGGCTGATATGCCTTCTGCTGACGCAAAAGCTGTCTGCGAAGCGGCTAGAGCAGGCGATAAAGTTGCATCCGATATCCTAGCGTGTGCGGCTGAGGCGATGGGCAGAGCTGTTGCCATAGCTGCTCACACAATCAATCCCGACATCATAACCTTAGGCACGCTGGCGTTCAGTGCCGCCGACCTGCTGATGCCTGTGGTTATGGAAGTAGTTGAAAAAGAGGTTTGGAGCCGAATAAGAGATGGCTTACGTGTTATGCCATCTCCTCTCGGCTCGCGCGTTCAGGATTTAGCCGCCATAAGCGTGTTGCTGGAGCGTCTATAGTTAGTTCAGCCTATACCAAGCATTTTGTTGAAACGCGCCTGGTAGTTTTCAATCTTCAGACTCTCAACATCTGCCATTTTCACTGGAGAGCCGATCTCAGAAGACTCATACAAAGCCAAACAGATAGCCTCGTCCTTGTAGCCTTCTATGCCAGTTATCTCGATCGGCGTACCATGAATCACCGCATCAATGAACTCTTTAAGCTCTGTAGCTACTGTGTCTGTGATGCCGAATGGGAATAACTTTTCTTTTTCATCATCAGGCAGTGCTTTCATAAACTTGTCCGTAAGCGCCTCGATGCTCAGACTCTCCGACCTAGTCTTAAGCCCAGCGCCCCATCTTATACACCCTTCTTCGCCGTATATCGCTCTGTAGTTGATATGTTCCTCCGGCGCAGCCAGTGTTGATGTCCACTGTCCTGTAACACCGTTTTCGAATTTCAGCACACCGAAGGTAGAGTCTTCTATCGAAGCCTCGAAGAACCCTTCGCCGGTTTTTGTGTCAGCCCAGCGCCTGCGATCGTATGCTCTTGAAACACAGTATACTTCCTCAACTTCTCCGATGTGATATCTGAACAAATCCGCAAAATGCACTCCACCGTCCATTGACCATCCGCCGCCAGCTTCGTTTATGTCGTCGCGCCAGCCCCATCCCCAGCGCCGCTCGTCAATATCTACCCAAAAAAGCATCCTGATTTTTCCAATTTGCCCGTTTCGAATTGCCCAGTTGATTGCGCGTTCAGCCGGCGCGCGGCGGTAGTTTTCCGCCACCTGCAGTACTCTCTTATTTTTCTCTGCAGAGTCCATTATCAATCTTCCAGCGCGAAGCGTCATCGCAAGCGGTTTCTCTATTGTTACGTGCTTGCCTGCTTCCAAGCACTGCACAGCCGCAGTATGATGCAGCTTATGCACCAGCGATATATCCACCGCATCCAACTGCTTCTCAGCCGCCAGCATAGAGTCTATAGATTCATACACACTTGGCTTTGAACCCTGCCATTCTGCTATTTTGTTTGCCAGTTCTTCCGCTCGACTTCGCACAACATCGCAGGTTGCAATTACTCTGAAAGGCTTGAAACCTTTTTCCCAAAGCATGCCCAGTCCTTTGGCATGTCCTTCCATCATTCCGCCGCATCCAATAAGTCCTAAAGTAAGTTCTTCCGCCATTTTTACTCCTTTAATTTCTCGATTTTCCCATAGCAAAAAACCTGCCATCAAACCTCTTATCCAGCCACGCCAGTCTTTCCTACTGAACAAATCAGATTTTTGTGTGAAAATATCACAACGCTTGATAAAGAAAAATATTGTGTTGACCCAGAAAAATTGTGATATAATACTACAAATGCTGTCGAAGATCTTTTCCTCAGCGCTCAGCTAGTTCAGGGAAGGATGTGGTTGGGATGTCAGTGGTCTTCGATGAAATGTTGAACCAGCTCATTTTGCAGCGGCTTATGTATGACAGACGCACTGCAGGAGCGGTTCTGGACGTAAACTGCAAGGATGGCTGTGTATGCCTAACTGGCTGTGTTGACACACTCGAACAGAAAGAAGCTGCACTCTTCTTGGTGGAAGGATTGACAGGAATCAAGGAAGTAAACGACCGTATCATCGTCAGGCAGAGGTTTTCCGAGACTGCGTAACGATGTTAGTTCGTCGCTCAGTGACTTGTCAATGTGTGCCGAAGAGCCAGTTTTTGTGTCGGTTGTGCAAAAATTCGGCAGCAGGTATTTTGTTGTGTCAGCGAGTGCCTTCGGCTAAACCTGTTCTGGTAAGATAGCGATAACTCTCTCTAACCGCATCCCACATATCTCCGGCGAATTCATCAAGCTCCACTATCACCCATTCCAGAACATCAGGATCAGCAGCTTTTATTCCAGCAGCTAGATCAACCTCACCTGCGCCTGCTGCAGTAAACTCCGCCGGCTCTTTAATCACCCCGTCTTTGGCATGTATAAGCGGTATTCGAGACCTAAATCGCGCTACCTGCTCAGCCGGGTCCATCTTTGCATACTTAGCCCAGTATAGATCCGCTTCCAAAAGTAGATTGGGACACTCATCCATCAATATGTCAAGCGCGTATCGCCCATTAATCGTCTTGAACTCCCACCAGTGGTTATGTGTGCACAACAATATCCCGTGCTGTCCCAACATCTCACAGGCTTCATTGAATCTATCCACTGCCTCTTTGCACAGCTCTGCTGATTCATACTGATCCGGACCAAACATGCTCACCACTCGCCTGCAGCCCAGCTCGTGCTTTATTTGTACCAGCTTTTCAATATCCTCGCGCTTTGGAACGCTGTCGTGAATGGCACAGGTTTTGAGCCCCAAATCATTCAATACTTTGGCAATATCGCTCGGCTTATGTCCATACAGCCCGGCAAACTCGACCCCTTTAAAGCCGATATCCGCCACTTTCTCAAGTGTGCCGAACAAATCCTTTTCAGCATATTCTCGTACGGTGTAAAGCTGCAGTCCTATCGGTTTCAACTCAATCCTCCATAAAATAAATTGTTTAGTATTCTCTTGGCGTCTATTTTACAACAATTCCATCTCAAAAGAAGAGTTTTTTATTTCCAGAACAAAACAACAGGCTTATTGCGCTCTCTGACAGGTGGCTCCTCAGCCGGATATCCAACTATTATAGGCGCAACCACCTTCACTTCTTCTGGCAATCCCAAAGCCTTTTTGCCCTCCTGCGTATTTAGCCAGATATTGGCAAATCCTATCCAACAAGTGCCTAGTCCAAGCTCTCTAGCCATCAGCATCAGATTTTCAGCTGCCAAGCAGCAATCAATTTCCGGAGCCGCTCCCATGCCTGCGCTGTAGCATATCAGGATCAGCGTCCCTGCGTTATAAAATATGTTGAACTCTGGGTTTTCCAGCCTTTCGCGATATTGCTGCATGCCTTCCGAGTTTCCAAGCTGCCTCAGAAAACTAGCTTTGCATTCATCGGATATACGTTTTAGCAATCCCTTATCCTGAATCACACCGAATAGCCAAGGCTGATCGAATGTAGCAGTTGGCGCATACACCGCCGCTTCTAGCAGTTGTTCGATGACTTCTTTTTCAACTACCCGCTCAGTGTAGTTTCTGATCGACCGCCGAGTCATTATCGCCTCTTTTGTGTTCATCGGTTTCCTCCGTTTCGTGTAAATAAAAGAGCCTCTTCACGCCGATTTGACGGATTAGAGGCTCACTTCCACATTGATTTTATACGATTTTAATCGATCTCAACTTTTACTTTTTCACTATCAATAGGTTCTGGACTTCTCGGCGTATAGTCTGTGTGCAGTAGCTCGTGGCTCTTGTGCGACAGTGGCTCGCCAAGAAACTCTTCATAAAGCGCAATAACTGCCGGGTTTTCATGCGAACGCCTAATAGTCATCGCTTCGTCTTCATCATAAATAGCCTCGGCGCGTTTTCTGCGTATTTCCTCATTTGTAGGCTGCGGCTGACCGCCTCCTCCAATGCATCCACCCGGGCAGCACATTATCTCAATAAAGTGATAATCTTTGAACCTGCCCGACTTAATTCCTTCCATTATCTTTCTAGCATTGGCAAGTCCGTTTGCTACTGCGGCTTTTACGGTAAGATCGCCTATCTTGACCTCAGCTTCGCGTACGCCTTCCATACCGCGTACCGCTGTAATGTTCACATCATCAAGCTCTTCGCCGGTGATCGCTTTGTGCACTGTTCTCAGCGCAGCTTCCATCACTCCTCCGGTCGTCCCAAATATAACCGCAGCGCCTGTTGACTTGCCAAGCGGATCATCAAACTCACTCTTCGGCAGGTTCGGCAGATCTATTCCTGCTTCTCTCATCATTGCAGCGGCTTCCCGTGTCGTCAGCACGTAGTCCACATCCTGATACCCGCTGTCGCTCATCTCTGGACGCTCGCACTCGAACTTCTTCGCCGTGCAGGGCATTATCGAGACAACCACCATATCTTTGGGGTCAATCCCTGCTTTTTCCGCATAGTATGTCTTCGCTATAGCGCCAAACATCTGCTGTGGGCTCTTGCAGGTTGACAAATTAGGCAGAAACTCCGGATAGAAGTGTTCGATGAACTTGATCCATCCAGGTGAACAGGAAGTAAACTGAGGCAGAACACCGCCAGTTGTGATTCTATGTATAAGCTCGTAGCCTTCTTCCATTATGGTAAGATCGGCTGTAAAGTCCGTATCGAATACTTTGTCAAACCCGAGCATCCGAAGCGCCGTCACCATCTGCCCTGTGACCCTATGTCCAGGCTCCATGCCAAACTCTTCGCCTATGCTTGCACGAACAGCAGGTGCCGTCTGCACTACTACGAATTTGTTTGGGTCGGCTAGTGCCTGCCAAACTGCCTCTGATGGATCATTGCCCTTCAGCGCGCCGGTTGGACATCTGTTTATACACTGTCCGCAGTAAACGCAGACCGCTTCTGCAAGTTGTTTGCCAAGTGCAGCCGATATCTCTGTATCCCATCCTCTACCGCTTGCTGTAATAGAGCCTACGCTTTGTATGTCATGGCAGACTCTTATACATCTTTTACAGAGTATGCATTTCTCTGGGTTGCGGATTATCGAAGGGCTTGATGCATCGGCTTCGTAGTGTTTGCGCTCTCCTTTGAACCTAACCTCAGAGATTCCAACCTCTTTCGCCAGCTTTTGCAGCTCACACTTTTGGTTGCGAGAGCAGATTAGACAGTCATCAGGATGGTTAGCCAGCATAAGCTCTACGATCAGCTTACGCGCAGATCTTGCTTTTGGCGAATGAGTATATACGTTCATTCCGTCTGACACAGGAAATGCGCATGCCGGTTGAAGCAGTCGCTGCCCTTCAATCTCAACCGCGCAGACTCTGCAAACACCTTCAACCCGCAGGTCTGGATGATAGCAGAGTGTAGGAATGTGTATCCCTGCCGATTTTGCCGCATCTAGGATTGTTGATCCTGCTTCTACTTCGATTGGCTGATCGTTTATCTTAATTGTAACCTTGCCCATAGTCATTTATCCTCGCTGTTATCTCCATTGTCCATCTCGCATACGCCTGCAGGACATCTTTTCTCAGTCAGGTGAATGCGATACTCTTCTTCGAAGAGCGGCAGACTGGTTCTAAACGCCGTAGCCGCCGACTGCCCAAGTCCACATTTTGCGGCTACCGCCATGCTTTCGCTCAGCTCTCTCATCAAGTTGAGATCCTCAGCGCTTCCTGCTCCTGTCGTCCACCAAGTGAAGTTTTCATACAGCCGCTTTGTGCCTTCTCTGCAAGGCACACACTGCCCGCAGGATTCGTGTAGGAAGAACTTAGCGCAGTTCTGCATTATATCCACTATGCACTTTGTGTCATCTATCACAATCAACGCTCCGGCTCCAGGCGGCAGGTCTTCGAACGCAAGCTTTCTATCCAAAGATTCCTTGCTAACTAGAACACCCGAAGGTCCTCCAATTAGCACTGCCTTCAGTTCATGCCCCTCTTTTATACCGCCAGCCATCTCGTAGATGACTTCTCTTAGAGTTGTGCCCAACGGAACCTCATACACTCCCGGCAGCAACACATCGCCGCACGGCGAGAATACCTTAGTGCCTTTGCTCTTTTCAGTTCCTATGGATGCAAACCATTTCGAGCCATTGAGTATAATATGAGGCACATTCGCTAATGTTTCAACGTTGTTTATAACAGTCGGTCCGCCATGGTAACCTGAGGTAGGTGGGTAGGGAGGCTTCATTCGTGCTTCGCCGCGCGAGCCTTCAAGTGATTCCAAAAGTGCCGTCTCTTCGCCGCACACATACGCGCCTGCACCTTTGAATATGGTTATATCGTAATCAAACCCGCTGCCCAGAATGTCCTTCCCAAGCAGCCCCATCTCGCGTGCATCTGCTACGGCTTTCTCCAGGTGTGCAACCGACTGATGATACTCGCCGCGTATATAGACGATCCCTCGCTTTGCGCCAACTGCATAGCCGGCAATCACCATCGCTTCGACTATTGAATGCGGATCTCCTTCAAGCACCAGTCTATCTTTGAAGTTACCCGGCTCACCTTCATCTGCGTTGCAGATCACTGTTTTATCGCCGGTTGCCGCCGCCGTAAGCTCCCATTTGACGCCGGTTGGAAAAGCAGCTCCGCCTCGTCCTCTAAGTCCAGACTGCTTCACTTCCTGCACAACATCCGATGGCTTCATCTCTGTAAGCGCTTTGCCCATCGCTTCATAACCGCCAACGGCAATATATTCTTCGATGGATGTTGGATCTATCACACCGACGTTTTTCATCACTACGCGCATCTCTTTGCTTCGTGCAGGCTCAGCCGACTGAACAACCCCAGCAGTTTCCTGCCTATAAACCAGCCGTTCCACCACACGTCCTTTAAGAAGATGCTCTTCAACGATAACTGGCACGTCTTCCGGAGTAACCTTTACGTAGGTCGTCCCTTCTGGATAAACCACCATCACAGGTCCGCATTCTGATATCCCCAGACACCCAGTTTCAACAACCTTTATCTCGTTTTCGAGTCCTTTTTTCTTGATTTCTTCAATCAGTGTCGATTGAAGCGCCTTGCTGCCCTTAAGCACACACGGCGTCCCTGTGCAGACTAATACATGACTTCTGTAAAAAGGCATTCTAACTACTCTCCCTATAGCGTTTGAGTATGCTGGTTATTGACTCCGGCGTAAGATTGCCATATACGTCTTCATTTATCATAACTGACGGAGCAACACCGCAGAGACCAAGACAGCTCACTATCTCGAAAGTAAACAGCCCATCTTCCGTAGTCTCCCCAGGTCCTATTCCCAGCTCTTTTTCGATAGTTTTCTTTATATTCCGAGAGCCTTCTATATGGCATGATGGCGAATCGCACAAACGTATAATGTATTTCCCCTTAGGCTCGCGGCTGAAAAGAGTGTAGAACGAAGCAGTGCCATAGACATCCGCTACCCGTATGCCTAAATGTTCAGCAACCGCAACCATAGCTTCTTCCGACAGATAACCTTCCTTTGCATTAATGGCATGCAGGATTGGTAGAAGATTATCGCGTTTCGGTTCAAATTCTTTGATTATGTTGTGGTAGCCGTTCCGACTCCCACAGTTTTTGCAAACAACTTTTTTCTGTTCCAATATCAGACCTCCTGAGGCTGGAGTATAGGGCGATTCAGCATCCTATTTTTACTTAGAATGCACTACCCATTCGCCCACGATAGAATCGTTGACAACATGCTGCGCAATTATGGTTCTCGCTCTCTCCGGCGTAACATATCCATAGGTTACAACCGGCTGATTGGGTTTTATAACATCCATCAGCGGTTCTTGTTCGCAGAGACCCTTGCAGCCCGACTGAGTAACTATAACATCTGTAAGCCCTCGTTTGCCCAGCTCGTCAAGAATAGCAGTCATCACCTCGCGTGCGCCTGCAGCTATGCCGCAGGTTCCCATCGCAACTACTATCTTGCATTTACAGCTGCCCTCACGCACTTTCATTGATTGCAGCGCCTCTTCACGCACGCGCCGCAGTTCTTCAAGCGTCTTCATCCGACTTTCTCCCTGCCATTTCTTATAAAGATTGTGAGTTTTTTCACAAACTCTATCCCAATAAAAACGCCGCCTTACGGGATTAACCGTTTCTATCGGCGTTACCCATCTATAGTATAACTCCATGAATTCAAATGGTCAACCAATGTTTTTTATGACGCAAACAATATTGATTTTTTAGCGTGATTATCAGTCTGCTATGCTGTCAGCATACACCGGCAGGATTTATCTTCACATACTGATTGAGATGCTGTATAATACATAGTCCCTGCTGATTTTTACTCAAAACGAAGATCGGCAGCGCAGATGAGTAGATGAATAGAATAAACTACACTCAGGAGGTGCCAATTGCCTAAAATAGCTTTCATTGGTGCAGGAAGCGTGGTCTTTGCGCGCACGCTCATCACCGACATACTCTTAAACCCCGAGCTTTCCGACAGCACTATATCGCTGATGGACATCAACGAAGAACGGCTGGAGCTTATTACTGGACTTGCCAAACGACTGGTAGAAGAATACAAATGGCACGCTAAAATCGAATCAACTACTGATCGGCGCAAAGCTATCGAAGGCGCTGATTACGTGATTGTGATGATTCAAGTTGGCGGCTTGGACGCATATAAGCTGGATGTTGAGATACCCAGGCGCTATGGCATAGATCAAACCGTCGGCGATACGCTTGGACCAGGCGGCGTATTTAGAGCAATTCGCACAATCCCAGTGCTTGCAGATATTTGTTGGGATATGGAAGAACTGTGTCCGGACGCTCTTTTGATTAACTACTCAAATCCTATGGCTATGAACTGTTGGGGGATGAGTTTGGCAAGCGATATTAGCGCAATCGGATTATGTCACAGTGTTCAGGGCACGGCGTGGCAGATTGCGAACTACATAGGCATCCCATACGAAGAACTCAGCTACTGGTGCGCCGGCATCAATCATATGTCTTGGTATCTAGCCCTTGAGCATAACGGCAGAGATGTGTATCCGGAACTCCGACGTGCTATGGAAAATCCAGAGATATATGCCAAAGACCGCGTGCGATTTGAGATAATGCGTCACTTCGGATACTTTGTGACCGAATCTACTCATCATATGTCGGAGTATGTGCCATATTTCCGTCGAACTCCTGATATGGCTGAGCGATGGACTAATCCGCGTTGGGACTACTTCGAGATATGCAGCCAGAACTGGGAGCCATTCTATAATAAGATTCGTGCTCAGATAAGCGGCAGCGAACCGATTGGTGAGGTTAAACCCAGTCACGAATACGCATCCCAGATTATCTACGCGCATCAAACCGGCAGACCATGCCGTATAAACGGCAACGTACCGAACATAGACCTGATAAGCAATCTGCCTTACGGCTGCTGTGTTGAAGTGCCTATTTTGGTTGATCGCACCGGCTTGCATCCCTGCGTCGTCGGCGAACTTCCACCTCAGCTAGCTGCGCTTAATTCAAGCAACATCTGGGTTCAGAATCTGGCTGTTGAAGCAGCGCTTGAATGCGACAAACAAAAAGCATTCCAAGCTATCGCGCTTGATCCGCTGACATCCTCGCTTCTCGAACTCGCCGATATCAAGAAAATGGTTGATGAGATGTGGGAAGCCGAGCGTCAGTGGATAGAAACAGAGTAACCCTCCTACTGTAGCATCGGACAACGCTAGGCTGTTTGTGCTAAAAGGTGTGCTGCAACTATTCTTCGAACACCATCTTTTGCACAAACACGCCTGGTATCTCGGCTATTTTGCGCTCCATCTCTAGAATGCCAGCTTCGTCGCCATAGGTTTCAATGATTAAAATCCCACCCGGCGAACATGCGCCTTCGACTACTTCATGCAGCCCAAGCCTTGTCCTGATATGACAGCAATACTCAGACAGAACCGACTGCAGACTTGGTACTTCCTCCGCTCTGTTTGTAACATGGATGCCTAGTATTATCTTCTTGCTCATCGCTGTTTACCCCCTTTCGGGAACACTAAGCGCATTTGCTGAAACCGCAGACTCTACATACCACACATCCGCCTTCGTGTTCAACCACTCCTCCGCAGTCCGGACACGCACCCATCAGACAGTCCAGCTTGTCGTGCGAATTTTTTACTTCATCAGCCGATGGCTCGGCGTCTTCTTTGGCATTTAAGTATCGTTCGAGCGCTATACCTATCGCGTCAGCGCAGGAAAGAATCTGCATGCTACCGCTCCATGATGGCTCTGGACACCTTATCCCACGCAGATGTTTGATTATACTCCTTGGATTAATGCCGGCTCGAAGCGATATGCTCACCAGTCTCCCTATCGCCTCGAGCTGGCTTGCAGCACAGCCTCCAGCTTTGCCCATTGCAGTGAATACTTCGCACAGCCCAAAATCATCTTCGTTGATTGTCACATAAAGATTGCCGCACCCAGTAGTAATTCGCTCAGTTGAGCCGCGAGTGCGCGCAGGTCTTGGTCTGGGTGCTCTTGTCTGCTCTGTAGTGCCCGTTGCCTTTCCGTCCGCTGCGAATGAAAGCACCTGTTCTTCTCTGCTTCCATACCTATAGATAGTGCATCCCTTGCAGCCTTCTTTGTAAGCCAGTGTGTAAACTTCGCGCACGTCTTCCGGCGTCGCATCCTCTGGGAAGTTAACCGTCTTGCTCACAGCATTGTCGGTAAATCTTTGAAACGCCGCCTGCATCTTAACGTGCCACACCGGAGCTATATCAAGTGCCGTAGCAAATACGCGCTGCACGTCCGGCGGCACTCCATCCACGTTTCTTACACTGCCTTTTTCAGCTATCTGTCGCATAAGCGATTCGCTGTAGAACTCTCTTTCTCTTGCAACCTTCTCAAAGTAAGGGTTCACTTCAAGAAGCTCCGCTCCGTCCAGCACTCTTCGTACGTAGCTTACAGCAAACAAAGGCTCTATTCCAGATGAACATGAGGCTATTATCGAAAGAGTGCCCGTCGGCGCTATGGTTGTAACCGTAGCGTTTCGCACCCTCATCCCATCCACTTTGTCATATATGCTGCCTTCAAAATTTGGAAATACTCCTCTTTCTTCGGCAAGCTCTGCAGACATCTTTTTGCCTTCGTTCGATATAAAGCTCATAACCTGCTCGGCAAGATGCACCGCTTCTTCGCTATCGTATGGTATGCCCATCTGTATAAGCATATCGGCAAATCCCATAACCCCAAGCCCAATCTTTCTATTGCCGCGAGTCATTTCGGCTATCTGCGGGATTGGATATCTGTTCACATCTATAACATCATCCAAGAACCTCACCGCGTCTCGAACTGTCTCACGCAGCATCTCATAGTCAATCTCATGCCTGCCATCTTCGTATTTTACAAAGCGCGATAGATTGATTGAGCCAAGATTGCAAGACTCATACGGCAGCAGTGGCTGTTCGCCGCACGGATTCGTTGATTCTATCTCGCCGAGATTAGGCGTAGGATTGTCCCTATTTACCCGATCTATGAATATAATCCCCGGCTCACCATTCGACCATGCCATATTAACAATCAGGTCAAACACTTTTCTGGCAGACAGTCTCTTCGTCACCTTACCTGTGCGTGGATTCACAAGGTCATATTCTTCGTCTTTTTCAACTGCCTGCATAAAGCCCTCAGTTAAAAGCACTGATATATTGAAGTTTGTAAGCCGTGAATTGTCTTTCTTGCAGGTGATAAAATCCAAAATATCCGGATGATCCACCCTAAGGCAGCCCATGTTCGCCCCGCGTCGCGTGCCGCCCTGTTTAATTGCCTCAGTAGCCGAATTGAATACGTCCATAAATGTGATAGGACCACTCGACACACCGTTTGTTGACTGCACAACATCATTAGCTGGTCTAAGTCTTGAGAACGCAAACCCTGTGCCGCCTCCGCTCTTATGTATCAACGCCGTCTGCTTGACTGTCTCAAAAATGCTCTCCATCGAGTCATCAATCGGTAGAACGAAACAAGCCGAAAGCTGCCCTAGCTCTCTGCCTGCGTTCATAAGCGTCGGACTGTTTGGCAGGAAGTATAAATCGTTCATCATATTGTAAAATCGCTCGGCTGTTCTAGATACATCCGATTCTGTCCTGCCGTAGTTTAGCTCGGCTGCGGCTATAGCATTTGCCACTCGCCTGAACATATCTTCTGGAGTTTCGATAACCTGTCCGGTTTCATCCTTCTTTAGATACCGTTTTTGCAGCACGGTCAAAGCGTTCTCAGTCAACATTCCTTCAATCCCTCTCCTTGGAAAGACTATTTGCCGATTTCCTTTCGACTGCTAATTATGCTTGCGAAGTGTTGAGCTTCTTTTTCGCCCGCCCAGAACGTCCACAATTTCTTTAAACTGTGTAACATCTTCAAACTGGCGATACACTGATGCGAACCTCACGTATGCCACCTGATCAATCTTTCGCAGCGCCTCTATCACCATCTCGCCTATTTCAGCAGAAGACACTTCCCTAACGCCGCTGTTATAGATTGTTCTTTCTATCTCATCAGCCACCGATTCCAGAGTTTCCATGCTCACCGGCCGCTTTTCGCAGGCAGCCTTCATTCCCTTAAACACCTTCGCCCGTTCAAACGGCTCGCGCCGCTGGTCCTTTTTCACTACCATAACCTCCATCTCTTCGATGGTTTCATAGGTAGTAAACCGTCTGCCACAGCGCAGGCACTCACGCCGCCGTTTAACAGATTCGCCGTCGCGCACGCTTCTGGAATCTAAAACCCTGTCTTCTTGATGTCCGCAGTAAGGGCATTTCACTTGTTAACCCTCGCAGTTACACAGCCATACTATATATTGTGGCAGACGGGAGTATACCGCACTATATATACTAAGTCAAGCGGTTTTTCATAATATTTCGGGGAATTTTTCTCCGCATGTTCAATGCATATCTTTGAGCCTTGATTCTATGTAGTCATAGAACTCTTTGGTAGTTGCTTCTCCATGATCAAGGTCTATATCTTCGTATGGGCTTCCGGAAAGATACAGCAGATGGCTTTCCAACGCGCATATATCATAAGTTCTATCTATCTCCAAAAGACCCCTAAGTGAGTTGTCCGGCACATCGTTCTCGTGTCCTTCAGGTATTGCTGCCAGAAACGCCAGCTTAACCGCATCGCTGCGATTGACATCAATTTCCTTCCAAGCCGATTCTATAAACTCAGCGACCTCAGCATCTTGATCGGCGGTTCGCTCAGCATATTTTTCTAGCGTATCTATTGCATCGGCCAAAAACGTTCCCACAGCCGCCGATATTCCCCCATAGAGCTTACCTGCTATTACGATGGCTGCATCGTCTGACGCGCCTGGTCCTGTGTGATGACGGATATACATGTAAGACACCGTCGGCCCTGGCTTATCTGTTATCAATCCTATCTTCCTATATTCATCCAGATTATCAGCATGCGACTCGTGAGCCAGCACATCGCCTGATATCCCTCGCTCACGCATTATATCTCTGTCAACCAAATAACACTCGCCCCAGCCTATCCGCGCCCCGTATCTACGTTCAGCTTCTGCGCGTATCTCCGGCTCGTCTCGAAGTCCTCCCAAATACAGTCCTCTCAGCACTCCTTTAGGCTCAAACTCAAGGTGTCTAAATAGTCCTATTCCAAGAAGCGGCTGGTTGTCTGCGTTCACTAGATGCCTGCTGGCTTTCCCATCAATAGCCCGTTCGGCATAATCACGTATATCATCTATAAGCTTCTGCCGTTCTGCTTTTACGGCTGATGGATCCAATCGCATCGCGTGCGCAACATCATCCTCTGTTGTGTTTGGATATCTGCTGCCGTGAAACATCCCATGACCCGCGTGAGCATGACTTGCTATTGATTGTATTAAAATCATCTGCTCGGTGTTCCATTCAGTCCTAAGTGTTACTCTAGAAGAAAGGTTCCTAAAGTCTTCAGCAATGAGCCAAGATGGCGCTATATGGTGGTTTGTGTGATGTTTATGTGCTGACATCGGCAATCGTTGCTCTCCTTGAGTATAATATAGCATTATAGAGAGTATAGCACTAATGTTTGTTTGCCAACACTTCTACTGTCTGATATAATCGTGAGGCTGCAAGGTGAGACTGCCGTATGAAAATTTTTGAAGTTGGACGAGACCCACAAGCTGAAATAGAGGCTGCGCTTGCTCCATCACCTAGTATGTTCTCAGACGAAGTGAGAAGGGTGGTGGGGGAGATAATATCGGATGTGCGTCAGCGCGGCGATGAAGCGCTTTTGGAGCTTGGCAGACGGTTTGATTCGCCTGATCTTTCCGCGCTTAAAGTAAGCGATGATGAGATTGACTCGGCTTACCGTGAAGTGCCGGGAGCGCTGATAGAAGCGATCCGCCGTGCGAAATCAAACATAGAGTCGTTTCATCTTAAGCAACTTCGGCAGTCTTGGTTTGATGTAACCGACGGCTGTTTGCTTGGGCAGATATATCGTCCGATAGAGCGTGTTGGACTTTATGCGCCGGGGGGCAGGGCGCCTTATCCAAGCTCCGTGCTTATGATTGCGGTTCCGGCTAAGGTTGCTGGCGTGAAGTTTATGGTTATGTGTTCTCCTGCGCGTCCGGATGGCAGAGCCGATCCTCTTACGCTGGTAGCTGCCCGCGAGTCCGGCGTTGATGCAGTGTTCAAGATAGGCGGCGCTCAAGCTGTGGCGGCTATGGCGTTTGGTACGGAGTCTGTGCCAAAGGTTGACAAGATAGTTGGTCCTGGGAATCCATATGTTACCGAGGCGAAGCGTCAGGTTTACGGCAGTGTTGGGATAGATATGATGGCAGGCCCAAGCGAGATAATGATAGTAGCTGATGACACTGCTGATCCTGTTATGGCGGCGGCTGATATGATATCGCAGGCTGAGCATGCCGAAGACTCCAAGTCAGTGTTTGTTACAACAAGCCGCTATGTTGCCGACAGAGTGCTTGCTGAGGTTAAGCGGCGAAGAGACCAAGCTGCAAGAAGCGATGTTATAACACAGTCGCTTGCGCAAAACGGGGTTATGATACTAGCGCAGACTATTGAGCAGGCGGCAGATTTGGTGAACTTGTTTGCTCCGGAACACCTGGAGCTTTTGGTAGCCGATCCTTGGTCGCTTCTTCCGATGATAAAAAACGCCGGGGCGATTATGCTTGGGCATTTTTCGCCTGTGCCGTTCGGAGACTATGCGGCTGGACCAAGTCACACGCTGCCGACTGGTGGCACGGCTAGATTCAGCTCACCTGTTACTGTTGATGATTTTGTTAAAAAGAGCAGTTTGGTTGAATGCAGTCGGAGCGCTCTTGAGAATATTGCCGACACCGTGATTAAGCTTGCTGAAGCCGAAGGTTTTATGGCTCATGCAGATTCGATAAGAGTGCGATTCTCTCAGAATAAACCTGCTGATGGGAGCGAGTGAGTTAATATGAGCAGAACATCGGAGATAACCAGAAATACTAAAGAGACAAGAGTCAGCGTGAAGCTCAACCTCGACGGCGCTGGCGATTCCAATGTATCAACTGGCGTTGGGTTCTTTGATCATATGCTTGAACAGCTCGCCAAACACTCGCTCATAGACATAGAGATAAAAGCAGAAGGCGATCTCAGAGTTGACGCGCATCATACGGTTGAAGATGTTGGGATTGCGCTTGGACGAGCTTTGGATGAAGCGTTGGGGAGTAAGGAAGGCATTCGCCGATATGGCGAGGCTACAGTTCCTATGGACGAAGCGCTGGTTATGACCTCGATAGACATCAGCGGCAGAGGGTTTCTTGAGTGCGATCTCGACATCGCATCAGAAAATATCGGCGATATGCCGTCTGAGCTGATAGAAGAGTTCTTCAAAGCCCTGTCTTCAAGTGCCAAGCTCACTGTTCACATCAGGCAGATATCCGGCTCAAACTCGCACCATATCGCCGAGGCTGTTTTCAAGTCGTTCGCAAGATCACTTGGCGAAGCCGTTTCGAAAAGCGACCGCGTGAAAGGCGTTCCTTCAACCAAAGGAACCATATAGCTACTTGATTGCAAATAGCGAGTCCTTTACTCCTGTGTTCGCCTTCAGGTTCTTGTAGGCTATGCTGCCTACGAATCCGCCGTCCGGCGAATAGGCTTTCATTACTGTTGCTATTGGCACTCCTGCTATCGTTTTATGCCCTGAGAAAGTCATGCGCGCTTTAAGCTTGCCACTGCTGCTGTAAATTTCACGCTTAACCAGCTTGAGAGATTTTGCATCCAGCCAGATGAAGCTGTGCCGCTTGGTGTCCGAGCCTTTTGGACGCATATCCAGCTTAATCAGTCCGCCGCTTGATGAAACCAGTCGTAGGCTATTGTCTTCCCAAAGTAGCTCAGATGCGAATCCAACATCCAGCGTATTCTGCTTTTTGTTTCGCTTTTTTGACAAGTCTTCAGTGCTTTTCAGCATAATATCCGGTGCTATAACCTGCTTTGTGTTTCCATTCTGAACAAAAATCACCATCATATCGCGTGCTTTGCCTTCGGCTCGGTATTTGTCTGGACGTTTGAATGTGACTTTTGCTTCAGTAAAGCCATATTCTACAAACTGCAGAACCCCTTTGCTTATCTCTTTAGCATCGGCACGGCTTGCCGATGTGATTGTCATTGTGCCGGTGAGATCATGAAGCCCTGAACTCATTTTCGCAAGCCGCGAACGTATGCTCTCTATACTCTCAGCCGAATAGCCAGCAGATGCAACAATGAGCATGCCTGCAAGTACGGCTGCAGCGATAATCTTGAAATGTCTCATAGTTTCAACTCCATAAAACGTGTGAATCTTTGGGTAGTGCAGATATAGATTGAGATAGAAACCTGCGCATCTTGTTTTAATAGACGTCGAACTTTGACTGCTGTTACACTTTGGATGGAAGGAAAACGCTGGATGTGAGTCGTAGTAGTTAGAGTGCAGTAATATTTGGAGGGTATGATTTGGACGAGAAACAACTTAACAAACTTGCTGAGAGAATATCAGCCGCTTCTACCCAGCAGTGCAGGGTGAAGGCGGTTATTTGGCGCAGGGATCCGATTACAGGTCGGCAGGTGCTTATCAATCAACTTCGCGCTTCGCGGCATTTCGAAGTCTCATCAGGCAAGCAGCCGGAAGAGAAGCGGCGTGAAGATTGTTTTTTCTGCACTGGCAGAACGCCTTCGACCCTTTTTTATGTTGATGAAAGTGGCAGGGTCGTTATTGAAGAAGAGACCAAATCGCTCGAGAAAGCCAAGGAGTTTTGGGAGCAGCAGGGCAGAAAACAGGGTAATCTGCCGGATCATTACGCTTTAGTCGGTGCGCTAGGTGGGATTACTCTGCCGGAACGATGGCGTGCGCGCACGTTTTTCAATTTGACCCCAGGGCTGGGCGAAGAGGATGGCAACTGCTATGTAACCGCGGCGCATCCAGCTTATCACTATCGTGACCTTGCAGATATGCCGCCTGCCATAGTTGACGCAGTTATAGCCAGTTGGCAGGTTTTGGAGAAATCGGCGCTTGCAGAAGGCAGAATTGCTGTGCCGTTTATCAATGGTGGTAAAAGGCCGGAGTCTGGGCAGAGCGTAAGCTGTTTTCACAGTCAGACCTATGTTATGAATCCGCCTGCGCTTTATCTAGATATCGCCGAGCGCCGCAAAACCGAAGGCTGCCCGGTTTGCGAGGTTATGCATAATGACCAATGGAAAGATCTGTTCATAAAGCGCGTAGGCAGAGTTTGGATAGGTGCATATCCGGCTCCGGTGCGCAACTTCAGCTTTTTGATTGCTGTTGAGTCGGATGGCAGCAAATGTCCGGCGAGGATTTCTGATTTGCCCGAGAATGTTAGGATGGATCTTGCTGAATCATTTAGGATGGTGATACAAACTTATCGGCAGATGTTCGGCGAGATTCCAGCTTACAATATAGCTGTTCGATGTGGGGATGAGGTGGGGCATTTGCACGCCGAAGTTATACCGAAAACTCGCACGAATATACCTGCAGGGTTCGAGGATGCTACGCTTACAATGGCGCTTTCCGAGCGGCCTGAGAACTTCGCGGCGATTGCTAGAGAAGAAATGTCGGCGGCGGCCTGCGAATGATGAGAATGATGAAAGGAAAGGAGCCTGAGCGTGAATAAAGACCTGAGTGTAGAAGAGTATAAGTCGCTTAGAAAAGAGCTTCAGCAGCTTGCGGCTAGCATATCCAGATGGCAGATGGTTGGGTTTATATCAGCAGGGGTATTCCTGATTTTGTTTGTTCTGTTTGCTGGAAAGGCTATTCTGTTTTTGGGGATGCCTTACTCTGTGATGCTGGTTATAGCTGGCTGCATACTTGGGATTGTACACGATTTGCAGTCCATCCTTAGAATTGCGGCGTATATACAGGCTTTTCACGAAGGTGAACAGACTGGCGCGCTTTGGGAGACTCGGCTTGAAAAAGCGCGAGCGGCGAAAATATTTGCGCCGCTTAGAGGTTGGATGACTCCGATACCGTCGCTTTGGTGGGCTGGTATGGTATGTGCGGTGGCGCCGATAGTATTTGCCGCGTGGTGTATCCCTTCTTTTTCACAAACCCTCTTGTTTACCAAGAGCTTTGCTTATATTCTTATAGCTCCTGCGATATGGCTTATATTTTGGCTGGCGATTAGCCGAAGCTATAGAGGGTTTGGCAGATTTAAAAACGATACTCTTGCTGCATTTGAGCAGATCGCGGCTGGTGAACGCGGGAAGGTTGAGCAGGAATGAAGATAGCGATTATTGGAGGCGGAAGTTGGGGAACGGCGCTTGCGCTTCTGCTTGCTGATAAGGGGAATGAGGTTTGGGTTTGGACGCCGGAGAGCGATGTTGTTGAAGATATTCGTGCCAATCACCGCAACTCCAAGTATTTGCCTGATGTAGAGCTGCCCAAGGGGGTTTGGGCTGCAGGCGATATGGGTGAGGTTGTTGACGAAGCCGGAGCTGTGGTGCTTGCGGTGCCATCTTCGGCGATTAGACAGGTGGCTGAGCAGCTTGCCGATGTATGGACGGCTGAAGCGCTGTTGATAAACGCAGGCAAGGGGCTTGAGAGTTTGACTGGACTTAGGCTGTCGCAGGTTATATCTGAAGCTATACCTGAAGCCGCGCATAGAGTGGTTGTGTTGTCTGGACCTAATCTGGCGGTTGAAGTTGCGCGAAGGGTTCCTACTGCTACTGTGGTAGCTTCAAGAGACGAAGAATCCGCTATGAGCGCGCAGGAACTTTTCGGCTGTGCATATCTTAGGGTTTACCGAAGTTCAGACGTGATAGGCGTAGAGTTGGGCGGTGCGCTTAAGAACGTTATCGCCATTGGTGCCGGTATAAGCGACGGGATGGGATTTGGCGACAACTCTAAAGCCACTTTGATTACGCGCGGGCTTGTGGAGATGATGAGGCTTGGCGAAGCCCTCGGTGCGCAGGCTAGAACGTTTACTGGTCTTGCTGGTGTGGGCGATCTGATGGCTACATGTGCTAGTCGGCTGAGCCGCAATCTGCGTGTGGGAATAGCGCTTGGCAGAGGGATGAATGTTGATCAGGCGTTGGAGAGTGTGAAACAGGTCGCTGAAGGCGTGCCTACGTGCCGTGCTGCTTATAATCTAGCTGCTACTTATCGAATATATGCTCCAATAACTGAACAGCTTTATCTGGTGCTGTTTGAAGGCAAATCGCCGCAGGATGCTCTGGCAGACCTTATGCTGAGAGAACCGAAAGCCGAATAAGACAAAAAATTTTTGCAGATGGGTAAAATTACCTGCACCTGATATATCAAAATAGACCGCATAATCTGGTATAACACTGATGGGCGTGCTGACCGAAATAATACTCCGTCCTGGATGGGCGGTATTGATGAGGTTAGCTGCAATGAAGTGTAGGTGCGGAAATGAGATCCATAACGTGCCGGACCACTTGGCTGGTTTGGCTGAATGGATCTGCCAACAGTGCGCCAATACTCCTCAGGGAGCGGCAAGGTCTTTGGTTGAACCGATTATCGAGGTGCCTGTTAAGAAGAAAGGTACTGTGGGAAGGCCAAAGAAAGCAGCTTAGGGGAGAAAGGGTTCTCTTGAAATAGGGACTGTCTCGCAGTTAGTTCGAGACAGCCCCTTTTTCATAAATGAAAATAGCCTGCGTCCCATAGAACGTGTTATCCTCCTCAATCCTAGAGTCGCGCAGATTTTCACGAAAAAATCACAGATTTTTAGCCGTATAGACTCTAACTTTTTCCGTCGTTGCTGTCTTGTAATTATGGAGGGTAGATTTTTATAGACTGCTGGTTAGGCAAAATATTTATATGTGCAAAACGAATCCTTTTTACGCTCAGCACAAGAAGGATTCGTTTTTACATGAAACTGAACATCTGCGCTCAAAAAACGAATCCATCGAAATGGACTTTGATGAATGGATGAATGAATGATAGATAAAAGGCTTGCGTTTGTCTGAGATGATTAGGCGATGTTTTTATTTTACGACTCAGTTCGCCTCGGTGTAATATGGTGTAATATGAAGTGTTATATTTGGTTGGTGTGATGTTCGACTACGAGCAAGCGCTTTTATATCTGGAAGGGCTTAGAGAGTTCGGCATAAAGCTTGAGCTTGAGCGGTTTGTTGAACTGTGCCGGCGGATGGGTAACCCGCAGGATAAGCTTTCGGTGATTCACGTTGGTGGAACAAATGGTAAAGGCTCCACTTGCGCGTTTATAACATCTATTCTGGAGTCGGCTGGATTTAGAGTCGGCACTTATCTTTCGCCTTATGTTTATGATGTTCGTGAGCGCATTCAGTTAAACGGCGAGATGATTCCAAAATCCGAATTCGCGCGTTTGATGAGCAGTGTAGCGCCGGTGATTGAGAAGTTAGCAGATGATGGGTTCGGCGAAACTACAGAGTTCGAAGCAAAGACTATATTGGCGTTTTTGTACTTTGCGCAGGTTGGTGTAGATTATGCGGTGATAGAAGTTGGGATGGGCGGCAGATATGACTGCACGAATGTAGTCAAGCCGATTGCCGCAGTGATAACCAACGTCAGCCTTGACCATACGGAGCGGCTGGGCAATACGGTTGAGCAGATAGCGTGGGATAAGGCTGGAATAGCCAAACCTGGTGCGCCGCTGGTTACTGCAGCCGAGGACGAATCTGCTTGGCGTAAGATTGCGCTTACTGCAAGAGAGCAGGGGGTTGAAGAGATATGGCGTGTTATGCGTAAGAGTTTTCATGCGCCTTTAGACTCGCCTTCGCATGATGTAGAGGTTCGTTTTGATGGACATGATGGTGTAGTTGAGATTGATCTTCCTAATTTTCGCATACGACCAACTGCGCTTCGATTAGCTGGCGACTTCCAGTATGCCAATGCAGCCACTGCAGCTGCCGCTGTTGCTGCGATGCGCGGCTCTTCTGGAGTTTCCGTTTCGGCTTTTGAGAATGGTATTGCCAAAGCATATCTACCCGGTAGGCTTGAAGTGATTCGGCGAAACCCGACTGTTGTTATAGATGCTGCTCACAACCCGGATGGCGCAGCGAGGCTTGCCGAATCTTTGCCCAGATTGTTTAAATGGCGCAGACTTATACTTGTTATTGGTATGCTTTCTACACATTCTGCTGATGGAGTGCTTTTGGCTTTGGCGC
>Ga0078972_1005165_pt1 | contig 33850 bp, 27 predicted proteins | sample YelNatPaOPGAMG01_FD_67568 | JGI IMG/M metagenome (GOLD analysis project Ga0078972, IMG submission 67568) | Hot spring thermophilic microbial communities from Obsidian Pool, Yellowstone National Park, USA - OP-RAMG-01 (SPADES assembly) (version 2) | ecosystem: Environmental > Aquatic > Thermal... | reverse complement strand
GCCTTTGTTAAATACGGGATAAACCATGACCCGCCCAATCCCCCCTCCCGGGTCAGAGCCGGGCAGGCGCACAGCACCTTGGCCGGCTGTTACCGGGAGCCGGCTGGATCAAGTGCGGTTGCAGTACTACCCCCAGTATGGTTTTTATGCCAGAGGGCTGATGCGCGAAACGCGCATTGCATAGACAAGTGATCCCGTTTCCGATACAATGGAGGTGCAGCAAGGGAACGGGGATGCTGGAAGCCCAAGGCCAGGGTGGAATCGGCGTGGTGCAGCCGGATATCCTCTACATTTCCCGTGAGCGGTCGATATTGGTCATGGGCAAATCAGCCCGTCTTGTCCTCTGCCCTATTCTCCTGCCGGAACCGGTCGTTATACCAGCGCCAGCCCCGCCCCGCGTACCGCCAGCCTGCGGCCAGGAGCTGCTGCACCAGCACCCGGTGCGCCGTCCAGGCCTGAGGGTCTTCGGCATCCGGGAACTCGGCCACCCACGCGGGCGAGCTCCCGGCACAGAAAACGCCCTGTGGCCCCACTGCGCGCGCCCAGAAGCGGCAGGTGCTGAGGACACCCTCCTGACGCGCGCACAGGATCTCGCAGGCGGCCCAGGGCGCGGCCTGCCCATCACCCTGCGCGCGGCCGCAGTGCAGGCAATAGTTGGCATCATCAGGTAGCTCGGTGGCACAGTGCGGGCAGAGCATGGCGCCTCCATTTGCCGCTGAGTCGGAGGGACAAGGGCAATACAGCAATAGAGGTGCCATGAGCCTCGCCTGCGTTGCCTGTTGGCGCCCGAGTTGCGCAGGATGCTCAAGGCCGATTTGACTCTACGGCCTCTACGAGCCTCGCAATGCGGCCGATTCCAATGAGGGGGTCGAGGCCAGGATGAATGGCCAGTGCCCTCTCCTGTACTGGCGAATGTTGCCAAGCGCCCCTCGCCTGCGGGGGGTTGGGGTGTGAGGCCGATTGGGGTAGTAGACAACCCTCCCTCCCCGCTGTATAATAGCCCCTGCCCGCTGTTCCTCAGCGGAGATATCCATGCCTGTTGCCTGCTCCCGGAGGGACTACTTTGCGCGAGATCTGTGCCCAGGACGTGACGGCCGCGGTGGCCCGCCTCTGCATCGAGGCCAATCTGCATCTGGGCGCGGATGTGCTCGCCGCCCTGCAGCACGCGTGCGATACGGAACCCTCGCCGACGGGCCGGGCGGTGCTGGCGCAGATCCTCGAGAACGCCCGCGTGGCCCCCGCCGACGGCCTCCCCCTCTGCCAGGATACGGGCCTGACCGTGGTCTTTTGCGAGCTGGGGCAGGGGGCCCGCGTGACTGGCGGCGACCTGGGCCGGGCGATCGCCGAGGGTGTGCGCCGGGGCTACCGTGAAGGTAACTTGCGCCAGTCGGTCGTGGAGCGCCCTTTTTCGGCCCGCGCCAACACCGGCGACAATACCCCGCCCGTGATCCACTATGCCATTGTTCCCGGCGACCGCCTGCGCCTGATTGTGGCGCCTAAGGGCGGCGGCAGCGAGAACATGAGCGCCCTCTGCATGCTCACCCCCGCCGCCGGGCGCGAGGGGGTCATCGGCGCCGTGGTGGACTGCGTGGACCGCGCGGGCGCCAACCCCTGCCCGCCGGTGATTGTGGGCGTGGGCATCGGCGGGTCGGCGGAGTACGCTGGATTGCTGGCCAAGCGCGCCCTGCTGCGCCCCGTGGGCCAGCCCAGCCCCGATGCGGAGACAGCGGCGTTGGAGGCGGAAATCCTGGCCCGCGTGAACGACCTGGGCATCGGCCCTGCCGGGCTGGGCGGCCTGTGGACGGCGCTTGCCGTGCATGTGGAGACCTATCCCTGTCACATCGCCAGCCTGCCCGTGGCGGTGAACCTGCAGTGCCATTCCGCGCGACATAAAGAAGCGGTGTTGTGAGCCAAGGAGAGTCAGATGCAGTACAAGGAATTCGGCAAGTTCGGTTTCCAGGCTTCGGTTCTCGGCTTTGGCGCCATGCGCCTGCCCGCCCTGGCCGACGGCACGTGCGATTATGAGCGCTCGGTGCCGATGCTGCGCCGGGGCATCGACCTGGGCATCAACTATCTCGATACGGCCTATGGCTATATCAACGGCACCTCCGAGGTGGCAGTGGGCAAGGCCATCAAGGGCTATGACCGCAGCAAGCTCCTCATCTCCACCAAGATCCCCCACGCCAGCCGGCCTGAGGCCGATCAGTTCGAGACGCGGCTCGAGACCTGCCTGCGCCGCCTGGATACCTACATCGACGTGCTGCATCTGCACGGCCTGACCTGGGAGCATTTCCGCGCCTATGCGGCGGGCAAGGGCGGGAGCATCGAGGTGGTGCGCAAGGCGCAGGCGCAGGGGCTGGTGCGCCATCTGGCCTTTTCCAGCCATGCCTCGGTGGAGGAGATCCGCCGGATGATCGAGACCGGCGAGTTCGAGTCCATGACCGTGCAGTACAACCTGCTCGACCGCCACAATGAGGCGGTCATGGCCCTGGCCCACGAGCGGGGCATGGGCGTGGTAGTCATGGGGCCGCTGGCCGGGGGCAACCTGGGCCTGATGAAGGCGCCCGCTGGCAGCGAAGGGGCGCGCGTAGGCAATGCCAGCATCGCCCTGCGCTTCGTGTGGGCCAACCCCAATGTCTCGGTGGCCATCTCGGGCATGAACCGGATGGATCACGTCGAGGAGAATTGCGCCATCGCCGGCCGCGCTGGCGCGCTCTCCGATGAGGAGTGGGGCGTCATCGACCGCATGGTCAAGCAGAACGCTCGCCTGGCCGACATGTACTGCACGGGCTGCGGCTATTGCCAGCCCTGCCCCAATGGCGTCAACATCCCGGAGAATTTCCGCTACCTGATCTGGTACAAAGTGTGGGGGCTGGAGGAGCAGGCGCGCAAAGCCTATGCTGAGCTGACCCCGCAGGGCCACTATGCGCCATGGGGCGCCGACCGGCAGTGGGGATGGATTAGCGGCGAAAAGGCCGAGGCCTGCCTGCAGTGCGGCGAGTGCGAGCCCAAATGCCCGCAAAAGATCGAGATCGTGAAGCAGCTGCAAGAGGTGGCGCGGCTCCTTGGCCGGTAGATCTCTTGACCGCCAAGACCCCAAGCCACCAAGATGCCCAAAGATATGAATATGATCTCTTTGTGGTTGGAAGGACCGTGTTTCAGACGGTGTATAGCTCTGCTTTGCACCATACATGGGCACTATGGTCGATGGACACGTTGTGGTGAGGCAAGCATTGGTGTGTGATGGCTCTGGGAACGTCCCGCTGCAGATACACACGCCCCTGAGCGACGATGTGGTGGCCGGGCTGCACGCCGGCGACGCGGTGAGCATCTCTGGGACGCTCTATGTGGCGCGCGATGCGGCCCACAAGCGCCTGGTGGAAGCGCTGGCGGCCGGCCAGCCACTGCCCTTTGACCTGCGCGGCCAGGTGATCTATTACATGGGGCCGGCGCCCGCGCCCCCGGGATGGCCTATCGGCTCGGCGGGGCCTACCACCAGCGGTCGCATGGATCCCTATGCCCCGGCGCTGCTCGCGGCGGGGCTCAAGGGCATGATCGGCAAGGGCGGCCGCAGCCAGGTGGTGCGGCAAGCCATGCAGGAACACCGTGCGGTCTACCTGGCCTGTGTGGGCGGGGTGGCGGCGCTGATCGCCCGCACGGTGCGCGCGGCGGAGGTGATCGCCTACCCCGAGCTGGGCGCTGAGGCCCTGCGCCGGCTGGAGGTGACCGCACTGCCAGCGCTGGTGATTGACGACATCTATGGCGCTGATGCCTACGAGATGGGCCGGGAACGTTACCGCGGCTGGCGGTTTTCGCATCCTGACGCAGGGTGAGTTATACTGAGAGTGTAAAGACTCGGTGGAACAGCCCCCTCATCCGGGGCCCGCGCTCCAGTGAATGGGCTGAAGGCGCAGCCTGCGCGGCGCTGTCAGCCTGCTCCTTATCAGGAGGAGGAAGGACCATGTTCGTCAAAGAGCGGATGACGTCCAACCCGGTGACCGTGACGGAAGATACTTCGCTGCACGACGCCCTGCGTCTGCTGCGGGAGCGCAAGGTGCGCCGGTTGCCGGTGCTGAACAAGGCGGGCGACCTGGTGGGCATTATCTCAGAGAAGGACTTGTTGTACGCGGCCCCCTCCCCCGCGACGTCGTTGAGCGTGTTCGAGGTCAACTATCTGATCGCCCAGATCAAGATCAAACAGTTGATGAGCGAAAAACTCATCACCGTCGATGACGATTGCCCGCTGGAAGAGGCGGCGCGCATCATGGCCGATAACGCCGTCAGCGGCCTGCCCGTGTTGCACAACGGCAAGCTGGTCGGCATGATCACTGAATCGGACCTCTTCAAGAGTTTCCTGGAGCTCCTCGGCGCACGCAGCCGTGGCCTGCGCCTGACTGTGCTCGTGCCCAACCGTAAAGGCGTCCTGGCCCAGCTGACGGGGGCCATCTCGCGCCTGGGCGGCGATATCATTGCCCTGGGCACTGTGATTACGGGGGATGAAAAGCAGGGCGAGTTGATCCTCAAAGTACGCGATGTGGATCGCGAGTCGTTGCTGATGGATCTCAATGCGCTGGAATTCCAGGTCGTGGATCTGCGTGAAGTCTAGGCGTAATAAGTGAGGTCGCCATTTGGGTGCACGTATTGCTTCTCGCGGCATTCGCCCCGGCAAAGCTTGCGTGAAACGCCGGGCATGTCGACCTTAATTATTGTGCATCACTTATTACATTTCATACTTGGAGCAATTCTCATGTATCTACGCGTCATCTCTTGCGAAGTGCTGGCCCGCGAGGTGTACCTGGCGGCGGCGACCTCGCCCCACATGATCGATGTGGAAATGGTGCCCAAGGGGCTGCACGAGACGCCCGACGTGCTGCGCGCGGAGTTGCAGCGGCGGATCGATGCGGTGGACGACGGAAAGTATGACCGGATCGTGCTCGTGTACGGTCTGTGTGGCAATTCGACGCGTGGGCTCGTGGCGCGCAGCAAGCCCCTGATCCTGGTGCGCGCCCATGACTGCATCACCCTCTACCTGGGCTCGCGCGATCGCTACACGGAAGAGTTCGTGGGCCACCCGGGTACCTATTACTATTCCGATGACTATATCGAGCGCAGCGCCCTTTCCGACTCGGGCTTTAGCGCTCTGGGCGCCGATACCAGCTCCGACGCGGAAAAGACCTATCAGGAGTACGTGGAGCGCTATGGCGAGGATAATGCGGCCTATCTGATGGAGGTGATGGGCGCCTGGCAGCAGCACTACAAGCGCGCCGCCTATATCGATATGGGCATCCCCGGCCTCTGCGGCTGTCGGCAACAGGCTGTCGATGAGGCCCTGCGGCGCGGCTGGGAGTTTGTCGATCTGCAGGGCGATCACTCGCTCATCCGCCGCCTGATCCGCGGCGAGTGGAACGATGATTTCCTGGTGGTGCAGCCGGGGCAGCGCGTGGCGGCTACCTATCGTGAGGATATCCTGGCCGCAACAGACTCGGCAGTGGCTGAGTGATAGGAGAAATGGCCTGAGTACTTGGCCAAAGCCGAGCGCCAGCGCGACCGCCCCCCTGGCCAGGTAGCCAACTGCAATCTAGGCCCGACTATTGCTGAGCAGACAGCAGCACCAACATGCGCACGGATTTTCGGTCTGGCACGAGGGAGGCGATGGGGAAACAAGGGGGCCAAAGTGAGCCACTGCTGCGCCATCTGGCCGGGGCGGTAGGCGACCTGCACAATGCCTGTCCATTGCCGGGGCTGTCATGCGAGCGGGTACACATGCTCGATGCCGTTCTTTCTGCGTCACCGCACCTGATCTACGTTTTTGGGCGGGATGGGCGCTTTGCCTATGCCAACCCGGCTGGGGCGCAGGCCCTGGGCCTGGACTCCGTTGCCCTGATCGGCAGAACGCCGCACGAATTGGGTTTGGGTCCACTGGCAGAGCTTATGGAAGCGCAGGGGCAGATCGTGTTCGCTCAGGGGCGTGCAGTCACTGGCGAGGTGCAGTTGGCAGGGCCGGAGGGTCGGCGCGACTATGAATATGAGATGGCCCCATTACCGTCGCCGGAAGGCGTTGTCGATGCGGTAATCGCCAACCTGCGCGACGTTACCGACCGCAAGCGGATGCAGGAAGAGCTGGCCGAAGAGCGGGATTTCAGCGCCGCGATTCTGGATACGGCAGCAGCTCTGGTCGTGGTGCTGGATCGCGAAGGCCGTATCGTGCGCTTTAACCGGGCCTGCGAGCTCCTGAGCGGCTACTCATTCTCCGAAGTGGCGGGCAAGCATGTCTGGGATTTTCTCATCCCTCCAGAGGAAGCCCCGGCGGTGCGGGGCGTGTTCAGCGATCTGAGCGCAGGCCGTTTCCCCCTGGAGTACGAGAACCACTGGGTTTCGCGCGATGGCCGGCAGAGGCTGATCCGCTGGTCCAACACGGCCTTGCTCGACGATGAGGGCCGGGTCGAGTATGTCATCGGCACCGGCATCGATGTGACCGAGCGCCGGCAGGCCGAAGCGGAGCGCGTGCGGCTGTTGGCCGAGGTGGAGAGCGAGCGCGCCCATGCCGAGGCCCTGGCTGCCGAGGCGGAGCGGCGCGCCAGTGAGCTGACAACGGTCTTTGCCGCCCTGGCCGATGCGCTCATCGTCTTTGATGCCAGCGGGCGTGCCGTGCGGGCCAACCCGGCGGCGCAGGCGGTTTTTGGCTTCGATCCGACTGGCATGGACTACCCGGAGCTCATCCGGCGATTGGCGATCCGCCATCGTGATGGGCGCCCCTATACAGCGGAGGAGATGCCCGTTTCGGCGGCCCTCCGGAGCGCGACAGTGCAGGGCTGGCGCTTTCTGATCACCGATGGCCGGGGCCGCACGCTGACGATCCTTGCTGCGGCTTCACCCCTCCTGGACGATGGTCGCGTTGTCGGAGCGGTGGCCATCTGGCACGATGTGACTGAGCGCGAGCGGCTGCTGCGAGAGGTGCGTACCCGGGCGGCGGAGCTCGACACAATCATCAACTCCATCCCCGATGGGGTGATTGTCTATAGTACCACTGGTGAGATTTTGCGCATCAATGCCGCCGCGGAAAAGATCCTTGGCTATTCGCCCGAGCAGCTAAGGCGGCCGATAGCTGAGCGCCTGACCGCCCTGCGCATTGAGACGCCCGAAGGTCGGCCGGTGCCGGTGGATGCCGTGCCGGCGATGCGGGCGGTGCGCGGTGAGCCAGTGCTGGGTGAGGTGTTGGTGCTGCACCCGCCGACAGGAGCTACGGTGTGGATCACCACCAGTGCGGTGCCCATCCGCATGCCCGAGGAGCGCCCGCTGGGGGCAGTGGTCACTTTTACCGATATTACCGGCCTGCATGAGCTGCAGGAGCAACGCGAGGATATTCTGCGGGCCGTCTCGCACGACTTGCGCAACCCTTTGGCTGTCGTGCAGGGCCAGGCCGAGTTGTTGCTCCGCGCCTTGGAGCAGGGTGCCCCGGCAGCGCAGGAGCGACAGAGTGTCGAGGCCATCCGCACGAGCGCTCGCCGCATGAACGTGATGATCCAAGACCTGGTGGACTCGGCGCGCCTGGAAACGGGCCAACTGCAGCTAAGCCGGCAACCCCTTGATCTGGGGGCTTTTCTGGCCGACCTGAAGGAGCGCCTGCGCAGTGCGCTCGACATGGCGCGTGTGACCATGCAGGTCCCACCTGGCCTGCCCCCAGCCTGGGCCGACCCGGATCGCCTGGAACGCATCATGGTGAACCTGCTCTCCAACGCGCTCAAGTATTCCACTCCCGGCACGCCGGTAACGGTCGGCGTGGCGCGGCGGGATGGCGAGCTGGCGGTCTCTGTAACCGACATCGGCCCGGCGATTGCCCCCGAAGAGTTGCCTCACCTCTTCTCTCGCTACTACCGCGCTCAGGCTGGCCGGGAGCGCCACGATAGCCTGGGCCTGGGGCTCTATATTACGCGCATGCTGGTCGAGGCCCATGGGGGGCATATTTGGGTGGAGAGCACCCCGGCGGAAACAACCTTCTCTTTCACCCTGCCGGAGGCAACTCAGTTTCTTCCTCCTACCCTTTCATCACGCCAATAGGCCGCGTACGGGCGACCCGGCGGGCCAGGCCTGCCTGGTGTACTATCTCAACGACACGGTCGATATCCTTATAGGCCTCCGGCGCCTCTTCGGCCAGGCCCGACATGCTCTCGGCCTTGATGACGATCCCTTCCTGGCCCAACTCTTGCCGCAGCGCCTGCCCCGTCACGGCGCGCTTGGCCGCGTGCCGGCTGAGGACGCGCCCCGCCCCATGGCAGGTGGAGCCAAAGCTCTGTTCCATCGCCCCCGCGGTGCCCACCAGGATATATGAAGCGCTGCCCATGCTACCCGGGATGAGCACGGGCTGCCCCAGGTCGCGGTAGGCCTCGGGCACGGCCGGGTGCCCCGGGCCAAAGGCGCGGGTGGCGCCTTTGCGGTGCACGCAGAGCTTGATACGTTCGCCGTTGATGGTGTACGTCTCGACCTTGGCAATATTGTGCGCCACATCGTAAAGCAGCGTCAGCTGCCGGTCCTTCACCTTGCCGGCCAACACCTGCTCAAAGGCCTGGCGCGCCAGGTGAGTCATCATCTGCCGATTGGCCCAGGCAAAATTCGCGGCGCAGACCATGGCCTGAAAGTAGCGTTGGCCGTCGGGCGAATCAAAGGGGGCGCAAGCCAGCTCACGGTCGGGCAGTTGGATGCCATAGTTGCGCATGGCCGATTGCAGATCGCGCACGGCGTCGGTGCAGACCTGATGGCCAAGAGCGCGCGAGCCGGAATGAATCCACACGACGATGTTCCCCTCCACCAGCCCAAAGCGGGCAGCGACCTGGGGGTCGTAGATCTGCTCGATGACATCAACCTCGAGGAAATGGTTGCCGGAGCCCAGCGAGCCGAGCTGATCTTTGGCCCGGCTCTTGGCGCGCTCGCTGACAGCCCCGGCATTGGCGCCCTCCATGGTGCCCTGCTCTTCCGTGTGGGCCAGGTCTTCTTTGGTGCCAAAGCCCATCGCCACCGCCCATGAGGCGCCTCGCTCCAGCACCTGATCCAGCTGCTTGGCCCCCAACGCCCCGGCATGGCCACGCCCCACGCCGCACGGCACATGCTGAAAAAGGGCGGTCATCAAAGGGTCGAGATAAGGGCGGACCTCTTCCTCGGCAATGTGCGTTGTGAGCACGCGCACGCCGCAGTTGATATCATAGCCCACACCGCCGGGCGAGATCACCCCCGAGGGCAGGCGCGTGGCTGCGACCCCACCGATAGGGAACCCGTAGCCCTGGTGGATATCGGGCATCGCCAGGGCATAGGCCACGAGGCCGGGCAGCGTGGTGGTATTCACCAATTGCTCGGCCGAGCGATCCTCAAAGGCTGCCTCGAAGAACTCCTCGTCGGCATAGATGCGCGCGGGCACACGCATATCGGCCCGCGCACCCTTGGGGAGCTCCCAGAGAAAAGGCGACAGACGCCGGAAATCAGTCGGCTTGACCATAGCGAGCCTCCGTATGTAATGTGTGACACATGGCCCTCATACGTCAAACACGATCGTGGCGCGGACTCCCTCCGGCCCCTCCTTGATCGTCAGATTGTGAAAGGTGGCCGCTTTCACGACCTTGGTACGAGTGAAATCGGTGGTTGCGCAGGCGCGGGCGCTGAGCTGGCCAACGCCGGGAAGCTCGACTTCAAAGGCGACATAAGCTTCCTCGTTCTCATCGGAGAGGAGGATGAGCTCATTGAGCCAGTCTACGAGGAGGGTCTCCCAATCGGGGGCGGAGAGGTTGATCACCCGGTGGGCGGATATCCTGGGCTCGGGGTCGAAGCGCACGGCCAGGCTGAACAGGCCCTGCGCAGCATGGGTAAAGAGCTCTGGCAGGTCCTTGCCCCAGACCTCCAGTTCGACATCGGCTGTGTGGGGGATCTCACGGTACCCTTGCTCCATACGTTTCCGCTGCCCTCTTTTCCTCAGTAGCGAATAGGTCTCGTGCCCGCGCCACGTCGCGATTGATCTGGCGGATCAGCTCGCAGATGTCCTCAAAGCGCCGCTCTGGGCGCAGTCGCTTGACAAACTCGATGACCAGATCGCGGCCGTACAGGTCGCCACGATAGTCGAGAATATGCACCTCGACCGCATGCTGCCCGGTGTTAAAGCTGGGCCGCTCGCCGATGTTGGCCACGGCGGGCAGGCGGCGCTCACCGATTTGGGCATAGACGGCATAGACGCCGTTCGGCGGCAGGGCTCGCTCCGGGCGGATGGCCAGGTTGGCGGTGGGGAACCCAAGGCAGCGCCCCCGACGGTCGCCGCTCACCACCTCACCGGCCACGCTATAGGGGCGGCCCAGGAGCCGCCGCGCTTCGGCCACCTGGCCTGTTGCCAGCAATTCCCGTACCCACGTGCTCGATACGACCCGGCTGCCGATCTGGACGGGCGCCACCACGCGCAGAGCAAAGCCCCATTGGCGGCCCATCTCGCGCAGGGCAGGCACATCGCCCTCGCGGCCGCGGCCCAGCGCGAAATCGGGCCCGACCCACAGCTCGGCCATGTGCAGGCGCTCCACCAGCAGCCGGATAAAGTCCGGCGCCGGCATGTGCGCTACTTCGGCCGTAAAGTGGAGCAGAACGAAGATATCGAGGCCCCAGCGCGCTGCCAGGGCGGCCTTTTCGCCGGGGGTCGTCAGGACTTTGGGGCTGAGCCAGGGACGGAGCACGGCTCGCGGGTGGGGGTGGAAAGTCACCAGCGCGCTGGCGCGGCCTGTGCGGTGTGCTTCGTCGACAATGTCGCGCACCAGTTTTTGGTGGCCGATGTGCAAGCCATCAAAGGAGCCGATGGTGACAACGGTTTGCTGGTCGACTTGAGATCGAGTCAGATCATCAATCAAGCGCATATCGAGAACACCTTGTGCGGACGCCAGACGCTCGCCTTGTGATCGCCTTGCACCAGCGCCACAAACTCGCCACCCGGCCCATAGACCCGCGCCAGCGCCCCTTCCGCGATTTCGGCCCCGGCCACTGGCTGGCCGTTCTGCAGGCGGGCAACATCCTCAGCTGAGAGGATGAGGGCAGGGTACATGAGCAGTGCTTCATCGAGGGGGTAGAGCAGATCTTGCCAGCGACCCTCCCTCGCCTGCTCTTCGAATGCGGCCAAAGGCACGGCATCCTCGATCGTAAAAGCACCCACGGCGCGCCGTTCGAGCGCGATCAGGTGCGCCGCCGAGCCTAGCGCCTGCCCCAGGTCGTGGGCCAGGGAGCGGATATACGTGCCCTTGCCGCAGACGATATCGAGCACCAGGTCGGGGGGATCCCAGGCCCGCACCTGGAGGTCATAGATCTCGACCGGCCGCGGGGCCTGATCGATCTCTTCGCCCCGGCGTGCGCGTCTGTAGGCTGGCACCCCCTCGATTTTGAGGGCCGAATAGGAAGGAGGGGTCTGCATGATGTGGCCTTGGAAGCGAGGCAGGATCGCTTCGATCGCAGCGATGCCGCTGGGGATCGGCGCATTCTGTATGGTGGGGGCGCCTGTGAGATCATAGGTATCGGTGGCTGTGCCAAAGCGGATGCGGGCGCGGTAGAGCTTGCGCCCTTCCATGAGGTACTCGCTGACGCGCGTGGCCTGGCCTACGCACACCAACAGGACGCCGGTGGCAAAGGGATCCAGGGTACCGGCATGGCCCACGCGGCGCTCGCCGGTGAGCCTGCGCACGCGCGCCACGATATCGTGGGAGGTATATCCTTCTGGCTTGTCGATATTCAAAATGCCGGTGGCTGCGCATGCAGAGGCACAGCCACCGGCGCCGCAATCAGGATGAGGACAGCGGCAGGGATCTGGTGACATGACTATCCCCCATTGACGGTGCAAATGGCTCACGGTAGGCGTGGAGCACACGCTTGAGCTCCAGCGCTACCCGGTCATGCGCCGCATTGAGTGATCCGTGTAGTGTGCAGCCTGCAGCCTGCGGGTGGCCGCCGCCGCCCAGAGCCTTGGCGACAGCAGAGACATCGAGCCCTGGCACGGAGCGCAACCCTACCTCGATGCGGCCGGGCTCACGCTCACAGAGCAGCACGGCTGCGCGAGCCTCGCGAGCGCTGGCCAAAAAGCTGACCAGGCCGCCTGTATCGGATCCGTCCAGGCCGCAGGCAACCAGCGTTTCATGGCTGATCTCGGCCCACACCACACCCTCTTCATAGTGCACCTGGCCCAAGACTCTGCCCCACAGGGCGATGACGCCCAGCGAGAGGCCGTGGTTGAGCTGCTCATTGACCTCCGCCAGCGGCGCCCCGGCCTCGACCAACTCTGCTGCAGTGCGCAGGGCGGCCGCATCCGTATTGCTGGTGCGGAAGGATCGTGTGTCGGTGATCACGCCGGTCAGTAAGCAGGTCGCTGCCCACGGTGTGAGCGGCCAGCCCAGGCGCCGCAGCAGATGATAGACGATTTGGGCCGTTGAGGATGCCTTGGGCTCAACCAACTGCGCGGCACCATAGCCCGTGTTGGTAATATGATGGTCGATGTTGACCAGGCCCACGTGCGCGGCTGTGTTGGCATCATAGAGGCTGCCCATACGCTGCGCATCGGCACAATCGAGGGCTACAATCAGGTCCTCATCTCCGCGGGCACAGGCAACAATGTCGCTCGCACCGGGCAGGAAAGCCAGGTCCGGGGGCACCGGGTCAGCGCAGGCCAGGGTCGGGTGCTTGTCGAGCTCTTTCATAGCCCAGCCCAGGCCCAGCAGTGATCCGATGGCATCACCATCGGGCGTAACATGACAGACCAGCAGCGGCCGTTTTGCCTGCTGCAGCAGAACCTCAAGACTCATTTCCTTTGGACTCTTCCGGATGTTCCTTGGCAGCAATTTCCTCGAGCAACGCATCGATGCGCGCCCCCCGTTCATAAGAGCGGTCGATATGGAAGCGCAACTCGGGCATGTAGCGCAGATTGAGGGAGGGAGCCAGCTCGCGCCGCAAGAATCCTGCAGCCGCATTCAGACCGGCGATCGCTTCCTTCTTTCTCTCTTCGTCGCCCAGTACTGTGACGAGCACATCGGCGTAATGCAGGTCGGCCGAGACATCTACCGCCGTGACCGTGACGCCCTCCACCCGCGGATCATGTACCCTGCGCATGAGCAAAGCACTCAGCTCTTCTTGGATCAGGTCAGCGACCTTGCGCTGACGACGTGTAGACATATTTCCCTCTTGGGCAGCTGCCTGCAAGGCCAAATCGCTCCAGGCCTGGCAGGTTTCGCCAACCTGTCAGGCCTGACCCTGTGAGCCTCCTAGCCGCTCACCCGTTCCTTTCTATAGAATTCAAGGATATCACCGGGCTCTAGCGCATCAAAGCCTTCAATGCCCACACCACACTCGTAACCGGTGGCGACTTCGCGCACATCCTCAGTAAAGCGTTTGAGCGAGGAGACGCGCCCATCGTAGATCTCCTTGCCGCCGCGCATCACTCGCACTCGCGCATTGCGTGCGGCCGTGCCGTCGGTCACGATGGAGCCGGCGATCGTGCCCACCTTGGGAATGTGGAACGTCTGGCGCACTTCGGCATGGCCGATGGTGACATCCTGGTAGACGGGCTCGAGCAGGCCCTTGAGGGCCTTTTCGATGTCTTCGGTCAGACGGTAAATGATATCATAGATGCGGATATCTACTCCGTTGGCCTCGGCAAAGCGAGCGGCTGCGGGATCTACCTGGACGCTGAACCCGATGATAATCGCGTTCGATGCGATGGCCAGCGATACATCGGATTCGGTGATGTTGCCGGTTCCCTTGAGCAATAGCCGCGCCTTGAGGTTCTCGTCGCCCAACCGTGAGAGCGAGTTCTCGATTGGCTCAATGGAGCCCTGCACATCCGCTTTGAGGATCAGGTTCAATTCCTTGACCTTGCCCTCGGCGGCGTGGGCATAGAACTCTTCCAGGGTCACCGGCCGAGCCGGCGCCTGCTCGGTACTGCTCTTGTGAGCCAGGGCATAATCGGCGGCCATGGTGCGCGCGGTGCGATCGTCGGCCACGACCTCGAACGGCATGCCGGCCTCTGGCACGTCGGGAAGGCCCAAGACGGCAGCGGGAGTGGCCGGAGGCGCCGCGTCGATGCGTTGGCCCTTGTCGTCGAACATGGCGCGTACCTTGCCGGCAATGCCGCCGATCACCAGGTTATCGCCCGTCCTGAGCGTGCCGTCGGCGACGAGCAGCGTGGCCATGGGGCCGCGCGCCTTGTCGAGGCGGCCCTCGATCACCGTGCCCTTGGCTGCGCGGTCCGGGTTAGCCCGCAAGTCGGCCATTTCGGCCACCAGCAGCACCATCTCCAGCAGGTTTTCGATGCCGATCCTCTGCTTGGCCGAAACCGGCACGCAGATTACCTGGCCGCCGTAATCCTCCACAACCAGATCGACCTCAGCCAGCTGCTGCTTCACATAGTCGGGGTTGGCGTTTTCCTTGTCGATCTTGTTCAGGGCGATGATGATAGGCACATTGGCCGCCCGGGCATGATCGATTGCCTCCAGCGTCTGCGGCATCACGCCGTCGTCGGCAGCCACCACGAGGATGGCTATGTCGGTCACCTTGGCCCCTCGGGCGCGCATCGCTGTAAAAGCCTCATGGCCCGGGGTGTCGAGAAAAGTGATCAACTTGCCTTGCTTTTCCACTTGATAGGCGCCGATGTGCTGGGTAATGCCGCCAACCTCGCCGGCCACCACATTGGTCTGCCGGATGGCATCGAGCAGCGAAGTCTTGCCGTGGTCGACGTGCCCCAACACGGTGACGACTGGTGGGCGCACCGGCAATCTGGCATACTCCTCTTCGGTGTAGCCGCCTTTGCGGGTTTCAACTGCGACGGCCTTGGCCGGTTCGGGCTCGGGCGCCTTTTCATGCTCCACGACAAAGCCCATATCCTCGGCCACGATGGCTGCGGTCTCATAATCGATCTGCTGGTTAATGTTGGCCATCACCCCGTTCTTCATCAATTCCTTGATGATATCGATGGGAGAGCGGCGCATCATGGTGGCCAGGTCGCGGATTGTCAACATTTCGGGCAGCACCAGCGTGTTACTGACCGGATCGAGCGCGGCAGCGGGCGCCTGAGGGGCGACGGGCTGCGCTTCCGGGGCGGCGGCGCGGGGCGCCCCTGCGGGGCGGCCGCTGCTGGCAGGGCGGGGCGGGTTGGGCCGCGGCCCCTGCGAACGCGGCGGCTGCTGCGGGCCGGGATGGCTGGGGGGGCGGTTCGGCCTCTGTCCAGCGGGACGGTTCGCGCCTTGCCCGGTGGGTCGATTCGAGTTCTGCCCGGCAGGACGGTTGGGGTTCTGCCCAGCAGGTCGATTCGGATTCTGCCCGGCGGGACGGTTCGGGGAGTGCCCGGTGGGCCGATTCGAGTTCTGCCCGGCGGGTCGGCTGGGGGCCTGCCCGGCAGGTCGATTGGCCGGTTGGCCTGTTGCCTGTGGCCGTGGCTGCCCGGCCTGCTCGGCAGCCTGCGGATGCTGCTGGGCGCCGCCGCGATGGCCGCGCCGGCGCCCGCGATGATGCGAGCGGCCTCCGCCGTCGCCAGCGCGATTGGCCTGATCGCCGCCGGCTGTGCCGGAATCTGGCGTGTGATTCATCTCTTTCTTTTCTGGTTCGGCCATGATAGCCCCCCCTCCTTATCAATACCTGACGTGCGCACAGAAACCCTGCCGTCTGCGCGGATGCGCAACCAGGATTCACTGCCGCCATCATGTCATCGAGTCGGACGAACTGCCGCGGGAATCCACAAGAGAGATGAGCTGTAGAGGGGGAACGCTGGCGCCTGTAACAGACGCTGGCGCAGCAACCCGGGGAAATGGAGCGGTCTGGCGCCGCTGAGCGCAGCCGGTCTCGGCCTGCAACAGCCTGGCGCACGGGCCACGTGGGGAAACAACGGACCGGTGAGATGCGGCCGGTATCACATAACCGGTGCGGATAACCTCACATCACCGCCATTTCCTCCCCCTCTTGCCCATCGCGAGGATATCCCACGCTGAGCTATTCAGTTCGTCTGGCAGCCTTACGCACACCTCAGGGTCCTCTGCCTTGCGTGCAAGGCGACGTCTACTCCTTCCCCGGTCATGCATAGAACGGCCGGGTTTCAACCTTCCGGCTGATCCTCGGGAAGTTGTTCACAGTAGACTCGTAACAACTCCCGGTCTTGCTCGCTGAGCGGCGCCCGGAGCGCATGCTCCAGGCGTCCCTCCTTCAAACCAAGGGTCCAGCAGCGGCGACTGCGGCAGAGATAGGCGCCGCGTCCCGCTGCCTTGCCCCTATCGTCGATCATCAGGCCGCCCGCCGGGGGCCTGACCACGCGCACCATATCGCGCTTAGCACGGACTTGCCGGCACGCGATGCACGTCCGCAGCGGCACATGTTTGTGTCCCATATTGCTCTGCAGCGCTGCAAGCGCTACTCCTCAAACTCATCGTAATCGTAATAGTCGCGCTGACGGCTCGGCTTGCGCTTGCGCCTGGCTACCACCGTGTTCAGGTTCTCATCGAACTCGAGAATACGGCGGCGCTGTTTCCCCTTTTTGCTCTTAGCCTTGCGCCTCATGCCGTTGTCGCCATCTTCGTCAGCCTCGAGTTCCTCTTCCGGCACCCACAATGGCGTGATCTCCTCCACAGCGGCCTCGATCACTGTGGGCGCTTCTGCCGGCGCGACAGCCTCGGGCTCAAAAGCCTCCGCTGTGGGGGCTGCTTCCGGCTCTGTGACTTGCACAGCAGGCGGCTGTGTGGCTTCGGGCTGGGCCTCGGCTTGCGCTTCGACCTGCTCGGGCTGCACGGCTTCGGCAGCTGCAGGGACCTCGGCGGCCGGCGTTTCCACCCGCGGCGCCTCGGTTTCAATCAATTCGACCGGCTGCGGCTCGGTTGCCGCAGCCTCTTCCTCAGCCGCGAGCGTAGCCTCGGCCTCGGCCAGCAAGGCCTGGGCAGCCGCCGCCTTGGCGGCGCGCTCAGCGGCGCGCTCAGCCTGCAGCACTTCTTCCTCGGCGCGGCGGGCCGCTTCTTCAGCAGCGACCGTCTCGCTCTTGATATCAATGCGCCAGTTGGTCAGCTTGGCTGCCAGGCGGGCATTCTGCCCCTCCTTGCCGATGGCCAGCGACAATTGGCGGTCGGGCACAACGACGACCGCCGTCTTTTCATCCGGATTGAGGCGCACATACGTGGCCTTGGCCGGGCTCAAACTGTTGGCGATAAATGTCGCCACATCGGGCGACCATTCCACAACATCGATCTTTTCGCCATTCAGCTCGTTGACTACATTCTGAATGCGCTGACCGCGCATACCCACGCAAGAGCCTACCGGGTCCACGCCCTGCTGCACCACGGCGACGGCGACTTTGGAGCGCTGCCCGGCCTCGCGGGCAATCGCCTTGATCTCTACCGTACCGTTGGCGATCTCGGGCACTTCCAATTCGAGCAGGCGCCGCAGAAAGCTGCGGTGCGCGCGCGAGACAGTAATCTCGGGTCCACGGCTGCCCTTGTCAACCTTGACCACATAAGCTCTCATGCGATCGTGCAGCCGGTGGCTCTCGCCCGGAATCTGCTCGTTGTGTGGGAGCACGGCTTCGGCGCGCCCCAGGTTCAGGGTAATGTTGCCCGTGCGCGAGTCAATATTGCGCACCGTGCCGGTCACCATTTCGCCTTCACGCTCCTGGAACTCACCGAACAGGATGTCTCGCTCAGCCTCACGGATACGCTGCAGCACGACCTGCTTGGCTGTCTGTGCGGCAATCCGGCCGAAATTCTGTGGCGTGGTCTCGATGCGCATCGTCCCGCCAAGTTCTGCCATGGCATCCAGACGGCGCGCATCGGCCAGCGAGATCTGTACATGTGGGTTTTCCACATGCTCTACGATCTCTTTCTCAGCAAACACACGCGCCCGGCCCGTCCGCGGGTCGAGTACCACGCTAATGTTCTGCTGCGAGCCAAAGTCGCGCTTGTAGGCAGAAACGAGTGCAGCCTCGATTGCTTCCAGAATGACATTTTCTGGCAGCTTTCGGTCTGCACATATCTGACTCAGAGCGATTGCGAACTCACTTTTCATACCGAACCACGATCCTCCAGGTTTCCTACCGGCCCTATCCTCCAACCAGCCCCCATTAAGCAGAAAAGTGGGGCGGAACCCACTTTTCGACGGAGGATAAGCTGCTTATAGTATACCACTGTCAGGAGATTCACGCAAGTGTGTTGTGACCCTGACAGCCGTACACCGGGAAGGCCTTGACACCACGCGCAAATGCATGGCCAAGGCCTCCTGCTCAGTATTATAGCTCACTTGCCGGTAGAATACAAGGGAAATAGCCGGATGCATGTGCCTCAAAAGCGGGCAATCCTGGCGGCAGCCGGGCTTCCTGCATTGCCAAGAACTGGCCCTGGCCCCAGGAGCGGTGTTGGCATCGATGTGAAGCACGAAAGCCGGCGGCCGCCGCCACTTACCTGGTCGTGGGTTTGGGCATGGCCTGTAGGGCGCTATACGCCGGGCGCGGCGACTTGTCGGGGTTGAGGATCGAATACCAGCACATAGGGTCCGCCGGGTTGTTCCAGCTCACCGTGTCGAAATCGAGGTTGAAGACGCACATTACGGCCATCCACGGCCAGTTGGCGTGGGCATACTGGAAGGCGCGCACCAGATAGTCGGCCTGCGTCTGGGGCGAGACCTTTTGCCACTGTCGCCCATTCCAGAGGGGGCTGCTCAGATACTCCGGGTGCCCATAGGCGCTGGGGTCGAGCAGCCAGCCAAACTCGGTGGCCCACACTTTCTTGCCGCCGTCGCCCTGGCTCACCATGACGGCATACTGGTCTGCAGCACGTTGGAAGTGGAGGACGTCCCCGGGGTTGCGCGTATCGGGCGGCGAGGCAAAGCCGTAAGGGTGCGAGCCCAACCCGTCAAAGTAATCCTTGGCGCCGGCCGCGTACATGCGCTGGATGAACTGCAGGTCATCGAGCGCAGTGACGCCGCCGTCGCCGCCGGTGGTGGCCAGGCCCGCCGTGAGCACCAGGGCGTGCGGGTCGGCGGCCTTGATCTTGGGGTAGGCCGCTTTGAGCAGATCGACATAGCGCTCAGGGCTGGGCGCACTGTTGCCCCATTCACAGCTGAGGTTGGGCTCGTTCCAGAGCTCATAGGCAGCCACGCGCCCGTGCAGATAGCCGGCCAGCGCCCCCATAAAGTCGCCGAAATCGGCCGGGTTGCGCGGCGGGCGGTTCCCCGAGCCGTCAGCCGCCCACGCCGGGGGCGTATCCACGCGGATGATGATGCGCATCCCGGCGGCGCGCGCCTTGTTGACGGCGTTGGTGAGGGACCTTCCCTCCGCGGCGTCATTCCAGAAGTAGTGGCCCTTGCTGGGCTCGTAGGTCGCCCAACTGACATACCACTTGACATAGCCGAAGCCCAGCCCCGCGGCCTGGGTATTCACATCATTGAAGGCGGTGTTGATGCCATAGCCGAACTCGCCCTGATAATAGGGGCTGCTGGGATCGGGCGTAGGAGTTGCGCCGCCCTGCACGACGGGCAGGTATAAAGTGCTCCCGGCAGCTTGCACAGACGGCACGGCGGTGAGGCAGAGGGTGAGCAGCGCGGTCACGAGGAGGCCGGCAACGGAGGGCCGCAAATGAGTGCGAGCAGACGCCATTTTGCTCGGGGCTCCTTCTTGTGTCTGAGAGGCGCGGCCGCAAAGCGAGGAGGGGGCCATATGCACATGTGGGTGGATGAGCCTGGGCCTCGATGGCCCGTGCAGGCTGTTGGCTCAGCGCGCCTCGGCGGGTAAAGATGGCATCCCTACGTGGGATCTTGCCTGGGTCTGCAGTGACCCGGAGAGAGCGTCAGTTTAGCATAGGATTGAAAGAACGCAAAACAGCGGGGTATGGGGGGGGCTGATTGGTCCGAGAGGGCCATATCTTCGGCGGAGAGCGCCTGCTCAGGGTCGAGCATGGCCGGGCAGCAATCCCACGGCAGCACCTCGACCCTGTTGAGCGCCAGGAAATCGCGCACCCCACCCTGTATCAGCGCCGCCGGCTCGCCTCGCGAACGGCTAGCCGCTGTGTAGCGACGCCGCGGCATGGCGGCCTTGCGGCTCACGCATCACTATCACGTATCACGTGGAGGGTCTCTGCCCCGCCGGTCCACCGGACTTCCAGGTCCAGAGGCACGGTGGAATGAGCTTCGATGACGGGTTTTTCCGCTGCCGAGGCGCGGGCTGCGCAGTGCAAGTGGAGCAGCCCATTCTGGCCAAAGGGGTACTGCCGCACGCCGTGAGCCTCCAGCAGGCGTACATCCCACACCAGGCGGCTACGGGGCACGTCGGGGCGCAGGCCAAAGACATACTCCAGGAGTGCCGCGACCGGCGGCAGGCCCGTCCAGCCGACGAAATCGGGCTTGGCCGGCTTGCCCGGAGCAGCGCCCTCCGGCGAGTAGTTCTCCCACACCGTGCCGGTTTGCTGGAACACGCGCACCACGTTATCCAGATGATTGCGTGCGATCTCGTGGGCCAGGGCGTCGCTGCCCACGCGGGTCAGGCCACGCAGCACCATATAGTTCGTCGGCGCCCACACGCCGCCCAGCCAGTAACCGCCGTCGGCCTGGTAGGCGGGGTGATCGGCGGCCAGGGAAGGCACGCGATGCGGCCGCTTGAACTCGGCCTCGTTCTCCAGGTGGGCGACAAAGCGTTGCACCCGCTCCGGCGGTGTCACGCCCGCCAAAAGCGCCCAGTAGGCACCGATAGTCTTGACATCAGCCAGGGAGCCGTCGGGCTTGCGGTCATAGTAAAAAGCCGAGCCTTCATCCCACATATGCTCGTTCACCGTGCGGGCCAATTGTTCCGCCTCGGCGGCGAAATCGGCCATCTCGCCCTCGCGCCCCACTACCGTGGCCATCATCGCCAGCAATCGCGCCGAGAGGGCCTGTTGCAGGCAGGCATCGATCCAGGCGCGGTGCCCGTGGCTGAGCGCCGGATTGCGGTCGGGCGGCACGCGGGGCTGATTGTCCATGCCGCAGCCCCAGCCGGAGGTCCAGTAACTGCCGTCAGGCCAGGTGCGGTATTCGCGCAGCCAGCGATGGTAGGCAGCCAGGACGGGCAGCACATGGCGCACCCGCTCGCGGTCGCCCGAGAGCTCGAAATACTCCCACTCGGTCCAGGGCATCACGTTGGGACCGGTGCTTGCCGGGTCAAAGCGCTCGAAGCAATCCTGCCCGTCCGCCTCGCGGATCTCACGGCAGATGAACCCATCGGCGTGTTGCTTGGCGTAGAGATTGTCCAGCGTGCGCTGAAAGTTGAACGCGCGCCGCCCATAGCGCGCAAAGAGCAGGATAAAGGCCGAATCCCACATGAACAGGCAGTTGTTGAACGCGGTATCGATATAGTTGGCGACAAAGCCGTTCCCGGCTGTGGGGCGGCGCAGATTGCGGAAGGCGAGCTGCCACACCTTCCAGTAGCAGTCGATCGCGGCCTCGTGCCCCTGCCACTCTGGCTGTGGCAGCAGGGCCTGCGCCTGCTCGAACGTGGGCAGGGGCGCCTCCTCACGCGGCTGCGAGCGAAAGACGTTCTCCTCCACCAGAGGACTGGGGACGTGCGTATCGTAGACGGCCATAGATCCCTCCCGACAAGCTCCTTCTCACACGGCAGGTCGCCATCACGCCGGGCCAGAAGCTGCCCGGGTTCACTCAGGATGCATGGCGCGCGGGGGCGCCGCCTGCAGGTAACCATAGCCGATGTAGCGCAGGATGCCCTCCCGCGGATCGTCGATCAATTCCTCAGCCCGGCTGCGGGGCTGCTGGACTCAGCTTTCAAAGGACGTCGGAAGCAACTCCTTGCTGAATACGTACTGCGATTTCTCGACCCTGTATCCCTCTCGCTCGTAGAAGCGATGGGCGCGTGTGCGGATCGTATTGGTGTGCACCAGCAACCGGGGATAGCCCTGCTCCCGCGCCCAGTCCTCTGCGCCGGCTAGGAGCGCCTTCCCCACCCCCTGCCCGCGGCAAGCCTCGTCTACCACCACACCGGCGATCTCCGCAAAGGGACGGTATTCCAGCAGGTGCTGCCCCTGCACCTGAATGCAGCCGATCACCCGGCCCGAGGCGTCCTCGGCCACCAGGGCAATGTGGTTGTCGCTCCCAACCAGCCGTTGGATGCGGCGCTCCATTTCGGCAGTCGAAGCCGGGTAGCCCAGCTGAGTGTAGAGCACAGTCACCGCTGCGGCATCCGCAACGGCCATCGGCCGGATCTGAATCTTCATGATCAGGGTGATCCATTCCTTGATGTGAGAATAGCACTTGGGCGATATCTCGCGCAGAGGAAGAAGGGTGATAGGTCATGTCAGCGGCTTGGCATCTCTGCGCGAGACCGGCCCCGTTTTCATAGGCGCGTTGTGCCCGGAACAGGGCGGCCGCGGGCGGCTAATCTGTAGCGGGCGTTTCCTGCGCCAGGGCGAACAGCCCATCGGCCAGCGATTCGATCGTCTCACGGAGCGCCAGTTTGGCCCGCCAGGCGGCGGGGATCCCCTCCTCGCCATAGTAGGCGCCGGCGAGCTGGCCGTAGATGGCCCCGGTGGTATCAGCGTCGTCGCCCAGATTTACGGCCAACAGGCATCCCTCTTTGAAAGAGTTGCCGTGGTAAAAGGCCCAGAGCGCCGCCTCGAGCGACTCAACCACATAGCCCGAGCCCCGGACCTCGGGCGGCTGGCGGCGCTTGAACGAGCCGGCGGCCACGGCGTCGATCTCGCCCATCAACGGGTGCTCGGCCCAGTAGCCCGGGATAGGCGAGTAGCGCTCGGCCAGCAACTCGTCTTTGCTGGTGCCGGCCAGCGCCCCCACGATGAGCCCGGCCATGTAGCGGCAGGCGTCGACGCAGGCGGCGGTGCAGTGGGTGGTGCGCGAGCTATCCGCCGCCATCTCAATGGCCTGGGCGGGTTGAGGCGCAAAGGCCAGCGGCACCGGCGCCAGGCGCATCAACGAGCCATTGCCCGACGACCTGGGCCCTGAGGCGGCGCAATAGGGCTCGCTCGTCTGTTCAAAACGCTCCAGTGCGGCCCGTACCGTGTTGCCCATATCGAAACAACGCCCGTTCGACGCCATATAGCCCTCACGCCACCAGCGCACATAGCGACCGAGTTGATCCAGCGGGTCAAAGCAGCGCCGCTCTACCAGGCTGGCGGCCAGGCAAAGGGCCATGGATGTATCATCGGTCCACTCGCCCGGCTTGAGGCGGAAGGGTCCCCCGCCGACGATGTCTTTCAATGGCTTGAAGCTGCCGGGCCGGCTGAACTCGATCGTCGTACCCAGAGCATCACCCGCAGCCAGGCCCAACAGGCTGCCCCGATAGCGCGCCCTTAACTCCACGAAACTCGCTCCTTTCAGAGATGTGGGTATGCAACATGCGCCAGAATTGTCCGCCTTCTTGCAGGGGCCCTGCCTATGTGCGCGCACACACGTAGATGATATTCTGCGAAAGCCGACAGAGCAACTCAGAATGAAGGGACATGAAGCACCGCTCCAGGGGCGCCAACCAGCTGCAAGGCAGCAAGGGCCGCGACTCGATGAAGGGCAACAGGCCAATATGGTACTTGGCCACTATTTTCATATCGGCATCTTCCAGCAATGCTATCACCTCATCATGCCCCATTCGTTCATGGTACTTGATGGGCCAGATGGGACCGGTGAGATGATCCGTCAGGTTCCCCCGGTTTCTGTGGTTGTTGAAGACCAGGCAGCCGTTCGGCTCCAGGTGGCTCTGCAACACGCGCATGGCCTCTCGGCGAAGCTCGGGCTGCGCATTGGCGAAGAAGCGGAAGGCGGTAATGAGATTGAAGGTTCTGTCGCGAAGAACATCCTGACGGGTAAGATCTGCCTTGATGATCTCTGCGGACGAAATATGCTTGCGGGCGACATCCAGCATTGAGTCGGAGATATCTACACCCGTTGCTTCCGACACTTTGCCCTCCAGGAAACCAAGGATGCGCCCTGTTCCACAGGCAAAGTCAAGCAAGCGAATCGGTTGGCTCACATACCCGGATGCAAGAATGTTGCACAACACCTGTTGTTCGAGGGACCAGACCATAGCACGGTAGGGGTTATCCGTGAAAGCCCGATGGTAAGAGCGTCCTTTACCTGGCTCTAGATGAGAGAGTCTGTAGTCTTCCACAGCACCTCCTCCGGATCCCCATGAGCCATCTTACGAAGGGCAGAACATAAGGCCATCATATGACAGCGTGTGTTGCCTCAGCGAGCGCTCACAGAGTGATGCGGCTCGTTAACGGGATACTCACACACCCTGTGTGATGGCCCTATGCTCTACCCTTTGTGTTTCAGGTTCTACGAGTCGATCTTAAAGTGCCGGAACTGCGGCAGATGGGCGATGTTGGCTTCGAACATCTCGTTGACCATCTGCTTGATCTCAGCCAGCGAGAGCACGGCGCCGGTCAGGGGGTCGTTGCAGATGGCCTGGAAGGCCAGGCGCGGGTCGCCGGTGAGGGCCGCCTCGACTGCCATCTCCTCGATGTTGGCGCTGAGGCCGGTGATGGTCGCGCACTGCGGGGGCAGGGCGCCCACATGCACGGCCTCCAGGCCCTTCTTGCTGGCCCATACAGGGACCTCGACGCAGGCGCCCTGTGGCAGGTTCGAGATCAGGCCGTTGTTGGGCACGTTGCCGTTGAACTGGAAGGGCTCGCCGCCCTGCAGGGCGTTGATGATCGAGGCCGCATACTCGTGGCCGCGCGCCAGCGAGATGGGATGATCCGCAGCGAACCACTCTTTGGCCTTGTCCTTCCAGGTGTCCTCGGTCTTGCGGTATTCCTTCAGGATGTAGGCATGCTCGCCCGGGTTCCAGCCGGTGCCGTGCGTGCAGTACTTTTCGATCAGGTCGGGCCGTTTGCGGAACCAGGCGACATACTCTGAGTTGTGCCCGCTGGACTCGGTCACGTAATAGTCGAACGCCAGGAACAGCTCGTTGCGCACGATCTCTTCGTTATAGATCTCGGGGCGCTCGGTGACGGCCTTGCGGATGAGCGGGTAGGCGTCCTGCCCGTTCCACTCGTACTTGATGTACCAGGCCTGGTGATTGATGCCGGCGCAGGTATAGGTGATCTCCTCCATCGGCGCGCCGATCCACTTGGCCAGCATCTCAGCCGTCCCCTGCACGCTGTGGCAGAGGCCGGTCAGCTTGATCTTGGTCTCGCGCTGCATGGCCCGGCAGAGCATGGCCATAGGGTTGGTATAGTTCAGCATCGTGGCATGGGGGCAGTAGCGCTCCATATCGTGCGCGATGCCGAGCATCACCGGGATGGTGCGCAGGGCGCGGAAGATGCCCGAGGGGCCGCGCGTGTCGCCGATGTTGATATCGACGCCGTACTGCTCTGGGATCAGGATATCGTTCTGCCAGACGGACGTCGGCCCCACCAGGATGGTCACCAGCACCGCATCGGCGCCGTCGAGCGCCTTGGCGCGGTCCATCGTGGCCTCGACCCTGGCCGGATAATGGCCCAGGTCGACAATCTTCTGCACCATCTTTTGCGCAAACTCGAGCCGCTCAGGATTGATATCCATCAATGTGAGCGTCGCATCGGTGAGGCGCGGGAAGGTCAGAATGTCGCGCACGAGATTGCGGGTAAAGACGAGGCTGCCCGCACCGATAAAAGCGATCTTGGTCATGGGGATATCCTCCTTGAGCCCAGTGCTTTTGTTATAGACGGGGTTTCAGGTACAGAGGCACGCCCACAGCCCATCAGGGCAAGCTCCTCAGGCGCAGGGCAATATCGAGCTCATGCGCGGGCGTGGTCAGGGTGCAGGCGCCTCCGTCATGTGCAACGGGCTGTGAATCCGCGGTTGCCCCGACAACCCGGTCCACCCAACCTACCCCAAACCCCTTCACCTAGACGATGGTCACCCCATAAAGCAGCGGGGCATAGGCCGGGTTCAGCAGCGCAAACTCGATGCGCTCCAGCCGCCTTCGGGGGTCGGCGGCGACGATGAACTCACACACCTGGTAGGCCTCTTTCCAGTCGGGATCGACCTGGATGTGCAGCACGCGCGGGGCACGGGCGGCGCGCGGGTCGATGCGCGAGTGCAGGTAGATGGTGCCGGCGGAGGCGATTTCCAGGCCGTTGTGGAGCACGACCTCCTGCTGCGAGCCATCACCGTAGACGAGGGTGTAGCGGGCGACTGCCTCGCCATAGGCCCCGCCCAGGGGATAGCCGCCCACCAGCGAGACCTGCCCCAGAAAGACCACCTGCGCGGCGGGCAGCCCGACCGGGATGGAGAGGCTGGGGACCTCTTGACTCAGAACGAGGGGCCGCCCGGCGTCGATGCGGACGGGCAGGGCGCCAAGCTGCGTGATGGCCTGCGGCATGAGTGGCCCACGCAGGCTCTGCAGGAAGCGCTTGCGCGGCTCCAGAGCGCGAGTCAGGGCCTGCTCCCACTGCGCCGCCTGCCCTGGCGTGGCGATCAGCGCCGAGAGGTCGAGCGGCATGCCGTGGCCTGCGGCCGCGCTACTGCCGAGGGTGAGCCGCGGCTCAGGTGGGGCGGGCGCGGGGCCGTCGAGCCGGGCAAAGATGCCAGCCATGGTGTCGTAGAGCGGGCGCTTGTGGCGCCAGGCATCGACCAGGCCCTCGATCAGCATACCATCACGGCAGGCCGGCGGGTTGCGCACCGGCTCGGGCATGTCGGCCCACTCCCAGAAGCTGAAACCAGCGAGATTCGGCTGTGGGTAGCGTTGCCGCGCAAAGTGGATAAAGGTCTCACCGAATTGCTCGGTGAGGGCCGGGTTATCCTGCATCCAAAAGCCACCCCACTCGGTAAAGAGCACCGGCTTGTCGTTCAGGACCTGCAGCATCTGCTCGATGGAGTAACCGTGGATGACGTGGTCCGGGTAGGAGCCATAGGGGTGCTCAGTGTAAAAGTCCATCCTGGCCCGGGCATATTCTACACGCGTGTCGGGCGGGCGCATGCAGTTGGCCGCGGAGACGGGGCGCGAGGGGTCGAGTGAGGCGCAGATCTGCCTGGCGCGGACAAGATACTCGCCCCGGAACTCGCACTCGTTCCAGGCCAGCCAAAAGACCACGCTCGGGTGATTGCGGTCGCGCAGGACGATGCGGCGCAAGTCCTCCAGCGCGCCCTCGGTGATGGTGGGATTCGAGAAATCGGACCACCAGGTCATCGGCTCCTCACTGACCATCAGGCCAATGCGGTCGGCCAGCTCGACAATATAGCGGTCATGCGGATAGTGAACCAGGCGCACATAGTTGGCGCCCAGCTCCTTGATCAGGCGCATGTCCTGCTCCATCTGCTCGCGGGTCAGGGTGTGGCCCTGGTCGCTGCCCCATAGCTCGTGCCGGCAGACCCCGCGCAGGACGGTATCCTCGCCGTTGAGATAAAAGCGGGTGCCGCGCACGGCAAACTCGCGCACGCCTACCTGTTGGCTGAGGTTATCCACGCTCTGCCCCCCCTGCCGCAGCTCCAGGCGCAGCTCATAGAGGTTGGGCGCGGCGGGCGACCAGAGGTGCGGCTGCTCGACCGGGAAGGCGAACTGCAGTGCCCGGCGCCCGGCTGCCGCAGGGAGCGCCTGCTCTGCCACACAGACCGGCTGGCCACCGTAGGAGAGGGTCAAGGCTACCGTCGCATCGCCCCCCGTTTCGGCGCCCTCGATCCACACGTTGAGGACACAGTCGGCAGAGCGGTAATCGGCTGCCAGGGTCGTGCTCCACTGGCTGTCGGCGATGTAGGCAGGGCTGCGCAGCTCCAGATAGACGTTGCGGATGAGCCCCGCATAGCTCTCCCAGCCGACGAGCGGGCCGTAGGGGGCCAGGATATCCTTCACATCGACGGAGAGGCTGTTGGCGCCAACGACAACGAAGGGGGTAATATCGAACTCATAAGGCACAAAGGCGAGCATGCGCCCCAGCTCGTGCCCGTTGATGGTGGCGCGTCCCTCAAAGGTGACGCCCTCGAAGCAGAGGAAAACGCGCCGGCCAGCCAGGTCCGGCAGGTCAAAGCGGCGTGCAAAGATCGCCTCACCCACGCAGCGATAGGATGAGGGCACCAGCTTTTTCTCTATGGGGCCGTTGGGCACGGACCAATCCCACCAACCGTTGAGTGAGACTCTCTCCCGCATGACTGGACCCTCCTTGGGCTTGCAGTATCAGTGCGTATGAGGGCGCACTCTCTGGATGATACTGCAATCCCAAGGAAAGGGCCAAACGCACATCCGGCGTGAGCTTGTGACTTACCGCTCCAGAATAAGCACCCAATCCTGGAAGATGGGCGGCTTGGGCACAACATAGTCGCCCGCAGCATCCCCAGCGGCGGCGCCGAGGTCATACTCGTCGCCGGTGCGGGGGTCGAAGAAGCGGGCGCGGTAGGAGAGGCCCACTTCCAGACCCCTGATGTACATACGCCCTGCCCAGGCCGCCCAACTGCTGCCGGCAGGGATATAGACGATCCGCACCTGCCCCGGGATGCCGGCGGCATAGGGGGCGATGCGGTCCTGGGGCGTCTGGTGTGGATCCACCCACTCGGGGTGGGGCGCAAAGCGCGCCCAGGGGTAGCGCTCCAGCAGGCGCTTGCCGAGGCCAAGTTGGCCGGAGCCGGGCAGGCGGTAGGCCTCGTCCCAGGGACGATGACCCCAGGCGCTGCCGTGGGGCGAGGCGCCGTAGGGCTGCTCCTTCGTGTTCACCTGCCAGATGCCGTTGGCCCCATAGGTGTGCCCGGCGGCGCCGGAGAGCATGCAGGACCAGAAGAGAAAGCGCTGGATCTCCTCTCGGCTCGACTCCATGATCCCCTCATAGTTCACCTCGCCCACCAGCACGGGCAGCGTGGGCTCGTGGGCCAACGCACGCTCGAGCATGTCCACGGTCGGCGCCAGGCTCGGATAGCCCGAGTGGCCCGTCTGCAGCATATCCAGGTCTAGCAGTGAGGGGTCATCGACCTGCTCGTGGCCGAACTGGGTCGGGTGGATGGTGATGGGGTTGTGGAAGGGATCGAGAGCGCGGATGGCACGCACGAGCTCGCTCCAGCTCGCCTGCAGGCGGCGCCGGCGCGCCTCGCGGTCCTCGGCCTGCCCCTGGAGGTAATAGTCCATCAGCGCCTCACCGGCCACGCACCAGACGACCGGGTAGGCGCCCCAGCGAGCCACCAGGTTGCGCCAGTGCTTCTTGAGCGCGTCAAGGCCGGCGAAATCCATGAAATAGCCCCACGAGCCGACGATGCAGGGCACGAGGCCGCTCCGCACCAGGTGGGCCACGCGCAGGTCGGCCATATCAAAGTAGCTGGGGTTGATGCGGGCGAACTCGCGCTCCCAGGGGAAGCCGGCTTCGTTCAGGCCGCGCTCGTCAAAGGGCTCCATATCGGGGTAGAGGCCGGCCACGATCTGGATCAGGGTAAAGCCCTTGGCCACGCGGTCGGCCACGAGCTCCTGAAAGCCGGCGGGCCAGGGCAGGCGCCGGCAAAAGCCCATCCACCAGGTATCGCCGAGCCAGAAAAAGGGCGTGCCATCCTGGTGCTCCAGGTGCCGGCGGCCGGCGGCCAGGCGCAGGCGGCCGTGACGGCGCAGGGCGTCGGCACCGGCATAGGGTGCTATCTCCAGCGCCCCCTCCTGGCCGTTGAGGTCGGCATTGGCCGGGTCCGAGCAGCGGGTGCGGTAGCGGTGCAGCCCCACCTGGTCCGAGGCGTAGCGCACGCGCCAGGTCTGCTCCCCTGCCCAAAAGGCAGGGACAACCCGCTCCTGCCCGTTGGGTTCGGTGAAGATGACCTCCAGCTCGACCTCGTTAAAGGGGTCGCTGTAGGCCTTGCCCGAAGTGTAGGCCCATTCCGTTACCTGGTTCTGCTGAGCGTACCGCATGTGAAACCTCCCATTTCTCTAGATGAGCAAGCCAAGCGGCGTATCATACGCCAGCGTGGATGGGCTAGCCGGGCTGACCAGAGGCGGGCGCACCCGGCGGCCCAGATCGGCGAAAGACGGCCAGGCGCTCCCCTGGCGGGGCATGTTGCTGGCGAAACAACTCCCACCCGGGCGGGCCAGTGAGCTCTGCAGCCCGCTCCATTCGCAAACTTGTCTTCCGGTCCCAATCTGTGTATCCTGGACAACGAAGGATTGCTCGCACGCACTTTCCATACCCAGAGGCGGTGTTGCCCATGAGCAAGCGGAATGCGCCGAGTTTCGATGCCGAGTTGCATACTGTCTCTCCCCTGCTCGTCATCGCCCTGATGCTGGCGCTGGCGGTCGAGGTCACCTGGGAGCACGACATTCTCCCCGACCCCTCCAAGGCCACCGACCTGGCGCTGATCCTTTACACGCTGGGGCTGGTTGCCCTGACCCTCAACGTCCTGTTCCCCCTGGCCGGCCGCTGGTTTACCGTCCTGGCCCTGACCACCCTCATTGAGCTGGGCTACACCTGGCTGCGCCTGCCCGGTTTCCTGGCGCTGCTGGGCATCCCCGTCGCCCTGGCTGCGGCCATCATCAGTGTGCCGGCCATGATTGCCCTGGCAGCCGGTGAGACGGCGCTTCTTATCTGGTTGACGGGGCAGGCCGGCAGCGGCGTCGGCGAGCCCGAGCTGCTCGTGAGCCTGACGGCCATCTGGTCCATGGTCGGCGTCATGATTGCGGTGTACATGCCCATCCGTCAGCTGGCCGGGTGGTCGTGGGAGCACTTTCAGCGCGCCCAGAACCTGCTCGACGAGGCCCGCGCACGCCGCGCCGAGCTCAGGCAAGCCCTGGAGGACCTGGCCCACGCGAACCGGCAGCTCGCCTTTACTAATGAAAAGCTCACGGCCGCGCGCCTGACGGCGGAGGAGGCGCAGAAAGTGAAAGCGGCCTTTGTCGCCCGGGTGAGCCACGAATTCCGCACGCCTCTGAACATGATCATTGGGCTGACGGACCTGCTGTTGGAAAGCCCGGAAGTCTACGGCGATACCCTGCCCCCGCCCCTGCTGGAGGATCTGGACATTGTGCACCGCAACTGCGAGCACCTGGCCAGCATGATCGATGATGTGCTCAGCCTCAGCCAGATTGAAGCGGGGCGTATGGCCCTGCACAAGGAGCGGGTCAACCTGGTGGAGCTGATTGACCGCGCCGTGCCGGTGGTACGGCCGCTGCTCGAGAAAAAACACCTCCAGATGAAGGTCCAGGTGCCGATGGATCTGCCCCAGGTCTATTGCGACCGCACGCGCATTCGCCAGGTCATCCTCAACCTGCTCAGCAACGCCGCGCGCTATACTGAAGAGGGACAGATCACCATCGAGGCCAGGCAGGAGGGCCCAAATGTGACGATCAGCGTCCATGACACAGGCCCCGGCATTGCCCCTGAAGAGGCCGAACACATCTTCGAGCCTTTTTACCAGAGCCCCCGCACCCTGCGGCGCAAAGGTGAGGGCAGCGGGCTCGGGCTCAGCATCAGCAAGCAGTTCGTCGAGTTGCACGAGGGGCGCATGTGGCTGGAGAGCCAGGTAGGGGTCGGCAGCACTTTCTCCTTCCGGCTGCCCATATCGCCGCCGCTGGCCCCCATAGCCGGCCCGCAGCGCTGGCTCTCAGAGGGCTGGACCTGGCTCGAGCGCACTCAGCAGGCCAACCTGCCCATCGGCCCTCTGAAACAGCGCCTGGTCATCTGTGACCAGGCCGGCGGCCTCTACAGCCTGTTTGACCACTATGCCGAGGACCTGGAGTTTGTGGATACCCGGGACCTCGGCGAGGCTGTCGCCGCCCTGCAAGAGTGCCCGGCGCAGGCGCTGGTGCTCAACGCGCCCTCGGCGCCTGAGCTCTGGCAGCTGATGGAAGCGGCCCGGGCCAAGGTGGCGGATACGCCCCTCATTGGCTGTTCATTGCCGCCCCAAAACGAGCCTGCCCTGCAGGCCGGGGCGCTTGCATATCTGCCCAAACCGGTGACGCACACCGCACTGCGGGAAGCCCTGCAACAGGTCGGCCGGCCGGTGAGGCGCGTGCTGGTCGTGGATGACGAAGCCGACGCCGTGCAGCTCTTCAGCCGCATGCTCCATGCCCATGAGGCCACGCTGGAGATTGCGACGGCTTCGACGGGCAAGGGGGCGCTGGCCGCCATGCACGCCAACCGGCCTGATCTTGTGTTACTCGACATAGTGCTGCCCGACATCGACGGCTGGCAGCTCCTGGGCATCAAGAGCCAGGAGGAGGAGATCAGAGACATCCCGGTGATTATCGTGTCGGCTCAGGATGCGAGGGAGCAACCTTTGCTCAGCCCCGTCCTGCTGGTGGCCCTGGGTGATGGGCTGCCCGTCAGCAGGTTGCTCAGGTGCTCGCGGGAGATTCCACGCCTCCTCGCCCACCCGGCGTGAGCACCCGATCGAGGGCCTGCAGGAATTCGGTGCGCCGCACCGGCTTGGGCACATAGAGGGCCGCACCCAGGGCCAGGGAGAGCTCTTTCTCTCGCACCACCGAGCAGATGATCACCGGGATAGAGCGCGTCAGGGGGTGCTCATGCAGCTGGGCCAGCAGTTCCCAGCCATCCACATCGGGGAGCATCACATCGAGAACAATGACTGCAGGCAGAACGGCTTCGATGGTCGCAAAGATGCCCTGCCCCTCTGCCGTATCGACGATATCATAGCGCGTGCCCTGAGCATAGCGCCGGTAAAAGTGCACCAGGTCGGCATTGTCATCCACAACGAGCACCCGCACGCGCCCGGCTGCCGGCAGGTCGACGCACAAGGAGACGCCGCTGCCAACCGTTTGCACCTGGAGCGAGCCATCCAGCATGGCCAACATCTCATCCGTGATATAATCATCGGCCACACCGGTCAGGCTGTCGGTGACCGGGTCACCGGTTACCGTGATCTTGACGCGCGCTCCTTCTGGCGCGGCGCTGAGGCGGATGCTTCCGGCTGGCATACTCCGCGCCAGCCGGGCCACGCTGGTCACGAGGATCTGCGACAATTGGGAGGGTTGGATGGCCGCACTGAGCCCCGCTGCGGGCAGCTCCAGATCCAGAGCGATACCCCGCGCTGAAAGGAGGGGCCGCACGAGCGCGGCGACACTGCGCAGCACCTCGCCGACGCTGGCGATGCTGCCCGAAGCGCCCTTTTGCAGCGCGGCGAGCTCCTGCTTCACCTGCGAGCGCCAGGCATCGGAGTCGTCCTCGGCGCCGGCAGCCTCTGCTGCCAGGTCATCCGGCGTCGGCTCTCTCTCGTCGCCATCATCGCCCCACAGGCGCCTGGCCAGCACCGTCACCGCCAGCCGCTGCTCTCGGCGCAGATGTCGCGGGGTGATGCTCAGGCGCTCGGCCGTCTCTTCCTGCGTGAGCTTTTGTACATAGCGGTAGGAGAGGATCTCATAGGTGCGCCGGCTGCGCGCACAGGCGGGAACATTGGGGGCGGGCTCCAGGTTTGCGATGGCCTGCAGAATGGCCGGCCGGATGGCCTCCATGCCCCCCTGAGCGCCGTGCCCCAATCGCTCCAGCAGCGCCTCTGGAGCGGGATAGGCCGGATGATAGAGTTGAGGCAATGTGTCTTGCAGAGCCTGCTCAAACTCCTGAAAGGTCACCATGTCCTGCCAAAGCCCTACCAGTGTCCGCCAAAAGTCCTTGTCTGCAGATAGACGGCATGCTATACTGGCCATATACGATCGTGCAAAGTGTTTGCCATCCTCGCTTCCCGCTCGCATTCTATCGCACTATCGGTGAGGCGTCAAGCCATCACCTTGCGAGCGTGCTCCATCTCCACTCGGCTTGCGCCGACAGCAATGAGCGGGATATCGAGAGCTATCTTGATCTTTATCGGTTACACCTATCACTACAGCCGCACTTACCCATCGGGGCGCGGATCCCATCCGGGCATCGCGCTTCGCATGCGACCGGAGTGGAGCCTTTCTGGGGATTTGGCGGGCTGCCGGCAACCCGCCAAAACCCCCGGGGCAGAC
>Ga0078972_1005164_pt1 | contig 33855 bp, 28 predicted proteins | sample YelNatPaOPGAMG01_FD_67568 | JGI IMG/M metagenome (GOLD analysis project Ga0078972, IMG submission 67568) | Hot spring thermophilic microbial communities from Obsidian Pool, Yellowstone National Park, USA - OP-RAMG-01 (SPADES assembly) (version 2) | ecosystem: Environmental > Aquatic > Thermal... | reverse complement strand
AATTTCCGCGCAGATTACCCAGTATTATACTCGACTCCAAAGGCCGCACTCTGGTGGCAAATTGAGCAAACTCGCAGTCTGAAAATCTTCGCAAAAATAATCGATTTCTCCATATAGTAATTTACCGGCATTGATCGGGTTCAACTACTTCGGGCCCGGGAAAAACTTCTGCCGTCGGACCACAATCACTGACACCTGCCTCATTTCGCCGGGTGCCTGACTTCTGATCCAAGTCTAATCGAGTATCCGGGCCCTATAGAGAGTTGGTTCTGTCGAGCTCGCAGCCGAATCCATGAACGTCACAACGCCAGTTTCATTTGTCAGCACGAGAAATGGTCGCCAGACAAAGTCGCCCACGCTTTTCTGGATGACATACCGGCTTCCGGCCTGGCCTTCGAGCAACCAGACCAGCGCACCGTCCTCGCGATGTTGGACGAAGGTTATCTTTCCGACAACGAACTTGGGCAGGCCAGCCTGCAAACGGAAGCTCTCGAGGCCTGACAGTGGTGTTGCGCCGTAAGCAATGGCGGCTGCCCTGGCCTTGAACACGTTTGACTTGCCGAACTTGCCGCCGGTGGCGCGCGCTTCCTCGTAGCTTGCGCCTTTTGCAGAATCCCATGCGCGCACCTGCAGGAATCCCTCGGCGCCGGGTTCAATCGTCGGGACGAAGACTCTGTCCCGTTCGAAAATACCCAATGCTGGCGTTCCAGTTATGAACTGTCTTGGTTTGCCGACCGGTCGCAGCGAATCCACCGTCGGCCCGGCATAGAGCTGCGCAACAAAGGAGGGGCCGCTGAGCTTTGTCGTCCCGTCCAAGTCGTAAACGGGTTGTCTGCCGCCGGGAAGGTCATCGTTGTCGAACAGATACCATCCTCCTTCCCCGGCAGTGCCTTGGACGATCAGCGTGGCAGGCACGCTCCACACCGTTTCCGTTTGATTCCAAACTTTCACGGTGTAAGTCCCGGCATCGGTGGGTGCGATCGCATCGAATATGAGTTGGCGGTTGGTGGCGCCCGGGACTTCATTGCCGTTTAAGTACCATTGGAATTGGAGTGGTGGCGGTCCCACAGCCGCAACACTCAAAGCGAAGTATGTGCCCGACGGCACCGTGTCACCGTAAGGCTGAAGCACAATTTCCAGCCCACTCCGTTCCTCCACGACCAAGGACACTGGAGCGCTCGTTACAACCCCAAACAAGTTGGTGATGACAACAAAATACAGCCCGGCGTTGGTTGGCGTGGCCGGGGAGAGGACGAGCACTGCATTTGTCATTGTTGGCATTGGAGCATCTCCAAAAAACCATTGGTAATGGAGTGGCGGTGTTCCCGTAGCGCCGACCGCAAAGCTGACATCAGACCCCACCCAGGTTCTGGCCGGGGAAGGAGGTGTCACGATGACTGGTGGATCGCACACGGATACGACGCTCACCGCGTCGAGCCCAACATTATCCCACGGCGCCGGGCCGAGATTCTCAAACGTGATTCGGGACGTTGTGCCGGTGGCAGTGACAGTATAGTTGGTCCAGTACCATGCGGCTGAGCCGGAACCGCCGTCCACGATCCCCAATTCCGTCGTATCCCACAAGACTCGCAGCAGCAGCCGCGCGCCCAGATCGCCATTGCAAGCAAACCGAAGCTCGTATGTCTTCCCGGGTTCGGTGGAAAAGTCCTGCCAGAGCTTCGCTCTTGGAGTCAACACAGGCCAGGTAGATCCGTCGGCGCCACCGCCCTCGTTAACGTATCCACCGAGAATGCCACTGGCGTGCCAACAAGACAAAGCAAGCGCGGTTCCCTCGAAACTCGGCTCGCATAGCAGGTTACCAACAATGTCGCTCAGGCCGTAACAGCCGAGTCCGCCCGCAAGCCAGATATCGCCGGTTGTCGAGACAGAGGTTGCGACAGCAATCCAATAAACCTGACCGAGCTTCGTTTTGAAACGAACTGAACTGTTGTCTTTGGCAACAAGCTCGAGCGCACCGAGAGCAGGTCCTGTGTAAACTGCGATAGTGGTATCTTTGGCGGTCGAGAACATTTCTTTGCCAATCACGGCCTCACCGCTGCATGGAGCCACCCATGCCCACCAAATACTCTTGCACGGCGTGGTACCCAGATGCTCCGGTTCGCCCCTTTCCATGCTGGCATCGTCAATCCAGCCACGGGTTCTCCATCCGTAACCGGTCAACACAGAGGCGTCAGCAAAATTGTCATTGGGTGGGGGTGTTGGGGCAGGTTCGAATTCAATGGAAATGACAAACTCTCGGTACGGATCCGTGCTATCGACCTGGAAATGATAGACGGTTCCTTTGAGTGCGTAAAAGGCATTTCGAGCGTTAAAGCCGGGGACTATCTCGACGCTTTTCAGTGAGTGCAGCGCAGGACCGGTGAATACAGCCAACTGCAACCAGTGTTGCAGTGTCACCCGGCCGGAATCCGGGGCAATCCAACTGTACCAAACCGTTTTGCCCAGCCCTGCGGTAATGGGTTCCCCCGGTTCGGCTGTGGCAAGCAGGTTATTGCAGCACACTACAAGGTTGGTGCCGGCGAGATAGGTACTGCCTGCGAATGAATCATTCGTCGTCGAGTAGAAGCGGCTGGTGAGCGCGAATTCACCCGCAACCGGCTTCTCTGCTGCCACCTGCAATCGATATTCGCGATGCGCTTCGATGCGGTAATACCAACGGTTCTGGGCAAGAGGGGTCTGGCGCTGAAGGGAACGCAGCTCAGCGCCTTCAAAAAACTCGACCTTTGGCACAAACTGCGCGCTTGGAACCGTGATTGCGAGCAGACCGCTATCCGGTGCGGTGAAACGCCACCAGAGGCTGTGGGTTGTTTGAGGGGATGGCAGAGGTTCATCCGGCTCGGTTGTTGCCGCCGAGAGGTTGCACTCGTATGACGCCTCCGGCAAATCAAGAACAGAAGCATCCATGAAAGTGTCGTTGGGCGAGACAGGGATCAATTGAACCCGGAAGGAAAGCTTCAACGTAAAGCTGCCAACCTTGACGCGCCCAGCAAAATCGGCATAGCTTCCCACCTGAATATGAAGGCACTCGCCAGCCTTGACGGGGATTTCAGACGTGGTCGTGGGTTCCGCAATAATCCAGTCACGCGGGTTGCCGCGAAAGGCCCGCGCTCTGATATTGTCCCTTGAGAAGCACAACAATGTAACGAACCCGTCAGCCGGCGCGGTCCACTTGTACCAAACGGTGTTGGTACAGTAATTCCAATTCACCCAATCGAAGCCCGGCTCATTAGCTTCCAAGGTGGCGCCCAGGTTGTAGCCATTGATGGTGACGTCCGTCCCATCCAACACAATTGCGTTTTCGATAAGATCGTTTGGCAGCGGTTGCTGCGCGACAGAACCTGAGACGCACACGACGAGAAAGACGTAGCTCAGTAGAGCTGCCTTTGCCAATGTCATCTTGATGGCAGTCATACTACCTCATCACATTGTCTTTGTAGTACCCTATCATTGCCAGGCTGTCAAGCATGTAGTTGAGAATTGCCAGGATCTTCGGCCCCGAAATCTCACCGCAAACCAGAATGACCGGGCCGGTTGAGGTGTGGCAAGCAAGAGCCGACATGATCGTTCGAGAGTTTTGCTTTTACACTGTTCGGCCACTGATCCCAACCGCATTCCCCGGGGGGGGGAACGAAGTCGCCCCGGGCAGCGCGGCAGAGAGCAGCTCCTGCAACGAACGCTTATACCACGCCGCGATCATTTGGTTGCGGCCGCGCGGGGCTGCGCAGGAAATGCGCAGTTGTGACGCAAACCAGCGCAGCTTCTGCACATTTCAGAGCGGTATTGGGGGCTGATTGCGGCAAAAGCGGGTTTGGCACGCCAATTGCACACTGGCGCGCGGGACGACGTCGGCGTGCTATATGTGAGTCTGACGCCTGCCCCAAAGAACCAAGTAAACACATAAAAAGGAAAAAGTATGAATCGATGGATCAAGACATTGGCGGTCGGTGGCGTGGCGCTGCTGATCGGTTTGACAACTACCACGGCAATGGCGCAGCAAGGTGGAGGGGGGCGCGGTGACAGAGGCGATCGCCCTGCGTTCGACCCCGAACAGATGCGCCAACGGATGATGGAACGGACGCGTGAACGTCTGGGCGTGAAAGACGACGCGGAGTGGAAGGTTATCGAGGAACGCCTCACAAAGGTGATGGAAGCTCGCCGGGATGTTGGTTTCGGCGGGATGGGAATGGGCATGTTTGGCCGCGGTCCGGGTCAGAGAGGGGGCCAGCAGGGCGATCAAGCTCAGGAACGGAGGAATCGATTCGGTGGTACGCCGATGCCCGAAGCCGAGGCGCTGCGGAACGCAATCGAGTCCAATGCACCAACGGCCGAGCTCAAGCAGAAACTCGAGGCTTATCGGAACGCAGTAAAGGACAGAAGAGCCAAGCTCGCTCAAGCCGAGAAAGAGCTCAAAGCGGTGCTTACCGTTCGTCAAGAGGCGCAGTTGGTCTTGGACGGAATGCTTTCAGCGGAGTAAGTTATAGCCGGGCTTCAGGCAGGCCTTTTGGTTAAATTCACAACTGGTTTTGGCGCGGCACATGAACGGGAACGAAACAACAGACACGGCGTTAAATGAGCTGCTGGACCGGATGGTTGCTGCCCGGCAATTGTCCGCCATGGACGCTCGCACGCTCGCGCGCCGACAAGCTGTCCCCGGGGCCGCGCCAATTCAATCCGAAGAAGACGTCTTGCGCTGGCTGGCGAAGGAATACGGCCTGCCTTACACTTCGCTTGAAGACGTCGAACCTGACAAGGAAGTGCTTTCGCTTTTCCCTGCACGTCTGTTGCTCAGGGACGAGCTTCTTCCACTGAGGCGTGTGGATGGGATCGTCGAGGTTGCTACAAGCAGGCTTTTCGACACGCAAGGGCTGGACACGCTGCGCAATCTGACCGGGCTCAAACTTCGTCCTGTTCTCGCGCCGAGCGAGGCCATCCAGCGCGAGATGAAGAAGCGCCTCGGTGTCGGCGCCGACACAATCGATACTCTCGACGAAGAATCGCCGATCGAGGTCGTCGATGAGGGACAGGAAGAAGACACCAACCTTGATGTTGCCGCCGAGGACGCCTCGATTATCAGGTTTGTCAATCAGGTGCTCAGAGACGCCATTGAACTGCGTGCATCTGACATACACCTCGAGCCGTTCGAAGACGAATTTCGCATCAGATACCGGATTGACGGTGTTTTGCAGGACGTGCCTGTTCCCGCACAACTCAAGCGGTTTCAGCCGGCCATAGTATCGAGAATCAAGATTCTCAGTCACCTCAACATCGCGGAAAAACGTCTCCCGCAAGACGGTCGGATCAAGGTTCGCATCGACGAAGCCGAGGTTGACATTCGTGTTTCGGTGATTCCGATGATCCACGGTGAGGCGGTCGTGTTGCGGCTCCTGCGGCAAAACGCAACTCTCCGGGGCATGCGCGAACTGGGAATGGACGAGCGCGTTCTTGCGTCGTTCCAGCGAGTGTTGCAGCTCCCGCATGGAATCATCCTCGTCACAGGTCCGACCGGCAGTGGAAAGACCTCGACGCTTTACACTGCGCTGAGCGAGATCAATGATTCAGACCGCAAGATAATAACCATTGAAGACCCGGTCGAGTACCAGCTCAAAGGTGTGAACCAGATTCAGGTTTCTGAAAAGGCCGGTTTGACTTTCGCGCGCGGTCTCAGGTCAATTCTCCGGCATGACCCGGACGTGATTCTTGTTGGTGAGATTCGTGATGCCGAGACGGCCCAGATTGCCGTGCAGGCGTCGCTGACCGGTCACCTTGTGTTTTCGACGCTTCACACCAACGATGCGCCGGGTGCATTGACGCGTCTTGTTGACATGGGCGTTGAACCGTATCTGGTTTCTTCCTCGCTCGAAGCCGTGCTGGCTCAGCGGCTTGTCCGCGTGCTCTGCCGCCATTGCAAGGAAGAAGACAAATCGCCCGCAGCACAGGCTTTCAAAGAACAGGTTGGCATCCCGCCCAACGCGGTCATTTACAAAGCCGTCGGTTGTCGCGAGTGCCGGCAAACCGGGTTTTTCGACAGACACGCCATATTCGAGTGGATGGACATCAACGACGAGGTTCGTGAGTTGATCCTCAAGAACGCTTCTGCAGACAAACTTCGCGAGGCTGCGCGCCGCGCCGGCATGCGCACTTTGGCGGAGGACGGATGGCGGCTTGTCAGACTCGGCATCACCACCGTCGAGGAAGTGTTGAGCGTGACCACGGCAAAAGAAGTGGCGTGGTCAACGTCGCCTCGGGGTGCAGCAGCAATTGCAGAGTCACATCCGAGCCCGGCCGCGGCTCCCGCGGCACGCCGCTAAACTGACGCGACCATGCCTGTCTTCAAATACAAAGCACTTCAGCCTGACGGCGTGATCACCGAAGGCGAGCTCGAAGCCAGCGGACGGCAGGACGCGTTCAGGCAGATGGAAAGCCGGCGATTACGTCCAATCAGCCTTGTCGAACGCGGCAATGGCAAGCCCGCCGCTTCCAAGTCGCCAACAAACGGGTCAGGCCAGCCATTTGGGCTGTCGCTTGGAAGTCCGCGGCGTGTTTCGCCAAGGATGCTCGAGAATTTCACCCGCCTGCTCTCGAGCCTGCTGGCCGCCGGAGTGCCGCTGAGTCGCGCTCTCGTCATACTTCAGAAGGAAACATCTGATCCGGCGGCGCGCGCAAAATGGAAGGAAATCCATGATCTGGTTGTGGACGGCATGTCGCTGGCCGATGCAATGGCAAAGTCGCCCGACACATTCCCGCGTGTTTACGTTGCGATGGTTGAGGCTGGCGAAACCGGCGGGTTTCTGGATCTCGTATTAAGCCAGATTGCCGATTTCCAGTCGCGCGAGAAGGAGTTGCGAACAAAGGTGATGACAGCGTTGCTGTACCCGTCGATCCTGCTCGTGCTGGCGCTGGGCGTGCTTACCTTTTTGCTTGTATTCTTCATTCCCAAGTTCCAGGTCATTTTCTCCGGGTTTGGCGCTCAGTTGCCGTTGATAACAAGGATCATCGTGGGTGTAAGCGATACAATTCGATTGTACGGTCCGATGGTTGTTGCGGCTTTGGTGGTGGCGGGGTACCTGGTCAGGAGCTGGATGGTTTCGCCCGGCGGCCGTCGGACATGGGAGGGCGTGATGCTGAAGCTGCCCGTTCTGGGGACACTTGTAGCTCAATACGCAATGGCGCGGTTTTGCAGGATGCTGGGAACTTTGCTGAGTGCCGGCGTACCATTGATCAACGGTCTCAATGTTGCAAGGCGATCGATAGGCAATCAAATCCTGGTTGACGCCGTCAGCAGCGCAATCGATCACGTAAAAGAAGGCAAAGCACTGGGTGCAAGCCTCGCTGAGTGCCCGATGCTTTTCCCGGGCTCGGTTCTGGAAATGATTTCCGTTGCGGAGGAAAGCGGCAAGCTGGACCAGGAGCTGGTTCGCATATCGGATGTGACCGAGTCAGAGTTGGACCGCCGGCTCAAGACCGCGGTTGCTCTTGCCGAGCCGGTCATGCTGTTTTTCATTGCGGGTTTCATTGGCACAATATTCATCGGCATGGTTATCCCGATATTCACTCTCCAACAGTACATAAAATGAAAACACATCGTTTGGAAACAATCGCTGTCGGAACATCGGCGCGCAGTTCGAATCATGGCAGGCGGTCTGCTGGCTTCACCCTTGTCGAGCTGTTGCTCGTGCTGGTGATTCTGGGCACGTTGGCAGCACTGGTTCTCCCGCGCTTTGCAGGCACATCCGAGCGCGCACGAAAGACAGCGGCCCTGACACAAATAAGCACTTTCAAGACCGCGCTGAATGCGTACGAGGTTGACAACGGGTCGTATCCAAAGAGCCTCCAGGACCTTGTTGAACAGCCCCGCGACGCGCAGAACTGGCATGGGCCGTACCTCGACGGTGCCGTGCCACTCGACCCATGGAAGAACGCTTACATCTATGTCTATCCGGGCCGTCACAACCCCAATGGCTATGATCTGAGTTCGATGGGACCGGACGGACGTGAAGGGACCGAAGATGACATTACCAACTGGCAAACTCCAACTCAGGCTTCGCAACCGTGAAAAGCCGTATCACGCCGCGTTCACGCTTGTCGAGCTGATACTGGTCATGGCTTTGCTGGTTGTTGTCCTGGGATATGCTGCGCCTTCACTTTCCCGGTTTTTCCGGGGACGGGTGATCGACCACGAAGCGCGGAGGTTCCTTGCCCTGACAAGATACGGCCAGAGTCGAGCCGCCAGCGAAGGCATTCCGATGATACTTTGGATTGACACTGCACAGAAGGTTTACGGGCTCAAAGCCCAAACAGGATACGTCGAGGAAGACCCGCTCGCTCTTCAGTACACTCTGGATCCAGACGTCGAGATCGAACTGCCACAGTCTCAGACAATCATCCAGACCAATTTCTGGACCATGGCACCGCCAATCCGGACCGGCCAGCGGGTAATATGTTTTCTCCCGGACGGGTACTTGAGCGAGACCAGTCCGGATCGCATCCTGATTCGGCAGACAAAGGAAAACCAAACCGTTTGCATAGCTGCGTTGCAGAGTCGCATCGGCTATGAGATACAGACAAACCAACTCGAACAAGTTGCGCGTTAACCGCGGGCTCAGGCTGCAAAACCTACGTCGCCGTTGCGCCGGGTTCACGCTTGCCGAGGTGTTGGCTGCATTGTTGTTCATGGCGATTGTGATACCTGTGTCTGTTCAGGGCGTGCTCGTGGCCAGCCGCGCAAGCACCGTTGCCCAACGGAAAACCGTCGCGGCCAGAATCGCTGAAAGGCTTTTGAACGAAATGATCGTTACAGGCCAAACCCGAACCAGCAGCACCGCCCAATCCGGTGTCGTCGAAGAAGGCGACCTGCAGTACAGGTACAGATCAAAGCTGGATTTCTGGACTCAATACTCGACCGGACTGCAGACGGTCACGATGCAAATACTCACCGTCGAGGTGTCATTTGCAGTTCAAGGGCAGGATTATTCTGTTCAACTGAGCACATTGGTGGCCCCGGGAACGTTACTGTGAAACAAGCGAGACACAGCGCGGCGCAGCCGAAAGCAAACGTTTTCGCCGGGAAAACGGCGCGGGTTGCCATGCACCGCCATGGGTTTCCGACAGAACAATTGCAGCCACGGCATTTTGGTCAGGCAACGCAAGGTTTTACATTGCTCGAGCTGCTGATAGCAGTGGCTGTGTTCGCCATTGTTCTACTGGCGATCAATGTGGTGTTTTACAGTGCGCTCAGACTTAGAAACAAATCTGCCGAAGCACTCGAGAAACTGGCTCCATTGCAACGTACGCTGACTTTGATGAAGATGGACATTGCAAATATTGTTCCGCCGGGCGGGACACTTTCCGGCAGTCTGCAAAGTCCGTTGATGGGGCTGTCGCCGGCCGGCTCGAGTTACAGCACGGCGGGGTCTTCAGCAGGCGCTGCAGCATCTGTCAGCTCGATGTTGACCACCATGCCGCTTGTCGATGCCATCGAATCCAGTCCCTTTTTTTACACAACCACGGGCAGCATCGACGACAACCTGCCGTGGGCTGACATACAACAGGTCAGTTACGTCTTGGTGGAATCGACCAACGGCGCGCCCGGCAAAGACCTCGTCAGATGTGTTACCCGGAATCTGCTCCCTGCCGATGTGCCCGAGTACCCGTCGCGTGAACGTCTCTTGAGCGGTGTCGAAACGTTTGCATTCCTTTACTACGACGGATTGCAATGGCAAACATATTGGGACTCGACCCAGATGACCAATTCCCTTCCGCTGGCGATCAAGGTGCTTATTCAGCTCACCGGGGGCGAGAAACGCCTTGCACCGCCGGCGCCAATCGAGCTGGTGGTGCCCATCTACGTGCAGTCCCAAACAAATCAAACAAGTCAAACCAACCAAACCGCGCAATCCAGCACATGACGGGAATCGTACAACAGAATAATTCCTGTAGCTTGCTCACCGGAGCTGCCGCGCCCGTCAGTGGCCCGGGTGTGCCCGCCGGTCTTGCGACTGCAAGGAATCGCGAGCGCGGTTCTGTGCTGGTGATAGTCCTTTGGATTGCGTTTGGGCTGGTGGCACTGGCACTTTACTTTGCACAATCTGCATACACCGAATACCGTGCAGCGGACAACTACGTGGCGGGCATCGAAGCAGAACAGGCAATCGAAGGTGCTTTGCGCTATCTGACAAATCTGCTTGCCACGGTTCAGACGAACAGCGCTTCGTTGCCCGATCTCCTCAGCTACCAACAAGCTGCTGTTCAGGTTGGCAACGCAATGTTCTGGGTCATCGGACGTAACACAAACATGCTCCAAACAGGGCCGGACTACCCCTCGTTTGGTCTTGTGGATGAGTCAAGCAAGCTGAATCTGAACACCGCTACCGCAGCCATGCTCGAGTGCCTGCCAAGGATGACCCCCGACCTTGCTGCCAACATAGTCACGTGGCGTGACGCCTCACAGACCAACCTCGAAGTCGGTGTTCCACCGGAGATTTACTTGCACTTCATCCCGCCATACAGATGCAAACAGGCGCCGTTCGAAACCGTCGAAGAACTGCGGCTTGTGTATGGCATGACAAATTTCGTCCTCTATGGCGAGGACATGAACATGAACGGCGTTCTCGAGTTCAACGAAAACGACGGCGACGCCAACGCCCCGCCAGACAATGCCGACGGACGTCTCGACCCCGGGTTGTTCGAGTACCTGACAATATGGAGCCGGGAACCCAACACCGCCCTTGACGGCACTCAGCGGATTGATGTCACCAGCACCAATGCTCAGGCTGACCTTGCGGCTTTGCTCCAGCAGCGCTTCGGCACAACGCGCGCCAACGAAATTCTCCTCAACGTCGGTCTCGGCGGCGGCCAGCAGAATCAACAGGGCGGCGGGCGCGGCCAGGGCGGCCAACAGGGTCAACCTGGAGGCCAACCAGCTCAACAGCCCGCCCCAAGGCCCAGTTTCGGAAGTTTGCTCGAGTTTTACTTGATCAGTGGCATGACCGAAGACGAGTTCGCTCAGGTGTCAGATTACATCGCCATTACAAACGTCAGCTACATGACCGGCCTCGTGAATGTGAACACAGCCTCTGAGGCTGTTCTTGCCTGTGTGCCGGGGATTGGCAGCAACATGGCGCCTGCGCTTGTTTCTTACCGGATCAGTAATCCGGCCAGTTTGCGGTCGGTCGCATGGATCGCAAATGTTCTCGATCGCCAAAGTGCAATTCAGGCCGGTCCTTATATCACAAGCCGGAGTTATCAGTACACTGCCGACATTGCTGCTGTCGGGCACTACGGGCGGGGATTTCGCAGGGTGAAATTTGTTATCGACATGTGCGACGGCACGCCAAAGGTTCTGTACCGTCAAGACCTGACAAGGCTCGGCTGGCCGCTGGGTCCTCAGATTCGCAAGGCATTACAACTGGTAAGCGGCACAGATCCTGCAACAGCAGCGCGCATCTTGGGAACCGTCAGATGAAACACAGGTTCGTACAATATAAGAAGAAATACGTGGCATGAGTGACGCCCAGACCACATCAACCGAAAGGTCCGAATCAAAGACCGGCAAGCTGCAACTGCGGTTTGCGGGGCGCAGTTTGGCCCTGCGCAACCGCAGGCAGCCGGGTGGGTCAGTGCTTGGACTGGCATTCGAAGGGGGCGGGATGCAGGCCGTCCTCGTCAGGCGCACCAATGGTTCCGCCGAAATCCGGAACTCATTGACCGCGCCACTGTCACTCAATCTGTTGACGGACGACCCTGTTCTCGTTGGGCGTGAAATCCAAAAGCATCTCGCTTCTGCCGGAATCCGCGAGCACGTTTGTGTGGTTGGCCTTCCGCTTGCGTGGGTGCTGACTCTCTCAACCAAGTTGCCAGACATTCCGGAAGCAGACCTTGCCAGTTTTCTCCAACTCGAGGCCGAGCGCGGGTTCCCGTATCCCCCCGAATCACTCATGTTGGCCAGCTCGCGCTATAAAACCCCCGCTGGCGAATCTTACATCCTGCAGGTTGCCGTGCCGCGAGAGCATGTGACGAGGCTCGAGACGGTTCTGAAAGCGGCTCAACTCAAGCCCGTTAGCTTTTCCCTTGGCATAACAGCGCTGCAAACCAGAGACGGCGAAAGTCAGTCAGGCATTATCGCCTTGCTGCCCGGTGAACAGAATCTCGGAATGCAAATCAGCGTCGGCGGCGGCATCGCGGTTCTCAGAACAATTGAAGGCGTGGGCGAGCATGAAGGAGTCGAAGACGGTCGGTTTCAGATCGATCATATTACTCGCGAACTGCGCATTACGCTGGGGCAGTTGCCGATTGACATGCGCGATGTTGTGAAACACGTGCGCATATTCGGGCGCAACGACGCCGCCGACGAACTCGCGGAACAGCTTCGGCCCAGACTCGAACCTCTCGGGGTTGTTGTTGAACAGGTCAGATGCAGCACGGATACGGAGTGTGGGCTGTCGGTGCCGCCGGACACGGAGATTTCTCCTGCGTTGACTCTTGCGGTCAGATGGTTGAGCGGGCAGAAACCGGTTTTCGAGTTCTTGCCGCCGAAAGTCAGCATTTGGCAGCAAATCGCCTCTCGTTACGCTTCCCGGAAACTTGTTACCGTCGGCATCGTGACCGGCAGCATCGCCGTAGTTATATTGCTGGCGTTCCTGGTCCAGCAGGTTCAACTCAGTTATTGGCGGTCGAAGTGGGCTGGAATCAGACCGCAGGTGACACGCCTTGAACAACTCCAGGAACAGATCGTGCGGTACCGTCCATGGTTCGACAGGTCATGCCGTGTTCTGACGATTCTCCGGAGATTGTCCGAGGTGTTTCCTGAAGACGGTGCTGTGTCGGCCAAGTCAATTCAACTGCGCGACAGTGGCACGGTGACGGTGTCGGGCACGGCGCGCAACAACCAGGCGTTGCTTCGGGTTCTCCAGCAATTGCGCAATGTCCAGGGAGTTCGGAATGTCGAGCTCGAAACAATGCGCGGCCAGACTCCGCTCCAGTTTACTTTCAAGTTTCAATGGAATCCGCCAGCACAGCCATGAACATCGACCTGAAAAACAGACAACAGCTACTGGCAATTTTGGCCGCGGGCGCCGTCGGTTTGCTGGCCGCAGACAGATTGATTGTGCAGCCGTTGATCGGTGCATGGAAGAGTCGCTCGGGCGAAATCGCCAAATTGCGTGAATCGTACGTGCGCGGCAACCAGTTGTTAAACCGCGCCCAGGTGATCCAATCGTGGTGGGATGTCAGAAGGCCGCATGTTCTGACGAACGATCCTTCAGCGGCGCAAGCCCAGCTCTGCAGTGCCATCGATCGCTGGGCCCAGGAAAGCCGCGCCACTGTAACTTCGGTCAAACCTGCGTGGAAACGCCTCGAAGGCGACGCAGCAGTGATAGAGTGTCGGATCGATTCCAGTGGCGATCTCCAGTCAATCACAAGGTTTTTGTATAATCTTGAATCCGATCCAATGGCTCTGCGTATCCAGGATCTTGACCTGACCACCAGGGACGACAACGGCCAGCAGATTACGCTCGCGCTCCAGGTCAGCGGTCTTGTTCTCAACCCAAAGCAAACACAATGAACACCGCTTCTGCCATTGCAAAGATTGTTTGTGCTGCGAGTTTGCAGAGGGGCGCCCGCGTTTTGCCCATTCTAGCAGCCATTCTGGCGGTGATTCTGCCCACGTTCGCCGCCGAGTCCACAAACGCACCCGCAAAACTCCCGCCTGCCCCGGATTATTCCACGTTCAGAATCATCTCGGAGAGAAACATCTTCAATTCCAGCAGGTCAGGCCAGTCACGCAGGACCGAAAGACGACGACCGAATCGTGTGGACTCGTTCGGCCTTGTGGGTATACTAGAGTATGATAAAGGCCGGTTTGCGTTCTTTGACGGCACCAGCCCCGACTATCGAAAGGCCGTCCGCGCCAAGGGCACCATCGCCGGTTACACCGTCCTTGAAATCGCGCCTGACCGCGTCAAGCTCGCTTCCGGCACAAACGACGTCAAAGAACTCAAGGTCGGAATGCAAATGCGACGCGAGGATGAGGGAGAATGGACTTTGGGTGAGTTCGGTGGTTCCTACGCCTCGGAAAGCTCGGGTTCCACCGCATCGCCCACCGGCACGTCAGACCGCTCGAGGACAACTTCGAGCCCCGAGATGGACGATGTCGTCAGAAGACTAATGCAGCAACGCGAAAAGGAAGCACGATGAAAACGCGCATAACAATCACAATTATGTTCGGCTGGGCGCTGGTCCTGCTGACCGGCGCCATTGCACAGCCGGCCGCTGTGCCTTCTGACCGGCCCGGCGGCGGCTCGGATAGTCCCAACGCCGCGGCTGTGCAGAAAACGCAGGCGGCAGAACCCGCCGATGCACAGAGAAACACCGGGGAATCTACCCGGGAAAGTACCGGCTCAGAGGTTGCAAAACCCGGTTCCGACAGCTCGTCCGGGGTGTCCGAGGAAACAATGGAAGTTTCGCCGTCGCCCACCCATGTTGCGGCCGATGGCGAGCGCAGCCTGCGCCTGAACTTCCGCAACGCGCCTTTGGAGCTCGTCCTCAATTACCTTAGCGAGGCTGCCGGATTCATCATCATGCCCGGCAGCGCAGACGTCAAAGGCAAAGTCGATGTCTGGAGCAACCAGCCGCTTACAAAAGAAGAGGCCGTTGAAGTGCTCAATTCCGTCCTTGCAAAGAACGGCTATGCCGCTGTTCTCAAAGGCCGTTTCCTGAAGATCGTTACAAACAGCGAAATGAAGTCTCAGTACAGCCCGGTGCTTACCGGGAGCGACCCCCAGCAAATCCCGGTCACAGACGAGGTTGTGACCCAAATCATTCCGCTCAAGTTTATCAGCGCAGTGCAATTGAGCCGCGATTTGCAGCCGCTTGTCCAAACAACCATGGTCGCCAACGAAGGGGGTAACTCACTTATCGTTACCGATACCCAGAGCCACATTCGCAGAATCGCCGAGATCGTAAAGGCCCTGGACACGGCAATCGCAAGTGTTTCCAAAGTCAAAGTTGCGGTTCTCAAGTATGCCGATGCCAAGTCCGTAGCCAATGTGATAAAGGAACTGTTTCAACAGGACACCACCCAGAACCGCAATCAACAGGGCGGGCCAGGGCGGTTCTTCAATTTCATGCGCGGCGGCCCCGGTGGCCAGGGCGGTGACGCTGCGCAGATGACCACACCTGCAGGCGGGCGCGCACCGCAACCACGTGTCACAGCCGTGGCTGATGAACGAAGCAACGCCGTCGTTGTCAGCGCGCCGGAAGATCAAATGCCGGTCATCGAGGGGCTCATCGCGGAACTCGACCAAAACATCGATGAGATTACCGAGCTGCGGGTTTTCCACCTCCAGTATGCGGACCCCCAGGAAATGGCGAGCCTTCTTACCAGCCTGTTTCCTGACCCGACGGCAAGCCAACAGGGCGGCAGGGGCCAGTTCCAGTTCGGTGGCAGATTTGGCGGCGGGCCATTTGGCGGAATGATGCCCGGTCAGGGGGGAGCCAGAGGCGGAACCGCGGCCAACACCAGCGAACGCGCTATCAAGCAATCGCGCGTGGTTGCTGTCCCCGACCCGCGGACCAGATCGGTCGTGGTCAGCGCCGCTCGAAATCTCATGGACCAGATCGCGGCCATGGTCGCCGATCTTGATTCCGATCCGTCACGAAAACAGAAGGTGTTCGTGTTTGATGTTCAGAACAGCGACCCCGAACAGGTCCAGGAAATCCTCCAGAGCCTTTTCCCGGCTCAGAATTATGGCGCCGGCTACACCGGCGCGCGGTCTTCCCGCCAGAACAGAGCTGGAACACAGTTGAACACGCGCGCTCAGCAAAACATGAACATGGGGTTCGGTCGTAGCACCGGAATGGGAAGCACTGGTTTCGGTAACACCGGCATGCGAATGGGAGGACAATAACTCAACCACAATAGCTGTTTTCAATCAGTACCAACAATCCAAAGGACATACCATGTCAACCTCGAGATCAACTTCCAAAGCCGTCGTTGGCTTGACCGCCGTCTTGGCCATGGTGGCCGCATCGCAAGCCCTTGCCCAGTTCGGGGCGGGTGGCGGATTTGGGCGAACAAGCACCACATACCCGAGCGCAACTTCAATAGGCGCTGCCACGTTCATGAGCGACCCGGAGACGCGCAAGCTGGTGGTGGTAACCGACGAGGAAACCGCGCAGTACATTGCCAACGTCGTTACGAACCTCGACCGCCGCCCGCCGCAAGTCCTGATCAAAGTGGTTTTCATGGAAGCCACCTACAGCAAGGACCTCGACATCGGTGTCGAGGGCGGAATCAGCAGGTCGATCAACGGCGCCGCACAAGGCAGCGCAGCACACGCCTTCGGCATTTCGGGTCTTGGCAGTGTCGTCAATTCAAACGTCAATGTCTTCAACCAGCCGATTTCCGGCTTTGCACCGATACCACCTGGCGCCGGCCTCTACACCGTGCTAGCGAACGATTACCAGGCCACCCTCCGCGCAATAGCCCGCGCCGGAAAAACCGAGATATTGTCCCGCCCATCGATCCTTGCCCGAAACAACCAGCAGGCAACCATCAGCCTGGGCAAAGAGGTCCCAATCATAAGCGGCACGCGGTTCGATACACTCGGTAATCAGTATAATACCGTGACCTACCGAACGGTAGGAATTCAGTTGACCGTGACTCCGTTCATAACCTCGGACGGCATGGTGGAAATGATTGTAACACCGACAATCTCCGATCTCGCAGACAAGAGCCAGTGGGTCACAACTTCAAGCGGCCCAAGCGGAACGATCAGTTCCCCGGTTATCAACTCGCGATCGGCAGATACGGTGGTGGTTGTCCCCAACGGCCAGACCGTCATCATTGGTGGTCTCATGGAAAAACAGAATCAACGCGCCGAAAGCAAAATACCATTGCTGGGTGACATTCCGCTCCTCGGCGCAGCATTCCGTCACCGCGTCGATAACAATACCAAGACCGAGCTGCTGATATTCCTCACTCCGACCATTGTAGATACGCCGACCGAGCTTGCAGCCATGTCAAGCGCCGAACGTTCCGCAGCCAGCGCATCGCAATCCGCTTTCACACAAAGCGAACTCGAGTCGTTTCTTGGCAATGTTCCGCCTGTGACAAACAGCCCGCCTGCAAAAGCCAAACCAGCCAAAAAAACAAGACGTTGATGGCTTGCATACCGGTCAGTCGAACGCTTAGCTTGAACGCCGTATGAGCCGACGGACGCCATGGGTTTACGCCGGCATTGTGGCCGCGTGGCTCTTGCTCGTGGTCTGGCAGGCTATCGAGCACCAGCGAGTTTGTGCCCAGGCGCGCGCTGCTCTGATCAACCGCGCAAAGGACATCTCCAGCACAGTGGGACTCGTAATGCGTTCTCAGCGGCGGTTCGGCGGGATCATCTCTCGAGAGCGGCTGGAATCGGCGCTGGCCGCCTTGATCAACCCTGAGGAACTGAACGCAGTCGCGCTCCTCAACGCTGCCGGCGAAGTGGTCGCTGCCGCCGGCGAACCAATCGATCTGGACGTGAAAGGGCTTCCCACAGGTGCCCACTGGGGCACACAGCATGTTACGCTGCTTAATCTGGTCGATCTGGGGACAAACGTCACCGCAGTCGCCTCCGAACCTGAATCTTCACATCCAACCCTGGTCATTCCCCGCAGCGAACTGTACAACCCGTTCGGCACAAATCGCTCCGGCACAAATCGTTTCCCGATGTTCCCGCGCGAACGCGATGCGAACCGCGAAACGGAAGCAAGCGGGCATGGCAATGCGCCGCAGCAACCGCCTGACGGCGCCGGTGATGGTGGTATGTCTCCGGGCGGACCGCGTGATCCGGCGCGACCACGCGGTACCCAACGACGAGACGGCGGACCGCCAAACCGCCCGGCTTTCGGACGCCCCTTCTGGATGAGCGAGCAGGAGTTCCAGGCCGCCATTCGAAAACAGGGTGTTCACAGCTTCGTCATGATGCTCTCGACCGCACCGGTCCGGGCCGCTGCAAGTCACGACCTGTGGCTCCGTGCGTTGATTACAGCCCTCGGCGCGGTCGCCGCCATGAGTTTTGGCCTCGCATGGCGCGGCCTGCTCAGGTCGTCAGAATTGGAAGTCAGACTCGCACGCGCCGCCGAGTTGAATGCGCGCCTGAAGGAAATGAACCTCGCCGCTGCCGGTCTGGCTCACGAAACCAAAAACCCGCTGAACATCATCCGCGGAATGGCCCAGGTAATTTCGAAGCTCGATCAGGTTCCCGAAGAGGTCCGCCAGAAAACCCGCCAGATAATCGAAGAAACAGATCGTGTCACTTCACAGTTAAATGACTTTATCAATTATTCACGCCCCAGAGAAGTGCGGCGGAAAATTGTCGATCTCAACGCAGTTATCGCTGAAGTCGCCCGTGCACTCACCCACGATCTCGAAGAAAAAGCTGTCCAGCTCGAAGTACAACAAGACCTGCCGCGAATCGAAGCCGATGAAGCTCTACTTCGCCAGGCATTGTTCAATCTCTTCCTCAACGCAATTCAGGCTGTCCCGGCCCAGGGGCAAATCCAGGTCGCGGCCCAACGGACCGGCCCTGCTGAAGCTGTGCTCGAAATACGCGACAACGGCCCGGGTGTGCCGCCGGAACATCGCACCGAAATATTCAAGCCCTATTTCACCACGCACGAAACCGGGACCGGCCTTGGCCTTGCCGTCGTCCAGCAAATTGTGTTCGCACACGGCTGGGATATCGAGTGCCTTCCCAACCAGCCGCGCGGCGCCGTTTTCCGCATTTCACATCTCAGACTCGCGCCTGCTGCTTGACACTGGCATGCTTCGTGTAAACTAGGAGCCGTGAACGCTCCACGCATCCTGATTGTAGATGACGATCCCGGTCAACGAAGCCTTTTGGACTCGTTCCTCCGAAACCAGGGCTTCCAAACCATCACGGTCGCCTCGGGCGAACAAGCGCTCAACATCCTTGGCCGGGAGCAAATCGACATGATGATCTCCGACGTTCGCATGCCCGGCATGTCGGGACTCGAAACCCTCAGGCAGGCACGCAGACAAAACTCAGCACTCCCGGTCCTGATGGTCACAGCATATGCCGATATCCGCGATGCCGTTGGCGCAATGCGAGATGGTGCCGTCGATTACCTTGCCAAACCCATTGACCTTGACGAACTCCTTGCTCTTGTCCGAAAAGCAACCGGCATTTCCGGAGCAGGCCCGGCCGTTTTCGAACAGAAACGCCTGCCGCCGGGTATTGTCGCCGAAAGCCCGCTCACCCAGGCTGTCTTTCGTGAAGCGGCCCTGGTTGCACCATCTGAAACCCGCCTTCTGATCACCGGCGAGAGCGGGGTGGGCAAGGAAATTGTGGCTGAAGTAATTCATTTGTGGAGCCCCCGCGCCTCCGGTCCGCTGGTCAAGGTCAACTGTGCCGCGATTCCGGAAACGCTGCTTGAAAGCGAGCTTTTCGGCCACGAGAAAGGCGCGTTCACAGGCGCAGTTGCCCAGCGCATAGGCCGGTTCGAATTGGCATCAAATGGCACGATCTTTCTCGATGAAATTGCTGAAATGTCGCCGCATCTGCAGGCCAAGCTGCTTCGCGTTACACACGATGGCTGTTTTCAGCGCGTTGGATCGAACGTGGAATTGCACACACGCGCAAGAATCCTCGCCGCCACAAATCGAAATCTCGAAGAAGAAGTCAAAAAAGGCCGGTTCCGTGAGGACTTGTACTATCGGCTCAATGTGGTCGAGATTCACATTCCGCCGCTGCGTGAACGCCGCGAAGACATCATCCCGCTTGCCAGCCAGTTCCTCGCCGAGCTCACACAGGGCCGCGCCAGGTTCTCGCCATCGGTGATTGATTGCCTCGAGAATTATTCGTGGCCGGGCAATGTCCGGGAACTCAGAAACGCAATGGAACGCGCTGCGTTGCTGTCCCGGGGCGAACTGGTTCTTCCCGAACACCTGCCTGCTCGAGTTCGACAGGCGGCACAAACCTCTCCCCGCATCCAACAGACAAAACTGGATTCGGACGCCACGTTGACTCCATCCTCAGCGTCAGCCCGTAGCCTCGAAGAAATTGAACTCGAGGCAATCTCGAAGGCACTCCACGAGCACGAGTTCAATCGGACCGAGACCGCCCGCGCCCTTGGCATAAGCAGGCGCACTCTTGTTTACAAACTTCAACGGCTCCGCGCGCTCGGGTACAAGGTCGATCCGGACAGATGATCCAAATTAACCCGAGACACAGACTTTCTCATGACACTCACGAAACGCCGGTTGTTCCTGCTCCTTCTTGCCGGCTTGGGGTTTGCTGTCGGGATTGGCCTGCTCGCTGACGCATTTCGCAAGCCGCCCATCGCGGTTAACGGACGGCCACTGACAGAATGGCTTGCAGACCTCGACGCCTCGGATGAAAGAGCACGCCTCGCCGCAGAACAGGCCATAACACTCGCCGGCACCAACGCAATCCAAACACTCAGGCACATTCTCAACCGGAGAGATTCGTTCCTCCTTTCAACATACCGAAAGATCGGCCCCCGGTTCCCGCGTTGGGCACAGCGCCAACTTCATCTGCTCCTCAAACCGTCCGATTTCGACATGCATCGAAAACGCGCTGCACAAGCGCTCGGCTTGATTGGTCCGCCCGCAGCGCCCGCCATACCTGACCTTGTCAATGCCCTTGCCGACCGCAGTCCAATTGTTCGCCTCGCTGCGTTCAATGCCCTTTCGCGCATGGGCAAAGACGCCCTGCCAGTCCTTGCGCGGGCACTCAAGACCGCGCCCCAGGACGCAAGACTGTACATTCTCTCAATTCTGGCCGAACACGAGAGGGAGGCTGAACTGTCGCTGCCGGATTTGCTCGACATTCTTGCAACGAGCGGAAGTGACACTGAACTCACCGCAACAATCCACGTGCTGCGCAAACTCGATCTGGGCTCGTTGCAGCCGCTGTTCGCCATGCTCGGGTCAGCGGACAGCAAAACTCGCGACAGAGCAAAAAGAGCTTTTGCTTCCGTGGCTGAGGCCAATCCATCAATGCCGTTCAAACTCGCCGAGCTCTATCCGAATCAACCTTTGCCTGTCAGATCTGCAATGGTCGATGTGTTCGAGCAGTCAAGTATCCCGCGCCAACTGACAGGCGTGTTCATGTTGAAGGTCGCTGCAGATGCCGACCCTCGGCTCCAGCAACGCGGAACAGAATGGCTCCGGCAACACCTCAGCCGCGACGAACTCGATCGCCTGTTGAAAACCGTGCCCGAACCTGTGCGTCAGCAGGTTCGCGCTTCTTACGGCAGGCCTTCAGAAGTCGGTTCGCATGATCATTAGCCTCGGAATCTCGCCCGCCAACGCCCGGCATAGACCCATGCCCTCAGCGCGGCGCAGTCGCAACCGAATGCATTTGCGTTGGGACATGACGGCATTCTGGGTCGTGGTTCAGAGTGCATGGCGTGTTCAGAATGCTCACTGCCCGTGTTGATGACAAGGCATACAGGAATCGAGTCTGGCATTTGGGAACGGTCATGGCAGCCAAAGCATTCGTGTCTTGACGAGGAATTCTTGCGCATTTTACGCGACAATCTTTCGTTAAGGAGCTAAACAAGAGCCATGCGGCGGCCGAAACTGCTGTTGCTGATCCCAGCACATAACGAAGAGAAACGTCTTGAACCGACGTTGCGGAGCTACGCTGAATACGCCCGCAAACATTACCCGGACAATTTCGAAATACTGGTCGTGGTCAATGGAAGTACCGATCGCACCCTCGATCTTGCAAAGAAAATCGCCCAAGAAGCCCCTTTCATTCGCTGGATCGACATACCGGAGCGGATAGGCAAGGGCGGCGCGCTGATCGAAGGCCTGAAACGGAGTGAAGGTTTCGATCTGGTTGGCTATGTCGATGCAGACGGTGCAACCGGCCCGGAAAGCTTTTTCAAGCTCGTCGAGTTGTGTGAAAAGTACGACTGCGTCGTTGGATCGCGTCGTGTCCCGGGTTCGGTCATTCACCAGTACCAGCCGAGCCACCGCCAGCTTGCCAGCAAGGTGTTTCATTTGCTTGTTGAACTGCTTTTCCACCTTGGGATTCGGGATACCCAGTGCGGCGCGAAGGTTATGCGACGATCGGCGGTTGAAAAGGTTCTGCCATGGCTACACATCGCAGACATGGCGTTTGATGTCAACCTGCTGTACGCGCTCAAACGGGCCGGATGTTCAATGATCGAGGCGCCTGTCGAGTGGACCGATCATATCGGATCAAAGGTCAGGTACTTCAGGACTTCGCTGGTGATGTTTCTGTCGATAGTGCGACTGCGTCTTGTGTATTCGCCGTTTTACTGCTGGCTCGAGCCGCTCAGGCCTCTCGAGGGCTGGATCTACAAGGCCCTCCAAAACCCGCCGCCGCGTCCAATGGACAACACAGACGTCAAACGCCCGTGCTGACGCCCGAACTTGATATATGACCGTACGGCAATTTAGGGTGGTTGCATGACAAAGTTACCCCGCAACTTGGGTGTGCTGCTGGCGATGCTTGTCGCTGTTGACCTAATGGTTGCCCAGGTCAGTCCTGATCTGCCCCGCGTAATCATTGACGAGCAAACCGGGTCGAGCCGGATTCTCGGGACCAAACATCAGGTCGAGTTTGCTCATTCGAACCTTGCCGTCAGAGTCACAACACCGGCAAAAGTCTGGCACATGGCAGGCTCCTCACCGGGCGACATTGTCGTTCTGCATGGCGGGAAACCCTTGACCCTCGAGCTGGCTGGCGCAAAGCGGAAATCTGTATCTCTTTACGAGAATGGCTTTCAGAAAGGGATCAAGATCGAGCTGTCTGGGTTCGTCGCCGGCTCCGAGTCGCTCGATTTGACCGTTCAACTTTTCTTGTGTCTGGAATCGCCGGAGGAAGAACTTGTTGCGACACTGATCGCCTCGGATGGTGCGGACCGGGTTATCGAATGCAGTTGGCCGGGCGGGCTGATGCCGGAGTCGTTCGACGCCACTGTCGTGCCTTACATGCAAGGGATGTTTCTTCCGAAAGATTGGCCGGAGAAAGTTTGGCTGTACGACACGATGTGTTTTGGGCGGGGATTGTACCAGCCATGGTGGGGGCACCAGCACGGTAAATCAGCGCTGTTGATCGTACTCGAGACGCCCGACGACGGAGGCTGTCATTTCCAACACCCGGCTGGCGGCCCGACGCGGATTGGACCGCGTTGGGTGCATTCGCTTGGGCGCTTCGCGTATCCGCGCCGGGCGAGGCTGTGTTTCTTTGACGACGGCAATTACGTTGATCTTGCCAAGAGGTACAGGCGCCACGCCATTGCCACGGGACGATTCGTCTCGCTGCGGGAAAAGATCGCACGCAATCCCGTTGTTGCACGGTTGATTGGAGTTCCGGTGGTTCACACGAGCATCCTTTACCACATCCAGCCGGAGTCGAGCTACTACCACAAGGATGATCCGGCAAAGAATCACCAGCTTGTGACGTTCGGCCAACGCGCTAAAGACCTTGAAGCATTGGCTCGGGCAGGGATCACCAACGCCTACGTTCATCTGGATGGATGGGGATTGCGCGGCTACGACAATTTGCATCCCGATGTACTACCGCCATGCCCGGAAGCGGGCGGCTGGGAAGGCATGAGACAATTCGCGGAAGCGTGCGACCGGCTCGGATTCGTGTTCGCCATCCATGATCAATACCGGGATTATTACCTCGACGCGAGATCGTACAACGATCGACACGCTGTTTTGCATGAAAACGGAACCCGGTATTACGGGAGCACGTGGTTTGGCGGGCGCCAGTCAATCCTTTGCCCAAGCCTCGCGCCCGGTCACGTCCGAAAAAACCACGGCGCAATTCTGGCTGCGGGCGTGAAGTTGAAAGGCGCGTATCTGGACGTTTTCAGCGTTGTTCCACCGGAGGAATGCTACGCGTCGGAGCATCCTGTGACGCGCAGTGATTGTCTGCGTTACAGGGGTGAATGCCTTGATTTTGTGAGGTCGTGGGGCGGCGTCGTCAGTTCCGAGGAACCAAGTGATTGGTCGGTTCGGCATCTTGATCTTGTCCATCACGGGCCGTTTGCGCTGACGCCGGGGCCCGGGAACGGCCCGGCAATGGGCATTCCGGTTCCGCTGTTCAACCTTGTGTACCATGACGCGCTGCTTATCCCGTGGTCGCTCGAGAAAGGCGCATGGGGAATACCTGAAAAAGACCTCGGTTATCTGCATGGACTGGCGAACGGAGGAATGCCGTACGTCAGCATGAGTCCGTCGTCCTCGGAACTGGAACGCGTGCGTGCGATGTGCGATCTGCACCGGCGTGTCGCGTTCCTCGAGATGACAAAGCATGAGTTTCTCGACGTTTCCCGCCGCAAACAAAGAACCACCTTTGCAGACGGTACCAGTGTCACGATTGACCTTGATGCGGGCCGATGGGAGGTGTCGCCGCCACTCCGCCAAGTAGGGCCTAGCGCAGCCGAATGATCGAGGCGAGATAAATGCGTTAGTTCCAGGCTTGGCACTCCGTCGCGCCGCGCTGAAAGGGGCGAGTTCGTCGCCTTGTGTGGACCTGCAATTGGGATCGGCGGACGAACAGTTCGCAGGCAAGAGTTTCGAACCACCCGCCAGCTCTCACCAAGCCCCAACAACTTATCTAATCTCTCTTCAGGTGTCGCCGTATCCAGACCCTATTCCACCCAATTCCCCCATCCGTTTCCAGCGGAAACATCGAGCAACCAAGCTTGTACCGCGTCTTGGTGCACGGCTCCGACTACTACAACATCAAGATCGGCGGCATTGCATCTGGTGGCGAGGACAAGATCGCCCTCTGGCTGCTTGACACCGACTACGACGGGCGTAGTCTCTACTGGCGCCATGTGTTCTTCCAGATGGCGTGCGAGAACGAAGGCTGGGCGCGGCTGGCGAAAAACCTCAAGGCCGAGATCGACGAGGAGTTGATCAAGGCCTATCGCGGAATGGTGTCGCTGCCTTTCGAGCCCGGCGGGCACAAGCGTATTGCCGTCGAGATTGTGGATGACCGCGGCATCGAGAGCCTGAAGGTGATGGTGGTGGAGCCATGAACAGCAGGATATCCATTCCGAAAGAAGCCCTTGCCAAGTATTGCCGCGAGCGGGGCATTCGGCGGTTGGCGGTTTTCGGTTCGGCGCTGCGTGACGATTTCCGCGCGGACAGCGATATTGATTTGCTGGTGGAGTTCGAGCCCGACCATATTCCCACCCTGTTCGATATCGCGGCCATGGAGCGGGAACTGTCGGATTTGTTGGGAGGCCGCAAGGTCGACCTGCGTACCCCCGAGGATCTGAGTCGCTATTTTCGCCATCACGTTCTCGCGGAAGCTGAGGTGCAGTATGCAGCCGAATGACCAAATACGGGTGCGGCACATTCTCGACGCCGCGCGTGAGGCCATCGGTTTCGTTCGTCACCGCTCCCGCGATGACCTCGATCACGATCGCCAGCTGGTGTGGGCGCTGGTCAAGGCCGTGGAGATCATCGGGGAGGCGGCGTATCAGATGAGCCCGGACGCCAGAGCCGAAGCGTCCGGCATACCCTGGGACAAGATCATCGGAATGCGGCATCGCCTGGTGCACGCCTATTTCGAGATCAACCTGGACATCCTCTGGAAGACCGTGCAGGAGGGGCTTCCGCCGCTCATCACCGAGCTCGAGAAACTGGTTCCGAACGAGATGGACTGATGCCGCGCACCACCATCGCCTGATCAGGCCAAGACACCCAATACTTCATTCCGGCGAGATTTCCGGGGCCCGCATATTTCTCAGCGCGGCGCAGCCGCAACCAAATGATCGCGGCGAGATAAATGCGTTTGTTCCAGACTTGGCACTCCACTGCGCCGCGCTGAAAGGGGCGACTTCGTCGCCCACGGGGGGGGAGAGAATCGAGTGGGCTCAGTGGCCGAACAGTTCGAAGGCAAAAGTCTCGAAGCACGCGCTGATCTGCAATTTCCGCCCAGATTACCCAGTATTATACTCGACTGCAAAGGCCGCACTCTGGTGGCAAATTGAGCAAACTCGCAGTCTGAAAATCTTCGCAAAAATGATCGATTTCTCCATATAGTAATTCAATCAGACCCAAAGGACCGGGCTTGCGATTGACGCAGTTTCGTGGACAATCTGACCAGTGATTTGTCTTTGTATGCAACAAAATCGAAAACACAACCACACCGCCATCACCATGCTCGACAATCCCAAACCAGACCGCCCGCTTCGCAAGCTTGCAGCCGGGATCGGATTGATCTTTCTCGTGGGCACAGGCATTGGCGCCACCGCATCCGCAGCCGGCGCGCAGATTGTCGGATTGCGTCCGGTGCCGTTCACCCAGGTGCAAATTGCCGACTCTTTCTGGACACCGCGCCGCGAAACAAACCGGTTGGTCAGCATCCCCGTCAATTTCGCAAACCTCGAAAAGTTCGGGAACCTCGAGAACCTGCGCCTTGCCGCCCGCAAGGCCACAAACGGTTTCCGCGGGCCGGTGTTCATGGATTCCGACGTGTACAAGGCTCTCGAAGCGGCTGCTTATTCGCTGGCCACAAACCCGGACCCGCAACTCGAGAAGCAATTGGACGACATAATCAGCATCCTCGCTGCCGCCCAACAACCCGACGGTTACCTGAACAGCTACTTCATCGTGAAAGAGCCAAGTCAGCGCTGGAAAAACCTGCGTGACTGGCATGAGCTCTACTGCGCAGGACACCTGTTCGAAGCGGCTGTGGCACATTTCGATGCCACGGGCAAACGCAATTTCCTCGAGGTCGCCACACGGCTCGCTGATCATATTGCAGCCACGTTCGGCCCGGGAAGGCGAATGGGATATCCCGGGCACCCTGAAATCGAATTGGCACTCGTCAAGCTCGCTCGCGCAACCGGCGAGCAACGGTATTTTAACCTCGCTAAATTCTTTGTCGAAAATCGCGGCAAAAAGTTCTTCGCCGAGGAACACAACACGCCGTTGGACAAGTACGACGGCACGTACTGGCAGGACGATGTGCCAATCACCGAACACCGCAACATAAAAGGGCACGCCGTGCGCGCCTGTTATCTGATGGCCGGGGCAACCGACGTGGCGGCACAAACGCAGGACCCGGCTCTGCTTCGGATGCTGAACCGCGTTTGGCGAAACACCGTCGAGCGCAACATGTACATCACCGGCGGAATCGGCCCGAGCGCAAGCAACGAAGGGTTCACGACCGATTACGATCTGCCAAATCTGACAGCCTATCAGGAGACCTGCGCTTCCGTGGCGCTGGCACTGTGGAACCACCGGCTTGCCCTGCTTTACGGCGACAGCAAGTACGCCGATGTGTTCGAGCGATCACTTTACAACGGTGTGCTTGCCGGGGTTTCTCTTGATGGCAAGAGGTTTTTCTACGTCAACCCGCTGGAAAGCCGCGGCAATCACCACCGGTCGGAATGGTTCGGATGCGCGTGTTGCCCGCCAAACGTGGCGCGCACACTGTCGTCGATCGGCGGTTACGCTTATGCGGTGAGCGACAACGGACTTTGGGTGAACCTTTATATTGCCGGAAACGTCAAAGCGCGCGTTGCGGGCCGCGACATCTCACTCGACGTGAAAACTGACTATCCATGGGACGGTCAGGTACGTCTCGCGCCAAACCTGAAGGACGCTCTCGAGTTTGAACTTCACCTCCGCGTGCCCGGCTGGTGTCAGAACCCCGCTGTTGCAGTAAACAATGAGACCATTTCAAACCCCGCGGTCGAACGCGGTTACATCGTGCTTGTGCGGCGGTGGGAACCGGGTGACACTGTCACCCTCAATCTCCCCATGCCTGTTCAGCGCATCGCGGCGCACCCGCGCGTGAAGGAAAACGCAGGGCTCATTGCATTGCAGCGCGGCCCGTTGGTTTACTGCCTCGAGGCGTGCGATCATTCGGTGCCGTTGTCATTGCTGTATCTGCCGGCTGACAGCGAGTTGTCAGCGGAGAAAGATGCCGCTTTGCTCGGCGGCGTTGCTGTAATCAAAGGATTCGCGCAGGTCGCTGAAGATCTTGAATGGCGCGGCCGACTTTACCAGCCGTTGCCTGCGGCCCGGCGTGTTCCGCTCAAAGCGATTCCTTATTACGCATGGGATAACAGGGCGGCAGGCGCAATGCGGGTGTGGATTCCAATGGCGCCACCAACGCCGGTGGCGAGCGGGCTCGAGTCGGAAGCAAAAGTCACAATGTCATTCGTGAGCGGCAATTGTCATCCCGAGGGTGTTAACGACGGCGTTGAACCCAAAGGTTCGCGGGTGCATCCGGGGCGCTTGTGCCATTGGTGGCCACATAAAGGTTCAACCGAGTGGGTCCAGTACACATGGAAAACCCCGGTTGCGGTCCAAGGGGCGGAAGTGTACTGGTTTGACGACACCGGTGCAGGGGAGTGCAGATTGCCCGTTTCATGGGAAATCCTTTATCTGGACGGCACCGATTGGAAACCCGTAAAAGCCACGACGGATTATCCGGTCAAGCTTGACGAGTGGTGCCGGGTTAATTTCGGCAACGTCACCACCACCGCTCTTCGTCTTCAGGTAAAACTCAAGCCCGATTGGGCTGCGGGTGTCCACGAATGGAGAGTCGTCGAAGGCGATGAGGAACAGTAACAAGTTTGCCGGGTTGACTTTACCTGCTGCAATCGGCAGGATAACTCAGCAAAACCAAATGCCGCGGCATAGGGAGCCAATATATGGAAGACATTAAAGCTCTGTACGACGCTATCCTCACCGGGCAGGAAAAGGTCGCCCGAGAGGTCACTGAAAAAGCACTGGCAGCCGGTGTCGAACCGCTAAAGCTGGTCAATGAGTACATGGTCCCCGCCATGGACGAGGTGGGGCGACGTTTCGAGTGCAATGAGTATTTCGTCCCCGAACTGCTCATTTCAGCGCGCGCCATGAAGTCAGCCCTCGAGTTGATACGTCCGCTGCTGGCCGCCAAGGGCGCCCAGCCCGTCGGGCGCGTTGTCATTGGCACGGTCAAGGGCGACTTGCATGACATCGGCAAAAACCTCGTCGCCGCCATGCTCGAGGGCGGCGGATTCGAGGTGATTGATCTGGGCGTAAATGTCACCCCGGAAAAGTTCGTCGAAACCGTAAAACAGAAAAACGCAAATGTCGTTGCAATGTCCGCGCTTCTGACGACGACCATGCCCGCGATGCGGGCAACCATCGAGGCGCTGGAAAATGCCGGCATACGCAGACAGGTCAAGGTCATTATCGGCGGCGCCCCAATCACGCAGAAGTATGCCGACGAAATCGGCGCAGACGGTTACGGCGAAAGCGCCCCCTCGGCAGTCACTCTGGCCAAAAAACAGTTGGCTGCCACAGCCTGACTGCGCGAAAACCCGGCATCTGCATCCGACGCTCAAACGACCGCAAGCCGGTCATGAACAAATCGATGGCAGACCTGCTCGCCCGTGCGCCTGTCATAACCGACGGCGCATGGGGCACAGAGCTGCAGGCCCGCGGACTTCCACCCGGTGAAATCCCGGACGTCTGGAACCTCACCAACCCGGACAAGGTCATTGCTGTCGCCCGCGCCTATGTCGAGGCCGGAAGCCAGGTGATTCTCACAAATACTTTCGGCGCAAACCGGTTCCGCCTCGCCGGGCACAGCCTCGAACATAAACTCGCCGAAATCAACCGGACTGGCGTCCAATTATCGCGCGAAGCGGCGGGCAGCTCTGCGCGAGTATTTGCTTCGATTGGCCCCACAGGCAGACTCCTAATGGACGGCTCTGTGACCGAAGACGACCTGCGCGCTGCCTTTTCCGAACAGGCCGAAGCCATTGCATCTGCAAGCCCGGACGCCATCGTGATCGAAACGATGTCCGATCTCGGCGAAGCAACCATCGCAATCAAAGCCGCAAAAGCAACCGGTCTCCCTGTCGTTGCCTGTGTGGTATTCGATTCAGGCGCGAACAAGGATCGGACGATGATGGGCGTGACGCCAGAACAGGCAGCAGCCGAGCTCTCCGAAGCCGGAGCGGATATTATCGGCGCCAATTGCGGCACTGGCATTGAAAGGTACGTCCAGGTTTGCCACAGACTCCGTGCTGCCACCAACAGGCCTCTGTGGATGAAGCCAAACGCGGGGTTGCCAAGGCTCGTCGCAGGGCGGCCCGTGTACGACACAACCCCCGAGCAATTTGCCGGGGTCGCCCCTGCGCTGGTCGATGCCGGGGCCGCATTCGTCGGCGGCTGTTGCGGCACCAACCCTGATTTTATCCGCGCTTTGCGAGCACGGCTCAAGGGCGGGACGTAACGGATTTCTTTCTATTTTTCGGCCTGCAAGTCGGAACGTGAAACGCTCAACGCCCAGCCTTCAACTTTCAACCGGAGGCCGGTCTTTGGCGTGAAACTCTGAACATCGAGCCTGGCACAATATCGATGACCGCTGCTGCGTCATTGACGCGGTTTGTTCTCGATGTGAAAGTCAGCGCATGCAAAGTGGTCTGTCACGAGCGCGCACGGCCATGGCCATCGGCGCGCATCCCGACGACATCGAGTTCATGATGGCCGGGACGCTTGTACTGCTGAAGCAGGCCGGGTTTGAGACGCATTACCTCAATATCGCCAGCGGATCGTGTGGTACCAAAGTGCATTCAGTCGCGCGCATCCGCGCGATACGCCGGCGCGAAAGCGAACAGGCAGCACAGGTGTTGGGCGCAGTTTTTCACCCGTGTCTGGTTGATGACCTTGAAATCTATTACGAGAAAAAAACTTTGAGCCGACTCGCTGCGATCGTGCGCGAAGTCAACCCCGCAATTCTGTTGGTTCCTTCTCCGCAAGATTACATGGAGGATCACACGAACACATGCCGCCTTGCTGTAACGGCGGCTTTTGTCCGCGGCATGAGGAATTTTCGTACGGTGCCGGCCCGGCGGCCCGTGGACGGCAAAGTGACAGTTTACCATGCGATGCCGCATGGCTTGCGTGACCCGCTGCGAAGACGAATTGTGCCGGGGCTGTTTGTGAACACCACCGGCGTTCATTCGATCAAACTTCAAGCGCTGGCCATGCACAAGAGCCAGCAGGATTGGCTCGACACGTCGCAGGGAATGAATCAGTACCTCCAAACGATGGAGACATTCGCCCGCGATCTGGGAAAACTGTCGGGCCGGTTCAGATTCGCCGAGGGATGGCGGCGGCATTTGCATTATGGGTTTTGTGACGAAAACGATGACCCGCTGGCTCAGGTGCTCGGGAAAAACTGCCTTGTGAACCGCCAGTACGAGCGCGAGTTGGAACTGCCTTGGAAGTACACCGCAACAGACCGGGCGCTGAACAAAAACTAACCCTGACATTCCATCAGCGCGGCGCGGCCGCAACGGAATGCAGGCAGGTGCACTGCCGCGCTTTCCAAGCCACATGAAAGTCTTCCGCCAAAGGACGGGACTTTGACGCGCCGCGTGCGTAACATCGCCGGATGCGCAGGACAACCGATCGCTGTTGGAATGCCGCGTTTCTGCGGAAATGTGAGAGCTTTCCGTCGCAATCGCGGGTTGCGAGGACCGCGAGTCCCAAGTTGCATGAAAACGTGCATGACAAACAACGAGCCTGACACCATATTCGTTTAAATCTCCCGTGACAAATCTATGAACTCCGTGAGAATCGCCGCCGTGGCCATCATGATCGGTGCTTCAATCAACGCGGCACGCCCGGCCGAGTTCATGGCCGGTGCTGCGGCCATCGACATTACCCCGCCGCTCGGCCTGCCGCTGGCTGGCTATTATCATGAACGCGGGGCTGACGGTGTGCTCGACCCGCTGTTTGCAAGGGCTCTCGTGATCCAGAGCGGCACCGATCGCATCGCGCTTGTCGCGCTGGATTTGATCGAAATCCACAGAGCTGTTACGGACCGTGCCCGGCAACGCATCGAGCAGGCAACCGGCATCAAAGCCGATCACGTGTTGATCAGCGCCACGCACACGCACACCGGGCCGGTCCTTGCCACAGCCGGCGCTTACGGTGAGGCGTTTGGCGGTCTCAAGCCGGCGGCTGTCGAGTACACCGCCCGCTTGCCCGAATTGATCGAAGAAGCGGTAAAATTGGCCAATGCGCGAGTGCAACAGGTGAGTCTGAGCGCGTCGAGGGGGAAGTGCGAAGGCCTGGCTTTCAACAGGCGCTATTTCATGCGCGACGGCACTGTCGGCTGGAATCCGGGGAAACTAAATCCGAACATTGTAATGCCGGCCGGGCCGACAGACCCAGACGTGTACGTGCTTTGCGTTGATCCGCCCAACTCGAACATTCCGGCAAAATGCATCGCAAGTTATGTCAACTTCGCAATGCACACCGACACCACCGGCGGCACCAAATACAGCGCTGATTGGCCGGGAGCGCTCGAACGCACATTGGCCGGATGGCGAGGAACCAGCCATGTCACACTTGTCGGGAACGGTACCTGCGGCAACATCAATCACGTCGATTTCGGCTGGGCATGTCCACAATCCGGGCCGGGCGAACAGAATCGCATTGCGACCCTGCTTGGCGCAGCCGTCCTGGAGGCCTGCAAAAACCTTCGCCCTGTTCCGGTCGGACCTGTGCGAGGCAGCAGCAGATACGCGGAATTGCCCGTGCAACCGGCAACCCCGGAGGAAATCGAGGAAGCCCGCGCAATTCTCGCGGCAACAAAGACCGACCAGGGCGGAAACTTCATGAAGCTTGTGAAGGCCCAGCGCATAATCGACGTCGCCCGCCGTGAAACCGGCCAAATCCGCGCCGAGGTGCAAGTGCTCGCAATTGGGCGCGATCTTGCATGGGTTGGATTGCCGGGCGAGGTCTTCGTCGAGCTTGGCCTTGCAATAAAGAAACGGTCGCCGTTCCCGATGACATTTGTTGTCGAGCTGGCCAACGACAACATTGGTTACGTGCCTGATCGGCGCAGCTACGCCGAAGGCAACTACGAGCCAGTCAGCTCCCGTTGTGCTCCCGGTTCAGGCGAAATGCTCGTAGAAACCGCTGTTCAGCTCCTCGAAGAGATTTTCAAGAATTAATCAGTGATTCGAGCCGCAGCAGGAGAGGTTCCGCACATCGAGCCCGGCACTTTAGTTGGCCCGCGTATTTCTCAGCGCGGCGCAGCCGCAACCGAAAGTCCGCGATCCCGTAATGGCGTTCGTTCCAGGCTTCGGCGCCCTGTCGCGCCGCGCTGAAAGGGGCGACTTCGTCGCCTTGGGGGGAGATGCTATCGGTCGGCCCAACTCCGTGTCTGTCCCCATATCCCGGCCACCTTGCGCCCTTTCGGTCACCACGTTGGAAGTTGAGAGTTGAACGTTTCACGTTGAACGTTCCTGATCGGTATATCCGACATCGTGTCTGTCCCAATATCCGGGTGCCCCGGGCCAAATATCGTGTCTGTCCCTCTATTTGCGTCGCCAGCAGAAAACACCCCCCCCGAACTGCGCTAAACAGCTATCGGGGCCGAATTCCGTGTCTGTCCCCATATCCCCACCATGCGCCCCTTCGGTCACCCCGTTAAGAGTTGAGAGTTGAACGTTTCACGTTGAACGTTCCTGATCGGTATATCGGACATCGTGCCTGTCCCCATATCTGGGTGCCGCAGCCGGTCTGGACCGTCCGCCCAGCGCTTGGACAGGTCCACCGGGCCAAGAGTCCGGTCGCCCAAATTCCGTGTCTGTCCCCATATCCCGGCCATCATGCGCCCTTTCGGTCACCCCATTGAAAGTTGAGAGTTGAACGTTGGACATTGAACGTTTGTGAAGCACGCTGGGAAATTGGCCTGAAAATCACGGTTTAAAAATGCCCGGTTCGTTCGCACCTGATCTTGTTTAGAAAGAGTTCGTCTCGAACTTTTGTTGTCTTGTTCCCGACGGTTT
>Ga0078972_1005162_pt1 | contig 33871 bp, 40 predicted proteins | sample YelNatPaOPGAMG01_FD_67568 | JGI IMG/M metagenome (GOLD analysis project Ga0078972, IMG submission 67568) | Hot spring thermophilic microbial communities from Obsidian Pool, Yellowstone National Park, USA - OP-RAMG-01 (SPADES assembly) (version 2) | ecosystem: Environmental > Aquatic > Thermal... | reverse complement strand
TAGGGAATGGTGCTACGGTTCTCTCTGTGCGCTGGTTATATTCCTTACTCTCTGGATTGTAACTGCCAAGTTTAAGCATTTCCGCAAAAGCCCAGTAGCGATAGGCAGCAGGAAGATTTTCAGCTTCAGGGCTTATAAGGTAGGAAAGCCAAGAGTCCAGTCTGGCTTCTTGGTCTCTAATGATCCTCTCTACTACTCTTTCTCTTTCCTCTTCTGATACCTGATAGTCTTTAAAAGAATAGCCGGTTGCCGATTGGAATTGTTTTAGAAGCTCTCTTCTGATCTCTGGATCTCTAAGAACATTGAGAGTGTAGCCTTTTTGCTCAGCTAACTTGCCTAAGATTACTCCCTTGATGTAGTCATCAGAGATGTTTTTGGGCTTGATGACATATTTGTGATGAAGAAAGCGTTTTAGGACTTCAATACCACGCTGGCACTCTCTTTCATCTTCTTTTTGGAAAATCTCATAAAAGCGCTTTAGGTAGTTTTCAATGAGTTCTTCTGGTCTGTTTTCGACCTGTTGGTTCTCTCGTATCTTAATCCGCCTAGCAGCTTGCTCAGTTGCCTTTCTAAACCTTTCGCTACTCCAATATTCTTTCTTAAGGAATCTTTCTGGTTTTTCCATAGTTGTAATAAATTATAGACCTTTCCTTTGGTTGCCGCAAAGACTGGGAAGACTGTAGGAGGTTTGTAGCCTCTAGAAGAAAAATGAATTACCCCAATGCCTATATGCAAACACCTTATGCTACTAAAAAGGGTGTAATTTATTAATTGCAAGTCTTTAGAGAAAAACTCAATAAGACTCTCTTAAGCCCTTTTTTAAATCACCAGCAGATTAGAAACTGAGTTTGTCGGTTAAAATAGACAACCTAAACTTCCTTTCTCATTGGCTAGAAAAGAAATTTGTGCTACAATTTTTAGAGAGCAGTTTTAGGGAGAAATTTTGGGCCTGTAGCTCAGTTGGTTAGAGCGTATGCATGGCATGCATAAGGTCGCGGGTTCGAATCCCGCCAGGTCCACCAGCCTGTTAATAAAATATTCAAAAGGAGTTCAGATCTCTGCAGAAACCTTTTCCGGCTTGTAAGCTCTTTGTCAAACTCATAAGAGTTTTTCTTGGAAATGTCCGCCATTGAGCTATTCATACTCTGGAGATCTCATGAAATTTCTTAACAGAAGCATTGTCTTTGAGGTTAATGTCTTTTAAGCCTCCACATTTTCTCAAACTAAAAATAAGCCTGCTTTGGCTCTAACGCCTTGATTTCTAAGAATAGACCTACTTCTCTATTCTGATAGCTGAGACCGGACAGTTTTTTTCTGCTTCTTTTAAATCTTCAGAAAGCTCTACTTCTTGCTTTTTCATTGTGGAAAAACCTGTCTCGTCTAAAGCGAAAACCTCCGGCAGCAAACTTTGGCAGAGACCGCAACCAATACATTTATTTCTATCTACAAAAACTCTTACATTCATTTCTATTAGTCTAACAAAAAAATGCAGAAAAGGATAATTTCAATCCTGTAAATAAGCTTGGAGAAACTACACCTGAAAAAGGAGGAGAGAAATGGCAGGGTTGTTTGCGGTGAGTATGAAATCTAAAGACGAAGCCGAGTTCCTGGATATTCTTTTTTGGGGCACCTTCTATCTTCAGCACATTAACGAAGAATACTGTGGGATGGCTGCGTTCTCGGACAAAAACGGACTCAAAATTCGCAGCCACAGAGGTCTAATTGGTCCAAGCTCTAAGGAGGATAGGAGGGGGCTAGAGGGCAGAGTGGATATTAGCCATTGCGGACACACACGTGAACCTCTACTGGTTGATGACCATCTCGGTCTAATTGTCTTGTCCTTTTCTGGAAATCTTCAGAACCTCTCTCGGCTCTCCAACGAACTTAAAAGAGACTAGATTGCCTCTCTCCAGTATAAAGACATTCATCTAACTTAAGACTCTACATTGAAATCTAAATCAAGGTAGAGCCTTCTTAATTTCAAGCCTAAGAGATACTAAAAAAGTCTTTTTGACCGGCTTTTACAAAGAGAGGCGTTTGAGGATTTTTAAAGAGAAAATAAGGATCTCTGATCTTTTCACCGTTAACACTCACTGCGCCTTGTAAGATTAATCTCCTTACTTCACTTCTAGAATCTCTTACCCTCAAAGAGAAAATAAGATCCGCCAGATTAAACCTCTCTTTTTTTAAACCAAGTTCAGAAAAAGATTTTTTCAGATATATCTTCTTTTCAAAATCCTCCTCTTCAAATTGCCTATAAAAATAGTCTTCTGCCTCTTTGGCAGTCTTTTCATCATAAAATTGAGAAACAATCTTTCGGGCAATCTCTTTTTTAATTAGTAAGGGGTTAACATCTTTTTTGAGGCGAACAAGAACCTCCCTCTTTTGGTTTACCGAAAAATCACAGACAAGCTTTAGATAATCAGGAATAAGCTTATCAGGGATAGCTAACACCTTAGCATAGATATCTTTCGGTGTTTCGATAATACCGATATAGTTATTTAAAGATTTGCTCATTTTATTTACACCGTCGGTACCGATCAATAGAGGCGCAGTAAGAATTACTTGCGGCGATTCACCCAAGACTTCTTGGAGATTGCGCCCCATCTGCATATTAAAAAGCTGGTCACTACCCCCGATCTCTACATCAGCTTTCAAGTAATAAGAGTCGTAAGCCTGCATCAGGGGATAAATCAGTTCATGCATAGCAATAGGAAGATTGCGAGTGAATCTTTGTTTAAAATCATCACGAGCAAGGATCTCAGAAAGATTGAAATGAGCAAGCATTTCAATAAAGTCTTTCAGAGGGATCTTACTTAGCCAGGAGGAATTAAAAACCACCTCGATTTTCGAGGTATCCAAAACTCTTCCCAATTGCTCCACATAAGTTTGAGCATTTTTTTGAATCTCTTTATGACTGAGGGGTGGCCGTGTTTTATCTCTTCCTGAAGGATCACCAATCATCGCCGTAAAGTCACCCACCACCAGAAAAATCTTGGCACCAATAGTCAAAAATTCTCTCAAAATTTTTAAAACCACATAATGACCAAGATGAATGTCGGGTTTAGTAGGGTCCAGCCCTAATTTAACCCGCAGTGGTCTGCCTTCTTTTTCTGTAAGAGTAACTTTCGCCGCAAGTCCATCTTTGGGCAGCTCCAGCTCAATGCTTTCAAGTCTTTCTCTAAAATTCATAATTCTAAATTAACAAAAAAGCGCCATAAGAACAATCTCTATTGAAATTAACCCTCTCTTTTCATCGAAAAGAACTTCAGGCCTTCTTTAAAGAAAAATAAAAAGTGGCACCTTTGTCTTTACCAGCACTCTCAAACCAAAATTTGCCATTCATCAAACCAAGATATTTCTTCACCAAATAAAGACCCAGCCCCGAACCGCTAATACTTGTAATTAAGGAACTTTCTACCCGATAAAATTTCTCACCGATAAATTTTTGGTTCTTAAGGGGAATGCCCATACCTGTATCTCTTACCCAAAAAGTCAATCTCTCTTTCTCCTCTCTTATGCCCACTTCTATCTTGCCCACCTTGGTATATTTGAGGGCATTGGAGAGAAGGTTCACCAAAATCTCTTGAAACTTTTCGGGATTCGCAAATACTTTTGGCAAAGAGGGAGGAGGGTTGAAGATAAATTCTAATCCCTTCCGACGTGCTTCTTCCGCATATTCGTTACAAGTTTCCTTTAAAATAGGCAGCACATCTTTGGGTCTAATCTCTATCTGAAGTCTTCCCTGCTCAATACGCGAAACATTTAAAAGCTCGTCTACGAGCTTGGCAAGAATCTCTGATTTCCGATAAGCCCTTTCTAAATATTCTCTTGCCTTTTTATCAACCCTGCCAAAACCTTCATAAAGTAGCATATGGAGATAACCCCGAATGATAGCAATGGGAGAATTTAACTCGTGGGAAGCGGCTGACAAGAACTCGGTTTTCAATCTATCCATCTCTCTTAATCGTTCATTAGTCTTCTTGAGCTCTTCGCTCAATCCGCGGATCTCTTCGGTCTTACGAATCTCCTCGCCCACCGAACGAACAAGTCTGTAGCTACCAAAGGCGGCTAAAATAAAAATAGCAATTTTAAACAATATCTCCGAAAATGTCCGCGAGTAAAAAATGTTTATAAAGAGTGCCAAAACCACAACCACTGCCATAATCTCTGTAGTCAATACCCGCAAATCAAAGAAACGTCCCTTAAGAATCGCATTAGCCGTAATACCTGTTAAAATCACCGTTGAATAATTGCCAAACTTATAGTAAATATCCAGACCGGTAATCCTAGGCAGAATAAGTCCGGAAAAGAGGCTTAGAAAAATAACTATGGCAAGACCAATCATCAATGAATAAATCTCATCTCTCTCTTCCTGCTTGGAATTTCTATAAATCACCCTGAAATTCCAGAAAACCAGGCTAACCAGCAATAAACCAAACGGTAAAAAAAGCAAGTAGTAAAAAGGACCATAAACGAGATTAAAACTAACCTCTTTAATTACTATTCTGCTCACAACAAGGGGTGTAAAGAGTGTAAAAAGGACCAGAACAACGAAAAACCAACCTATCTTGCTAAAAAGAGGAGAAGGAGCTTTAGATTTAAAACTTTCTGAAAAAGCCCAGAGAAAGAAGATAAAACCAACACCGCAGATAACTGCTAATCTACTGAAGAAAAGCGCTAAAAAAGGAAAATCCGAGGGGAAAAACTCAGATAAATAAGCAAAAACCAGCCATAAACCTGTTGAAAGTCCAAGCCCTAAAAATGCGCGGTTTTTAAACGAAGAAGGATTATGAAAATAGACACGTAGACCAAAGTAAATATTTAAGAAAAAAACCAGCGAGACAATCGTAGCGTCAAAGATACCGATTGCCAATCCTCCTCCTTTTCATATATTTAATTAATTATAAACCAATCTTGGCTTAATCCTCTTTATATCATCGGTAAAGGGTCCGTCGGCAAAGGTGCAAATTCTAACTTTAGGCGTGGCTACTTCTTTATCAATTTCGTAGGCATCTTTAAAATCAAAGTTTGTCTTATTCAGATAGTCCAGAATCTTTTGTACATAGAAGCCTTCGAGACTGTTTTTCTCTTCATTGGAAAGATGAACAGAGGGTTTTAACTGAAGATAAACCATAAATTTGGGTTTTTTCCTCCTCTCCTCTCTATCACTGATTTTAAAACTAAGAATTCGTTCATCCTTGTTTAAAACCGGCTGAAGACTCTGAGGGGCAATCTTGGCGCCAAAAAGAGCAATTGCCCAATCTTTTCTGCCGGTAAGAGTCAAAAATGGCCAATTAAAAATCGGCTTCTCCCAGCCTTCCTTTTCTAATTCATTTGCTATGTCAATTTTTTGACGCTCCGAAATCTCCATCATGGTAGAAAAGGAGAAACAATGTCCTAAATCATGAGTATTATAACGAATAAGCGGCATATAGCCGGCTTTAGAAACCACTATCTCTCCTTCTTTTGACTCTACCCAATTTGCAGTAGGATTGGATTGGAAAAGCGAGCCTAAAGAGTCTTTGTTTCCAAAGATGGATTTAGAAAGATTGGGTTTTTTAAGGGTTAAAAGCTTTATCACTCTTGCTAAAGGAGTCACAAAGCCCGGCGCCCCGATCTCCGTGCCGCCATAAGATTCAAAAATTGTAGATAGCCTCTTACTCTTAGAAGCCACTTTCTCTAGAATATATTCGTATAATGCTGCGTCCAACATCTCGCCGCCGGTGGCAATTTTTATATTAAGACTCTTCCAGTCAAGACCTCTTCTGTCTCCCTCGTCTAAAATAAGCTTTAAAAGTGTCGGATAGGCAGCAAGCCAGTTAATTTCGAAGTGCTTACCAATATTTTCAAGAATATCAACCACTCTTTCCGGATCAGCGCCGGGTGTAAGCAAATTAAAGGTTTTATATTTATCGCAAATCTTTTTCAAAACAAAAGTACCAAAACTACCGCCCGTCCAGATTCCCATAGCAAAGGCGTTAATAAAAAGCACTCTTTTTGGTGGCGAACAAATATCCCAAAAATAATCAAAAATAGCCGCCATTCCGGCAGGAAAAAGCTCAAAATCCTCTCTGGAGGAAAGATGAAATATCGGTTTACCTGTGCTACCTCCGCTCATTGAAAGTACATAGGTCTTGCGAATATCTGAGGAAATCAATTTCTCAAGAGGATAGGCTTGAAGATAGCTCTTTTTATCTATAAAAGGTACATATTTTTTAAATTGTTCAACGGTTTTTATCTTTTCATGATCTTTTACCCCATGCTTCTTTAGAAAGTCTTTATAGGCAGGAACTTTTTCGGCTGCGAAGTGGAAATTGGCAAGGAGGGTTTTTTCGCCTTGTTTTTTCCAAAACTCTGCAGAGGGTGTACTCATAAACCAAATAGCCCTACGGGGGTTAGTGGTCACAAACTTTTGAAACAACTCTGCTAGCTTATTCACTTTTTCGTTAAAAATTTATAACTACTGATTAAAAGTATATCAATTCAAAGAAAAAAAACACAAGGCAGGGGAGCAATATTTATTTTTTCGCCCTTCAACCATTTTAAAAGCAAATTTACACACAAAACAGAGGTTAAATAGGTAGTGGTGGCAATTTGCGGAGAAGGTAGCTTTCCTTGGAAGATTTCTTGACCATACCCCTGGTTAATAATCTCTAACTCTCTGGGCAGCTTGCCAAGGGTAGTATTTATCAACCTTAAATAAAATTCGTTGCCAAAAAACCTGCCACCTGCCGTAGACTCTAGAGAAAAAGAATCTTTGGTAAACACCAGCACAAAACCGGCAAAACCAAGATTGAGGGGAAAAAGCAAGAGCTTGTCCTCTTGCTGAGCAATTTTATTGATCTGATACATTATTTCCGTAGGATCTGCACTATTTACAACCACATCACTCTCTTTAATCAGCAACTTTGCTTCGTCTTTATCTTCTAAAAACTTGGGGATTACTTTTATATTTGCAGAAGGGTTTATTTTAAGAATCTTTCTTCTTAAAGCTTTGGCTTTGTTCTCACCAACGTCAGCAAAATCAAAAGCTTGTCTGTTTAGATTGCTTGCTTCTACCCTGTCACCATCGCAAAGAACAAAGTTTTGAAGACCCAGTCTCGCGGCAAGTACAGCTATCTGACTACCCAAGCCACACCCCACCAGAAGAATTCTTAGATTTTTAATCTTGCTTTGAATATCTTCAGGAATTAAGGCAAAATTTCGGGAAAGTAAAAGCGGGTAAGGATTATAAGAATAGACGCGCTGCAAACTTAATCCCAAAAGAGCTATCACTAACCCTTCTAATAAAATGGCGATTACTTTAAGCCACCAAGGACTTTGAGAAAGAACTAAAACTAGATAGCCAAAAAACGCCAATAAAACCAAAAAATATAAAAAAGAGAAAAACAGAAGTTTCTTTTTTGGAAAAGTTGGTGCTTTTTTTAGCACTAGAAAAAAACCAGCAGTGGTAAGAAAAAGGAAAATGATAAAAATTAACAATTTGTCAACAAACATAAAGAACATTATATTACATATTTTCTAAAAAAATCAATAAGCATAAAGAAAAATCTCGCCTTTTAGAGAGGCGAGATTATGGGTCATCTGGCAGGATTTCGAAATATCCTGTCTCTAGGTTAATAAATGAATTATAACGCAGTTGGCAGTGATCACAGTAGAATTGGATGCGAATAAGAAATTTATCAAGGGGCATCCGCCGACAATTCCTATAATCATAAATCTCCATTAAAATACCTTCTTCTGTCCAGATATATTGGCTTATCTTGTGTTCTTTGCTAATTAAATCTGGCAATTTTCTTATAAAAGCCATCTGGAAAAGATAGGAGATATAAAAAATCTCCTCATCTGTAAGACATCTTATGTGGCTGAAAAAGAATTTTATATCGGAAAAAACCTCAGGAAAATTGCAAAACACCGCAACTTTTTCTCCTGATGCTATACTCTCTTTGCAAATAAAACAAACCCGCCCTCTTGGAAGATTAGAATATGCGTTTAGAAAAATATGCCCATCGCTTTCCAGCCGCCAAGGTTGAGACAAGTCATCTCTCTCCTTGTTAAAACCAATATCTTCCATTGGTTTTCCTCCTATTTTCAGGTACAACAGGCTATTTTTTACTAGTTAAGCATAATCGAATAAAAAAATTAAGAGCCTACTTAAAAATAAATCCCTTGAATATATCTCTTATGATGAAAGGTCCTAAAAATGCTAATTTTTAATCCGGGTTTTAAATTGTTTACCGATTAGCAACAAGTGTGCCTACTAGCGAGAACGGGCATAAAGACCAACAAGTCTGGTTTGAGCCACAATGTGTCCATTCATTGCCTTTTCTAAATCGGCTTTCTTAGACGCAGCGGATAGGTTAAGCTGGCTATCTAAAGCATAAAGTTTAAATTGATAATGATGAACTCCCGAAGGCGGACAGGGGCCACCGTAACCATTCCTGCCAAAATCGTTTACTCCTTGAACTGCTGAAGAAGGAAGCTCTCTTGCATTTATCTCAGAAATATCTGCCGGCAGATTCCAAACTAACCAGTGGACAAAATCTCCGGAAGGAGCATCCGGATCGTCAACAATCAAAGCCAATGTCTTGGCGCTGGAGGGAACATCGGCAATTGTAAGAGAGGGAGCGGCATCTTCACCATCACAGGTATATTTTGCAGGAATATAACTATTATTTTGAAAGGCTTCTGAGGTAAGTTGCATAGCACCTCCCTGAAAGTTAACTTTGGGTTCTTCTTTCTTTTTGTTCTCCAAGAAGGGAAAACCAAAAAGCAAAACTATTCCTATAAAAAACACTGCTACCCAAAAAATTTTTTTCATTATAATAATAATTATATTATAGCAAATCTCTTTTTCAGGGATCCAAAAAATCATAAATTTTAAAAGTCTTAAGGAGCTTATTTAAAAGAATTCAGGAGGTCTTTTGTAAAATCCCTAAGTCAGTACCAATACGCCACCTTTAGTAATAGCAACTGTCTTTTCAAAATGAGCGGACTTTGAACCGTCTTTGGTGATTACCGCGTGCTCTTCGGTAAAAGTCACCTGACTGCTACCGCGATTCAACATAGGCTCAATTGCCAAAACCAACCCGGGTTTTAGAATCAGATTATCTTGTTTTCGATAGTAATTAGCTACATTTGGTTCTTCGTGCACTGCATAACCCACACCATGCCCAACCAAATCCTTTACCACCGAAAAGCCCTCACTTTTGGCTACTTCTTCTATTACCCTGCCGATGGTATTAAGCGGTAACCCTGGCGCCAAAGAAGCAATCGCCTCATCCAAGGCTTTCTTGGTAGTCTTGATAAGTTTTTCTTCTTCTTTGCCGATTTTACCAACAGGAACGGTTACAGCCATATCTGTGTAAAGACCTTTGTAGAAACAACCTACATCAATACTGACTATCTGGCCTTCCCTAAATGGTAGTTTTGAAGGCACGCCATGAACCACTACATCATCTACAGAGATACAAATAGCAGCTGGAAAGTTATTATAATTTAAAAACGAAGGCTCCCCTCCGGCTTTTTTAATAAGCATTAAGGCTACCTCATTGAGTTTTTTGCCTGTCATGCCAGGCTTAACAAGAGAGGCTAACTGATAAACTATCTCCGCTAGTTTCTTGCCTCCTTCTTTGAGAAGAGCAATCTCAGATTCGGTTTTGTAATTAATCACAATAAACCTCGCGTCAAAAGACTTTTTTCTATGAGTTTGGCCACCTTAGGGATTGAGGGTCTGCCATCCATCTCAATGAAGCGATTCTGCTTCTGATAATAGGCTTTTATTTTGGGAATCATTCTTTGAAATATAGAGAGTCGTTTTTTCAGACTTTCCAAAGCATCGTCGCTTCTTTTTACTAATTTTACTTTGTGAGTAGGGCAAAGATCCTCGCGGTAGCCTTTTTTGCGAGGATAGAAAATCTCTCCGTCTTTGGGGCAAACCTTTCTCTTTAAGAGCCTATCGATCGCCTCTTTCTTGCTCAAATGGATATAAATCAAAATTGGCGCCTCTTTATTAAGGTTTTTTAGTAGCCCGTCTAGCCATTTTGCCTGGGAAGCCATTCGGGGAATACCGTCAAAGATAATTCTTTTACCCGGAAGAGCACAAAGCCGTGTTTTTACTTCTTTTCTAATAAGATTCTCCGGCGCTAGTTTACCGGCTTCTATACGCAGCCGGGTCTCCTCATCTTTCTTAGCAAGCTCGCGGGCGATTTCACCGGTAGAAAGCACCTCGGCATCAATCTTTTCAGCTAAAAGCCTGGCTTGGGTACTTTTACCAGAGCCCTGTGGTCCAATAATAATGATATCAGGTTTCATCATCTTTATGATAAGCAAAAAATACTTCACAAAGAAAGGGGAAAGGCTCTTTTTAAAAATCTTCTTGGCTGTTGAAAATTTTAAAAGAGCCCAACCTTAATTTCAGTTTTCCCTAAAATTCAGAATGTGTTAAACTAAAAATCGATGTCTCACTTACACATTCCTGATGGCATTTTGTCTCTTTATTATATTCTTTTTTCTGTAGCTCTCTTTCTTATTTTAGGAATAGTAATTTTTAGAAAACCGCAAAAAAGTTATAAAAAGCTTCCTCTGCTTGGTTTCTTGTCTGCTTTAATGCTGGTAGCAATGAGTTTAGAAATAGCGCCTCTTTTTTATCATATCAATCTTACTGTTCCTGTAGGAATTATTTTAGGACCCGCTTTAAGTTTTCTTGCTGCTTTCGTGGTCAATCTTTTACTCTCCCTCTTTGGCCATGGCGGAGTCTCCACCATATTTCTGAATAGTCTCATCCTCTTTATAGAGGCTTTTTTGGCCTGGTTCCTCTTTAAAAAGCTTCTTAAGAATCTTCCTGTCTTTTTGCGTGGGTTACTCACAAGTCTTATTGTCCTTTATCTGGGTACAGCCATTGCTTTTGCGATTACCCTTCAGGCGGGCAAAGGACTTACCCAAAAAAACATTGAATCTGCCCATAAAGAAGAATTAGAAATGCTTAGTTTCGATGAAAAAAGACTGGCATTCTTATTTTTTGGACTGGGCAGTATTGGTATTCTTTTAGAGAGCCTTATTTCTAGTTTTCTTCTCTCCTACATTACCAGAGTAAAACCAGAGGTTTTAGACTAAAATGCTTATTGCTAATCTTGATTACTTTGCCTATAAAAACGGCTCCTTACTGAAGCCTTCTCGGGTTATCTTTAGGCTTATCCTCTTCTTCAGTGTGCTTATTCTGATCCTTCTAACAAAAAGTCTTCCCTTACTTATCACTGTTTATGCTTTTTTGATCTTGTTCATCCTTTTTTTGAAAGCACCTCTTCGGCTAACGCTTTTTCCCTCGTTCTTACCGCTTCTTTTTCTGGCTTTCTTTCTTCTCAGTTTTCATTCTCTAACACTTTATTTGGCCTTAAAAATCATCTTAAAAGCCCTGACTATTTCTCTTCTAGCAATAGCGCTTATGGTTTCTACACCCATATATAGAATTTTTGCGATTCTTGCCAATTTTCTTCCAGCCCTTTTTATAACCAGTCTTTGGCTTACCTATAGGTCACTCTTTGTCCTCAATAAAAACCTGGCGAGTCTTCTTGCGACCTGGCATTTTCGCGGCGGACTCTCGATTAAAAAACCGCTCTATAGCCTGAAAAACCTTGGTTTTGGCTTAGGGTCTTTGCTAATCAAATCCTTAGATATGGCAGAAAAAGAGTATGAGGTTTTAATCCTTCGAGGTTACAATGGCAAAATCTACTTCTGAAAAAATTGTTGAATTCTCCTGTATTAAGCATACTTATTTCGATAAAACTACTATCACCATTTGTGGGCTTCATTTTCAGGTAATAAGAGGCACAAAAGTAGCACTACTTGGTCCCAACGGTTGCGGCAAAACCACCCTCTTAAAACATATTCTGGGGCTTATCCATCCAAAAGAGGGCGACATAAAAGTTTTTGGGGTAAATCCTGCCAAAGACTTTACTAAAATAAGAGCCAAAATAGGCGTAGTCCTTCAAGATGTTGACGAACAGCTGATCGGCCCCACAGTCTTTGATGATATTGCCTTCAACCTGCGTAATCTAGGGACCAAAGAATCAGAGGTAAGAGAAAAAGTCAACAAAATTATCAACGATTTTCACCTAGAAACCATCAAAGAGAAGATGGTTTATTATCTCTCTGGAGGAGAAAAGAAGAAGGTTGCTATTGCCGGCGCGCTTGTCCATGAACCCGAGCTTCTGGTGTTAGATGAGCCTTTCGAAAACCTAGATTATCTCTCAAGCCACCAAATTGCTGATTATCTGATTCGGCTTAACAAAGAGAAGAAAACAAGTATCGTTTTTGCCCTCCATGATTTACATCTTCTTTCTAAGATTGCTGATTTTATCTATTTTATGCATCCTGGAGGCAAAATCGGTCTTTATGGACCAGCGAAAGAAGTCTTAGAAAAAGTAAGACTAGAAGACTATCAACTAGAAAAACATCATATTTAAAAAGCCTAAAAATGCGCTGGACGAGCCTTCAAAAACCTATTGTTGCTTTGGCGCCAATGTTTGGGGTAAGCGATACAGTCTTTCGAAAGATGGCTAAAAAATATGGCGCTGATTTACTCTTTAGCGAAATGCTGGTAGCAGATAGTCTGGTTTATGCCATAAAGCATAAAAATTTAACCCTTAAAGAAAAACTGTTTAGAAGACTAATGTTTACCAGCAGCGAAAGACCGATTGTTTTTCAACTAACCGGCAACAACCCAGAAGTTTTAAAAGAAGCAGCCCTTATCCTTGTGGAAAAATTTCAGCCTGATGGCATAGACCTTAACTTTGGCTGTCCAGCCAAATCTGCTCAACGCGGGTTTTATGGAGGCTTTTTACTAAAAGAGCCCCAAAGAATCATCGAAATAGTAAAAACTCTGCGCGCCGCTCTTTCTCTACCCCTCTCTCTAAAAATCCGCGTGGGGGTAGAGGAGGAAAAGGAGATTTTTAAATTGATTAAGTCTCTGGAAGAGGTGGGCATAGACGCACTCTCTATCCATGGCCGAACCCTCAAGCAGGGTCACGAAGGTGTGACCAACTGGCAGATTATCTATCGCTGCGCAGAGATGCTAAAAATCCCGGTGTTGGGTTCAGGTGGAATGTTTAATGCAGAGACTATCTCCCAGTTCTTGAAGAGCCCAAGGGTAGCCGGTGTGCTTATTGCTCGCGGTGCTGTTGGTCACCCACAAATTTTTAGCGAGACAAAAGCACTTCTTAAGAGTAAGCCTTTGCCCAAAATCTCATCCAGTAAAGTCTTAGAAGAACATGCTCAACTGGCTTGGCAAATAAAAGGCAAGCTGGGAATAATTGAACTTAGAAAACATCTTAAAGGTTATCTTTCGGGAATGAAAAATGGTAAAAAGCTTCGCCTGGCACTTATGGAATGCAAAGAGCTTGAACAATTCTTAGAAACCCTCAAGAAGGGGGCTAACTCCTAAAACTTTTTTAAAAAAAATAATAAATCTCTTCAGAGATTTTAAGCTCTGCGGAGGCTGAGATACATCAATCTCAAAGACAACGCTTCTGTTAAGAGATTTAATAAGACCTCCAGAGTATGAATAGCTAAATGACGGACATTTCCAAGAAAAACTCTTATGAGTTTGACAGAGAGCTTACAAGCCGGCTTATTGAATATAACCTTCACAGACCTCATCAATCCCTCAACTATCTTACCCAATTCATTTAAGAAGAGATGTTAAAATCTCAGCAAAAAGCGTCATCGATATACTCTGGCCAGTACAACCTCTAGACAAGAATTAAATAAAAACCTAAAATGATAAGAGGGAAACTATGATTCTCAATCAGAATAAACCCAAAATTCTTATTGTGGATGATGATGAGGCTTTTATTGAAATGTATAAAGATGTCTTCACCTCTCACGGTTTCAAGGTATTAAAAGCGAAAGATGGCGAAGAAGCACTCTCCGTCGCCATCGAAGAAGAACCTGACTTAATACTTCTAGATATAATGATGCCCAAAATTAATGGTTTTAATGTCTTAGATATTATCAAGGCAACTCCTAAAACCTCTCATATACCAGTAGTGGTCATTACTGCCTTTATTAAGGAAGACTATGAACAACATGCTCTCAGATCAGGCGCAGCAGAGTTTATTTCCAAAGCCGAAACCACTCCTGATAAACTGATAGAAGCAATAGAGAGAGTGATCACATACAAAAAGGGCTAGTATTTCTCGTAAGTGTGAGTAATTAACTGCGCACGAAAAGCGCGAAGGGTCTCAATAACCACTGAGACCACAATTAAAATTCCTGTTCCACCGATAGTAAAAACATTAGAGCCGGTAAACTGCTGAATAAGCGCTGGCAAAACCGCAATTAAACCTAAGAATAAAGCTCCTGCCAAAGTAATTCTATTGATAATCTTACCCAGATATTCTTCTGTCTCTATGCCTGGCCTAATACCCGGAATGAAGCCGGACTGCTTCTGAAGATTCTCGGCAATTTTCTTTGGTTGAAAAACAACTGAAGTGTAAAAGAAAGTAAAAAGAAAAACTAGCACAAAATAAATAATCGGGTACCAAAAAGAATTAGGGTTGGCTATCTCCTGAAAAATAAAGGCTAATTTCCTCAACCAGTACGAACGCGCGCTGGTCAAAAACTGAGCTAAAAAACCAGGGAAAATCATCAAGGAGATAGCAAAGATAATGGGAATAACGCCGGCTGAATTAACCCGAATAGGCAAAGTACTCTGCACAGAACTGGTAAAACCTCGTCTTAAACCGCGCGCATAAGTTACAGGAATGTTACGTATTCCTTCATTTATAAAAACCACAGTTGCCAGCACAACTATGGCAAAAAGCGCAAAAAGGAATGTTTGAAAGAGAGCCTTGCTATCCAGCATACTAAGACTAAGACCCCTCGTGGTTAAATCTATACCTGCGAAAGCCAAAGCCTGAGCGGCCTGCATCGGCAAACGAGAAATAATTCCCAGAGTAATCAGTAAGGAGATACCATTACCGATACCTCGTTCAGAGATAATTTCACCAAACCACATAAGAAGAATGGTACCAGCAATTGAGGTAATAAGTATCAAAAAGAGATTAAATCCTGAAGGCATAGGGATAATGTTTTGGCTCTTAAGAAGAGCTAGCGTAGCATAAGATTGCAAAGCTGCCAGCGGCACGGTAATAAGACGTGTATATTGATTAATCTTCTGCCGTCCCTGTTCACCTTCTTTTTGAAGCGCTTCAAGTGAAGGAATTACATAAGTAAGCAACTGGAAGATGATAGAGGCAGTAATATAAGGTCCTACGCCAAGCATCACTACAGAGAGTTTGGCAATAGAGCCACCAGAGAAAAGATCCAAAAGCCCAAAGAACTGGCTTCCTGTCATCTTCTCTAACGCCTCCCGCGGAATACCAGGAAGAGGTACGTGAGCAAAAAGCCTCGCAGCAAGGAGTAAAAAAACTGTCAGCAGAATCTTGTTTCGCAGGTCAGGTAGGCTGAAAACTAGCCTAAATTTGGCAAACATAGCTAGCTTTCTTTATCTTTGCTTAATTGGTCAGCCAGTTTTTTAGAAAGAAGAACGCCTTCAAATTGAAATCTTTTCTTAGCAACACCAATAATTTTTACAACCTCCCTTTTATCCTTTATCAAGCCTGCCTCTAAGAGGACCTGAGGAGTAATCCGGCTTCCCTCTGCAAATTTTCTTTCTAGGGTCCTATAGGCAATCACTCTAGGTTTTTGCTTAAACGAACGAAAGCCACCAACTTTGGGTAATCTCTGCACTAAAGGTGTTTGACCACCCTCAAATCTTTTAGGGAGATCTAGCGATTTCCTGGCTTTCTGACCCTTGGTACCCCTACCTGCTGTTTTACCGTGACCCGAACTAATACCCCTGCCCAGCCGCTTTCTTCTAGAAGGTTTAATTTTAGGCTTAAGCTCGTTAAGTCTCATTCTTTCCTTCCTCTTTATCTAGATTAACCCTTTTTAATTTTGATTTACTTTCTTGCTTCTCTCTCAACACTTCTTCTTTTGTAGCTCCCCCTTTTACCTCCTCTTTTACTTGGCTGGCCTTTTCAAGAGAGCCTTTGTCAATTACCTTAAGTTTTCTAAGCGCCAAAAGGGTAGCTTTAACCATATTGTTCTTATTAGCCGAACCGAAGCTTTTACAAACCACGTTTTTAATCCCGGCTAATTCTACCACTGCTCGCACCGGCCCGCCAGCGATGATAGAAGTACCCCGACGGGCAGGTTTTAAAATCAACTTAACCCCGCCATATTTGATGCTCAAACTATAAGGAATGGTCTCATTGACTATAGGCACAGAAACCAACCTCTTTGCTGCTAACGAGCGAGCTTGAGCAACTGCCATCGCCACATCCTGGCCCTTACCCAAGGCTGCTCCCACTTTACCCTGGTGATTACCGACTACCACTAAAGCGCGAAACTTAATTCGCCGTCCACCCGCTACCACTCGGGCAACACGATCTACCGAAATTACTCTCTCATCTAACTCACTTTTTGCTCGTTCTAAATTCATATCTTTATCCCCTTCTCTCTTAAAACTTCTACAAATCTCTTCACCCTGCCATGGTAAGAATAACCGCTCCTATCAAAAACCGCTTCTTTAATGTTTTTCTGCAAAAGAAGCGCAGCAAACTTTTTACCCAGCTCCTCTGTTCCCTCCACTGTTTTTGTGGCTGAAGCAGCCGCAAGGGTATGGCCTTGATTATCATCAATTGCCTGAGCATAAATATATTTATTCGACTTAAAAACCGTAACCCTTGGTCTCGTTGGCACACCGAAAATTTTGGCGCGACTGCGCTTTCGACGCAAGATAGTTCTTCTTTGTGTCCTTTCTTGCTCAGTCATTTCAATCACCTCTTATTTGGCCCCCACCGCTTTACCTGCCTTACCTGCCTTTCGACGAATCTGCTCACCGACATATCTTATACCCTTACCCTTATAAGGCTCTGGGGGTCTTAATTTGCGAATTCTACTAGCAGTATCCCCGACAAGCGCTTTGTTAGTGCCGAAAACAGTGATGATATTTTTTTCCACTCTAAACTTAATCCCCACTGGTGGAGAAAAAGTAATAGGGTGCGAAAAACCTAAAGAAAGCTCAAGGTTTTCGCCTGAAAGAGTAGCACGAAAGCCGATCCCAACAAGTTCCAGTTTCTTTTCAAAACCCTTGCCGACTCCCTCTACAGCGTTAGCAATAAGCATTCTAAACAAACCATGATGCGCCTTCGCTTCCCTAGCATTACTTTTAGGTTCCACAGTAATTTTATTCTCTTTTATATCTGCCTTTACAAAATTAGAAAGGATTATCTTTTCGGTACCCAGACTACCTTTAATCTCAACTTCTCTACCACGAATCTCGGCTATAGTGCCCTCAGGTAAAATTATAGGTTGTTTTCCTATTCTGCTTAATTTCATCCTTATGCCACCATCATTAAATACTCGCCGCCAAGTTTCCGGCGTCTAGCTTGCACGTGAGTTATGACACCTTGAGGTGTAGAAATAATGGCCAAGCCACGACCTGCAAGAGGAGAATACAGCTCTTTGTAACCTAAATAGATACGTGCACCTGGCTTAGAAACCCTCTTTAGAACCTCAAAGGGGTTGTCCGGATTTAAAGTAATAAGCAAAAACTTCTTTCGACCTTCGCTAATGGTTTCAATCTCGGATAAATAACCGAGCCTCTTTAAAATCGCCACAATATTGAAAAGCTGCTTAGAAAAAATAACCCGCACCTTCTTCTGATTAACGCTTTGGGCGTTCTTTAATCTTACAATCAAATCAGCAAGAGGATCGCCTACCATGATGCTTTCCTTACACCAGGAATCTCACCTTTACTTGCTAATTCCCGAAAACAGATTCGGCAAAGTCCAAATTTCCGCAAGAACCCCCGCGGTCTGCCACATTTAAAACAGCGATTTTTCTTGCGCGTAGTAAACTTCGCCGGTTTTAAATCTTTTACAATTTTGCTGATTTTAGCCATTTTATCTTAACTTAAACCCCAAAACAGAGAAGGAATAAACTCTTTCTGAATTTTATTATAGCTAAATCTCATCGATTCCTCAACCCTTAAAAGGAATACCTAGCATTTTGAAAAGCTCTTTGGCAAGCTCACGATTCTTGGCTTGGCAGACAATACTGATTTCTAAGCCATGACTTAGATTTAAACCCGAAAGAGTAATTTCAGAAAAAATTGATAGGTCCTTAATCCCAATATGAAGATTGCCAAAACCATCCACGGCGCTCTCTTTAAGCCCTCGAAAATCCCTAATCCTAGGCATTGCTGTAGCAATCAGCCTCTCCAAAAAGTCAAACATTCTTCTTCCCCTCAGAGTAACTTTATAACCAACCGGATGACCTCTGCGAATTTTAAAACTAGCCACAGCTTTTTTAGCTGTGCAAACGAGTGGTTTCTGACCAGAAATGGCCATAAGCGCCTTCTGCAAATCCTCACCCAGCCTGGGGTTATCCTTTAATCTGCCGGCACCCGCATTTATCACAATCTTCTTGATTCTAGGCACCTCAAAAATATTTTTAAGCCCTTTCGACTCTTTTAATTGCTTTTGAACCTCAAGATATTTCTCTTTTATAACCATTTTTAGAATGCCGAATTACATTTTTTACAAAATCTTCTTTTCCGCTCGCCCTCAAAATTAATTTTTACCCGCGTTGGTTTTTTACAGGAAGGACAAACAGGCATTACATTAGAGATATGAATGGAGGCAAGCTTATTAATAATCCCTCCTCTAGGATCTTTAGGGGTGGGCTTTTGGCTTGCCTTGACTATTGCTATTCCTCCAACCTTCACCCTTTCTTTTGACTTCAAAACCTCAACCACCCTACCGGTCTTACCCACATCTTTACCTGCAATCACAAAGGCAGTATCGCCTACTTTAATTCTTTGCATCACAACACCTCCGGCGCTAAAGAAATAATCTTTTGAAAACCCTTCTCCCTCAGCTCCCTAGCTACTGGTCCAAAGATGCGTGTGCCCCTCGGGGTTCTATCTTTATTAATAATAACCACTGCATTATCATCAAAACGGATATAGCTGCCATCTGTACGTCTGAGAGGCTTCTTCTGACGAACAACAACCGCCAAAACTACCTCTTTTCTCTTGACCGAAGAATAAGGTTGGGCATTTTTGACAGTAGCGGTGATGATATCACCTACTTGGGCACCCTTAATTTTGGTATTACCCAAAACCGAAATAAAGCGGATAACCTTTGCTCCTGAATTGTCAGCTACTTTTACCCAAGAACCTGGTTGTAACATTGCTATTCTTCTCCTTTTGTCAAAACCTCAACCACCTGCCAGCTTTTTTCCTTGCTCATTTTACGCCCCTCTTCAATTAAGACTTTACTGCCAACAGGCAAGTTCTCTTCGCAATGCACAAGCATCCGCCTGGTCTTTGACACAGGCTTTTTATATAACGGATGTGGCTTTTTGGTTTCAATCTTGACCACAAGGGTCTTCTGCATCTTATTAGAAACCACTTCTGCTATTTTCCGTTTTCTAGCCATTGCTCTTCTCCTTTAGCTTCTCTCTTAATCGCCTATTTAACTCTGTCAAAATGCGAGCGATATCCCGCCTATGCTTTTTAATGAGATGAATATGTTTATTTCTACCGGATAACACCTCAAGACGAATTTTAAACAGCGCCTCCTTTATCTCCTTCAATTTATTCAACAACTCCTCATTAGACAAAGAGGAAAATTGTTCCTCTTTCTTCATTTCTCCTCCTTCATCTCTTTGGCGATATTTGGTTTGCTTACAAACTTACATTTGATTGGTAACTTATAAGCAGCCAGCCTCATCGCTTCTGCTGCCACTTTCACCGGCACACCTGTCATTTCAAAGATAATACGACCTGGTCTGACTACAGCTACAAAATGATCTACCGCTCCCTTACCAGAACCCATAGGCGTTTCATTGGAAGTCTTGGTTACTGGTTTATCCGGAAAAATCCTAATCCAAACCTGCCCACCTCTCTTTATATGACGGGTAATTGCTCTACGGGCAGCTTCTAGTTGACGAGAGGAGATCCAACCCCTCTCTAAAGACTTAAGCCCAAAATCGCCAAAATTAAGCTCTGACCCGCGAAAGTCATAACCAGGCATCTTCTTTCTTTGTTGTTTGCGATGTTTAAGTTTTTTAGGAAGTAGCATATTATATAAAATAACCTTTTTTTAGATTTTCTGCAATAAACTATCTGGGTTTTTGATTTAGTAAAGATTCTGATTCTGATTCTGAAGCCTCGCCAAGATAAATCCAAACCTTCACCCCCAACGTGCCATAAATAGTGTGCGCCTCGGCAAATCCGTAATTAATCTTACTTCTTAAGGTTGTAAGAGGCACTCTCCCAAAAGAGAGTTTTTCACTGCGGGCGATTTCCGCACCCGAAATCCTTCCTGATACCTTCACTTTTATACCCTTAACCTTTGCGGCGATAGCGCGATCAATTGCTGCTTTTATTGCTCTTCGGGGGACCACTCTTTTCTCAATCTGCTCTTTAATAGCCTCAGCTACCAGCTGGGCGTTGGCGTCAGGATTTTTGATTTCCAAAACATCAATCTTGACCTTACCCTTGCTGATTCTTTCCACAATCTTTTTTATCTCAGCCGTACCCGCACCCCTTCGACCGATTAAAATCCCTGGTCTTGCAGTATGAATTATTACCGTCAGATCAGTAGCCTCTCTTTCAATATCAATACGGGCAATAGCTGCTTCTTTAAATCGTTTTTTTATTGCCTTTCTAATCCGATAATCCTCTTTAATATACTGAGATAAATTCTTCACCCTAAACCAACGAGAACGCCACTCTTCTTGTAAACCTAAACGAAAACTTAAAGGATTAATCTTCCGGCCCATTCTACCCCCTTGCTCCTCTCTTCTTTCTTAAATTCTTTAATTGCACCTTTTTCTCCATCTCCTTTTTTACCCTCTCTTTAAGAGAAGAACCACCAGAAATCTTTTTAGAGACTCTCTTTCCTTGATCAGCGGACTCTACTATAGGCGGCTCATCACTCACAATAAGTGTAATATGACTTAGACGGTGTTTGTATAAAGAGGCTTTGCCCCTACTCTCTATCCTTCGGCGCTTATAGACTGGACCAACATTAACAAAGAAGTTCTTCGCATAGAGCTGATTTTTAACGCCCCGCTCTTCGGCTAAGACCTTTGCTTGTTTGGCTAGCTGCACTATCAAACCGGCGGCTTTTTTGCGAAGGAAAGGCAAGTTCGTTAAAACCTCTTCTAGAAATTTACCTTTGACAAAATAGGCAAGCGGTCTTACCTTGCGTGGCGAAATTCTTGCGAATCTCTGAACAACTCTGATCTCCATTATTTGACCTCCTTCTCTCTGGCAGCTGCCTCCTGCTCTCGTGCCATTCGACCACCATGCTTAATAAATTTGCGCGTAGGTGCAAATTCTCCCAGCTTATGACCCACCATCTCCTCGGTAATAAAAACCGACACAAATCCTTTACCATTATGAACCTGAACCGTATGCCCAACCATCACCGGAAAGATAGTAGAATGCCTAGACCAGGTTTTGATTGTTGCTTTCTCACCTGCCTTGATTCTCTTAAACTTCTTAAGAAGTTTGGAGTCGATATAAGGACCCTTTTTCAGTGATCTTGCCATTACTGCCTCCTCTTGATAATCAAACGATCAGAGACCTTGGGACGACGGGTTTTATGACCAAGCGCCGGCGCACCCCAAGGAGTCTTTGGATGCTTAAGACCGATGGGTGAAACTCCCTCACCACCACCATGCGGATGATCCACAGGATTCATCGCTTTCCCTCGCACTGTAGGTCTTCTGCCCATATGGCGCACCCTACCAGCCTTACCAATTCTTATGTTGGACCACTCATCTTTACCGACTGCTCCAACAGTGGCACGACACTCTACCAATACTCTCCTTGTCTCACCGGAGGGTAACTTAACTATGGCATATTTATCTTCCAAGGCGAGCAACACCCCGCTCTCGCCAGCGCTTCTAATCAGACTGCCGCCTCTACCAGGAGCCACCTCTAAATTATGAATAATAGTACCCACAGGCATATTCTTTAACATCATATGATTACCCACGGTTACTCTAGCTTTATCAGCAGAGATAATCTTATCCCCTACTTTTAGACCTTTGGGAGCCAAAATATAGGCTTTCAAACTCTCACTATATTTTATAAGCGCGATATTGGCGCTTCTGTTAGGATCATATTCTATTCTTTCCACCACGCCTTCTTTCTCTCTAATACTCCTTTTAAAATCAATCCATCTCAAGAATCTTTTTGCACCTCCTCCTCTATGCCTTACTGTAATTCGTCCCTGGTTATTTCTACCTGCTCTCTGCTTTTTGGACACTCTTAAAGCTTTCGGTGGTTCTGCCCTCTTGGCTATCTCCTCATCTTTGAGCACCGAGATTTTGCGTCTACCTGGAGTCAGTGGTTTCAAAACAGTGATTGGCATTTTTCTCCTATTCTGTAGAGAATATATCTATTTTCTGATTTTTTTTCAAAGTGACAATGGCTTTTTTATAATCCCTCGTAAAATAAGAATAGATACCACTCTTTCTTCTTATATTCTTCTGCTTACCTTTAAGATTGATAATGGTTATATGTTGAACATCAACATTATAAAGCCTCTGAATCTCTTTCTTTATCTCTGGCTTAGTAGCCTTCTTTGCCACCCAAAAACTGTAACGATTCTTCTGCGTTTCCAACTGAGCCTTCTCGGTGATATAGGGTCCTTTAATAATCATCTCTCACCCGCTTTCTTGCCTTTTCCTGCTTTTACTTGAGGCTCTTTTAGAACATCTCTTTCAGAAAGATTCCTGCCTAGAATAAGAGAGAGCATCTTGAAAAAGGCGCTTTTAGTAAACACCACTTTTTCGAAAGCAAAAAGATCGCTAAAATTAAGAGTAGACGGCTCTACCATTTTGATATCCGCTAGATTGCGAACAGCCAGTTTTAGCTCATCTTGAGGCTGATCTACAACCAAAAGCAGACTGGCGACCTCTTTAAGAGGCAAGATAAACTTCAGAAAGTCTTTAGTTTTATGACTTTTTACTCTAAAGTCCTCTACGATAAAGAATCTTTTCTCTCTTATTAAGGTAATAAGTCCCATAAGCAAAGCTTTGCGTCGCTCTTTTTTGTTCATCTTCTGAAAGGGATTTTTAAGATTTGTGGGACCAAAAACAACTCCACCACCGCGCCATTGAGGCGCTCTAATGGAACCCTGCCTGGCTCTACCCGTACCTTTTTGACGCCAGGGCTTTCTTCCGCCACCCGCAACCTCTCCTCTGGTCTTGGTTCTAGCCAGGGCCAACTTACCGGCCGCCTGTAGATAGAGCCAATAACGATGCATAAGATGAATATCTGGCTCAAGCTCAAATTCAGACGGCAAAGTAATCTCGCCCACCTTCTCCTTTGCCCAATTGTAAATCATAGTCTTCATACTTTGCGAATTAAAACCCGACTGCCATTCGCACCGGGCATAGCTCCTTTTATAAACAGACATCTCTTTTGAGGATCAACATCCACTACATAACTCAAAAGAGTTACCCGTTCTCCTCCCATCCGACCTGGTAGTTTTTTACCCTTGAAAACATGTTGAGGGAACATAGAACCAATAGAACCAGGCGCTCGATGATGATCAGAACCGTGTGTCTCAGGACCTCTCTTAAAACCATGTCTTTTGATGACCCCCTGGAAGCCCTTGCCCTTGGAGATACCTGTGATTTTGACCTTATCGCCAGGGGTAAAGGCTTCCGGCGTAATCTTCTCCCCAAGTTTAATATCTTTAATCATTCCGGTTTTAAACTCAGCAAGCATTTCGGCACTGCTAAGACCAGCCTTCTGCAAATGTCCAAACAGAGGTTTATTCACTTTTTTCTTACGACCAGCTGCTACCTGAATAGCGTTATATCTGTCTTTCTCCTCACTCTTCAACTGAGAAACTGCACAATCTAAACAAACCACCAAGGTCACGGGTATTACTCTGCCATCCTTGCTGAAAATCTGTGTCATACCTACTTTTTTACCAATAATAAACGGGATCATTTTAGACTAAAATAAAGCAGTCCTTTCTTTAAAAAAATCAAGGGACTTATCTAAAGGGTAGCTAATTTTTGCGACGAAGTCAAATTTTTAAAAGAGAAGATAGTAGTGGATACTTTCTCTAGCCAGTTCGCAAAAAATTGGCTTTCAAGAATACCAAAAGCGCCCACCCTAAAATGAGCGCTTTGGCTAAACTAACCTTCTTCAAAAAGAAGTACAACTCTACTTGGTGGCGCTAATTGTTGCTCCTAATTCTGCCTTAGGAGCTGAAACAGTCACCCTGTTATTCGCATCCTTAGAAATTGTATAGCCTACACCGTTAGCCGCTGTACCACCCTGTGGGTCTACTGGTATGCTTGGAATATATCTACCCGAGGAGGTAATAGCCGAAAGATCTATCAGCCCTGTACAATCAGAGGCACCTGTTTTACAAATTTCTGTAGCTGTAGTAGGAATGGTATCCGGTAGATTACCATTATTATCAATGGCATATTGCCATACAGCATTCAAAATAGTATCTACCGCGCTACTTCTATTGGCATTTCGCGTTTGCGCCAACTGTCTTGCCGGATTAATTGCCACAATTACAATTCCGGCTAGAATACCTATTGCCGCTACCACCAAAAGAATTTCGAGTAGCGTAAAACCTTTTTTGTGCGTAGTCCTCATTATGACTCCTCCTTTTATTAACTTAAACTGACCCTTATTTATTTTCTATTTTAACAGATTTTCGACCCTGTCAATAGTTATTTTTTCACAAGCTGCTATTTTTGCCTACTTGAAATTCATTTTAATTCTGTTATTTTTAAAAAAATGGATCTTTCACGGCTAGATTTCTCTCTTCCCCCACACCTCATTGCTCAAAAACCCCTTTTTAGAAAAGGCGAAGCGAGGCTTATGGTAATCAACCGAAGAAACGGAGAGATTATTCATGGCAAGTTTGCTTATTTAGAAGATTTCCTCTTAGCAGACGAGCTTTTAGTTTTAAACAATGTTAAAGTTGATAGACGCAAGATTACTGCCTACAAGGAGACAGGCGGGAAGGTAGAATTAACTTTTCTTTCTGAAAATACAGTAGTCGCTAAAGGCAGATTAAAGATAGGTCATCTTTTAACATTCGCCCACTATAAAGCAGAAGTGAAAGAAAGGATTCAGAATGAGCCAGCAATTTTTCATCTGGAAATCTTCCCGCCTCTTACAAAAAAAGACCTAGTGAAATATGCCGAAGTCACACTCCCTCCCTATATTAAAAACAGAGTAGATGAAAAAGATTACCAGACCGTCTATGCCAGCAAGGCTGGGGCCCTTGCCGCTCCTACCGCCGGACTTCATTTTAGTAAAAGACAGTTAAATATTTTGAGAAAATCAGGTATCAAAACTGCCTATCTAACACTGAAAGTAGGACTGGGAACCTTCTTACCGATAAAATGCCAAAAAGTAGAAGCCCATAAAATGTTAAGCGAGGAATTCGAAATCCCAATAAGAACCGCTCGGCTTGTCAACAAAAATAAGCTTTCAAAAAGAAGGGTAATTGCTGTTGGCACCACCAGTCTCAGGGCGCTTGAGGGAGGCGCGGTCTTTAAAAACGGTAATTACCTGCTAGAACCACTGCATTCGCGCACTGATTTATTTATTCTGCCTGGCTATCAGTTTAAAATTGTAGACGCTCTGTTGACCAATTTCCATCTTCCCAAAAGCACCCTTCTGGCACTAGTTTTTGCTTTTGCCGGCGAAGAATTAATCAAAAAAGCCTACAACGAAGCAATAAGGTTGGGGTATCGCTTCTACTCTTTTGGCGATGCTATGTTGATTATTTAGAAAAAGAGCAGGTGTTAGAAGAAAAGCTAAATAAAAACCCTGGCTTTCATTATCCTGACAGCGATTTTTTAAAACAACAATTCAATCTAACTATAAAGTTAGTCCTCTTCAATAATCACATCTTCACGATAGCGATGGATTTTTACATCGCTAAAACCAGGCCCTTTTTTGGATTCTAAAGAGTTTGGAATCATCTTATCGCTTTTCTCTTTTTTATGGTCGGACAAAGAACTTTCTGCTAAAGACTTTGAAGAGGACACAAGAGGCTCTTTCTCTTTTTTTGAAAATTGTTCTTTGGCGAGCACCGCCATACTAGCAATTTTATTACCTTCTTCCAATCTGATAAGCCTAACCCCTCTTGCCTGTCTGCTTAAGCGACGAATGTTTGCTAGCGGGATCCGAATAGTCTGACCAAAAAATGTAGTAATCAAACAACTCTCCGAACCCAGAGAGATAATCTGCATATCAGCCACGCTACCGGTCTTTTCATTCAACCCAATCAATCTAATACCTCTACCACCCCGTTTCTGCAGACGGAACATCGACAGCGGCGTTCTTTTTCCATAGCCTTTTTCAGTAATTACCAAAACATCGCCCTCTTTTTGGAGAGAGGCAGAAAGTACGTCAACAGCCACTAACTCTTCTCCTTTCTCTAATCTCATCCCGCGCACACCACTTGCCGAACGTCCCATTGGCCGTAAATCAGACTCAGGAAATAAAATTGCCTGTCCCCGATTAGTGGCTGCAAACAACCAATTCTCTCCCTCTGTTACCTTTACCCAACGAAGAAGATCGCCTGCTTTTAATTTAAGAGCAATGAGACCCCGTTTCTTACAATTTTGAAAAGCCAGTATCTCGGTCTTTTTAAAGACTCCCTTCTTGCTTGCCATTAAAAGATAACGACCCTTCTCTAGGGTTTTCTTATCTAAGGTAACCACAGCGGTTATTCTCTCTTCGGGCGCAAGGTTGATAAAATTGACAAGCGCTTGACCCTTGGCCTGCCTTAAACCTAGAGGAATCTCGTAAACCTTCGTTCTAAAAACTCGCCCAAAATTACTAAAAAAGAGAATATCATCATGGGTAGAGGCTATTAACGCTTCGTCTACCCGATCCTCAGCTTTTGTGCTAATACCCAACACCCCCTTGCCACCCCGCGCTTGTTGTCTAAAAGAGTTCAGTGGTGTTCTTTTTATGTAATTTTTCTCAGTCACCACAATCACCATCTCCTCATCAGGAATCAAATCCTCTACTGCGAACTTCTGAAGGGTCTCTGCTCTCACCTCGGTTCTCCGGTCATCTTTGTATTTATTCTTTATCTCGCTCAACTCACTCTTTATGATCTTGGTCACCTCTGCAGGACTTGCCAGAATTTTTTCGTAATTTGCTATTTCACTCTTTTTGGTAGTGATCTCCTCTTCCACCTTCTCCCTCTCCAGTCTCGCAAGCGCCGAGAGCCGCATCTCTAAAATCGCCTCTGCTTGTAAAGGCGAGAGTTTAAAACTAGTTATCAAAAATCTCTTGGCAGACTCGCGGTTTTCAGAATTTCTGATGCCTTCTATAACCCTGTCGATATTATCTAAGGCTATTTTTAAACCTTCCAAAATATGCAGGCGCTCCTGAGCCTTTCTAAGAAGAAAACGAGTACGCCGAAGAACTACCTCTCGCCGATGCTCAAGATAAGCAAGCAGTAAGTCTCTTAAAGTAAAAACCTTGGGTTCAAGCTCTTTAGTCAGAGCAAGCATATTGACATAGAAGGCTGTTTGAAGAGGGGTATGCTCATAGAGACTATTTAGAATCTTATTAGCAAAAGCATTGGTTTTCAGTTCGACAACTACACGGATGCCATGGCGATCGGATTCATCACGGACATCGCTTATTCCTTCAATCTTTCTCTCTTTAACAAGATCAGCAATCTTTTGAACTAGTTGGGCTTTATTCACTAAAAAGGGAATCTCCGAGATGATAATCCTCTGATTGCGTCCCCCCTCTTCTATCTCGGCTCTGCCCCTAATAAGAATTTTTCCCTTACCTAAGGCGTAAGCATTTCTTATCTCTTCAGGGTTAAAGATGATGCCGGCGGTTGGAAAATCCGGGCCTTTGATAAACTGCATAATCTCCGGAAGCTCCGCCTCAGGCTTATTACAAAGAAGAATAAGAGCATCACAGACTTCACCTAGATTATGAGGCGGGATATTGGTAGCCATACCCACAGCAATACCCATAGAGCCATTAAGAATCAGTTGGGGGATACCGGCGGGTAAAACCTTGGGTTCGTTGCGCGTATTATCATAGTTGGGCTGAAACTCTACTGTCTCTTTATCAATATCGGCAAGCATCTCCTCGGCAATAGCCGACATTCTGGCCTCGGTATAGCGCATCTGCGCCGGCGGATCACCATCTATGGAGCCAAAATTACCTTGACCATCTACCAGAGGATAACGCAGCGAAAAATCCTGCGCCATATGCACAAGTGTGGGGTAGATTACCTGTTCGCCATGGGGATGATAATTACCTGAAGTATCACCAGCAATCTTTGCACATTTGCGATGTTTAGCACGATGGGTTAACCCCAAATCATGCATCGCCACTAGAATTCGGCGCTGGGAGGGTTTTAAGCCATCACGAACATCAGGCAAAGCGCGGGAAGCAATAACAGACATCGCATAATCCAGATAGGATTTCTGCATCTCTTCTTCGATAAGGCGCGTCTTTAAGTTGCCTATCTTCTTGTAATCTAGTGGCGCTGGTTCTTTTTTTCTTGCCATTGCTCTAAAATTAAAATTTAAGGTCTAAATATCTAAATTCTCTACTTGTTTAGCGTGGGTCTGTAGCCAACTCTTACGAGGACCCACCTGATCTCCCATAAGCATACTGAAAATCTCATCTGCTCGCATAGCGTCTTCAATTTTCACTTGGATAAGTGTCCGCTTTTCTGGATTTAGAGTAGTCTCCCAAAGCTGCTCAGGATTCATCTCACCTAAACCTTTATAGCGTTGCACCAAAACCTTGGTATCTTTACCACCTCCGCCATCAGGACTTTCGCTAGAAGAGTTCTCGTTAACCCCCAGAGAAGCCAAGATTCTTTCTTTTTCAGTATCGGTTAAAGCGTAAAATTTCTGATTACCCTTTTGAATCAGGTAGAGTGGCGGTTGGGCAATATAGACATAGCCATTCTCAATAAGTTCGGGATAATGACGATAGAAGAAGGTTAAAACCAGTGTTCTTATATGCGACCCATCTACATCTGAATCTGTCATAATAATGATGCGATGATACCGAACCTTAGCAATCTCCTTAGTCTCACCAATACCTGCGCCAAGCGCCTGGATTAGGTTTTTAATCTCCTCTGAGGCTAAAACCTTGTCAAAACGAGCCTTTTCTACATTAAGAATTTTGCCCCGAAGGGGCAAGACCGCCTGAAAACGACGATCGCGACCTGCTTTGGCGCTGCCACCTGCACTATCTCCCTCAACAATATAAAGCTCAGAAAAAGCTGGGGTTTTCTCGCTACAATCAGCCAGCTTGCCGGGTAGGGAACCTACTTCTAAGGCCCCCTTTCTTAAGACTGTCTCCCTGGCAGCATGAGCTGCTACTCGTGCTTTTGCCGCCAAAAGAATCTTCTCTATGATAATTTTTGCTTCTTTAGGATTTTCTTCTAGGAAATAAACAAGCTCCTGGGTAAGTGTGGACTCTACCTTTGATCTTACTTCAGGATTACCCAATTTAGCCTTTGTCTGCCCCTCAAATTGGGGATTTTTAAGTCTTACCGAAATCACCGCCATCAACCCTTCGCGAACATCCTCGCCGGTAATCTGAAAACCCGTCTCTTTACTCAAATTCTGTTTCTTTATGTAATCAGTGATGGCTCTAGTCAAAGCACTTCTAAAGCCTGCCACGTGGGTACCGCCCTCAGTAGTATAAATATTATTGGCAAACGAGTAAACATGCTCATTATAATCATCCACATAGACCAAAGCGCATTCTATAAAAATGCTCTCTGTTTCTTTTTCCACATAAAAGGGTCGATCAAAAAGCATCCCTTTGGAAACTGCTAAATGTCTAACATAAGAAGCCAGCCCACCCTCAAAATAAAAAGCATAAAACTCCTCTTTATCTTGCCTTTCGTCTTTAAGAATAATAGTAATACCTTTAGTCAAATAAGCTTGTTGGCGAGCGTGGTTTAAAACTGTTTGCCAATCCAGTGTAAGATTGTCAAAAATTTCTCTGTCTGGTAGAAAAGTTACGCGCGTACCTGTAATCACCTGCGATTGCCAAAAATCATTCTTATCTATCTCTGATTTTATGACTGCGCTCTGAGGTATACCTCGGCTATAGGTTTGTCTAAAATGGCTATTCTCTCTAATTACTTCCGCAATAAAAGACTCCGAAAGAGCATTTACCACTGAGATACCCACCCCATGCAAACCTCCTGAAACTTTATAGGTTTCACCTGCAAATTTTCCACCAGCATGCAAGGTAGTCATCACTGTCTCTAATGCTGATTTTTTCGTCTGAGGATGAATATCTACCGGGATACCTCTACCATCATCGGCTACGCTTAAGGAACCATCTTTCTTAAAGGTCACCCAGATTCTTTTAGCATAACCTGCCAAGGCTTCATCAATGGCATTATCAAAAGCCTCCCAAACCAGATGATGTAGCCCCTCTGGCCCGGTACCTCCAATATACATACCCGGTCGTAAGCGTACCGGCTCCAGCCCTTCAAGAACTGTGATCTGTTTAGCTGTATAGTCATTCTCTTGCATATCTGTAGTATAGCAAGAAAAAGCCTCTAAGTCATCCTTTTAGAAGAAAAATTGGAGCAAAAATTTAAAAAAACCGCCTCTCCAGATTTTGCCACTTTTCAAAATCAGCACCCTTGCGAATAAGCAGAGGCGGTCTTTGACGAAGATCAACCAGGGTAGAAGCCTGCTCTCCTTTTTTATCCTCCCAAACGAAATAAAGGACACTTTTTGCAAAGTATTTTCTTGCTTGAGATAAAGTTTTGGCGGGAGGTAGACCTTCAGGATTAGCGCTGGGCGCTACCAGTGGTCCGGCAATGGCAAGAATCTCTCTTAGGGTTTTATTGGCAGGAATTCGAAAAGCCAAGGAATTGCTCCCTCGATGGAGATATGCAAAGCTTTGGCTCTTACACTCTAAAATGACACTAATGGAGGCTGGCCAAAGCTCTAAAAGCAATTTCTGCTGCCAGGGTTCTAGGTCTACCTCAAGGTCTTTTAGCCGCGAAAGTTCATTAATCAGAATAATCATTGGCTTCTTTAAGTCCCGCTTTCTCAAACGATAAATCTTCTCAACAGTCTTAGGATTTAAGGCTAAGCCAAGCAAGCCTAGCACTGTATCAGTGTTTAAAACCATTGGTAGACCCTCTTTAAGCAGAAACGCAGCTTTTTGCCAGGCAAGTTTACTAGTTCCTTTATAACCAGCTAGCAAGCAATCGCTGCGCACTACCCGATGGCAGGGAACCTCTGGGTCTTTATTTTTTGCCAAAACTCTGGCTACCGCTCGATAAGCCCGCGGGTGGCCAATGGCTTCTGCCACCTCTTTATAACTTGCCACACTTCCTTTGGGAATTTTTTTCACAAACCTTAAAATTTCTTCGGTAAGCATCTTTCTTTTCTGTTTCTAGTAGTTAATAAAAAACAACTGTTTCTTTTATTAGTAAGATAGCAACAAAGAGAGCTTTTCTCAAAAAGAGAAAAGCTCTCTTAAAGCAAAACTTAAGGAAAGAAAGTTATCCAAAGACTGGCTTAAGACTGGTTAAACTTAAAGCTACTTAAGATAGTTTCAAAAGCTTTATACCAGCTTTGGCTTAATGCATCGGTCTTGCCTGCTAGAAGATCTTCATAGAAAGCTTTTTGGTCCTTCCAGACCTTGCTATCACCACAACTTTCTTTGGAAATAGTAAAGTACTTGGGATTATTCTTTACTATTTCGGAATCAGGCTCGTATACCAATTTAAGCACTATCCGATAGTCATTTTTATAGATAAGGGCTATCTGGGTAAACTGAACATCACAGACTTCTGTACTAGAAAGAGTCATAAATTTCTTTGCCAGCGCTGAAGGGATTTTAACAATTTTTTGCGAGCCCTCAAGCGGCCAGCCAATTGCCACTGAGACATCACCCCTGGCCAAAGCCTCCTTATCTCGCAGAGCTGTCTCTTTATCCCAACCGGAAGGTAAATCCTCTATGGCGTTTATTTTCTCTACCACCAGAGAAAGAATCTTGCCTTTGCCAGTAACTTCCTTAGATTTGACTATTTTCACATCACTTGGATACTGGAAACTAAAACCATAGGTTGAATCACTGTAGGTAAGGAGATTGCTTGCACTGGGAGTAGCTTGGGGAGTAGCTGTCTCTTCAGAAACCTCCGAACTTGGGATTTCGGATGTAGGCGTAACCTCTGACGTGGATGTAGTCCTCCTGCTTTCAAGTTCGGTAATCCTTGCCTGGTAATTATTACTCTGACGATAAAAATATACTAAACCTAAAATAGCCATTAAGGCTATGATACTGACAATAATTGAATATGCTCGCATATTCCTCCTTTTTATTTAATTTTTTATATTTTTCTTGATTTTATTGTCTTTCACTTCTCAGCCTCTATCAAGGCCTTGGGCACTTCTTTTAAAGCGAAAAGCCGTTGAAAACTGAGAGAAAATTACCTATAATAAAATTGAAAGCTGCGCACCCGTAGCTCAATTGGTAGAGCTGCTCGCTCTTAACGAGATGGTTGCAGGTTCGAGTCCTGCCGGGTGCACCAGTCAGAAATTCCTAAAGAGTTTTCATTGAAAAAATTTTTAAAAATTACGGCTTTTCACAAACCTCAAAGCGCTCTTAAAAACCTCATCTCCCAACAAAACTCAAATGAAGTCTCTCTAAATTATTCTTCTAGTAAGCTTCCTTGAGGAAGTGTTTTTGTTATCGGTTTTTTAAATCTTGTGTTTGCCCCTATTAACAAAAAACAATTTTTATAATTTAGAACCACTGTAAAAATTACAGAAAAACAAAAAACAAGAAGGGCTAAATGTACCTTATATTTTTATTTACAAATACTTGCACCTTCATTGAAATATCTTTGTTTTATGTTATATTCAAAATATTCCAAAATATAAATTCTTACACTGCAAAAGATGAGACTTAATTCTACTTCTATAATTCTTCTTGCCAAGTTTTTCAATCTGGTAATTACTCTTCTGGGTTTTGGTCATGGTTCCACCTGGCCGGGAGAAATTGCTCTTTTGCTAAATCGCCATTTTGTAAAAAGAATTATCGGGAAAAATCCTCATTTAAAGACTATTCTGATAAGTGGCACCAATGGCAAAACCACTACCACAAAAATAATTACCCATATTCTTTCCGAAAAAAATCTAAAGGTGCTTTCTAACAATATGGGCAATAATCTCTTAAACGGCATTGCCTCTACCTTGATTAAAGGTACTAACCTCTTAGGAAAAATCGACTATGATGTGGCTGTATTAGAGGTAGACGAAAATATCCTGCCGCTACTACTTTTAGAATTTCAGCCCGATGCAATAGTGCTGTTAAATCTTTTCAGAGATCAACTAGACCGCTATGGCGAGTTAAATACTATCAGCCTGAAATGGCAAAAGGCTTTTGCGCTTCTTGATAAAAAAACATCCTTAATTCTTAACGGCAACGATCCGGAAATCTTCCATATAGGAGAAAAAGTCAAAGGACCAACGATTTTTTATTTCGGGGTAAGTCCCACAAAAATGACAAAAAGGCAACCAGGCAAAGATGCTGACCAGATCTACTGCCCACGCTGCCTTCAGGAAAGATTAATTTTTTCAAAAATTGCCTATGCCCATCTTGGCTATTTCCAGTGTCCAAACTGTGGACTCTCTCCTCAGAAACTCTTCACCCTACCTTCTTCTTCTCAATTCAGACTTGTTGGACTTTTTAATCTCTACAATCTGACTGCGGCAATTCTTACTTGCAACCTGGTTTTTAATATCAAAA
>Ga0078972_1005161_pt1 | contig 33877 bp, 27 predicted proteins | sample YelNatPaOPGAMG01_FD_67568 | JGI IMG/M metagenome (GOLD analysis project Ga0078972, IMG submission 67568) | Hot spring thermophilic microbial communities from Obsidian Pool, Yellowstone National Park, USA - OP-RAMG-01 (SPADES assembly) (version 2) | ecosystem: Environmental > Aquatic > Thermal... | reverse complement strand
CTGAACATAATGTCCCGGTACCTTGAGGCGGCTGCGGTTCGGCCGTGGGATGAAGGGCCGCCGCGTGAAGCGATGGTGCTGCGCCATGCAGTCAGCTGATGGCGGCAACCTCCGGGTCAGAAGCTCGGAGGAGAACCGGTGAGACCGATGGGATATGTATATCTATACACGGGAACCGGGGGCGGCAAGACGACAAACGCCCTCGGGGCTGCCCTGAGATCGGTCGGGCACGGGCACAGGGTGGTTATAATCCAGTTCATGAAGTGGTGGAAGAACACGGGCGAGTACAGGATACGGAGACGGCTCAGGCCCTACTACGAGATATACCAGTTCGGGAGGAAGGGATGGGTGGGCCTGAAGAACCTTGACAGGAGGGACAGGGATCTGGCAAGGAGGGCGCTGGAGTTCGCGCGGAAGATCGTGAAAGAAAAAAGGCCGCACCTCCTCGTGCTGGACGAGGTCAACCTCGCAGTCCACTGCGGCCTGCTCGAGGTGGACGATGTCATAAAGTTTCTTGATGAGCTGCCGAGGGAAACCGATGTTTTTCTGACCGGGAGGTATGCCCATAAGAAGCTCATTGAAAGGGCGGACTTCGTGAACGAAATCGTGGACGTGAAGCATCCCAGGGTCATTCCGACAACTAAGGGCATCCAGTACTGAATTGGCCCCCGATGTGCCCGGCACAACTAACCGCGGACATCACAGGCTGTCATTTCGACGTACTCAGTCCGCTAACCCTCGATGGCGGGCGTTTCTCGGGGGCCTGACCCGCCTGTTCCACACCAGGGTTGTCTTCAGGGTCATCGATAGACGATCCCGCCATTAACTCCCCGAAGGACCCAATTTGGCGTGGGTGTCAGCGGGCCCGCTCGAGTGTTTCCGCGGTGATGCACCGACGCTCATCGATCGCGCCAGCTCTCGATTCCCGCGGAGATGTCCCTTCATCGCAATATAGAGTATGCGCCCCAACGGGTAAAAGCATGACTGGAACTGGCTTCCGACCAACCCGGACCGGATATATTCCCCCAGTCCCTATTATAGAAGACCATCGGGGACGAGAAACATGACAAAAACCGTGTTCATCTGCGAAAAGCCGACCGCCGCCGCCAAGATCGCCTCCGCGCTCTCTGGCGGTAAGTGCGTTGAGAGAAGCATGAAGGGAGTGCCCTATTATGAGTTCAGCCTGGATGGCAATCAGATGATCGTTGTTCCGGCGCTCGGGCATCTCTTCACGCTCAAGAGCACGAAGCCAATGCGCGATTACCCGATCTACGATGTTGACTGGGTTCCAGCATACACCGCGAGCAGGGGGGCATCCCGCACCAAGGCCTTCATAGATGCCATTCGCGAACTGGCTGGGGATGCTGCCGAATACGTGTCCGCATGCGATTACGACGTTGAGGGATCCGTGATCGCCTTCACGATCCTGAAGTACATCTGCGGCGAGGATGCGCTGAGGCGCGCCAGGAGGATGAAGTTCTCAACCCTCACGGCAGGGGAGCTCGTTAACTCATACAGGAACATGATGCCGAGGCTGGATTTTGAGCAGATAGAGGCCGGAATAGCGAGGCACGTGCTTGACTGGTACTGGGGAATGAACGTTTCGCTGGCGCTGAGCGCTGCCGTGAGGGCCGCGGAACAGCGATTTGTTAAGCTCTCGGCTGGCAGGGTACAGACCCCGACCCTGAAGGTTCTGGCAGTGCGGGAGCGGGAGATCAGGGCATTCAGGCCTGAGCCCTTTTGGGTCGTGCGGGCTGTGCTCGATATAAATGGGGAGGAGATCACGGCCGAGCATGCCACCCCAAGATTCCCCAGCAAATCCGAGGCCGAAAAGGCGCTGGAGGCATGCCGGGGGAAGCCTTTGGTTGTTTCCTCCATCCAGAGCAGGACTTACAGGCGCCTCCCCCCGGTTCCATTTGATCTGGGCACGCTTCAGTCTGAGGCCTACAGGTGCTTCGGGTACGTTCCAACGCGGACACAGCAGATCGCTCAGGACCTCTACCTGGCCGGGCTGATCTCGTATCCCAGGACCTCCAGCCAGAGGCTGCCGGAAAGCATCGGATATGAGGGGATAATAAGAAAGCTTGGGGAGGTGGAGGAATACCGGGAGGCTGCGGAGGAGCTTCTCGCCATGCCCGAGCTGAGACCCAGCGAGGGCAAGAAGACCGATCCCGCACACCCCTCGATATATCCGACCGGGGAAAGCGCGAGGTTATCCGGGGCCCACCAGAAGCTCTACGATCTGATAGTCAGGCGCTTCTTCTCCCTCTTTGGAAAACCTGCCATCATTGAGGGTGTGAGAGTGGAGCTCGAAGCCGGCGGCCAGCCGTTCCTGATTCACGGGCGCAGGATAGTCGATGAGGGATGGCTCAGGTACTACGGAAGGTACGGGGCAACCGAGGAAATCGTCCTTCCGGCGCTCAGGGAGGGACAGGAGCTTCCGGTGAAGGAGCTCAAGCTTGAGGAGAGGGAGACACAGCCGCCTCCCCGCTACAATCCCGCCTCAATCGTCAAGGAGATGGAGAGACTCGGGATCGGGACGAAGAGCACCAGGGCTGAGATAGTCCAGCATCTCTACGAGAGGGGCTACATATACGGAAGCCAGATCACGGTCACCGATCTCGGCCTTGCGGTTGTGGACTCGCTGCTGAAGCACTGCCCGGAGATAGCAAGCGAGGAGCTCACGGCGGAGCTCGAGCGGGAGATGGAGGCGATACAGGAGGGCAAAAGAACGAGGGAGGAGGTCGTGGCAAGGGCGCGCGCGCAGCTTGACGAGATCCTGAAGAAGTTCAAGGAGCATCAGCTGGAGATCGGCAGGGAGCTGGCTGGGGCATACAGGACGACGCGCATGAAGCAGAACGTCCTGGGGAAGTGCGGGAGATGTGGCGGTGACCTGAGGATAATTGTCTCCAGGACCAGCCACAAGAGATTCGTCGGATGCTCCAATTATCCGAAATGCAACCAGACATTTCCCCTCCCGCAGTTCGGGAAGATAGTGCCGCTGAACAGGTCATGCGAAAAGTGTGGCGCACCCCTCATTCAGGTCGCGCGCCCGGGAAGGAGGCCGTACAGGATGTGCCTCAACCCCGATTGCGAGAGCAAGGAGAAATGGGAAAAAGTGAACCGCGAGTAAACACACTGCGGCGGAGAACTGCAAACGCCCGGCACGTTTACACCGTTTAACTACGACGGTCTGCCCAAAAGCGCAAAGTGAGCCAGCATCGCCTCAAGCTGCAGGCGCTCGTTTGCTCCCTGAGTGATCCTGAAGGAGAACTCGCCAACCTTATCGACGAGCTCGACCTTCGTCCGATCCGGCACCTTCAGGTTGAATATCTCCCTGTGAACCTGCTCGAGAATGTCCTCGCCCGCGAGCCCCTTGTCTATGAGCAGAACGTGAAGCTTTTCCCTCGACTCCTCAAATTTCCCGGCAAGCGCCAGATCAAGCATCTCCCTCACCTCCTCCGGCCTCACGGCGGCGCTCACCTCGTAAACCGCCTTGTCCGTTACCCTCCTGCCCAGGGCGGCCGCGGCCTGGAGGACGTTGATCGCCTTCCTCATGTCACCGCCGCTCACGTAGATGATCGCCTTTATCGCCTCCGGAGTAAGCGCGAGCTTCTCCGCCTTCTCTATCCTCCTCAGCATCTTTTCTATATCCTCGTCGGTCAGGCGCCTGAACCTGAAAACCGCGCAGCGGGACTGTATCGGCTCAATTATCTTGCTCGAGAAGTTGCAGTCGAGTATGAAGCGCGTGGTGTGGGAATACATCTCCATCGTTCGCCTCAGGGCGTGCTGTGCGTCCGGCGTCATCGCGTCGGCCTCGTCCAGGAGTATTATCTTGTACGGAACGTCGCCGATGGGCCTGACCCTCGCGTAATCCTTAACGGACGGAAGCGCGGATTTGCTCGAATCCCTGTCCCTGGAGCTCCTGATGACATCTATCCCGCGCGCATCGCTGGCGTTCAGCTCAAGCATGTTCTGCCTCCAGTTCTCCCCGAAAAGCTCGCGCGCAATGCACAGCGCGGCCGTGGTTTTTCCCGTCCCGGCCGGGCCGGCGAACAGGAGATGGGGCAGGGCCTTCTTATCCACGAAGCTCTGCAATCTCTTCACAATTTCCTCCTGTCCCACCATCTCGCTCAGCTTCCTGGGCCTGTACTTTTCGGTCCATATCTCCTCTGTTTCCACCAGATCCCTCACCCTCCAATCCTTGTTCGGCGCCCAATAAAAATTCGCTACTTTACTCCGCGCTCACCCCGGCCCGAGGAAAGGATCTCCTGGATAACGCGCCTGGAGTTCCTGAAGGAGGAGAGCAGGCTCGTGACGACCGCCTCAACCACCTCCCGCTCAAACCTGCTCCTGGAGACCTTCACCTTATAGATGTACCTTAGCCCTCCCCTTCCCCTGCTTATCTTGGATGAAAGGAGCCCCTTTTTGCACAGGGCGTTCATGGTCGCGTTGACCTTTGACCTGGGAACGCTGTGCCTGCTGTTGAGAAGGGTGTAAACGGTTCTGGCTGTCGCTCTCTTCTTTCTCCACATCAAATTCATTATCTCTGACTCGAGCTCGTTGAGAACGGTCCTCAGTCCCCTCTCCCCAGGCCTGTACTCGGTCCAGCCAGCCACAGCATCACCAAGGCGCAAACAAACCTACTACGGGCTAAAATAAAAACTTTGGCCGGGAGGATTTTTAGGCGAAAATCGTATTTAGGTTGGGGTCGCTGTGATTCAACCGGCTGCCAGGGCGTATGACGCAGGGAGATCCGAGCAGGAGATAAGGGACTGGTGGGAGAGCGCAGGAATATATGAAAAGGTGAAGGGGCTCCGATCTGAGGGGAAAACGTGGTACTTTCTCGACGGACCGCCCTACGCGAGCGGCTCCATCCACCTCGGCACCGCTTGGAACAAGATAATCAAGGACGCCATACTCAGGTACATGACAATGCGCGGATTCAACGTCAGGAGGCAGCCTGGATGGGACTGCCACGGACTTCCGATAGAGGTCAAGGTTGAGGAAAGGCTCGGGGTGCGCACGAAAAAGGACATAGAGGAGAGAATAGGGGTGGAGAGCTTCATAGCTAGCTGCAAGCGCTGGGCGATGGAGCACGTGGCGCTGATGACGGAGCAGTTTAAGAGGCTGGGGATATGGATGGACTGGGACAAACCATACGTGACATTCAGAAACGAGTACATGGAGGCGGCGTGGTGGACCCTGAAGAGGGCGCACGAAAGGGGGCTGCTCGAGAGGTCCCTGAGGGTGATTCACTGGTGCCCGAGGTGCGAGACGGCGCTCGCGGAGCACGAGGTGAGGGGAGAATACCTTGACGTGACAGATCCCTCCCTGTACGCGCGCTTCAGGCTCAGGGACAGGCAAAACGAATACGTGCTCATCTGGACAACCACCCCCTGGACGCTTCCGGCGAACATCTCCGTCTGCGTCCACCCAGAGTACAACTACGCAAGGGTGGAGGCCGGGGGCGATGTTTACATCCTCGCCGAGGCGATGGTGGGGAGGGTCATGGAGGAGCTCGGAATCAAGGAGTGGAGGGTGCTGGAGATCGTCCCAGGAAAATCCCTTGAGGGAATTCCGTACGAGCATCCGCTCCTCGAGGAGGTTCCGGCGCAGAGGGCGTACGTCGGACACCACAGGATAATATGCGGCGAGCACGTCACGCTTGAGGAGGGAACAGGATGCGTCCACACCGCGCCCGGGCACGGCGAGGAGGACTTTGAAATAGGGGTGAGGTACGGGCTCCCTGTTTTCAGCCCAGTCGGTCCCGATGGAAGATTCACCAGCGAGGCGGGAAAATACGCCGGGATGCGGGTGAAGGACGCAGACCGCGTGATAATGGATGACCTGAGGGCCAGGGGGATACTGATGAAGGGCGGGACCGTCCTGCACTCCTACCCTCACTGCTGGAGGTGCGGAACCCCCCTCATCTTCAGGGCAACCGAGCAGTGGTTCCTGAAAGTTTCGGAGGTCAAGCCCAGGATAATAGAGAGGAACGGATCCGTGAGCTGGTTCCCGGGCTGGGTCGCAACCAGATACGTGAACGGAGTGGAATCAGTTGGGGACTGGTGCATATCGAGGCAGAGGTACTGGGGAATACCCATCCCAATATGGATATGCGAGGGGTGCGGCGGGATCACTGTCGTTGGGGACTCCTCCGAGCTGAGGGCCCTCTCAACGGATCCCATCGGCGATCTCGATCTACACCGGCCTTACGTTGACAGGATCACGCTGAAATGCCCCGCGTGCGGGGGGAGGGCGAGGAGGGTGCCTGATGTGCTGGACGTGTGGTTTGACTCCGGCGTGGCGTCCTGGGCCAGCCTGGGCTACCCGAGGGAGACCAAAGGATTCGGGGAGCTCTGGCCCAGCGAGTTCATAACGGAGGGGGAGGATCAGGTCACGAAGTGGTTCTACAGCCAGCAGGTCCTCTCGGTGCTCGCCTTTGACCGGGTGCCGTACAGGAGGGTGCTGATGCACGGCTTTGTCCTTGATGAGCGCGGGAGGAAGATGTCCAAATCGCTCGGGAACGTGATCGAGCCGCACGAGGTCGCTGAAAAATACGGGGCAGACGTCCTGAGGTTTTACATGCTCTCCGCGAACCCGCCCTGGGAGGACATGAAGTTCAGCTGGAAGGAGGTTGAAAACGTGAAGAGGATGCTGAACGTGCTGTGGAACGTCCACGTGTTCGCCACAACATACATGTCACTGGACTCATTCGAGCCGGATAGGATCAACGTTTCCCTCGTCCGGGAGCACATGCAGATCGAGGACCTGTGGATGCTCTCAAGGATAAACAGCCTGATAAGGGAGGTCACGGATGCCATGGAGAGATATGAGCTTCACTCCGCGACGAGGGCCATATCCAGGTTCGTGCTCGAGGATCTCAGCAGGTGGTACGTGAGGCTCGTGAGGGAGAGGGTGTGGATTGAGAGGGACGACCCCAGAAAGCTTGCTGCCTACGTCACGCTGTACCAGGCAATGCACACCCTGATGAGGCTGATATCTCCCTTCATGCCCCACCTGGCGGAGGTGATCTACCGCGATCTCGTGAAGTCGGTCTCAAGATCTGCCCTCGAAAGCGTGCACATGCTGCCGTGGCCGGTGAACGATGATGGCCTGATAAATCCGGCACTGGAGCGCGGGATGAGCAGGGTCAGGGAATCCGTTGAGGCAGCCGCAGCGCTCAGGCAGGGGGCCGGGCTGAAGCTGCGCTGGCCCGTGCGCAGGGCTGTGGTGCAGCTTTCAGATGCATCCGCCCTGGGCGAGATGAGGCCGCTCGCTGAGGTCCTCAGGACGCAGCTGAACGCAAAGGAGCTTGCCATAATCGGACCCGGGGATGAGGTTAAAGAGCGGGAGGGGCTCCTGAGCGCGGAGGCCCAGTCCGGGAGGATATTCATTGACACGAACATCACGCGGGAGCTGAAGGCGGAATGCCTGGCGAGAGATGTTGTCAGGAGGCTCCAGATAATGAGGAAGGAGATGAACCTCGGAATGGAGGAGAGGGTGGATGTGGACATAGGGGTGAGCGATGAGGAGTCCATGCGCCTCCTGCCGCTCCAGCACGATTACATATCAAGGGAGGTCAGGGCAGGCAACATCAGGATATGCCAGGAGGATCAGGTGAGCGGCGAGGGCTACCTCAAGGAGTGGAAGATAGACGACCTGCGATTCAAGCTCCTGATCAAGCGCAGGTGCTCTCCTTCTTCTTTTTCCTGACGCACCCGGGCATGGTTCACCGCCAAAATTATGGCACAGGCCCATAAAAAACCTGCGGCCTTCATCATTTTAAACTAAGAAGCGGATAGAATATCGATGAGCTTGAAGACGTCTGAGCTTCCCGGGTTTTACAGGCTCACGTCCGAGGAGAGGCTGAGGATAGTTGCAGAATTCGCAGGACTTACAGAGGAGGAGGTGAGCATCCTCAGAAAGACGGGATCTCTCGAGATGTCCCGGGCAGAACGCATGATCGAAAACGTGATAGGAACCACGGCGCTTCCGCTGGGGATAGCGACTAACTTCCTCATAAACGGAAGGGATTACCTCATCCCAATGGTAACCGAGGAGCCGTCTGTCGTTGCGGCAGCATCGAATGCCGCAAAGATGGCGAGGGTGAAGGGTGGGTTCAAGGCCGAGAGCACCGAGCCCGTGATGATCGGTCAGGTGCAGGTGGTGGACCTTGAGGACCCGGAGGATGCTGCGAAGAGGGTTATGGCGGAGGGGGGCAGGATAATCGCGAAAGCAAACGAGAGGGATCCTTTCCTGACAAAGCTGGGGGGAGGAGCCGTGGACTTGGACGCAAGGGTGATAGAGACGATAAGGGGCAGAATGCTGATAGTGCACCTGCTCGTGAACGTGAAGGATGCCATGGGTGCAAACGTGGTGAACACCATGTGCGAGGCGGTTGCTCCGCTCATAGAGGAGATCACTGGAGGGAGGGTCTTCCTCAGGATAGTCTCAAACCTTGCCACGCAGCGCCTCGCAAGGGCCAGGGCAGTGTTCTCCAGGGAGGCCCTGGGCGGGGAGGAGGTTGTGGAGGGAATAATGAACGCATATGCATTTGCGCTTGCCGACCCCTACAGATGCGCCACGCACAACAAGGGCATAATGAATGGTGTCACGGCGGTTGTCCTCGCCACGGGCAACGACACCCGGGCGGTTGAGGCGGGGGCTCATGCATACGCCTCGCTGGGAGGGAGGTACAGGCCACTCACAAGCTGGAGCGTTGACAAAAACGGTGACCTCGTGGGGGAGATAGAGATCCCGGTCGCGGTGGGCATAGTCGGGGGGGCCACAGCTGTTCACCCGGTTGCGGGCATATGCAGGAAGATATTGGGCGTGGGCTCTGCCAGGGAGCTCGGCGAGGTCCTGGCTGCGGTCGGGCTCGCCCAGAACCTAGCTGCGATGAGGGCGCTCGCGACAGAGGGAATTCAAAGGGGACACCTCAGGCTTCACGCCAGGAACATCGCGGTGACCGCGGGCGCGAATGGCGATGAGGTGGATCTGGTTGCCCTGAGGATGGTAGAGGAGGGAAGGGTCAGCTACGACAGGGCGCTCGAGATACTCAGGGAGATCCGTGGAGAGAGCAGAGACCGCTAAGGTTAAAAATGCTCGGGTTTTCTGTAAAAGGAGGCGCTGGAATGGACAGGAAAATAGCGATATTTGACATAGAGAGCGTGCTGCTTGACGCCGAGTTCCTTCCGATGCTCGCGGAGAGGGCCGGCAAGGGGAAGGAGGTCCACGAGATCACCGTGCAGGGACTGAGGGGTGAGATAAAGTGGGAGGAAGGGCTCAGGCGCAGGATAGAGCTCCTCAAGAACGTTTCAGAGGAGGAGGCGAGGAAGGTGGCAGACTCAATGCCCTACATGAAGGGCGCAAAGGAAGTCTGCGAGGAGCTCAAGCGAAGGGGATACGTACTGATAGGCGTCACGGGCGGCTTCACCATCTTCTCTGAGAGGGTAAAAAAGGAGCTCGGCCTGGACTATCTCTTCTCAAACCAGCTCACGTTCAACGAGGGAAAGCTGCACGGCGTGGCCCCCCTCACGGTCAGGAGCGACAGGGTTGAGGGGCTGGAGGATCTGCTGGTAAAGCTCGGCGCAAAGAAGGAGAACGTGGTGGCGGTGGTGGACGGGGCCAATGACATGAAGCTCTTCAGATACGCGGGCACGAGGATCGCCTTCAATGCCCAGCCTATAGTGAAGGAGGTCGCAAACGTAATAGTGGATGGAAATGACCTCCGTGAGATCATGAAGTATCTTGTTTTCTGAGGCTCGATCGCAAAACATCAGAAATAAATGCCAGAAGCGGCTAGTTGTTTGGGGCTGGAATTGGAGTGGAATTTTGACCAGATGGTTGAACGCATAGTGAAGGAGGCCGGCATCCCCAGGGACGAGGCCCTCAGGAGGATTCACGAAAAGCAGATGGAGCTCGATGGGTTTGTAACTCCCGAGGGGGCTGCGAACATAGTTGCGAGGGAGCTCGGTATCGTCTTCGAGCGCCCTGTGCCTGAGACCAGGGCTCTCAGGCTCCACGACCTGGTTCCGGGAATGTCGAGGGTGGACGTTACCGCAAGGGTTCAGAGGGTTCTGGAACCAAAGGAGTTCCAGAGACCCGATGGATCAAAAAGCGCGGTCGGAGGCCTCATCCTCTACGATGGGACCGCCCAGGTCAGGCTCACCCTCTGGGGGGATAAGGCACGCGCGCTTGAGGAGATAAAGAAGGGTGACCTGGTGAAGATCACGAACGGATACGTGAGGGAAGGACTGGACGGAAGGCCGGAGCTGAGCCTGGGATCAAGGGGAAGCCTTCAGCTCAATCCCGAAGATCCTGAGGCGGCCAGCATCCCGCCCCTGCCGGAGGGCCCGGTGAGGATATCTGAGATAAGGCCGGAACTGGCAGAGGTCGATGTCGTCGGAAGGATCACGGGGATCAGCGGTCCCAGGAGGTTTGAGAGGGCAGACGGGAGCACCGGAGAGGTCTCAACGATATTCCTGAGCGACGGGACTGGGGTGATAAGGGTCTCGCTCTGGGGCGAACTTGCCAGACATGCGGAAAGACTGAAGAAGGGCGATGCTGTGAGGCTCGAGAACGCGGCCGTGAGGGAGGGACTGGGAAAGAGGGCGGAGCTGAGCCTCGACGCCCGGGGGCGCCTGGTGCTGAATCCGCCGGAGGCCAGCTCGCTCCCGCAGGTGCCGGGGAGGGTCCTCAAGATAAAGGAGATTGAGCCAGAGATGCCCAGCATAGATGTTCTCGGGGTGGTCAGGAGAAAGCTGCCCCAGGTGGAGTTCAGGAGGTCTGATGGGTCTCCGGGAAGGGTTGCGAGCATCATAATCGCAGACGACACCGGCACCGTCAGGGTGAGCTTCTGGGGAAAGAATGCGGAGATCGTGGAGGGACTGAAACCGGGAGATGTCCTGATGATAAGGAACGCCTACTCGAGGACCGGACTCGGAGGAAGGCCGGAGCTCCACATCGGCATGGCAACAGCGGTTGAGATCAACCCGCCGGGGCTCAGTGTGGGAGAGCTCAAACCCAGTCCCGTCAAGATAGCTGAGCTGGAGCCGAACATGGAATCGCTGGAAATAATCGGGAGGGTGGTGGATGTCCACGGGGTGAGGGAATTCCACAGGCCGGACGGCACGTCCGGAAAGGTGATGGGGCTAACCATTGGGGACGAAACCGGTCTGGTGAGGGTTTCACTCTGGCACGCGCACGCAGATGAGGCATCTGATGTCAGGGCCGGGGACATTTTAAAGCTGGTCGACTGCTACACAGTCGCTGGCATGTTTGATCCGGTTGAGGTTCACCTCGGGAAAACCGGGACGCTGATCAAAAATCCGCCCGGCGTGGAGCTTCCCCCAGTTGAGCTTCTGAGGAACCTCGAGAGGAGGGTCAGGAGGATGTCGATAGGTGAGATAGGACAGGAGGGCGGAAGGGTCCAGGTGCGCGGAACTGTGGTTCAGGTTTTCAGGCGCAGGCCGGTGTTCGACGTCTGCCCCAACTGCGGCAGAAGCCTGGGAACCGTTGACAGCAGCATGATGTGCGGTGAGTGCGGGAAGGTTGTAACGCCCGAGCACCGTCCGGTCATAAGCCTCCTGCTGGACGACGGCACGGACACGATAAGGGTTGTGATGTTCGGGAAGACCGTGGAAAACTTTCTGGGGATGGACCAGGGGAGGATATTCGAGATGTACAGGTCCGCCTCCTCGCTGGATGAATTTTACAACGGGCTGGGGCTGGTCGGCAGGGAGCTCGTTGTTTCGGGAACAGTGAGGATGGACAGGTACCTGAACCAGCTGGAGCTCAGGGCGTTTGGGGTCAGGGTAGCCGATCCGAGGGAGGAGACGAGGATGATCATCCAAGGATTAAAAGAGGAGATGAGAAAGTTATAGGGAGGCATTCCTTGAGCGAACCGAAAAAGCGCACGATTGAGTCCCTGCCCGGGGTGGGGGAGGCGATTGCCCAGAAGCTCAGGGATGCGGGGTACCATACTATTGAGTCGATAGCCGTGGCCACGGTCGCCGAGCTTCAGGAGGCCGCGGAGCTGGGTGAGGCAACCGCCAAAAAGATAATTGCGGCCGCCAGGGAGATCGCGGACATAGGAAACTTCCTGACCGCTGACAAGGTCCTTGAGAAGAGGGAGAAGATAGGCCTGATAACAACAGGGAGCCAGCAGCTTGACGATCTGCTGGGCGGTGGGGTGGAAACCCAGGCGATAACGGAACTGTTCGGTGAATTCGGATCAGGCAAATGCGTATCAAAGGACACGCCCGTGTATTACCTCAACGATGAGAGGCCACACATCACCTCGATTGAGGACGCATACCAGCACTACGGGCAAATTTTTGGAGAGCGCAGTTTCGACGAGGGGACCGTTGTTCCCACCCCAAACGTGAAGGTTCTTTCCCTTGTCAACGGAAAACTGCAGTTCAGCGAAGCATCCCACATATACAGGGAGAGGGTGAGGCGACTTTTACGGATAAGGACAAGAGGCGGCAGGGTCGTTGGCCTCACCCACAAACACAGGCTGCTGACGTTGACCGAGGAGGGATTGAAGTGGGTTCCTGCAGGTGAACTCAGGGCTGGATCTCCGATAGCAGCGCCTGCAACAATTCCCGGAACAGCCCTGCCCAACTCCCTGAGTCCAGAGGATGGCTATTTCATCGGGTTATACGTGGCAAAGGGCAGCGGACCGAAGATCCTGACATCGAACAGAAAAATATTGAGATGGGTCAAATCTTATATCAGAAGGAGATTTGGATTCTCTCCGACTGTTCACACGAAAAGGCACGGAAAAGGTGTAGTTAGCCACGTAGTGCTCAAGAGCTCTGTAATGAGGTTCCTGGGTGAGCTCACAAAGTGCAGCCCATCCGAAAAATCTGTTCCACCGGAGATATTCACCTCTCCCGACAATGTGATAGAGCAGTTTTTGGCGGGGTACATCGAGGGGCATGGATCACTAGGAAAAACAATTGAACTGTCAACAGAGAGCAGGCGCCTGTTCACGGAGCTATCATACCTCCTCCTGAGGATAAGGGTTCAATGTAATGGGATGTGCGGAAAAAATAGATACGGGCTTTTCATAGGTGGGGAGGACAGGACCAAGATAATTGGGCTTCCCTTTAAATCATCTCCCTCATCTCCGGTTCTCTCCTCCAATTCAGTTTATTTCGGTTACCCCGCAGTGCTTGTAAAATTCCTGAGAAGGGCGTACAGGGAAACATTCGGCGGGGGCCGCGGACCCATTAAGTCCATCTGGCCCAAATCCCGCAGCAGCGAAACTTTCTATCACGTGCTGACCAGAAGCGGAACCGGAAAGAATCAAGCTTTCATCGACCGGAAGACCCTCCTGGAAATCAGGCAAGTGTTCCTGGAACACCTGGCCCTGTTCCGGCGTTTAAAGAGGAGAGCGGAGGAACTGAGCTCCCATGAGGAGCTCAGGAGGCTGGCCGGTGAGCTGCCGTTCCCCCTTCGCTCGATCGCGCCAAGGCTGGAAGTCAAAAGCGGATCTGTGAACAACTCCCTTCGCAGGCGAAGCTCAGAAATTCACGCCATAAGGGGGGCGCTCAGGGCTGAAATCGAAGGCCGGGAGGAGAAACTTGAAAAGGCTATTGCCACAATAGACAGCGTCCTGGAACTGAGCTGGGACGTTGTCGAGAAAAAGGAGGAGGTGGAGTACAACGATTACGTGTACGACTTCGTGGTTCCTGAGGGGCACTGCTTCGTGGGAGGATACCAGCCGACCCTCCTGCATAATACCCAGCTGGCCCACCAGCTCTGCGTGAACGTTCAGCTTCCGCCCGAGCAGAAGGGCCTGAGCGCCAAGGCGATATACATAGACACTGAGAACACGTTCAGGCCGCAGCGCATAAGGGACATGGCGATCGGCGTGGGGCTCGATCCGGCGGAAACGCTGAAGAACATCTACTACATAAGATCGTACAACACCGATCAGCAGCTCCTCATCGCGGACAAGTGCGAGGAGATGGTGGAGAGGGAGAACATAAAGCTGATAATTGTTGATTCACTGACCGCCCACTTCAGGGCGGAATTCGCGGGAAGGGGAACCCTGGCCGACCGGCAGCAGAAGCTCAACCGCCACCTCATGACGCTTCACAGGATAGCTGACATTCACGATCTCGCCGTGGTTGTGACGAATCAGGTTCAGGCCAGGCCCGACGTGTTCTTCGGAGATCCAACAAGACCGATAGGGGGGCACATAGTTGCGCACTCCGCCACGACCCGGGTGTACCTCAGAAAATCAAAGCCACCGAAGCGCATAGCCAGGATATTCGACAGCCCGAATCTCCCGGAGAGGGAGGCCGTGTTCAGCATAACCGAGCAGGGCATACGAGACTGAGGCTCCTTCATGATAAGATTGGTCGCTGTGGACATCGACGGCACAATAACCTCTTTGGACAGAAAACTGTATCTGCCCGCAGTTGAGGCAGTGAGAAAACTTGAGGAGAGCGGAATACCTGTGGTGATCTCAACTGGGGTTCTCCCCGGATCTTCTGACCCGGAGGTTGCCGCCATCGGCTGACTGCATGGCGCAGCACCATCGCTTCACGCGGCGGCCCTTCATCCTACGGATGAACCGTGCCAGAAATCCACTTTTTGTCAGCCAAAAAAATGGGGATCAGAAAACCAGAGGACTGGGACATACCTTCACGCAGGCTGATAGAGCCGAAGTGCGGCTCCGACCGCTGAGAGAAGGTTGCCGTCCGGATCATAAAAAGATATAAACTCGTGGGGAGCAAGGATCAAGTGAGGCTGTTTGGGGCGGCCTTCAGAGAAGGAAACCGTCGCTGACCCCCAATCAAATTTTTATCTCTCGTTATTTGAGTATCACTGTGTTTGGATGAGGATAGCGGTCATATCTGATATTCACTCCAACCTCGAGGCATTCAAAGCTGTGCTGAATGACATGCCAAGGGTCGACATGATACTCTGCGCCGGGGACCTCGTCGGATACGGGGCAGAGCCGAACGAGGTCGTCAGGCTTGTGTCCTCCAGAAAAGTGAGGTCTGTAATGGGAAATCATGACTACGCCTCCATCTCCGGGGACACAACGTGGTTCAACCCGGTTGCGGCCCAGGCCGTGGAATGGACACGCAGCAGGATGAATCCGGAAGCGAAAAGGCTCATATCATCCCTTCCCACGCGCCTGGAGCTCAAGCTGAGCGGGTGGAGGGTCTACGTTGTCCACGGGAGCCCGAGGGATCCGCTAAACGAGTACCTCTTTCCAGACGTGCCAAACAGGGAGCTGGCCGATGCAACGAGGGGAGCCGATGCCGATGTGGTGATACTGGGGCACACTCACGTTCCAATGAGGCGCATGATCCTTGGGAAGCTCGTTATAAATCCGGGAGGCGTTGGACAGCCCAGGGACAGGGACCCAAGGGCAAGCTACGTGATAATGAAGCTGGGAAGCGAGATAGAGGTGGAGAACAGGCGCGTGGAATACGACTTCAGGGCCACCGCAGAGAAGATAAAAAAGGCTGGCCTGCCCGAGGAACTGGGAACCAGGCTTTTCTTCGGGTGGTAAACCATCAGATGCTTGGCCCGGGCGCTCCGCCCTGCGCGCCGGGTTCCTGAGTTCCAACCCCAGGTATCCCCAGATCGACCTGAACCTCTTGGGACCTTCCCTTGAGCTGCTGGATCGCAAGCACCCGCTCGTTCACAACTATAAAGTCCCTTACCGACATGACCGCGCTGAACGGAACCATCGCGTTTCCTGATGAGTCCTGCGGCACGCCCTTCAGCATGTCCTTTGTCAGGGGCTTTACAAGGAGAAACAGCACCTTTCCGTTATCCTCATCAAAGAGGATGTCGCTCAATCTGCCCAGCTGAAGACCTCTGTCGGAGATCACCATCATGGACCTAAGCTTTCCAGCGAGCAACTGAGCCACTTCATCCCCGCCTTAAATCGCGTCCCATCCTTAAAAAACTTTAGTAATGCATCCCGGTTGCGTTTCTGACCGCCTGCCTCTCCTTCCTCTCCGAGAATGTCTCGTAAACTTTGACGACATCCGGGGTCAGCGAGGGCCTGACCTCCTGCATGGCTTCCCTGAAGTCGCTCATCCCCACCTCTCCTCCCTTTATGTCCTTCCTCAGAACCCGCATCGCTGCCTCCCTGCAGAGGGCGGCAAGATCTGATCCGGAGTATCCCTCGGTTTCCTTGGCAAGCTGTTTCAGGTCAACGTCCTTTGCGAGGGGCATGTTCCTTGTGTGAATCCTCAGTATTTCATAACGCGCCTTTTCATCCGGTGGAGGAACGTAGACCAGCCTGTCGAACCTTCCAGGCCTAAGAAGGGCCGGGTCAACGAGATCCGGCCTGTTCGTTGCCCCTATCACGACCACGTTCTCGAGCTTCTCCAGCCCATCCATCTCGGTGAGGAGCTGGCTTATGACGCGCTCCGTGACGTGCGAGTCCCCGAAGCCTGACCCGCGCCTCGGGACAAGCGAGTCTATCTCATCGAAGAATATTATGCAGGGGGCGGCCATCTTCGCCTTGCGGAAAGTTTCCCTGACACCGCGTTCACTTTCGCCTACCCATTTACTCAGCAATTCGGGCCCCTTAATCGATATGAAGTTGGCCTCGCTCTCGGTCGCCACTGCCTTTGCGAGCAGCGTCTTTCCGGTTCCGGGAGGCCCATACAGCAGTATTCCCCTAGGTGGCTCTATGCCCACCCGCCTGAAGGAGTCCGGATACTTTAGCGGCCACTCCACCGCCTCCCTCAGCTCCTGCTTCGCCCTCTCCAGTCCGCCTATGTCCTCCCACCTGACGTTGGGCACCTCGATAAGAACCTCGCGCATCGCAGATGGCTCCACCACCTTAAGCGCATTGTCAAAGTCCTCCTTCGTCACCTGAAGATTCTCCAGCACCTCCGGTGGGATTACCTTGTCCTCTAGGTTTATCTTAGGAAGAATGCGCCTGAGCGTGCTCATCGCTGCCTCCTTGCACAGGGCCTCGAGATCGGCCCCAACAAAACCGTGCGTGACATCCGCATAGTGATCCAGATTCACATCCTTGGCCAGCGGCATCCCCCTGGTGTGAATCTGAAGTATCTCCTTTCTTCCATCGCGGTCTGGCACACCTATCTCGATCTCACGATCGAAGCGCCCGGGCCTGCGCAGTGCCGGATCGAGCGCATTTGGCCTGTTCGTCGCGCCGATCACTATGACCTTCCCCCTTGACTTCAGGCCATCCATGAGGGTGTTGAGCGTCGCCACGACCCTGCGCTCAACCTCACCGGTTACCTCCTCGCGCTTGGGGGCTATCGCATCTATCTCGTCTATGAACACAATAGAAGGAGCACTCTTCTTGGCTTGGTCAAATATTTCCCTCAGGCGGGCCTCGCTTTCGCCGTAAAACTTTGAGATCACCTCTGGTCCGTTTATCGCAAAGAAATTAGCACCGGACTCGTTTGCAACAGCCTGTGCTATCAGGGTTTTTCCTGTGCCGGGAGGACCGTGAAGGAGAACTCCCTTCGGTGGCTCTATCCCGAGCCTGTCGAATATCTCTGGGTGCTTGAGGGGAAGCTCTATCATCTCCCTGACCCGCTGGAGCTCATCCTTCAGGCCGCCTATATCCTCGTAGGTGACCGGGGGGATCTCCTTCAGCTCCACGGCCTCGGGCAGAACCTGCACCTCGGTCATATCGGTTACAAGGACTATGCCCGAGGGACTTGTTGCGGTGACAACGAACTTCACCTCGCCCAGTCCAAACGGGAGAGCCCTTTCCCCGAAAACGAAAATCCCGCCAAATATCTCCTCAAACAAATCGCCCTTCATCTCCATCGGCTCCTCGGGGGGCGTTGGTGTGATGAGGTCACCCTTTGTCAGCGGCCTTCCGAGCAAGTTTCTCTTTATTACCTCTCCGGGGGCCATGGGCCCGATGTTCGGGTCGGTTGGAGCGATGGTTATTGACTTTGCCTCCTTAATGTCCGCCTTTTTGACAGAAACCTTCTCGCCTATTGAGGTCCCCGCATTGTGCCTGATAAGCCCGTCTATCCTTATTATCTCCAGACCCCGGTCCTCCGGCATCCCCCTTATCGCTATCGCGCCGGTGGTTTTTGTTCCCGTTATCTGTATGTAGTCTCCCTGCTTCACGCCGATCTGCCTCATCTGGCCCTCGTCAATCAGTGCAAATCCCCTGTTTACGTATGCGTGGTGCCTGTTTTCCGCAACCACAAGCTTGAGCTCCTTTTCCTTCTGGACCATTACTCGCTCACCTCCGCGACCCTGAACCTGAACCAGTTTAGATAATCCTCAAACTCCTTAAATACCCTTTCAACCATCCTCGCGTATTCCTCCTCTATCAGAAGAGTGCTCCGGTTTATGAAATCCCAAACATCCTCAGGAAGCTGGTCGAGTACTCCCGGAGAGTGCCTTTTGCCGCTCTTCGTCTTATAGTCGTATCCGCACAGCGCCCTGTAGAACAGGGTTGCCGGTGATCCCCTCGCCTTGACATCCCATATTATCAGGATCTTTGCCATTTCATCACTTGTTATATTATCAACAAATTAGGGGTATATAAAGCTTTTGTTATAAATACAACATTATCGGTAACCTCCATCTCCTGTGGGGCTCTCAGCATCCATCCCAAACTCAATTTTTGAGATATCTCAATCCTTTGAAAAATCTATAAATAAAGAATACCGCAAATGAGATAACGGCGGGAACGGAAGCCCGCAGAGGGGGTTGAACCGGAGCCTACGGGCAACGGGGAGCCGCGCGAAAACCCGGGCGAAAAACCGGGGAAGAGCGCGGATAACCTCCAGGGAAGCTCTGGGGGGAGACACCGACTGCGGGATAAAGATCCTGACCCGAAAAAACTGCGGGTGAGTGAGGTGGTCGAGATTCACTTGCCCGCTGGGCGAGTAGGGGAGGGATCGAAGTTCCCGCCTTTTTTATTTGGATTCTAACGCCCGGCCCGAGATCTCTATTCCGCGCCTCAGCCCGATCTCTAATAACAGCGTTGGCAGGTTTTTCATCAAACCTAAAATGAGCCTTCCGTGGTGATCGAAATCAAGATCCCTGCGGATGATCCTCCCAAGTTTCCCCTCAAGCGAGCGCACAACCGCATCAAGATCCCCATCCGACATTGCCCTGAATGCCCGCCGTGCGAGCTGCCCGAGCATTACCTCTCTGCCGAAAACCTCACGCAACGACCTCCCATACTCAGACAGCGCCTCTTCCTCTCTTTTTTCCAGCCATCCTGTCACGGCCTCGCATGCGATGGAAGCGCCCCTGAGCCCCATATATATCCCTCCTCCCGTGAGCGGCTTGACCTGCCCCGCAGCATCCCCGACCAGCAGCACCCTCCCCCTGCGGGGCTCCCGGATGAAGATGGAGGGTATCGGTCTGGCGCAGGCGCGAATCCCTCGAGGGCGCAGCCTTCCGCGCAAGGAGGGATGCCTGGCGACCAGACGATTGAGGTACTCGAGGGGATTGCCAGCCACCGCGCCAGTTCCGATCCGCCAGACCTCTCCAGCGCTCACCATCCACCCGAAGAACCCGGGCGCGTACTCCCTTCCCAGAAATATCTCCGCCACATCGTCCTCCCCCCCTGCCCTCACCTCGGCCTGAGCGCAGAATATGTGCTCCCTGGACCCCAGCCCCACATCCCGCGCAACCCTGGAAACCGCACCGTCCGCACCGATCACCAGCTCAGACTCAACAGAGCCGGAGGTCCTGCCGGTGAAATTCACCGTGACCCTCTCGCCCTGCCTCACGCCAACGCACTTCACGCCTGTTCTAATCTCCGCGCCCTCTGACATCGCCCTCTCCGCGAGCTCCCTGTCAAATTCCGCCCTGTCGATCACCGCCGCCTCGACCCTGCCCCTGCCCAGCTCGACGGAATATCCCGATGGCGAGTGCACGATCGCACGCCGGAGCCTAGAGAGGGTGTGCTCCGAAACATCGATTCCAAGCTCCCTCATCCCGCCCACGCCGAGGACCCCGGCGCAGCAGGCCGGCTTGCCAACCTCGCCGTGCTCCTCGAGTACGATCACCCTGAACCCGCGCCTGGCGAGCAGCATTCCCGAGTAGCATCCCGCGGGACCGCCACCCACCACCACAACCTCGGCGGATACCATCCTAACCTCACACTTTTTTATCCCCAGGATATGATAACCCTACCGAGGAAGATCATGCTGGAAGCGGTGGGCTATGTGGTGCTGGGGCTTTTCCTGCTCCTGGTTCCGGGTTTCCTCTTCTCCGCAGTCCTCTATCCAAAGCCCACCTTGGACGCGTGGACCAGGGCAGGGATGAGCCTAGGTCTCGGGATAATGCTCCTTCTCTACGTGGGATACTTCCTGGCAAAACCGGAGCTTAGGCTTCTGGATGCCTACCCATTCGTGCTCTCCGTCCTGGGGATCTGCGCAGTGCTGGGCGTGATCGCATACTTCCGCGGCGGTCTTCAGCTCTTTGCTCCCCATCTGAGGCGGCTCGGCTCCGCGGTGAGTGTGAGACGCAGGAAAAAACTGGAGGGACCGGCGCCTGAATCCGGAAAACCTGCCGAGGAGTCCGCACCGCCTGCTGCCGGCGGGTGATTTTTCTGCAGCGCGATCGGGCCGGGCAAGCGGGCGAAAGCGAATCCGCGGCTTTCAGGTACAAACAGGTGATCGCAGTCAGGGTGGATCTGAACATGAGCCCGGGAAAGCTCGCGGTCCAGGTCGCACATGCATCGGTGGGGGCCGCAGAGAAATCGAGAAAGGCCAGGAGGGAATGGTTTGAGGCCTGGCTCAGGGAGGGACAGAAAAAGGTTGTGGTGAGGGTAAACGGGGAGGAGGATCTGATCAGGCTGAAGGAGAGAACCGATGGGGAGGGCCTGCCGAGCGAGCTGGTGCGCGACGCAGGGCTGACAGAGCTTCCGCCTGGCACGATCACAGCCCTTGCCATAGGTCCAGCGCCAAACGAGATCGTGGACAGGTTCACGGGGCATCTCCCGCTCCTGTAGGTGATGAAACTGAAACTGCACGAGTTCGGTGAAAGGAGGCTGGTTGAGCTCGTGAGGCGGATATGCAGGCCTGGCAAGGGGGTGGTGGTGGGGATAGGGGACGACGCGGCAGCCGTTGAGATGGACGGCCAATGCATCGTTGCGACGACAGACATGCTCATCTCCAAACAGCACTTCCCCCCCGGCACCTCACCCGAGCAGATGGGGAGGAAGGCGGTGGCTGTCAACCTGAGCGACCTGGCGGCCATGGGAGCAAGCCCGCTGGGGCTCTTGTTCTCCGTCGGGCTTCCCAGGGACCTGGATGTTGAACTCGTTGAGAGGATAGTGAGGGGAATGGACCGGGCGGCTCGCGAGTACGGGACGTCGGTTGTCGGTGGGGACATAGATGAGTCAGATGAAATCGTCATCGCGGGCGCGGCCTTCGGAAGCTGCAGGAAGGAGAGGCTCATGAGGAGATCTGGGGCAAGGCCGGGGGACATACTCGCGGTCACCGGATCGCTCGGCGCGGCTTCGGCCGGGCTCTCCATACTTCTCGGCAAAAAACCGGCAGGGGGCTACCGGGCCCTCACGAAAGCCCAGCTCGATCCGGTTCCCAGGATAAGGGAGGGAATCGCCCTCGCTGGCACGGGCGCGGTCACATCAGCCATAGACATAACGGACAGCCTCGCATCAAACCTCTGGCAGATAGCGAGGGAAAGCGGGGTGAGGATAGTGCTCGAGGCTGATAAACTCCCGGTGCACCCGCTTGTGTTAAAATACGCGGAGGATGCGGGGATGGACCCGATGGAATTCGCCCTCTTCGGCGGCGAGGACCTCGAGCTTCTCCTCACGCTTAGGCCAGACCGCATCGACCGCGCATTCAGAGCCCTCCGGAGGATCGGGACCGCGCTCACTCCAATAGGAAGGGTGGAGAGGGGAAGGGGGGCGCTGGTGGAGAAAAGTGGAAGGATCATGAGGCTGCCGGACAGGGGCTACGAGCACTTCAGGTGACCAAGCAGTTTTTACCCTTCCAGTTCCTTTCATTTTCTGGGATTGCTTTGCATGACATTCGGGAGAGGCTCGGACCCAACGAGAAAAAGCTGATCATCGCGCTGAGGGATCGTGGGGGAAGAATTGAGGAGGTGGCCGCCGCAGCCGGAATGGATCAGGCGACGGCGATGCGCTCCTCGATGGTCCTGGCTGAACTCGGCCTGGCTGTGATCAGGGAGAAAACCGTTCACACGGCTGAGCTTACCGAGGAGGGAAGAAGATATGCGGAGGCCGGGCTTCCGGAGAGGAGGGTCCTGCGGCAGATCGCCAGGGAGGGGGAGATGGGCCTTGCCTCGGCTGCGGAGGCATGCGGGCTTGACGAGAGGGAAAAACAAGTGGCGGCGGTCTGGCTGAGGAAAAGGGGCTGGGCGGAGTTCCTGCGGATGGGAGAGGAAACCCGCATAACCATCACTGAGGAGGGGCGCTCGTTCCTATCAAAGGAGCTTCCGGAGGAGAAGATCATGGAGGAGATGATGGGGGGTCAGGTTCAGTGCGAGGAGGGCGATGAGAGGATCGCCGTGCTACGGGAGCTGGAGAGAAGGGGACTGGTAGAGCTCAGGGAAAAAACGGTGAGGGAGATACGCCTGACGGAGGACGGCCTCAAACTCCTTCAGGAGGGGCTGGAGCTGAGCGAGGAGATAACCGAGCTCACCCACGAGGTCCTGGTGAGCGGAAGGTGGCGCGAGGCAGGGCTCAGGCGGTACGACGTGGGCATTCCGGGAGCCCCGTGCTATCCGGCGAAAAGGCATCCGCAGCAGGAGGTGATAGACGAGCTGAGGGAGATACTGGTTGGGCTGGGTTTCATGGAGATAGAGGGGAGGTCCGTGGAGTCGGAGTTCTGGAATTTTGATGCCCTGTTCCAGGCGCAGGATCATCCGGCCAGGGAGATCCACGACAGCCTCTCGCTCTCGGTTCCGAGAAGGGCCAAGCTTCCAAGAGCGCTTCTCAGGAGGGTGGCGATGGCGCACGAGCGCGGAGTAGACGGATCCACCGGATGGGGATACAGGTTCAACCCGGAGATAAGCGCGAGAGCTGTTCTGTGCTCCCAGACGACCGCAGCCACGATAAGATACCTCGCCCAGCATCCGGATCCGCCAGCCAAGGTCTTCTGCATTCACCGCGTTTACAGGCACGAGAAGATAGACTACAAGCACCTCGCCGAGTTCTACCAGGCCGAGGGAATAGTCATGGACAGGGGGCTGTCATTCAGGGACATGCTCGGATACCTGAAGCTGATCCTTGAGGCGCTCGGGTTTGAGAGGATGAGGTTCAGGCCAGGCATGTTCCCGTTCACAGAGCCCTCGGTTGAGGCGGATGTATACCATCCCGAGATGAGGGAGTGGATTGAGATACTGGGCGCGGGAATGTTCAGGCCCGAGGTCACGCGACCGCTTGGGGTCAGACATCCGGTGCTCGCATGGGGGATAGGCCTCACAAGGCTGATAGCGATCAGGCTGGGGCTCGATGACATAAGAAAGCTGTTCTCCGGAGATCTCAGCTGGATCAGGGGTGAGAAGGGGGGATAGCGTGCCCACGATAGAGCTCAACCTCAGGGACCTTTGCTCGCTTCTCGGAAGGAAAATCAGCAGGGAGAGGCTCAGCCATGCCCTCATGATGCTCGGCATGGAGGCAGAGTTCAGCGGAGACAACATCAGGCTCGAGGTATTCCACAACAGGCCGGACCTCCTCAGCCCAGAGGGCGTGGCAAGGGCGCTTTCCGGCTTCCTGGGGCTGAAATCCGGACTCCCCAGGTACAGCGTTGGCTCCTCCAGGGTCGAGGTCGTGGTCTCCAGGGATGTCTCGGGCATCCGCCCATTCATAGCCGCGGGGGTTGTCCGGGGAGTGAGGCTGAGGGATGAGATCGTGGCCTCGCTCATGCAGGTACAGGAGAAGCTGCACTCCTCAATGTGCAGGGGGAGGCGGAAGGGATCAATAGGGATTTATGATCTCGACAGGGTTGCTACTCCGATAAGGTACTCCTCCGTCGGCCCAGGGGAGATAAAGTTCGTGCCGCTTGATTTCGCGAGGGAGCTCACACCCGCGGAGATCCTGCGGGAGCACCCGAAGGGCATCGAGTACGGAAAACTCCTCGGGGGGATGAGGAGATACCCCCTGCTCTCGGATTCCGAGGGCAGGGTCCTCTCAATGCCGCCCATAATAAACAGCGAGGAGACCAGGGTGACAGAAAAAACCGAGAACATTTTCATAGACGTGACCGGCACGGACGAGAGGCTGGTCAACCAGGTCCTCGCAATAATCATGACCTCGCTGGGTGAGAGGGGATTCAGGCTCGAGCGGGTGAGGGTCAGGTACCCGGGCAGGACCTCCGTCACCCCTGACCTCTCCCCCAGGAGGATGAGGGTGAAGCCCGATGAGGTCAATGCCGTGCTCAACCTGGGCCTGAGCGCGGCGGAGATAGTGAGGATTGCCAAGGCGATGAGGTACGGCGCTAAAAAGGTTGGAGGCGCAGTCGAGGTCCTCGTTCCGCCACACAGGTCCGACATACTCCATCGCGTAGACCTGATAGAGGACATAGCGATAGGGTACGGGTACGATCGCATAGCTCCAACGCTTCCCAGGGTGGCCACGGTCGGAGGCAGGCTGGACATCGAGAGGCTCTCGGAGAGGGTCAGGTGGATCATGGTGGGGCTCGGTTTCACTGAGGTCATGACCTACACCCTCACCAATCCCGAGAGAAACTTCGGGCTAGTGAGGACCGAGGGGGGGGCAGTGGAGGTGGCCAACCCGGTTTCGGAGGAGCATACTATATTGAGGACCTCGCTCATACCGTCTCTGCTTGGGGTCCTGAGGGAGAACAGGAGGAACCCGCTCCCGCAGATGATATTCGAGGTGGGAGACGTCGTTCTGCTGGACGAGGATGCAGAAACCGGTGCAAGGGATGAGCGCAGGGTATGCGGTATGATAATAGGGGAGGGGTTCGGGTTCACCGGAATAAGGTCCCGCGCCGAGGCCCTTCTGAGGGAGATGGGGATAAAATTTGAGGTGAGGCCCATCCGGCATCCCAGCTTCATAGGGGGAAGGCGCGGGGTGACCGTCGTTGACGGCGCGAGCGCTGGGATTGTTGGAGAGATTCACCCGGAGGTCATTCTCGGATTCGAGCTGCAGCACCCCGTGTCGGCCTTTGAGATCAAGCTGGGTTCCTAGAAGAAGAAGGATCGATGAACTGGGGTATCCGGAGGAAGGGAAGTTTCCCCTTCAGCTCTCCTGCAGCTGCTCCCTGAGGGCCCTTATCCTGTTCTCAAGCGAGGAGATTATGCTTGAGTTGTCGTACGGTTCAAGCTTCTCCCCGCACTTTGGGCACTTGAAGTTAAAGTCGGTTGCCTCCTCGAACGAAAGCTTCGGACACCCGCTGGAGCAGGCGAAGAACATCGTGCTCTTTTCCTTCGCAAGCTGCTCCTCGAGCTTCCTCAGCAGGAGCCTGCGGTTCGTCTGCACGTAGTCTATGGCCCTGTCAGGCTGGAACTGCCAGTAGTATATGTACCATCCGGTGTTCTCATCCCTGACCCTCCTGTAGTTGACCACCCTGTTCTCATAGAGATCGTACAGTATCCTCCGCACAAGGTTTATCCTCAGCCCGGTCTTTTTCGCTATCTCCTCATCCGTGAGCTCCCCCTTCGCTATGGTCTGGGCAACCTCCTGACCGTGCACCCCTCCTACCTGGCCAAGTATCTCGACAAGCACGGGGTCGTCAAACGGCTGCGGAGACGCGTTTGAGTTCTTTTTCGCCAAAGCCCTACCCCCCTTTTAACCTTTTATATTTGTGACAACTTCCTAATAAAACTATTGAAAGCGGGTGATGAGATTCCTTTATATGGTTTGCATAATTTTAAATAAGGAAAAAAACATGCAAAAACTGTAATTTTAACAAAAAAAGAATTTAAATTTATTTTATGATGAATTTGTCTATTTCAGTGCCATTCAAATGCTGTTGCGTATTTTTTCAACAAGAATGTTTAAATTTGTTCCCTTAAGCGCAGATACTGGCACGACCTCCCCCGCAGCCTCCCCGATGATCTCGGCTCTTCTCCTCAGCTCCTCCGGGGCAAGGAGATCCATCTTGTTGAGGACGGTCAGCACCCTCACCCCGTGCCCTGACAGTATCTCCCTTGAAACCCTGAACTTCCGCATGAGCTCCGGTATCGTGTCTGATGCATCCAGCATGAGGAGAACGAGGTCCGATGTGTAGACCTCCTCCAGCGTTGCCTTGAAAGCCTCCACGAGCCATGGGGGCAGCCCGTCTATGAAGCCCACGGTGTCTGTGAGAAGTATCTTGCCGGAGGACCTTATCGCCCTCGTCCTCGGCATGAGAGTTGTGAAGTACATGTCGTCGACCTCAGCCCTCCCGGACGTCAGGGCGTTCAGAAGCGTTGACTTCCCTGAGTTTGTATAGCCCGCAATCGACACGAGCTTGAATCCCCTCCTCCACCTGACCTTGCGCCTCTGCTCCCTGTCCTTCGCGATCGCAGCGAGCTTTCTCCTCAGCGATGCCAGCTTCCGCTTTATCATGTCAAAGTACACATTCACCTCGTACTCCCCGCCGCCCATCAGTCCAGGCTGCTCCACGGCAAGCGCCTCCCGCACCTGCTCCCTGATCCTGGGAAGCTCGTAGGAGAGCCTGGCGTACTCAACCTGAAGCTTTGCCTCGGGGGAGGATGCCCTCATCGCGAATATCTCGAGGATCAGCTGAAACCTGTCTATGACCTCCCTCCCGACGAGCCTCGAGAGCTTGTAGGCCTGCGATGGCGTGAGCTGGTTCCCGAATATCACGCGATCCGCCCCGGTTTTCCTCACCAGCTCCGCGAGCTCCTGGGCCTTACCCCTCCCTATGTGGTAGGCCGGATCAGGATCCCTCACCTGCTGAAGGACTCCCACCACCTCGTATCCCATGGTCCTGGCCAGGGCCGCAAGCTCGTCCATCCCGGATCGCTCCCCCCTCCCCCTCCGCTCGACGAGGATAACCCTCCCCATAAAACCCAATATATTCTGGGAAGCCAAATCAAAAAGGTGAGCGATTGAAATGGAGCGCCGCGATCGCCCTGATGCTGCTCATCGCTACCATGCCTCCGTGCTCCGCATCTGGCACTACATCCTACTACAACTCCGTCACCGCCCGGTACACAATAAACGATGACAGAACTGTAGGGATGCTTCTCGAGTACAACCTCGTCAATCCCTTCCCCCGCGCGATGATATACGAGGTGACGCACAGGATCCCCGCAGAGGAGACCAGTGAAATCTCGGTGAGCGGGGACGGGGACCTGACCTATACTGTCGAGCGCTTGGAGAACTTCACAGAGATAAGGATAAAATTCACGGTCAGCGCGAGAGGGAGCATCACCTACAGGATAAGGGGAAGGGCGATGGGCCTCGTCTCTGGGACTGGACCGGCCTACACTGCCAGGCTTGGCGGGGTCTCCCTTCCGGAGGGGGGCTTTCCATACCAGAGGTACATCGTTGAGGTTCAGGGACCATCCGGGACCTCCCCATTCCTCTCACTTCCCCAGGCCGAGGTTGTGGGAACCGATCCGCCCACCGTGCGGTATGAAACGAGAATCGACGCGCCCGGAACGTTTGACGGGCTTATGGTCGGCTTCTATGTGCCCAGGGTTTTCTACCGGGTGAGGACCTCAATATGCCTGAACAATCAGGGTGACGGGGACGCGAAAAACGTGGAAGTTGATCAGGTACTGTTCACTGACTCCGGGTGGCAGTTTTCCGCCCTCCGCGGCTCCACCATTCCCCCCGCAAGGATGTACGTGGACCGTGAGAATAACATGCACGGGGTGTTCACGATCGGGGGGATCGCGGCCGGAAACAGCGCGGTGCTGCAGCTGGAGCTCGTATACGAGGTAAATCTCTACGACCCAAAAATAGGCCCGGAAAACTCAGGCGCGATCTGGGAGGTTGACCCGTCGCTGGGGGAATACCTGAAAGCAGACAATGGATGGGAGGCATCCGATCCCCTCATCCTCTCCAGGGCGCATGAGCTCACCTCGAACATCACAAACACCTACCGGATCGTCGAGAACATTGCGGACTTCGTGTCAAATGCCCTGGAGTATGAAAGGCAGAACTCAAGGAGGGGGGCGCTCTGGGCCCTCACCAACCTCAGAGGGGACTGCAGCGAGTTCACAGACCTTTTCATAGCGCTCTCAAGGGCAGCCGGGATACCTGCGAGGGCTGTGTACGGCTGGGGGTATTCTGAGAACGGGCTGGATGGGCATGCATGGGCCGAGGCATTCCTGCCCGGAGCGGGATGGGTGCCTGTGGACCCGACCTGGAGAAAGAGGACGGGTGACTACGTCGCGCGCCTTGACACAGTACACCTCGCCCGATGCACGAGGGGAATCACATCCGGGGAATCGCTGATGTACCTGAGGTACCTCGGGAAGGGGCCGACCACGAGCGAAAACGTGGAGGTCAGGGTAATCAGCCTGAACGAGGCTGCGGTGGACTTCACCAGCGCCGCGGAGGCATCCTGCGAGCTCGCTGGTGCGCTCGTGGAGAGGTACGGGTGGGAGAACATGAGAAGTATTTACCGGACAGCCCTCAGCGAGCTCGCTGCAGCGAGGGGATCCGGCAGCCCGGAGTCAGCCCTCGCCCACGCCAAGGCGTCGCTTCAGAGTTCCCGCGCCATCATAGCAGCTCTCGGAGGAATGGAGGAGGAAGAGGCGACGCCCTGGACCCTGATCCTGGCCGCGGCTGCCGGTGCCGTTGCCGTCCTGCTGGCTGCACTCGCGCTCGCCAGGAGAAGGTGACGCTCGCCAAGCTTATTAGCTGAAACAGAGAAAAGCTATTGGTGAACCTTGTCAGACTCAAGCCCGCGCGAGGCTGAGAACCGCGACTACGTGACGGACTACATCCAGAGCCTCGAGAGGAAAATAAGGGACCTGGAGCACGAAAAGAGGACCATGGAGGGCCGGTACCTGAGGCTGGACCGGGAGTTCGCGAGCCTCAGGGCGGAATTTGAGAGGATGAGGACTCCCCCCCTTGTCACAGGGACGCTCGTCGAGCTCCTCCCAGATGGCAGGGCGATCGTGAGAAGCAGCGCCGGCCCACACTTCGTCGTCACCGTCTCCCAGTTCATAGACCGGAACCAGCTGAAGCCCGGGGCCAGGCTTGCAATGAACCAGCGGACGCTGAGCGTTGTTGAGGTTCTGCCGTCGAAGAAGGATCCTTTCGTGCTGGGAATGGAGGTGGAGGAGGCCCCGAACGTGAGCTACTCGGACGTCGGGGGACTAGACGAGCAGATAAGGGAGATACGTGAAACAGTTGAGCTTCCTCTGATAAAGCCGGAGCTCTTCCGCAAGGTCGGCATAGACCCGCCTAAGGGGGTTCTCCTCTACGGGGCATCCGGGACCGGGAAGACCCTGCTGGCAAGGGCAGTGGCCCACGAGACCAGGGCGACCTTCATAAGGGTGATAGGATCCGAGCTCGTGCAGAAGTACATAGGGGAGGGAGCCAGGCTGGTCAGGGAGATGTTTGAGCTCGCGAGGGAGAGGGCGCCGTCAATAGTTTTCATAGATGAGCTCGACGCGATCGGGGCCAGGAGGATGGACACATCGACCAGCGGAGATCGTGAGGTGCACCGGACCCTGATGCAGCTCCTCGCGGAGATCGACGGCTTTGACCCGAGGGGAGACGTGAGGATACTGGGGGCAACCAACAGGCCGGATATACTCGACCCTGCCCTGCTGAGGCCCGGAAGATTTGACAGGCTGATATACTTCCCGCTGCCCGAGGAGAAGGCCAGGCTTTCCATATTCAGGATCCACACGAGGTCGATGAACCTGTCAAAGGAAGTCGACCTCAGGGCCCTGGCGAAGGCCACAGAAAGGGCAACCGGAGCTGACATAAAGGCGATATGCACCGAGGCAGGTATGTTCGCGATAAGGGATGGAAGGGAAACCGTGGAACAGGCTGATTTCGAGAAGGCCATTGCAAAGGTTCTGCCCTCCGTGAAGATCACAGAGGTTCAGGACTTTTCACTCAAGGCTGAGAAGATGTACGGCTAGGCTGCGCAATCCTCTTCCTCAGTATCTCCGTTACCTCCCTCGGATCCGCCCTCCCCCTGACCGCCGCGAGCACCTTTCCTGTGAGGAAGTGAAGGGCCTCCTCCTTTCCAGCGAGGTAATCCTCAACCGCCTTTGAGTTCTCCCCGATGACCCTCTCCACCGCTGCCCTCAGCTCCTCCCCGCTCACAGGCAGGAGCCCGAGCCTCTGCACGATCTCCTCCGGGTCCCCCGGGGCACTTACGAGCTCCCTCAAAACCATCTCGCCCTGCTCTGGGGTGATCCTCCCGGACTGAACCATCCTCAGCAGACCGGCCAGCTGCCCGGGAGAAAATCCAACCTCCGCCGCGCTGAGCCCCATGTAGTTCAGGACCTTCTTCAGCTTGGTCCTGAACCAGGTCGCAGCGAGCATCGGATCAACATCCCTCACCACTGCCTCGTAGAGATCCGCGAGCTCCCGCTCGCTCGCGATGACGCCGGCAACGTCCGCGGGGATTCCGTACTCCCTCACCATCCTCTCCTCCCTGGCCCTCGGGGGCTCGGGCATCGCGCTCCTTATCCTCTCCACCCTTGAGCTATCGATAACGATCGGGAATATGTCGGGGTCTGGGATGTACCTGTAGTCCTCCTCGATCTCCTTAGCCCTCATCGGGACCGTGACCATCTGGCTCTCGAGGTATGCCCGCGTTTCCCTTGCCACGCTCTCCCCCCTCCCCACCATCCTGCCCTGCCTCATTATCTCGTACTTCAGCGCCCTGTAGGCCCCCTTCACGGAGTTTATGTTCTTTATCTCCACCCTCCCGCCGCCCTCCATGGATATGTTCACGTCCGCCCTCATCGCGCCCCCGGCCTCAGGCCTCACCTTCCCAGTGTACTCCAGCACCCTTATCAGGGAGCGCAGAAAGCGGCGGGCGTGCTCGGGGGAGCTCATGTCCGGCTCCGTCACTATCTCGACGAGCGGTACCCCGGACCTGTTGTAATCGACCGTCCCTGAAACCGGATCGTACTGCCCGGGATCCTCCTCAAGATGGAGCTCCCTTATCCTGACACCCTCGAGCTCTCCGCCAGATGCCACGGGGAGGCTGGTCCGCTGGTAACCAGACGGGAGATCCGGATAATCGTAATGCTTCCTCTGTATGTATATCGTCTCATCAGTGTGGACCCTGCAGCCGAGCATCAGAGCTATCTCGATCGCCGAGTCAAGGGCCCTCTCGTTTGGCGGAAGCGGCTTGGCGCCAGGCATGCCCGTGCATATGGGACAGACGTTCGTGTTCGGGGGCACGTCCTGGTAGTTGGTGGGGCAGTTGCAGTACATCTTCCTGCCGGTGGCGAGCTGGAGGTGAACCTCGAACCCTATCTTCACCATCATGGGGCTGCCTCCAGGGCCCTCATAGTCCTGAGGACCTCCCGCTCGCCCAGGACCTTTCCCTGAACCTGAATCCCAACCGGAATCCCGTTTACCTCTCCAGCCCTCACCACGCCCGCGCATATGCCAGCCAGGTTTGCCGGAACCGTGAGGTAGTCATACGCATACATTTCGGCGACCGAGATCCTCTCCCCGAGCCTGTGGGGGAGCTTTGGAACGGTTGGCCCCACCAGCACATCGACCTTCTCCAGAGCGGCCAGCAGCTCCCGCCTGATGAGCGTCCTCACCTGAAGCGCCCTCTGGTAGTACTTTCCCCTGTACTCCTTCTGGCTTATGTACCTCCCGCGGATTATCCTGCGCAGGACCTCCTCGCCGCAGACGTCCTCAATTTTCCTCCCATATTTCCTGCCGTCGAACTTCCTTGTCGCGGAGAAGAACTCGACTGAGACTATCAGGTAGTAGGCCGGGAGTCCGTGCTCCAGGTTTGGAAGGTCGACCTCGACTATCTCCGCTCCCAGATCGCGCAGTTTCTCCACAGCCCGATCGATGACACCCACTATTGCGGGATCAGTGAGCTCCGCGAACTTCCGGCTCACACCGATCCTCATGCCCTTCACCCCGTCTCCAAGCGTGTCAAGGCAGCTGACCCGGTCGACGTCGAGCATAACGCACTCCCCCGCGTGCTTTCCCGCTATAACCTCGAGCATGAGCGCTGCGCCCGCCACATCCCCTGCAAGCGGACCTATCTGATCAAGGCTCATTCCCAGATCTATCAGTCCCTGCCTCGGAACCAGCCCATACGTGGGCTTCAGCCCGACCACGCCGCAGTGGCTGGCAGGATTCCTTATCGACCCGCCTGTGTCCGAGCCCAGGGCGATGTCGCAGAAGCCTGCTGCCACGGCCGCCGCGGATCCGCTGCTCGATCCGCCCGGGATGTAGCCGGGTGCAGCCGGATTGTCCGTTGGGCCGAACGCGCTGGTCTCACCGCTGGAGCCGCATGCGAACTCGTCCATGTTCGTCATGCCGATTATTATCCCGTCCTCACGCCTGATCCTCCTGATCACCTCTGCATCGTAGGTGGAAACGTAGCTCTCGAGGGTTCTGGATGCGCAGGTTGCCCTGAGCCCGAGAACGTTTATGTTTGACTTTATCCCGATGGCCAGCCCGGCAAGCCTTCCCACCCGCTCGCCCCTCTCCATCCTCCTGTCCAGGGCCTCGGCCTCTGCCAGTGCGTTTGGGTTAAGCTCTATGAACGCGCGTATTTTCCCGTCCAGCCTCTGAATCAGCTCGAGCGACCTCCGCACGTTCTCGGCGGCTGAGAGCTCACCCCGTCTTATCGAATCTAGCTTTTCTAGCGTTCCTCCGCCCAACGCGCCACCTCCACCCTCAGGTTCCCCCTCTCATCCGATGAGGGCATGTTTGAGATGAACCTCCTCCGGAACTCCGCCCTCCCCTCCGGGGGCTCCGGCTCTCCATCAGGGCGCACGACGTTGTAGAGGCTGTGGCTGTAGTACGTCTCCTCAAGCTCCGGGAGCCTGCTCGCCGCCTCGACGAAAGCCCTCACTATCTCCTCAGCGCTCCGCTCGATCTCCTCTATCCTTCCCATGTTCCTCCTCCTGCATTTCCGCAACGCGGGACACGAATTCCCTTTGCCCTCTCCAGAATATGTTCATCTTCCTCTCTTGAAACCGATATCTCATGGTCGCAGAGGGCCTCATGCCCCTCCATCCTTCCCGCATCGAAAATTGAGAGATATCCCCGCTCAAGCTTTCCGCTCTTCACATATTTTTCCCCCGGGTAGGCCGCAGCGCATGCATGGCTTCTCTCGACCCACCCGTCCCTGAAGAGAAGCGCCCTGGCGGAGTGAAACGTTGCGGTGTACGAAGGGATGAGAGATCCTGAAAGGATTTCCTCCTTGAAAAGCTCCTCCTCAGGCCTCATCCTCGCTATCTCCGCTGCCATCACGGCCCTCCTGATGTCGGGTCCCACCCTCTTCAGGACTCCCCTCCTCACGCATTCCCCGTATCGCATCACACCACCGGAAGCTCCCCGTGAAGGACGATCCCCCCGAGAGTGACGCTCTCGTAAAAGGGTCTGTCCTCCGCCGCTATCGCATCGTAGCCGTTCACGTAAAAGCGGGAGAGCTTGTGCAGGAAGTCGTTCCTCTGGCTCACCAGCTTCTCATAAGCTCTGGCAAGCCTGAGCCTCGCCCTCTCGCTGTTGCGCGACCCCTTCTGCTTCTTTGAGAGCTGTTTATGCCTCACCCTTATCCTTTCCAGTGAACGCTCGTAGAAGCGCGGGTTCTCGATCTGCCTCCCGTCGGTGTCAGTCAGGAAGTGCTTTATCCCCATGTCCATTCCGACGGCCCTGCCCGTTTTCGGGAGCAACTCTGGCTCGTCCTCGACCTGGAATATCGCATACCACCTTCCAGACCGCTCTCGCTTGACGATGACGCCCTTCACCTCCCCCCTGATCTTCCGGTGG
>Ga0078972_1005160_pt1 | contig 33878 bp, 28 predicted proteins | sample YelNatPaOPGAMG01_FD_67568 | JGI IMG/M metagenome (GOLD analysis project Ga0078972, IMG submission 67568) | Hot spring thermophilic microbial communities from Obsidian Pool, Yellowstone National Park, USA - OP-RAMG-01 (SPADES assembly) (version 2) | ecosystem: Environmental > Aquatic > Thermal... | reverse complement strand
CCGGTCCCTGAAGCCGGCCGCCGGGGGTGAGCAGGCGGGAGGAGGCCTCCTAACTTAAAGAAAACAAAGAGGCAACCAAAACCAGCAACCAGCCCAAAAAGGAGTCAAAAAGCAGCAAGAAGAACCCAGAAAACCCAACCAACCAGCAACCACAACCAAGCATCCCCACCAGCCCGCAGAGCTGCCACTCGAAGCACGTTCCAAGTCTGCCCATCCATGCCGCGGGCTACCCGCTTCCGTTCCCAGCGTGTCCCAACTTTGGCTTCAGCCGCGCAAGTTTTCCGATTTACGCTTCCGCGGCGTCTCGGCGTCCCCCACCAGTAGGAGCAAGCCCTCTTGTGATCCAGGATCTTGTCGAAGGGCAGGTCTCCATCCCAACCTCAGACCTCCGCTGTGCTCCTGGCTTGTCGTGTATAGCACGCCGCCCCTGCGGGGCAGGCTTTCGAGCCGGCCTTGGCCCCCTTTAACCACCGCGCTCTCCTCCACCCAATCGTGTCCGCCCCTCTTCTCCATCTCCGTGTTCTCCGTGCCCTCTGTGGTTTGCTTTTTTGCGTGTTCTCCGTGTACTACAACCCCCTGAAATCTTCTCCGCGAGCGACGATCCTCATGCCGCCACGGGAACGCGTTGCCGGTGAGACCAAACCCTCCACGCCTGTTTGGTTGCGGGCCTGCCGCGCTGCGTCATTGCCCCAGCTCCGGCAGGGCTTTGGAGGGGCGTCCATCCGGAACACCGCCACATTTCACCCGGCTTTTTCCGGCAGGAACCCAGCCGGGCTCGCGTCGAGCTGGCTGAGGGGTAGTCCAAGGAGGGCTCTCGGCGAACCTCGGCTGATTAACCGTTCCTAACGCGAGCCTCCCCAGCCTCTTGGCCAAAGTAACCCACAGATTCCATTGATCTAAAGAGCGGCTTACCGTACCGAACCTACCACCGGGGTTGACTTTCGGTCCAAAATTGCCGGGACGGAAGGGGCCGGAGGCGATTTTGAAAACGCTTGCTTCAGAGCGAACACTTCACAGTTCCCGTGGACGAAAATCCGCAACCGCGCACCCAGGCGTCAATTCCTTGAAAAGGAGGGAGAACAGCATGAAGAAGTGGATCACGGTTGTCCTCTGCCTGCTGTGTGCAAGCCTTGCCATGGGCCAAGTCAGCAGCACCGTTATGGGGGTGGTTGTCGACCCGTCGGGGGCCCTGGTCGCCGGGGCGGCATGTACCCTAACGAACATGGCGACAGGCCAGAGCGTTACGGCAACGACCATGGCTGACGGGACTTTTACGTTCCCGAACGTGCTGGTGGGCAACTACAGGCTGTCGATTCAGGCTGCTGGGTTTAAGACGCTCACGATGGAGAATATTGCGGTCTCAGCCAGCGAGATGCGGACCTTGGGACGTTTGACGCTAAGCTTGGGCGAGACCAAAGAGACCGTCACCGTGACGGCCGAGGCGGCGGCGATTCAGCTCGCCAGTGCAGAAAGGTCCGGTGTTGTGACCGGAAACCAGCTCAGCGAGATCGCCATCAAGGGCCGGGATTTAATGTCGTTCCTGGCCACGATCCCAGGGGTGGTGGACGTCTCGGCGGGAGCGGGACGGGAGGCCATTGACCCCAACGCCGCGGTGAACATCACCATCAACGGGAACCCCGCAAACACGAAGAACGTGACGGTGGATGGGGTTAACGTCCTCGACACCGGAAACAACACCGGCATGCACTACGAGCCCAACATGGAGGCTGTCGGCGAAGTCAAAATTCTGACGAGCAACTACCAGGCGGAGCACGGGCGTATGGGCGGCGGGGCCATCATCATGGTCACCAAAGGCGGGACCCAAGACTTCCACGGTTCCGCATACGACTACTACCGGCACGAAAGCTTGAACGCAAACGACTTCTTCAACAACCGCAACAAGGTTGCCAAGAGTCCATACCGCTATCGCATCACCGGCTACTCGTTCAGCGGCCCGATCTTCCTCCCTAACAAGTTCAACACCAGCAAAGACAAGCTGTTCTTTTTCTTCTCGCAGGAGTTTGGAGGCATCAAGATGGACCGCGGATACCGCCGGACCTACATGCCGACGGACAAAGAGCGGAATGGGGACTTTTCAGAGAGTTACGATCTGAGCGGCGCTTTGATCGTGATCAAGGACCCGACCACGGGGGCAGCCTTCCCAGGCAACAAGATCCCCCCAACCCGCATCAACGCCAAAGGTCAGGCCGTCTTGAAGGCCTTCCCGCTGCCGAACGGCTATCGGGATCCCGCCTCTCCGTACGGCTTCAACTACATCGATTCTTCGTACTCACCGTACCCCAAGAGGCAGGAGATCGGGCGCGTGGACTACAATCCCGCGTCTTGGATTCGGATTTACGGGCGATTCGTGCACAACTTTGACGAGCAGAAAAACTGGTACGGCAGCTGGACCAACGGCAGCACCAACTACAAACTCCATCAGGTTAAATACGGAATCCCCGGACACGGTTTTTCATTCTCGGCTACGTTATTCTTCAGCCCCACGTTCATAAGCGAAACCACATTTGGCCGGGATCAAAACGGGATTGACCTGGACTCGATGCAGCCGGAAGCGATTGACCGGTCCAAATGGGGCGACCTGCCGAAATGGTATACCTTCCAGTACCAGGAAGGGGTTACCAATCCCAAGTACATGCCCGACATCTTTTTCGGCGGGCAGCCTTCCAATACGCCTGTGGTCACGGTCGGCGGCCGGCTTCCCTGGAAGAACATCAGCCGCAACTACGATTTCATCCACAACATGACGAAGATTACATCGTCGCACCAGATTAAGTTCGGTGTGTACATCCAGTTCGTTCGCAAGAGTGACCCGACACCGTCAGACTACCGCGGCGTGTACAATTTCAGCCGCAACGTTCTGAATCCGTTGGATACAAACAACAGCTTCTCCAATGCCTTGTTGGGCATCTACAACCAGTACCAGGAGTCCAATGCTCGCCCCCTGACAATGAGTCACATGTGGAACCGGGAGTGGTACATCCAGGACAACTGGCGCGTCACCAAGCGGCTCACGCTGGACTACGGTGTGCGTTTCTACTCCTGGGGACCGTGCTGGGATGAGGGCAAACGCCAGGCGACCTTCGATCCAAACCGGTGGGATCCGGCCAAGGCCCCCTACCTGTATGTGCCGGCGATCAACAGCCAGGGCGTGCGCGTGGCAAAAAATCCCGTCACCGGCGCTCTGGAACCGACGGCTGTGCTGATTGGCAAGCTCGTCCCCAACACGGGCGATGTCATTAATGGCATGGCCATTGGCGGCGTCACTCCTGGGGTTCCCAGAGGGATCGAAACATTCCCGAAGGTGGTGCTGTCTCCCAGGTTCGGTTTCGCCTACGACGTCTTTGGGGACGGGAACACCGCCATTCGCGGCGGCTTCGGAATCACTTTTAGCCGGGCTTCCTCAGGCATGCACCTGGATATGGGTTCCAACCCGCCGGCCAGGTTTACGCCTGTGGCGTACTACGGCGCCATCGACACCTTGACGCAATCTGGAGGCGCTCTGGGGCCGTTGAGCGTCTTAAGTCTGGCCAATGTCAAGACCGATTTGCCCGCGGCAATGAGCTATAGCTTCGGCATACAACAGCGCGTCAAGACAGTTGCTGTGGACCTCGCCTATGTGGGCAACCTGGCCAGGCATCTCTATGCCTATAAGCCGGTGAACTCTATTCCCATGTACGCGCGCTTTGACCCTGCCAACCAGGACCCGACCCGCCCCGGCACCGTGCTTCTGGACGACTTCCTGCGTCCGTATCGGGGTTATACCTCGATGAACATTGGGTCTGCTTGGGCCAGCTCGAACTACCACGCCTTACAGGCATCGGTCAACCGGCGTTTCAGCCGAGGTTTGCAGTTCGGCGTTGCCTACACCTTCTCGAAGGTCCTCGGTGCAACGTCCGCAAATCCTTACTTCGACTACAAGTACTGGAGCTATGGGCCTCAGGCGATGGACCGGTCCCAAGTGTTTGTGTTCAATTACATCTACGACATCCCGAATCTGGGGGCACGCCTGAACTCCAAACCGCTCGGTTGGGTGCTGGACAACTGGAAGCTCAGCGGCATCACGTCGTTCATCACCGGCTCGCCCTTCACGCCGACGTTCACCACCACCGATGGCGCCGACATCACCGGGTCACAGATCAGCGGGCGAATCGTCGTGACGGGCAACCCCAGACTGCCCAAGAGTGAGAAGACCTTCTACCGCACCTTTAAGACCGAGGTGTTTGCCCGGCCCGCCAAGGGCGATTGGGGGAATGCGGGCGTGGGCATTCTCCGTGGTCCTGGAGTCAACAATTGGGACATTGCGCTCAGCAAGCGAATTCCGCTTGGTTCCGAGCGATGGAATCTGAATTTCCGGGGCGAGTTCTTCAATGCCTGGAATCACACCCAGTTTAGCAGCGTCGATTCCACGGCGCGATTCAACCCCTCCGGGGTGCAAACCAACTCGCTCTTCGGCAGTTACACCGGGTCGCGGTCGCCGCGGATTATTCAGTTTTCGCTCCGGCTTGAATTCTAAGCCGGCGAAAGCGGCTCGCGTTCACGGGAGAGCCGGGACCCCGGCTCTCCCGAAGGAATCTTTTTGTGCGTCCTTTCCGTAAGCGGCGCAGGAGTCGGGAGCGCCGATGAGTGAGGAGCGGAATCTAGCTTTGGAAGAGTGACGACGAGTCAATAACGAGGCAGCCGTTGCAGAGGGCATCTTGGTGTGCATGCCAGGCGCCCTCCGCGCAAGTAGCCGGCCTGGACTCACTTGAAAGTTGCTTTGCTGCCGGTTGCGTGGCGGCGGACTGCGGGGGAGGTAGCGCGCCTGGCCAGGTCGCGGCCGCAAATGAGCAAGGCTGGCGCGTGGAGCGCGATTCGTTCGGCAAGATTTCCTCGCAAGAGGCCGAGGATTTTGGCGGTGTAAGGACCGCTTGTGATAGCATGGCGCGTGCAAAGAGAGCCTATGCCCGTGAAGACTATACCCACCGCGTCTGACGAATCAAACCGGCCCTTCCTTCAACGGCTCGGAATTCACCCGCCGCTGGCCTGGGGGTTCCTGGCGGTCCTCCTGCTCATGTGCGCCTGCGGCGTGGAGTCTGGTTTCCTTTCGGCGTTCCTAACCAGCAGAGGGGTATCCACGTCCGCGGTGGCTCTCGTGTTCACCGTGTATGGGCTTACCGCGACATTTGCCTCCTGGCTCTCAGGGGCTCTTTCCGACCTCTGGGGGCCGCGCAAGGTGATGTTCGCCGGCCTCGCCATCTGGGTCGTGTTCCACATCGCGTTCCTACTCCTCGGAGTGGCTCGCGGAAACTACGCCCTGACGGTTCTTTTTTATGGGATTCGCGGTTTGGGCTACCCGCTCCTTGCTTATGGCTTCCTCGTCTGGATAACAGTGGCCACGCCGCCTCGGAACCTCGGGACTTCGCTCGGCTGGTTCTGGTTTGCGTTTGCCGCCGGCTTTCCTACGCTGGGCTCGCTCCTGGCCAGCTATTCAGTTCCACGGATCGGCCCGTACCAGACCCTGTGGTGGGCGCTCATTTTCGTCGTTGCGGCAGGGCTGGCGCTGCTGGCCGTAAGGGAGCCCCTTGGGGCAAAGAGGCTGGCGCCCCCGGGCGAGAACCCGCTCAAGACTTTGTTGACGAGCGTGACGATCGCTTGGAAGATTCCCAAGATCGGCATCGGCGGCATCGTGAGAACCATCAACACGGCCGCACAGCTCGGCTTCCTGGTCTTCCTTCCCGTATACTGCACCACCACGGTGGGGTTCACGATGACCCAGTGGCTGCGAATGTTGACGATTTTGTCGGTCACCAACGTCGTCTGGAACCTGTTGTTCGGGATCATCGGCGACAAGTTCGGCTGGCGCAGGACTGTGGCGCTGTTTGGCGGAGCCGGCTGCGCGGTTACCACGTTGTTGCTCCACTACTCGTTGCACCTCCGCCCCGCGAATTATGCCCTGGCGGTCGTCGCCGGCATGCTATACGGAGCCACTTTGTCTGCCTACACGCCGTTGGGGGCGATCATGGCTGCGCTGGCCCCAGACCGCAAAGGCGCGGCCATGTCGATCCTCAATTTGGGCGCTGGAGCGAGCGCATGGGTCGGGCCCGCCATCGTTGGCCTCTTTCTGCCCTGGCTCGGCGTGGGTGGCGTGATGTGGATCTTCGCCGTGCTTTACGCCATCAGTGCGGTGCTTACTGCGTTCATGAAGGCGCCCGAAGACAGAGCCTCCGGCGGGCCGGTCTGATGGGAATTCTGGCCGGCCTGCAACGGTCTCCGAATGCGGATCGCACCGGAAGATCCTCTGGCACGGTGATGATGACAGCGGGGCCGGCTCAGCCCCGGGCCGAAAACGCGGCCAGCCTGGAAAACACCTCGCGCAACTGCGGATACAAATCCCGGTAAATCCCCAGCAGCTCCCGGTAACGGGCGGACGCCTCCGGCGACGGCTCTGCAACCCAAGTGACTCCGCCGCTCATCGCCTCCGCCGCCGCCTCCGGTGTAGGGTACCAGCAGATGCCGGCCGCCGCACACATCGCTGCCCCCAAACTGGACGCTTCCACCGTAGTGGACCGCCGGACGGTCTTTCCGGAGGCATCCGCGATGATCTGACACCAGAGGTCACTGGCGGCGCCGCCGCCGATGGCGACGTACTCCTTCACTTCTGTTCCAGTCCGCTCCTCGATCATGCCCGTAACCAGCGCTTGTTCGAGCGCGATGCCTTCGAGAACGGCGCGGTAAATGTGCGCGATGCGGTGAGATCCGGTCAAACCCACCAGACACCCCCGGGCCAGCGGGTCCCAGTACGGTGTCATCACCGCACCCCAATAAGGCAACGCAAGCAGCCCCTGGCTTCCGATCGCGACATCGGCTGCTAGCTGCTCCAGCCTCCGGTAGACGCCAGTGTCTTCCGGCGGAGCCTGGCAGATGTGACGAACGATCCAGTCCACGAGGAATGTGCCCGCGCGCAGGCTCGTCTCGTAGATGTAGCCTTCGCCTGAGCAACTGCCCATCGTCCGCCACGCCTTGTCCGTCCGGTATTCACGAGAGTATGTGCCCGATACCACCGCCGTGCCGAGGTTCAAGTAGGCCCGCCAGGGAACCAAAGCGTTAACCCCAAGGCCCGCAGCCTGCCCGTCGCCGCCCCCGGCCACCACCGGGGTGCCCGGGATCAATCCGGTTGCCGCGCCGGCAGCTTGGCTGACCTGGCCGAGTACGCTGCCGGGGGCCACAGGCTCGGGAAGCTTGTCTGGAGTAAGATCGAGCGCCTCCAGTATCTCCCTGGACCACGCCTTGCTCCGCATGTCAAACAGGCCCAGCGGATCCGCGCTGGCCCAGCTTGTGCGAAAGGCCCCCGTAAGCCGCCAGACCAAGTAGCCGTGCACGTCGGCAAACATGCTGGCGGCGCGGAACAGATCCGGCTCCCAGCGAAGCATCCACGCAATCCGGTACGCCACCGGCGCCATATCCGGAGGCTTGCCCGTAATCTGGTGAATCCTTTCGGCGCCCACTTTGCCGGCAAGCCACGGGACCTCTTTTTCGCAGCGCTGGTCCAGCCAGACAATCGCCGGCCGCACGGGAGTTCCCTGCCGCCCGAGCGGCACAAAGGTCTCCCTTTGATTGGATATCCCAACAGCGGCCACGCGCTGCGCCGGCACAACTTTCCATAAGTCATGCAAAGCTTCACACAAGGACCGCCACCAGTCCTCCGGATCCTGCTCGTAGCTGTCCTTGGCTGGACTGCTCAAGGGTATGGAGCTGCGCCCCAGCCCAGCCAGGGTTCCGTCGCGCATCCAGGCGGCGGCCTTGGTGGCGGTTGTGCTGCTGTCTATGCCGATGACAACGTCCGGATCGGGTCCCATAACGGATCTTCTATCGCATTTCCCTCAGCCTTGCTCCAGAAACGCGGCATCACTTGGCCCATCTCCCCGTGCAGCGTCCTTTGGCTGCTGCGGGGCCCATGCACGCGCGGCCGGGCGCCGGAGCGCCCCCTATTGTCGTCCAGCGAGGAACAACCAATAGGAGACGGTGGCGGCGACTTCGTCCCGGGTCTGGCTCAGACATCGATGTGGCGGGAGCACGAGGGCTGCCTCCGGCATCAAAATCCAATCCATCCGGCGACTGTCCAATATACACCGTGAACCCGGCCGGAATCAGGCGCGGCTCCAAAGGGATTTCGGATGACGAATGGCAATCCGCTGAGGAGGCTTGTGAAGGCAGGCGGGGGCCCGCTGGGCAAGCGCTGAGCTGTACCGCGATTGCATGCAGGCTTGGCGATGAAGCCCAAACGTTCTCCCGCAGAAGCGAACCGCCCTTTCAACCAGAACTCTCTTGAGCATCCCGCCGAGAGGTTTCCGGCGGCAACGGCTCGGACTCCCCTGGTGGTGCGAGTCGAATGACGCTGAGGGGAGTTGTTGGAGGCGGGGAGCCCGGAGCAGCACTCCGCGGTGGAAACCAATCGATTCGACCTTGACCCTCGGCCGCGGCTGGACCGGCACGGCACCCCAAAACCCCTTGACACCCCGGCGGGAACGGGTTTATATTAGGGCAACGCTGTTTGCAAGATCGATTGCATAATATGCAATTGGCAGAATGCGAGAGATTGAATGTGTCAGACCGGATAGCAGGGCAAGTCCGCGCCAAAGTCGCGCCCGCTCGGTCAACATCAAGGCGTGGGAGGCGAAAGACGCCATCCCAAAAGGAGGTAATGTGATGCAAAAGAAGTCAACGATTGTGGGTCTCTTGTTAATCCCGCTGCTGCTTGCGGCCGCCGCGCACGCGCAGATCCGCTCCGCGACGATCACGGGCACGGTCACAGACCCAACGGGAGCGGTGGTTCCGCGCGCGCAAGTCATTGTGACCGAGGAGCAGACCGGTGTCGAGTACAAGACGGAAACCACGGACGCGGGATTGTACACGGTTCCGTACTTGCCGGCGGGAACGTACCGAGTGGTGGTCACTGCACCCGGGTTCAGCGAATACCGCCAGACCGGGATTGCGGTGAGCGTAGCCCAATCTGTCAAGGTGGACGTCAGCCTAAAGGTGGGCGCCCTTGGGCAGGCGATCGAGGTTGTGGCCATGGCGGCGCAGCTTCAGACCACCAGCAGCACGGTAGCCGGGGCGGTACAGAGTCAGATGATTGATGTTCTGCCGAACATTAATCAAAACCCGCTGTACTACGTCGCGCTCCAGCCCGGCGTGGTTCCGAGCAACGCTTCGCTCGACACAACCAGCTTGAGCTCGTTCGGCATCGGAATGGTCGGCCGCCGCCAATACTCCGCGCTGAGCGTGAACGGCGGGCGTCCGTTCACCAATGACATCCAGTTGGACGGCCTTCCGGTGATGGGGGGAGGTTATAACGAAACCTCGGTGGTGCCTAATACGGAGGGTTTGATGGAGGTGCGCGTCATCGCCAACAACTTCAGCGCTGAGTACGGGCGCGGCCAGTCGGTTTTGTCCATGAGCACGAAGTCGGGGACGAACGATTACCACGGCCAAGCCACGTACATGTTGCGCAATGAAGCGTTTAACGCCAACTCGTTTTCGAATAAGAACAATGGCGTGCCTCGACCCGCCTTCAAGGTACATGACTTTGGTGGCGCCCTCGGCGGCCGCATCCTGCGCGACCGGCTGTTCTTCTTCAGCAGCTATCACACCCTGCGCCACGACCGGGGCAGCACCTCGCTCATGACGGTTCCCACATCGCTGGAGCGAGTGGGCAACTTCAGTAAAACCTTCATCCGGGATGAGGCCGGCCAGCCGATACCGGCTGCTATCTTCGACCCGTTCAACGTCATCCAGGTCGGACCGGATCTGTACCGGCGCGTCGCGATACCGGGGGCTATCATTCCGAATCCCCATCCCGCGGCGCTGAAAGCGTACAGCTATTACCCCGATCCGAACCGCACCCCGGACGATGTCTTCAATACGAACAACTTTCAGGCTTACACGGTGCAGACCGTACGGCGGCACAATCTGAGCAATCGGCTTGACTACCGCCTTACCAAGCACTCGATCTACCTCAGCACCGGCATCTCTTGGGCGGAGATCAAGACGCCGCGGCCGTTTGGCAAGTCTCCGTTCAACGGCGCCCCGGGTTCTCAGAGCGACAAGAATCCTTACGTACAGATCGGCGACACGATCGTGCTGAGTCCGACGACGGTGATTGACGTTCGTTACGGCCTTAGCCGTATCCACGCCAAACTGGTGGCCGGCGATAAGACGGGGTTCACACCGGAGTTGTACGACCAGTTTGGAGTGCCAAGAAACCTATTCCCCTTGATGCTTGTCTTTGGCGCCGCCCCCGACATCGCTCCCAATACGGCCGGCGGTGGCGTAGGCGGGGGAAGCAATTGGGTTGAGCTGACGAGTGGGCTGTTCAACTCCAAGGACGAAGGGCAGCTCAACCACAGCCTGACGGGGAGCGTGACGAAGATCCGCGGCCGTTGGACCCACAAGTTCGGCGGGGAGTATCGCAACCTACTGTCGAACTACGCCGATCCTGAGCAGGCTTCCGTGGGTTACCCCTCGACTTGGCACAGCGTTGGCGGCAACTTCAATTTCGAATATGTCACCGCCAATGGCGGAGTCGCGGCCGACACGCGGACCAACGCGCAAAAGGGTGTCAACGCCGCCCGGATGCTTTTGGGCGCGGGGCTTTACTGGATCCGCCCGGGAATGAACGTCAACCCGGCCTTCTCTCAGAAGTACATGGCGCTGTACACCCAGAACGATTGGCGCGCTACCACCCGGCTGACCATCAATTTGGGTCTGCGCTGGGAGCTTCAGCCCGGGCCCACCGAGCGGTTCAACCGCATGTCAGCCTACGACCTCACCGCCAAATCACCATTTGGGACCCAAGGAACGCTCGCATTCGTGGGCACCCGCGGGTATAGCCGCAATCTCTGGGATACGGAGTATAACAACTGGGGACCTCGCCTGGGCGCCGCTTACCAGTTGAACGACCGCACGGTCCTCCGCGGAGGATTCGGAATCACTTACCTTCCCACTAACACAGGCTATTTCCCAAGCCCGGTTGACTACGGCTCGGTGACCTTCTCCGGCGGTGTCAATCAGGTTCCTTACGGGGATAATCCGCAGGGCGTTCCAGTGGTGAAGTTCTCCGACCCGGCGCCTTTGGCCCCCGCGCTGGGCGCTGATGTAACCAATCCGGCGGTTTGGGGCCTGGGCGAATGCCGATTCGACCGGCATTACAAGAACGGGCGAGCCATGCAGTGGAACGTCTTCATTGAGCGGAGACTCGGCGACGCCTGGATTGTGTCGGCGGGCTATGCGGCTTCCGCCAGCCGGAACCTGATGAACCGTTCATTCCCCATTCAGAACCAGCAAAGCATCCCCGCGAGTACGTTGGCGCAGTGGCGGCAGCAGTGGATTGACAGCAACGGGACCTTGAACCCGGCATCGGAGCAGGTGCAGAATCCCTGGCAACCCGCAACTGGACCGTTGCTGCCGTTCAAGGGACCTTTGGGCGCGCGCACCATCGCTCGGGAGTATACGCTGTATCCCTACCCACTGCTGGTCGGCTCGGCCGCGGCGATCGACTTATCCAAGGCAACCGCGGACTACCACTCGATGCAGCTCCGGGCTATGCGGAGTTTCTCGAAGGGATTGATGTTGGACGCCCACTACACGTGGTCGAAAGAACTCGACAACACTGACAACATGGCCGACAACCAGGGCTTCAACGCCGGCGGCACGGTGGGCAACAACGACATTACCAATTTGAGGAACAACCGGCACTTGGGAATGAGCGACGTGCCGCACCGCTTCGTGGCAACGATTCTGTATGACCTGCCGTTTGGCACGGGCAAAGCCATCCAGCCGCAAAACCGCGTGCTGCGGGCTATCATCGGGCAATGGCGGACCAGTTACACGCTGGTGGCGCAGTCCGGAACGCCCATCTCCATCAGCGGCGCCACCGACGGGGCCGTGCTCGGCCGCCCGGACCGGACGCCGGGTGTGCCGATCGAGGTCCCCAAGGAACTCCAGCGGTGGTACGACGGTAAGACGTCGGTAACCTTGCCGAATGGCCGCATCATTACGCCAAGCAAGAATACGTTCCTGAAGTATTATTCGGGTGCCTTCAAGGGACGGGTGGTCACCACGCCGAGTGGAAAGATCGTGATCGACCGCTTCTGGTGGGGAACTGGGGCCCCGGTGTACAACGACATCCGCACGCCGGGCCGGTTCAACATCGACATGGGGCTCAGGCGCATATTCCAGATCCGCGAGGGCATCAGCCTCGAAGTGGGCGCTGACGCTACGAATTTGTTGAACAGCATCCAACTGAGCGGCGCCTACAGCGGCTCGCTCGGCTCTACGAACGTCAGCACCTCAGCGGCCAAGGGTCTGACGCCGGGCATGCCCAGCAGCGACACCTTTGGCGCCATCGGCACCGCGACCTTTGATCCACGCCAGGTAACACTGCGCGGGATCCTGCGTTTCTGAAGATCTGGGCGCGGGTGGCCCTGAATAGGCCGCCCGCGCCTACACTGAACTTTCGGCAACACGTTCCCCATAGGAGGACAGAGCAGTGGCAGATTCCGGAACCCCCGAACGGACAAGGCCCGCAGGATGGAGTCGGCGTGAGATGTTGGGAGGTGCGGGCGCGATCGCGGGCTTCACTTTCTTGCCCTCACGGGTACTGGGCCGGGCGGGTTTTCTCGCCCCGAGTGAGAAGTTGAACGTCGCCTTCGTCGGCATCGGGCGCCGCGGTTCGTATGACCTTAGAGAGGTAGCCAACCTCCAGCACAATGTTGTGGCGCTTTGCGACGTCGATTGGCGTAAGCTCGAAGGGCAGCAGTATCCTTTGGCGGTCGAGATGCTGGAGCAGTTTCCCAAGGCCAGGCGCTACGACGACTGGCGCATTATGCTTCAGGAGGAAGCGAAGAACATAGATGCGGTCCTCGTGGCCTCGGCCGACCATACCCACGCCGCGATTTCCATTGCTGCCATGAAAATGGGCAAGCACGTTTACACCGAGAAGCCTCTGGCGCACTCGGTGGAGGAGGTGCGCGCCATGCAGGCGGCGGAGAAGAAATACAAAGTCACAACGCAGACCGGGTGTCAAGGCCATTCCTCCGAGGACTGCCGCCTCATCGTAGAGTGGATCCGCGACGGGGCGATTGGCACGGTGCGCGAGGCGCACATCTTCTTAAGCCTTAACCCACCCGCCAGACGATCCAGCTATGCGGATGTCCTCAAAACCCTCGCCGAGAAGCACGAGGTTCCCGAGGAGGTGAAGTGGGACCTGTGGTTAGGCCCGGCGCCCTACAGGGACTACAATCCGGCGTACCTATTAGGAAGATGGCGAAGCTGGGTTGATTTCGGCGAAGGTCCCCTAGGCGACTACTGCTGCCATTATTTCGACCCAATATTTTGGGCGTTGGACTTGGGGCTACCGGAGAAGATCGAAGCCAGACCGGACCGTGACTACGACTGGTCGACCAACAAGCAAGTCTATCCGCATTCAGCCGCCATACGATGGGACTTTCCAGCGCGGGGCAGACAGCCATCGGTAGCCATCGTGTGGCATTACGGGCCGGACAGCGGGGACATCCCAATGCCGCCCGGCTGGGACCCGAAGGAGAAGCTGCCGGCGGCCGGCGGGGGAATCATTTTCGGCAGCCAGGGCGCCATCGTTTTCGGCCCCATATACGCCAGTCTGCCGCTTACCGCTTCTACGGGAGAGTACAAACCGGTCACTTGGGGCACTCCCACGAAAATCCGGATGTTTCCCCCGGAATTGGAGCGGGACTACAAGCAGCCGCCCAAGACGTTGCCGCGGCCTTTCAATCACTGGTGGGACTGGCTCGAATCGGCGAAGGCCCGAAAGCCCGCCGGGGCGGGTTTCTCTTACGGTGGGTTGATGACCGAGACGGCGTTGCTCGGCAATATTGCCTGCACCCAAAAAGGCAAGATTCTTTACTACGACCCCAAGGCGGGCCGTTTTGAGAACAACCCCGAAGCCAACCAGTTGCTGCGGGTATCGTATCGCAAGGGCTGGGAGCTGCCGGCTTGAGACGGCTGCCGGGGCAAAGTTGACCGCAGGGCAGCAGCCCGTGCCGGGAGGAAGGGATGACGACTATCTCCACGAAAAACGCGAACGCGACATTAATTGCATTAGTACTGCTCGGTTTGACGGTGTTTTCTGGGACGGCCTGCCCCCAGACCAAAGAAATCGTCTTTCTCGCAGGACCAAAGGACCACGGCGCGCCGGGCAGGCATGAATACGAAAAGGACTTGAGGGTGATCGCCTACTGTTTGGAGAATGCTTCGAATATAAAAGGGATTACGACTAAGGTCTACGCCGGCAAGGCGCCCCAGGACCTGAACGAGTTGAGGAACGCGGCTGCCATTGTCATCCATAGCAGTTCGGACCGCGATCCCCGTGAGCACCACCCACTGTTCCCTCAAGACGCGACGACAAATCACGGTTCCTACGATCCGCAGACTGCGGCCTATTTGAAAGAGTTTGACGCGCTGATCAGCAAGGGGGTTGGAGTTGCGATCTTCCATTATTCGTTGTGGGCAGAGAACTATACCGCCCGCAATTACTACCTGAAATGGATCGGCGGCCTCTGGGTGCAGGGCTTTTCCAGAAACCCCAGCGGCGACTGGAAGATTGAGCTGAAGAATACCGACCACCCAATTCACCGCGGGGTGAAGCCTTGGAGTTTCCGCGAGGAGATCTTCTACAATCCAGTGCTGGCCGATCCTGAGCGTCGTACCGACCTCTTGATCGGTCACCCGCTCAAGGTTGGTTGGTACGGGGCCCGGCCGACGGGTCCCCAAGTTGCTGCCTGGGCTTACGAGCGCGAGGACGGCGGCCGTGGATTTGCTTACGGTGGGCTGGACTTTCACGACAACTGGCTGAACGAGGACGTACGCAAGTTCGTTCTAAATGGGGTCGTGTGGACGGCAAAGATCGATGTCCCCCAAGGAGGGGTGAACTGCGCCCTCACCGAAGAAACGCTCAAAAGGGCTGGAGAGGCTAAATAGGACTACAGAGACCTACGTTTGAAAATGTAACGTTGGTTCTCAGTTGTAGCCGGCACAAACATCGAGCCGGTTATCGCGGCCAAGGGAGGAGCACATCAGCCATGAAGAAACATGCCTCATTGACGCGCAGGGAATTATTAGCAGGCACGTTGTGCTTGGGAACCTGTCCTTATGCCGGAGGACAAGTGCCTCCCGAAACGGAGAAGCGGTTTAGCCCGACCGAGCCGCCTAATACCCCCATGGGGGTTGGAAAGGGCATCCATCCTGGACGCGTTGTCTGGGTTCACCGGCCCGAGGCCACCCGCTGGAACGGCCAACCTCAAGACCGGACCGTGGAGCCGGGAGCCGACGGGGAGTGGTGGGATGACAAAAACTGCGACCCCCGAATTGTCGGAGAAATGGTGTCACTGGCTCTCCGGGGTTTGACGGGGCAGAAAACCGACAAGCTTGCTTGGGATGCCTTGTTCCGCCATTACAACCGGACCCACGGGTTTGGCAACACAGGCTATCGGTCCGGTGAGAAGATCACCATCAAGGTCAACTTCAATAATGACAGACCTTCAGAGAAGAACCCCAATTGGATTTCGGGACGCGGGCTGCCCAGCCCGCAAGTGGTGGACTCCCTGCTGCGCCAGTTGATCGAGGAAGCGGGCGTGCCAGGCAAGGACATCACCGTCTACGACGTGGCCAACGACAGGTTCATCAGCAGCCCGGTTTATGACCGGGTTCGCTCCCGCCCGAATTCTAATTACAGGGACATCACCTGGCTGACCAGCGCCACCAAAGCCGGAAACGGCCGCATCCCCCCAGTCGCGGATAAGACCGATCCCATTCGTTTCTCTCACAAAGAAATCGGCTACGTCCTTATTCCGACTCATGTAGTGGAGGCCAAGTACCGAATCAACCTTGCTCTGTTGCGCCCCCACGCCATCGCAGGGGTTACGTTGACCGCAAAGAACAACTTTGGCTCGATCTATTGGCCAGATCAAGACTATTGGGGACCGCGGCCGTTACATCCCTATATCAGCAAGAAGCTTCCGATGGGGAGTTATAGCCCGTTTGTGGACTTGGTCGGTCACCGCCAGTTCGGCGGCAAAGGGCTTTTGTACGTCATCGATGGTTTGTACGCCGCCCGCGAATGCGAACTGAACCTCATGCGGTTCGCTTCTTTCAAGGACCATTGGACGGCGAGTGTATTCATGTCGCAGGATCCGGTGGCGATCGATTCTGTGGGTTTAGACTTTCTCGCCGCAGAACCGAGAGCCACTTACGTGACCGGATATCCAGACAACTTCTTGCACGAGGCCGCGCTCGCCGACTCCCCGCCGTCCGGCACCGTGTACGCGCCGCACGGGGAACGCCTGGCGAGCCTCGGGGTGCATGAACATTGGAACAACCCGGTGGAGAAAAAATACTCGCGGAACCTGGGTAAAGGCGAAGGCATCGAGCTCGTTGCCCTGTGAGTCAATCGCGGCATGGAAACGCCAAGAGTCAAAACAGGGCTCGGCATCAAAGGGATTGGCCTTAGGCCTCCTGAACCTTGAGTAGTATGCATAGAGACACCTGATGACGTCAGTTCACCGCAAGGGAGAGCGCATGCCGAGGGCGTTCGGTCTTCTATCTCGCACGAAGGACCAAGGGGAGCCGTTAGTTTATTCCGTGGATGGCCGCAAGTTGCGTCACGCACGGGGGCGCTCTGGGCGTAATGGCGACGTCCACCGAGCGGCTGCGATGTCGATGGGTCCCAAGAGTGGCAGGTGTCCGACAGGGAGGAGTCGGTGAGTAGGTTAGGAAGGCGATCCAAGCAGGCGAAGGGCTCATCCATCCAGAGTTTGGACCGCGGTTTATTGATCCTCGTGGCTGTCGCCGAGCGGGGCACGCCGGTGCCTCTAGCTGAGCTCAGTGAGCTGTTGGGGGTCCATTACAGCAGCGCTTCTCGGCTGGCGAGCACCCTCAAGCGCCGTGGTTTTCTCGCCTGCCCCAGCGGAAGGAAGGACTACATTCTTGGTCCAACCATATGGCGCCTGTCACGCGAGTACAACTGGGGCAACATGCTGGCGATGGTTTCCCATGGCTACCTAAAACTGCTGGCTCGCCAGACGGGGGAAACTGCGCACTTGGCGGTGCGGCAGGGCAAAGAGGCCTTATTCATAGACCATGTCACTTCAAACCACGTGATCGCCGTGTCGGGGAGGACGGGCGAACTTGTGCCGCTTCATTGCACGGCCCATGGCAAGGCGCTGCTGGCGGATTTTGACGAGCGCCAACTGCGGGCGCTGCTAGGACTGGGGCCGCTCGAAGCGCGCACCGACCGGACTATTGTCGCGTTGAAAGATTTGGCCGCCGTTTGCGAGCAGGTTCGAACCAAAGGCTTTGCCACTGACGACGAAGAATTCCTGAGCGGCATCCGCTGCGTGGCCGCCCCCGTCCGCGACGGCGATGGATCGGTCATAGGTTCGATAGGCATTTCTGCACCTCTGACCCGCTTTCCTGTAAGCCGCTATAAGAAATGCGGCGAGCAAGTCTTGAAGATAGCGCTTCGTATCGGGAAGGCGCTCAGCGGTGCGAAGGGAGAACAGGCAGAAGGGTAGCTCAGCTCAGCGAATTGGGATGAACTCGGACTTTCGGAGAAGGAGGTGACGGCTATGGAACATGACCTGAGCAGACGGGAATTTGGGCGCGCGATGGGCGCCGCCATGGGCGCGGCATTGGGCGAGCGGCTGGGCTTGGCGGCGGCCCGACGTCTGAAGATCGGCCACACGGGCATAACCTGGGGGTTCCGTCCGGACGATGCGGAACGAGCCATCAAGGACATCGGCACTCTCGGTTACCACGGCTACGAAACGTTCGGGAACGTGCTCGAAGCGTGGGAGCCGAAAGGAGGCTTGGGACGCCTATTGGAGCAAAGCAAACTGCCATTGATCTCCGCTTACTGCCCAATTAATCTCACCGACCCGGCCCGGCGCAAGGAGGAGGTGAACAGGCTCCTCACCTGGGGAAAGCTCATCAAGAAGTATGGGGGAAGCGTCGCTGTCATCGGGCCCAACAACGTCAAACGGGACGAGTACGACTTCAAGGCCGCCCGGCCGAACATTATCGCCAGCCTGAACGATTCGGCCAAGGCCTTGGCGGACATCGGGATCACCGCAGCCCTGCACCAGCACACTGGCACCTGCGTGGAGACGCGCGAAGAGGTCTACAGCGTGATGGAAAGCGTGGACACAAGATTTGTGAAATTCGGCCCCGATGTCGGCCAGTTGCAGAAAGGAGGCTCCGACCCGGTGAAGGTCGTCAGCGACTTTCTCACGCTGATCGAACATGTCCACCTCAAGGACTACGATGGAGGCCCGCACTACGAAGGCTACTGTCCTTTGGGCCGCGGCAAAGTGGATATTCCGAAGGTCTTGGACCTGCTGGAGAAATCCCAGATAAGAGCGATGATCATGGTCGAACTGGATCCGAGCAGAGGGATGCCTCTGGAGCCTCTGGAAGCGGCGCGGATCAGCAAGAACTACCTTGTGTCCTTGGGTTATGAGTTTAGAAGCTAAGCGGGCACGGATAAATACCACCAAGGTCAAGCAGACGCGCCTGCTCTCGAGTGGGGAAGGGTCCCTCACGACGCCGCTGTTCATCGCTGGAAGCAAGATTATGGAGCTGAAAGCGGCGGCAATGGCGCCCACAAGCGGGCTAAGGACGGCGGGTTTGCCTTGCAGCGTGGCGTGGCCGGGGGAGGCGTGAAGTGGAAGTGTGGGCTCGACTTGGTTCGATGAAATCCAATTGAAATCAGCGAGAGGCGAACACACGGAAGAGGTGCAAGGTCAGTGAATCACGGAACATGTGACACGCCGGGCTGGCTTCGGATCGTGTGTTTCGCACCGCGTTTTTGGAGGAGAAACTATGCCGGATTATTCAAGTTTTAAACTGCAAGATAAGATAGCAATTGTAACTGGTCCGTCGCAAGGGATTGGCCGCGCCATAGCCATCGGGCTGGCGCAGGCCGGCGCGCACTTGGTGCTCGCCGAGCACCCGGAATACCATCAGGAGGCGCTGAAGCAGCTGAAGAATGAGATCGAGGCCATGGGCCGAAGGGCTTTGGTTGTGCCTACCGACGTCTCCGTGGTGGCCCAGATTCGCGCGATGATCGCCAAAGCGGTCGAGGAGTTCGGCCGCATCGACATTCTCGTGAACAACGCAAGCTGGACTTGTACCGGGCCCGCCATCGACGCCACCGAGGAAGACTTCGACAGGACTATGGACACCAACGTCAAGAACGTGTTCTTCGCGTGCCAGGCTGCCGCGCGGGTTATGATCCCCCAGGGCGGCGGAAGGATCATCAACATCGGTTCGAATTTCGCCGTCTCCGCATTTCGCACGCGCGCCATCTACGCGGGCGCCAAGGCCGCGGTGCACCAGTTGTCGCGTGCCCTCTCTTTAGAGTGGGCCAAGCAGGGCGTCGTGGTGAACGTGGTTGCGCCGTGCATCACGGAGACGCCCTCCAGAAGGGAGATCCTGGAACGGCCTGGTTACAAAGAATGGGTGACCAGCGATAAGCTCGCCACCGGCCGCTGGAACCAGCCCGAGGATTTGGTGGGGGCGGTCCTTTTCTTGGCGTCCCCCGAACTCTCCGCTCAGGTCGTGGGTCACGTGTTGATGGTCGACGGAGGCTGGACGATTCACTGACATCAAAGCTGTGCAACAGGAGAACGCTATGAAACTGGAAAACAAGATCGCACTGATCACGGGCGCCAGCCGAGGCATCGGCCGCGGAATCGCCGAGGTGTTCTCAGAGGAAGGAGCTGACATAGCCGTCAACTATCTCGCCAACGCTCAGGCGGCCGAGGAGGTCGCTGCGTATGTCCGGAGCCAGGGACGCCGGGCTATCACCGTAAAGGCAGACGTGGCCCGGCGCAATGAAGTCGAGGCCATGGTGGACAGAGTGTGGAGGGAATTGGGGCCGATTGATATCCTGGTCAACAACGCGGGCATCGAGACCATTATTCCCTTTCTCGAGATTACCGATGAGCAATGGACGCGGTTGGTAGACACCAACCTGCGGGGACCATGGTTGTGTTCCCAGGTTTACTGCCGCCGCGCTGTCGCAGAAAAACGCAAAGGCGTTATCCTTCACATCGGATCCGTTCAAGCGGCCAAAGTTCTGCCGGGGCGCACGCACTACGCCCCTACCAAACTAGGTCTGGAGGCACTGACACGGAACATGTCGGTGGAAATGATGCCGTATGGCATCCGCGTCAACTGTCTGCACCCGGGCCTCATCGAAACGGATATGACGGCTTGGGTGATGAAGAATCCTGAGATATTGCCAACTGTTTTGGCCCAGATTTCGATGGGCCGCGCCGGCAACATCCGCGAAATGGGCAGAGCGGCCCTGTTTTTCTGTTGTGATGATTCATCCTACATCACTGGGCAAAGCCTTCACGCCGAAGGGGGCTGGATCGGAAAGTGAAGTCGGAATGATCACACGTGAAGCAATCTTCAAGCCTTTCGACGGCCTGTGCGGTGAAGGCGCCGCGGGCCGGCGGCGCCTGTTTCGTCAGGGCGTACTGAAGCTGCTCGCCATCAAGGATTCGGACATCCGCATTCTGACCCTCGAGCAGTGCCGCGACGCCGTAGACAAGGGCATCCACGCAGGAGGGGCGTTTTCGGCGGTGGCGCCGCTTGTGGCTCTGTTCTACGGGGGATTCATTGATCTGAATGTCGAGCAGCCGACTGCCCCCGGCCAGGACCTATTCGTTCTCAGCAAAGGTCACGCGATTGCGCCCATGGCGTCGATTTACGCCGAGCTCGGTTACTTCGATCGGTCAGTCCTGCGCAACTCCCGCTCCTATGACAGCATCCTCAACGGGCATCCAGGGCCGATCTTGCCAGGGGTTCAGGTCTCCACCGGTCCATTAGGCCAGGGTCTTTCCGTGGCTCAAGGTTTCGCTTTGGCGGGCAAGGGCAGTCCCCGGTTCGACGTTTACGCCATGACCGGCGACGGAGAGCTTCAAGAGGGGCCGATCTGGGAGGCGGTTATGTACGCCGCCCACAAACGTCTGGACAACCTCTGCGTCCTGGTGGACCGGAACAACGGGCAACTCGATATCGTTGACCGGCTTATCTTTCCATTGCCAGATCTGGAGGCAGTGTTGCGCTCGTTCGGCTGGAGAGTGCGGACGGTGGACGCCACCCAGTACGACGGCGTTTGCTCGGCTTTGGAAGAGTTCAAGTACGGGGAGAGGAATGGACGGCCGACTGCCATTATCTGTTCATGCCGAAAAGGCGAAGGCGGCTTTTCGGATTTCATGAACGGACACAAGGTGGTGATCCCGGATTCTTTGATGGAACAGGAGCTGGCTCTCCAGAAGAACCTGAGGCTCAGCCGGATCGCCGAATTCAACCAGTTCTATGCCGGCCTCGAGCAACTCCCGGGTGGGTCGGAGTTGAGGCAAGAGCTGGCCTTGGTGGCGCGCCATATGCACATGGAGTTGGAGGAAACAGCCGCACGCGGCTTGCAAGTCCGCCCTGTAGTGGGGCCCGTGCTGACCCGTCGGGCCCTGCCCCGCGACAAACGCATCCGTTATGACTCTAAGGCGCTTCCGCATTTAGACAAGAGCAAGGAGTACGCAGCCAGCAGCGTCGTCACCGCTGCGATGAAAGTCTTCGCCCAAGACCCCCGGGTGGTTAGCATCGACGCCGACTTGGCCTCGACCAGCGGCCTGGAAGCGGGCGTGGCGGCGGTGGATCAACGCCGGGCGCTCAATGTCGGGGTGGCGGAAGCCAACATGATGTGTATCGGCGAGGCATTCGCCGCACTGGGCTATAACGCCTGGGTCAGCACCTTCTGCCCCTTCTTCGATTGGAAGGTATTGCGGAGGATCGCGATTGGCCATCAGGAGCGGCTGGAAGCGATCTCGGCGCCGGACGGCTGGTTGAGCGAGGGGCACGGACTGGATCTGACCTTCCTGGCTACCGCCCCGAATTTCGAGACCAGGACCAACGGCGCCACCCACATGGGCAACGATGACGTGACGGTATTTGACGGCATCGCTCACCTGAAGATCATTGATGTCTCCTGCCCCCAGCAGTTGCTGGCCATCATGGAGTGGATCATGGCCGGCAACCGGGGCTTGGTGTATTTGCGGGTTATGCGGGCCCCTTCTCGGGTGCTCTACGACCCCGGCTTCGTTTTCGAGTTCGGCAAAGGTTACTTCTTGCGCGGCAGCCTGGAGGATGCTGCTGTCATCGTCAGCAGTGGCCGGGGTGTGCACGAGGCTCTGGCGGCGGCATCCGCTTGTGAACGGCGCGGCCGCGGGGTGGCGGTGGTGGACATGCCGTCCATCGACGAAGCTCTGTTGTTGGAGCTGTATGATTCCGGCAAGCTGCTTTGCTTCGCCGAGCAAAACAACGGCTGGATCTGGCGCAACTATCAGAGGGCGGTCTTTTCCGGCCGCTCAAGGATCGACACCAGCCGGGCGTTCGCCATAAATGCACTGGATGCTCAGGGCCGGCCTAGGTTTATTCACTCGGGCACTTACGAACAACTGCTTGAAGCCTTCGGCCTGTCTTCAGAGCAGATTTCCAAGACGGTATGCGAAAGGCTTGACTCATGAGCGTGTTATTGATCCACGAAAGTAATGTTGAAGAGCTGGCCCTGCCGGGGCGGCATTTGCGCTGGCTGGCGAATGCCGGCCGGCTCGGGGCGAAGCACCTCTCAGCCTGTGTGATCCGGGTGGCCCCGGGCGAAAAGGTCCGGCCCGCGCATTCGCACCCGAACGGCGAGGAGTTCATTTACATCATCCAGGGGTCCGGAAGAGTCTTGGTGAACGGCGAAGTCGCAGCCTTGGAGGCAGGGTCCGCGGTGCTGTTTCCTCAGGGATCGGTGCATATGTTGCAGAACACTGGCAGCGAGGAGATGAAAGTAATCTGTTTCTTTGCGCCTCCTTCGGACCTGTCCACTTACCGATCCTTCGAGGACATCGACTTTCCCGCTTGACTCAGCGGAGAACAACTATGGAACGTAACCCTATTCTGGATTTCGAAATTGACAAGACCTCCATACGTTACGTCGGAGAGGACCTTCAGCGCCCTGAGTGCATTCTGGCCGAACCAGACGGAACTCTATGGGCTGCCGACGCGAGGGGCGGGGTAGTCAAGATCTCCCCCGATGGGACTCAGGCCATCATAACCCAGAAGCGGTCGGAGGACTTCCAGAAGGCGCCGAGCGAGGCCAGTCGATATTTGGAAGGCACTCTGCCAAACGGTCTGGCCTTTGCCCGAAACGGGGATATTCTCATCGCCAACTTCGGGACGGATTGCCTGGAGGTCATGTCCCGCGACGGTGAAACCAAAGTGCTCGCCGACAGCATCGACGGTGAGCCTATTGGCAAAGTGAATTTCGTCCTGCGTGACTCGCGGGACCGGATATGGATCACGGTATCCACTAAGGTTAAGAACTGGATGCACGCCCTGCGCACCGACCTGGCGGATGGCTACATTGCGCGTTACGAGGACGGCGCCTTCCGCATCGTGGCGGATGGCTTCCGCTTCACCAACGAGATTCGCTTTGACGCCAATGAGGAGTGGCTGTACGTGGTGGAGACCACCGGTGGTTGCATCAGCCGTTTGCGCGTTGATGGTAAGGGCGAACTGAAGGACCGCGAGATCTTCGGACCCACAAGGCTCGGCAAGGGTGCATGGCCGGATGGCATCGCCTTCGATAGCTATGGGAACTTGTGGGGAACCATGGTTTACTCCGACAAGTTGTTTGTTCTGACTCCGGAGGGAGATCTTAAGATTCTGCTGGACGAGGGCGACCCTGTCAAGGTCGATGCCCTCGAGCAAGCCTTCTTCCGCAATCATGTAACCGAAGACGTGCTGTTCGCTACCGGCCAGGGCATCGCGCCCTGGATGGCGAGTGTCACCTTCGGCGGCCCGGACCTTCAAACCGTTTACATCGGTTCCCTAAAGGGCAAACGAATCCCTTGTTTCCGTGCACCGGCGCCTGGCCTGCCTATGGTGCACTGGGGCGAAAGCCATTGACTGGAGGCTCGGAAGCCTCTGCATGTAGGCAATGGTGAGAGCAAGGAATAAAGAAGCGTTACGGCAGCCGCGGCGGGCGTTGAAGATGTCGCGTCTCAGTTGGATGTAGAGAGAGCGTTCTGCTAATAAGATAGCGGAGAGGACGCGTGAAGAAACGACGAAAGCGCCACACCGCCGAAGAGAAGGGCGCCACTCTGAGCCGCTGTTTGCTGGAACAAAAACTGATTGTTGATGGCGATCCTCGGTCGGATGCCTGTGTAAGAGTTCGCCCCAATATCGTGTTCTTCGAGGAGAAGGAGTAATGACTCATCTATCGAAAACCTTTCTCATAGCGGCATGCGCCGCGTGTGTGGCTTGTTGCGCTCTGCTGTGGTCGCAACCCGCCGCCCGCAAGCAAATCCCCCAGATCGGTCAATCCCCCCGGTACTGCAATCCGCTTCCCATCGAGGCGTCCTCGAAGGATGGGACGCCCCAGGGCGTAAGCCTCGGAGATGTCACCATCGTTGTTGAAGGCGGCCTATACTACATGTTCTGTACCGGCGGGGGCGCCTGGGTATCCAAAGACCTCCTTGAATGGAAATACCAGCCCGTTGAGGTCCGCGGCGGCCGCCTTCCCGTGGCTCCGCACGTAGCCAAGTACAACGGCGCCTTTTACATGTCCGGCAACAATGCCCCGTTGTACCGGGCCTCCAGCATTTTGGGACCGTATGAGGTCGTTGGTCCTTGGAAGAACGAAAAAGGAGAGCCTTGGACCGGGGTCTCGAACGGCAAGCCTTGGACCGGCGCCTTCGACGTGGACATTTACGTCGACGACGATAACAAGCCCTACCTCTATTTTCCAGGCAGGTCTACCGACGGCATCTACGTCGCTCCGCTCGACCCCAAAGATCTGACCCGATTCGCCGCCGCGCCTAAACACCTTTTCGGCTTCAGACCCGAGCATGTGTGGGAACGATGGGGTGAGCACAACGAATACGTGAACGTTGCTTGGATCGAGGGACCCTGGGTTTTCAAGCGCAAGGGCGTCTACTACCTTCTCTACAGCGCTTCGGGAACCCAGTGGATGAGCTATGCCCAAGGCGTTTATACCGCCAGGAACCCACTCGGGCCTTTCACCTATTCGCCGCGGAATCCCCTCACCCGCAAGACAACCGGCGTGGTGACTGGAGCGGGACACGGGTGCGTGGTCCAGGGGCCGGACGGCAACTGGTGGGTATTCTACACAATCGTGCTGCCCAACCCTCCCGGTGGCCGCCGGCTTGGCATGGATCCTGTGGGTTTCGACGCGCAGGGGAATATGTACGTACGCAGCGTCAGCGAAACGCCGCAGTGGGCTCCTGGAGTCGTGGCCGACCCCGTGCGCGACGGCGATTCGGGCTCCATCCCGCTCACCGTAAACAAGCTCAGGGCGATGAACCAGCGCGGCGGCTTTTCCAGCCAGAAGCCCGGCCGCGACGCCGCCTATGCTGTGGATGGAACTCTCGGGACTTGGTGGGAACCGGCGGACGACGATGTCAGACCGACGCTCACCATTGATTTGGGCTCCATAACGGAATTCGAAGATCCGCAGTATTTCACCGTGGACTCCAGCCGCATCGTCTTCGCGACAGGAGCACGAGCCGGCTTCGGAGCGCGTGGAGCCAGCGGAGCAGTCCCGGCGCCCGCGCAGGAGGCGCCTTCAGGTTCTGTGGCGTTCCGGTACAAGATCGAAACGTCAAGGGACGGCAAGGTATACGAAACGGTCCTGGATAAGACCAACAACAACGTTACCAAATACACGGAGTTCGACGAGCTGCGCCCCACCGTCTGCCGGTTTGTCCGGCTGACCATTACAGAATGGCCGCGGGCTGCAAGCCCACTGGGGATCCTCGAGTTCACCGCATTTGGCAAAGCCGTACCGGTAAAGCGTCCATAAGGAGCGGCTCGAAGGGGCTGTCGGGGCGCAAGGACCCTTTAAAGGCGATCGGCAGGCGTGGCAGCTGTGCGGTCGCGCTGGGAAGGACCTTCTCGCCCGGACGGACGAAGCGCACCCCGGTTTGGGTCTAGAAGAACACCTCCGGCGAGGTGGCGCTCCGAAAGCGGACCAGACGCTCACGCCGTTCAATATCGGCAGCCGTCCGATCCACCATGGCACGGCGCGGCGCCCGAGGGACGTCGGCCTGGAGGTCTATACCAGCTCCGATCTGGAGCAGAAGCGAGCCGCACGTCGGGCTCTGGAAGCCGCCGTCCGGCAGAGGGAGTCCAAAGCATGGCGCGGGTCGGCTGAACGGAGTAGACCGAGTAACGGGGGATCGGTGGGGATGGCGGAAATGGCGTCTAAGTCTATGAAAATATGGAGCGGGAGACGGGACTCGAACCCGCGACGTCCAGCTTGGGAAGTCGCATGGCGATTGACCCAATTGGACTTAGGCCATTCAGGTGGTTTCCCGTTCACACATGTAAGTCATAGAGTTTCCGTCCTGCGGGCCGATTCCTGGCCGGCCTTGTCGTAACGTCGTACACGCCGATTCTCGCACAACCGGCGCATAAGGCGCCAAGGAAAGTGCGAGATGATTTCACGCGTAGACAACGATTCCCGACAGCACCCGCAGCCGCGGCTGGTGCAGGCCGCGATGAGCTGCGTAATCGGCTACCTACGGCAGAAGCGTTCGGCAGAGCTTGGAACGTTACGCCGGGCCTTGCTTCCGAGCAATCCGGGTCTGCTTCTTTCCGCGATTGACCGGCTGATCGAACAAGGCATTGTGGCCACTCAGCCAGGCTTGAACGACGTCATCATCGAGCTGGCCGGCGACCGCGAGCGGGAGGTGCAGCGATGAAGACCTCCTCATTAGGTGAGCGCCTTATGCTCGCGGCACGCATGCTCTGCGAGTTCGGTACGACTTACCACCAGAAACTTGTCCTGTTCTATATCACGTTTCTCTTGCGGTATGAGCGCGGTGATGGGCCTTGGAACGAGTTGCCACTGCCCTTGGATAAGGGCCCTGCTCCCACCAAATTGCAGGTGATCCCCGGCGGGCGCAACCGGGAGGTGCAGCCATGAGGGCGACTCCTCAGAGAGAGCAACCGACTCACGCGCCGAACCCGCTGACGCCGCCGAAGCCCGAGACCTCCGCGATACCACACGCGATGTTGCAAGAGCGGCGATGGGTCTGCTGGCGATACGCAGAGCGCGACGGAAAGTGGACCAAGGTTCCGTACCAACCAGACGGCCGGCCGGCCAAGTCCGACGATCCGGCCACGTGGACAACCTGGGAGCGAACCTCAGACGCGGCTAACCGCTACGGCGCCGTGGGTGTTGGGTTTATGCTCGGCGGCGGGTGGATCGGCATCGACCTAGATCACTGCCGCGACCCGCAGACCGGCACTATCGAGCCGTGGGCGCAGGCAATCGTGGACCGGCTGCGATCCTATGCCGAGGCCTCGCCGAGCGGCACAGGGGTGCACGTTCTATGCCGGGGTACACTGCCGCCAGGCCGCCGGCGGAAAGGCCAGATCGAGGTTTACGACTCCGGCCGGTTCTTTACTATCACAGGCGCCAGGCTGAACCAGTTCGGCGTCGAAGACCGTACGGCGGAACTGGCCGCACTTCACGCCGAGGTGTTCGGCCAGAATGGCCGCCAGGCGCGCACAGAGGCGCCAGGAGGCAACGCCGGTGCCGGGGTGGAGTTGGACGACCAGGAGCTGACCCGCAAGGCCTGCGAGGCCAAGGACGGCGGCAAATTCGCCCGTCTGTGGGCCGGCCAGTGGCAGGGGGAGTATGCCTCGCAGAGCGAGGCCGACCTGGCATTGTGCAGTCTTCTGGCCTTCTGGACCGCAGGCGATGCGGGCCGCATCGACCGGCTGTTCCGGCAGAGCGGCCTCATGCGCGAGAAGTGGGATCGGGCCGATTACCGCGAGGCCACGATTGGGCGAGCGCTTGAGGGCGCGACCGAGTTCTACCGGCCAAGCCGGCGCACGAACGGCAGGTGCGACGCGCCTACAGCGAAGACATCTACGGGGGTTGAGACCTCGAATGATGCCGTCATAGACGATCGCTTCGTTCGCTTACCCCTGACCGACTCCGGCAACGCCGAGCGCCTGGTGCTGCGCCACGGCGCAAACATCCGCTACTGCCATCCGCAAAACACGTGGTGGCTTTGGACCGGCAAGCGTTGGGAAACCGACCGAACTGGGCACGTGATGGAGTTGGCCAAGGCGGTGGCCCGCGAGCTTTATCAGGCGGCCTGGGACATCCCGGACGCAGAACGCAAGAAGCAAACAGCGCTGTGGGCCATCCGATCGGAGTCCACCGACAAGAAGCGGGCGACGCTCGCATCGGCTCAATCTGAGCCCGGCATCCCAGTGCTGCCGGAACAATTCGATGCCGATCCGTGGGTGCTGAACTGTGTTAACGGGGTGGTAGACCTTCGAACCGGAGAGCTTCGCCCGCACCGTCGAGAAGACTACTGCACGCGCATGGCGCCCGTGCGGTATGACCCTGCCGCCCGCAGCGAGCTGTGGGAACGGTTCTTGGAAGAAGCCTGCGGCGGCGATCGCCAATTGATCGAGTTTCTCCAACGAGCCGTTGGCTACAGCCTGACCGGTTCAACCGCCGAAGAAAAGCTTTTCTTTGTGCATGGCCCTGCGGCCTCGGGAAAGTCCAGTTTTCTTGAAGCGATTCGATCGGTGCTTGGCGATTACGCCAAGGCTGCCGACTTCGAGAGTTTCATCCAGCGGCGCGATGCCGGCGCAATCCGCAACGACATCGCCGAGCTGGCCGGCCGCCGCTTCGTGGTGTCCATAGAAGTTGACGAAGGCCGCCGCCTGGCCGAGGGGCTGGTGAAGCTTCTCACAGGCGGAGACACCGTGCGGGCGCGCTTCCTCTACCAGGAGAGCTTCGAATTCACCCCGCAGTTCAAGCTGTGGCTGGCCGCCAACCACGCTCCGAGGGTGCGGCACGATGATTCCGCTATGTGGCGGCGCATCCTGCGCGTTCCCTTCGAGCATGTCATCCCGCCCGAGCGGCGCGACCCGTCGGTCAAAGCGCGGCTGAAGGACGTGCAGGAATCCGGTTCGGCAATCGTGGCATGGGCTGTCGAAGGCTGCTTGCGATGGCAGGAAGAGGGCTTGGGCATTCCGGACGTGGTGAAGGAGGCTACCGAGCAATTGCGCCTGGACATGGACCCGCTACGGTCCTTCATCGAGGATTGTTGCGTGCTGCGTCCAGACGCTTGGATGCCCGCCGCGAAGTTACGGGAGGCCTACGAGCGGTATTGCCAAGAGAACGGTGAGAAGCGGCTGCTGAGCCCGAATGACTTTGCCGAAGGCCTGCGGGCCCGGGGATGCGAGGCTGAACGCAGAGGCAAAGACCGCACTCGCGGCTGGCGCGGGATCGGCCTACTGGTCAACGAGGAGGGTAGTGGCAATGCACTCTGACTACAGGCGGACACCGGCGGACACTGGCGGACATAAGGTTTTTGAGGCGATGTCCGCCATTAACTGCTCGCAATTTCAAACTGTTACACATAGGCGGACACCGGCGGACACCGGTTTCGGCAAAGTCCACATAAAAAACCCTCGCGTAAGGAACTTTCCGGAAATCGACGTCCGCCGCCGTCCGCCGTCCGCCGTCACTCCGATCGTTGAACCACTTCAAGTTGTTGAAAACAAAAAAAGGGCGTTTCACGTGTGGGCGACACCGCCTCCTCCCGGGGGGACCGAAACCCTCGAGCACGTGGGTGACATCCTGGCGCGCCTGGCGGCCGAAGACCCGGAGCAATGGGCCTGGTTGCTAAACGGCCGGGCTGAGCAGAAGGAGGCGCCATGAAACAGTGAGTCTCAGGGTCCTTCCCGGAGGCCGGCGGACGCGGGTGGATTGATTGCGCGATCGGCCTAGCGACAGGCCCAAAAAATCGCTTAACAGGGGGTGATAGGTGACGCTGGCAGAATTGGCGGATGACTTAGGTCTGACGCGAGCGCGCGTTTCGCAGCTTCGCACAGACGGCCTGATCGTGCTGCGTGGCGGCCAGGTCGACAAGCGAGCCACGATCGAGCGCCTGTGGCTGTACTGGTGTCCGAGCGATGGCTGGTGGGACAAGCCCGTCGGTCCAGTTGGCCGAGAGCTGCGCAGGCGTTGGCGTGAAGAGCAACAAAGGTCAGGAATCGGTTTGGAGGGATGAAGAATGGAAAAGCACGAAGGCAACCAATTACTGGAAGTGGATGAGCTGTTACCGCTTCAAGTAGGGGTGGGCATCGCACTGAGCGATGGCCACAAGGTGGTGATGTTGCATGCTGTGGTGGCAGGCAAGCGCTACGGCCTGCCATTGGAGCCCGCGCAAGCGCGGACATTGGCGGGGTGCTTGGTCGGTATGGCGGACGCGTTCGAGGCCGAGGCCTCGGGCTTGCCGCAGCCGAGGGAGCCGCGAAGGCAATGCTCAATTGAGGTGAACTGATGCCAGCGATCAAACCGCATTCTACGCTCACAACGAGCACTGATTGGGACGGGGCGGAGGCCGTGCGGAGGTTGAGGAGCGGCGAAGAGCCCGAATACTACGCCCGCGTGTTCGCCTGGCGTGACCCGGAGGCTGACCCGCGGACTAAGGGCGCCTACAAGCTGCCGCACCATGAGGTAACTGAAGACGGCGAGCCGGGCGCGGCCAATCTGAAGGCCTGCGCCGCAGCCATCGCCGTGCTGAACGGCGCCCGCGGCGGCGCTGACATCCCGCAGGCTGACCGAGAAGGCGTCTACGAGCACTTGGCGGGGCATTACCGCGACGCCGGGGAAGAGCCGCCGGAGCTGGCAGAGCTTGCCGCGGCGGGTGAGACGGTGCGCTTGGCCGGCCAGTTTGAGCTGGCGGCCAGCGCGAAGAGCGAAGACCGCACGGCGCGGGTGGTGTGGTATTCAGGCGCGCCGGTCCAGCGGTCGGACTTCGGCGGGGCCTACGAACTTCAATTCAGCATGGAGCCCGGCGCGGTGCGGCTGGATCGTCTGAACAACGGTGCGCCGCTGTTGCGCGCGCACAACGATGATGACCTCGGCGCCGTAATCGGCGTGGTAACGCGTGCCTGGCTTGATCGGGGCCGCGGTCTGGCTACAGTGCGGTTCAGCCGGCGTTCTGACGTGGATTCCATCTGGCAGGACGTTCAGGACGGCGTGATCCGCAATGCTTCGATGGGCGTTGTGATTCACGCGAAGAGAGAATTGCCGTCGAAAGATGGTGTGCGGCGGTACCTGGTCACGGACTGGGAGCCGCTGGAGATTTCGTTGGTGCCAATCCCGGCCGACCCGGGAGCGGGATTCAAAGCTTCGATTGGAGGTGACAAGAGAATGTCTGATCAGACGACGACTCAACAACAACAGACGAATGCTCAGGCGATCCGGCGAATCGTTTTGGCGGCGAAGTTGCCTGAGAGCTTCGCTGATGGCTTGGTCGCTGCGGGCGCCAGTCTGGAGCAAGCGCGCAAGGCGATCTTCGACAAACTGGCCTCGGACTATGAGCGTGCGCCAACCCGCAGCCACGCCGCTGTGGTGACGCGCGACTACCGCGAGGGCCTGGTCGAGCGGATGAGTGAGGCGCTGGCGTGCCGCTACACGGCCAAACAGCCCAGCGAAGGCGCCCGGGAGTGGATGAGCGTTCCGCTACACGAACTGGCGCGAGAGTGCTTGGCCGCTTCCGGCAGGCACGTTACGACGCGGCAACCGGGGCGCATCATCGAGTTGGCGATGACGACTGAGGACTTCCCCAACCTACTCAAGGGCACGGGCGAGCGGATTCTGCTGGATGCTTACCAGACGGCGCAGAGTGGGATCAAGCGCATCTGCCGGATCGGGACAGCGCAATCGTTCCGGGAGCAGCAGCGTTTGCGTGTGGGCGAAGCTCCGGCGCTACTCCAGGTGGCCGAAGGAGGCGAAATCACCTACGGCTCTATGGAAGAGGCCAAGGCCACTTTCCGCATCGCGACCTACGCGCGCATCGTGGCTCTAACCAAGCAAGCGTTGACGAACGATGACTTGGGCGCGTTTGCCGACCTGAACCGTGCGTTCGGCATCGCCGCTGCGAGCAGCGAAAATAAGCTGATCGTGGATACGATTGGCTTGAATGCGAATGCATATGACGGCACGCCGCTGTTCCACGCAAATCACGGCAACCTTGCCGGCACGGGCGGCGCCATCTCGATCGCAACTCTCGATGCAGGCAGTGCGGCCATGATGAGGCAAAAAGGCCTGGACAACGCCACCGTGCTGAATATCCCACCTCTGTATCTGGTGGTGCCGGTGTCCAAGCGCGTGACGGCGTTCCAGTTCACCAATCCCTCCAACATAGTGGTGAGCAAGCAAGCCGATCTAAACCCGTTCGCTGGGCAGCTTGAGGTGATTACTGACGCGATGCTCGATGATTATTCGGCGACGGCCTGGTATTTGTTCGCAGAGCCGAGCCGGTCGCCTGTGCTGGAGTTCGCCTACTTGGAGGGCGCTCAGGGTCCAAGCGTCGACACGCGCCAGGGCTGGAACGTGGACGGGATGGAGTTTCGGTGCCGCTTGTACTGCGGAGTCGGTGTGCTGGATTGGCGCGGGGCATACCGGAATGATGGAGCGTAGCAATGAAGCTTAAACTGCCGCCGTTGGTGGCGAAGTGCGCCGGGGCGCCGCTTGTGGCAGTGCCGACCGATAAACTGCGGCTGCTAATTCGTCAAGTGACGAGGCTGTATCACGCGGCGACGGACGAGCTGCGCCGTAGGGAGCGGAAGGCCGCTGTACGGGCCTGGCAGGCGACATAAATTCCTCCTCTGAGCGTTGCACCGTGGGGCGTCCGTTCCGTCCCGGGGCGGGCGCCCTCGATTTTCACGTGCCTCTTGACAAACAGTGTATCCTATGGCACAATATAATTGGAGGTGGATGTGGCAACGAAAGAGCAATTTGCTCGGGAGCTCGAGGGGGTGCTGGAGGCCGAGCGATTCGACTACACCGAAGCTTCCCAAATCGCGAATGTACCTCGCCACCAAATTGTGAATTGGGTCAGGCGCGGCGTTCTACGGTTGGATCATTTGCCGCGGTTGCACAGGCCATCTTTGACGATCCACGACTTGTTTCGCCTGTTCCTGGGTGCCAGGCTGGTTCAGCTTGGCCTCCCGCCGGAAGTAGCGTTCGGAACGCTCCTGAGCTATGGTCCCAAGAACGTGTTTGAGGTGGCATCACAAAAGGCAGCCGGCACCGCGCATTGGGTGGACGATGACGGCTGCTTAAACACGACGGTTTATTACGGGCCCGACGATGAAACGCTAAATCGGTTCCTCAGCCGTGGCGCCGCGGTGGTCGTACCGGAAAAGCATCTCGCGCGCGAACTGATTCAAAAGGTGGTTGATTTTCTAGCTACCGCCGAGAAGGCGCAGATTGCGCCGGAGGCTACCGGATGACTGCCCTTCGACGGGCCAACCGGCAACGCCCTGGCCGGCGCCCAAGGCCGGGTGTGCCAGTTCGGGATGCCGCCGGCGCGCTGATAGGGCGCGTTTCACTCGCCGTCGCGCGCGCGGCCGTGCGCGCCGGCAAGGCCTCATGGCGCGGCCGCCGGGGTGGGCGGTATCTTCTGCTGGCGCAGGCCTCTGGCGGCGCCAACTGCTGGATGATCCCACCCAGCACTGTGCGCGACGGCGTTGGACGCCTGTTCACCGCTGAGCTGCGGCGACATTCACACGCTGATTCGTGGAGGGGGGGTCGATGGAGCTGCTGACGCGCACTGAGGCGATGAATCTGTTAAAGCTTAAGCCATCCCACTTTAGTAAAGTCGTAAACGGCTACATCCATAGCATACCGCCAATTCCATGCGTCCGAATCGGGCGGCGTCAAC
>Ga0078972_1005159_pt1 | contig 33893 bp, 34 predicted proteins | sample YelNatPaOPGAMG01_FD_67568 | JGI IMG/M metagenome (GOLD analysis project Ga0078972, IMG submission 67568) | Hot spring thermophilic microbial communities from Obsidian Pool, Yellowstone National Park, USA - OP-RAMG-01 (SPADES assembly) (version 2) | ecosystem: Environmental > Aquatic > Thermal... | reverse complement strand
ATCCGGATGCCGGCGCACTCGCTGGCGTCCCTCAGGAACCGCCGGGTCAGGCTTTGCGCATCCGCCTGGCGCCAAAGAGCAGGGCCGCCAGCGCGAACGCCAGCACCAGCAGACTGCCTGGCCCAAAGCCTGTCTGCGGCGGGGTGGCCTCCGCGGCGCCGGTGGGAGTGACCTGCGGGCTGACCGCCGGCGCGGGGGTCTCTGTGGCCTGGCCGGCCGCCGGCGCGACCGTGGGGGTATCCGTCACTGCCGGCACCACCGGCGTGTTGGTCGGCCGCGGCGTGGGGCTGGCCGGCGGGGGCAGGGTCGCCGTGGCGGTCGGCGTAGGGGTCGCCGCCATGGCGATGGCGGTGGCGGTCTCCTCCGCCTGCACCGCCCGCTGTTTGGGCCGGATGACCAGTGCCCACCCCCCGATGCCCAGGAGCGCCAGGCCCAGCAGTACGATCAGCGCGATGGCAATGGTGGCAAACAGCCGATTTTGCTTGTCCATACGATGTCCCTCTCCTTACAGCATCAGAGCGATAAATTACGATGATGCCCGCGGCCCAATGGGCTCCACGTTCATCCACGGCACGAAGACGGTCTCGTGATGGTCCAGCTCCACCATCACCCCTTCATACAGCACGCCGGCTTCCACCCGACGCGGCGTGCTCAGCACCTCGACGATATGCCCCACCGCGCCCAGCCGGGGATACCCGATGATGCGCACTTTCTGGCCGACCTTCAGCGGCGCCGGCTTTTCCGGCGGCGGAGGAGGCTCGTCCAGGGAGTCCGGCAGGAAGACCTCCGGTCCCAGCTCCCCTCCGTCCGTGAAGATGGTTACATCCCGTCCATGATGGTTCCGCAGAAGATCGAACGCCTCCGGGTTCATGGGGATGCCGCCGAACCCCTCGGTAATGACCACCGGGATGGCCAGCTTCTCGGCCAGCGGGCGCAGGCTGACGTCCAGGCTTCCCAGGATGATGCCGCGTGCCTGGACCTGCTCGGCCTGGCGCAGTACATCACCATCGGCGCACCAGCCGGCAACGATGACCGCGCCGTGCGCCCCGATGTCAATGTCCTTGATCAGCAGGGGGGTGGCCGGCGTATCCACCAGCACCTTCAGCACCCCGTAAGAGGAGGGGCCGGCGCCCCACGCGCCGCGCAGATAGGCGCCCCGCACCTCCATCACGACGCCCATGCCCGGACGCACATGCACCACCCGGCCGCGCACCAGCGCGCGCACGTCCTGGCTCTCCCCCTGCTCCTCGATCAACAGCCGGCCGGCCTGATACGCGGCCACCATGCCGGTCGCCGGCGCCTTGCACACCCGCCGGAAGAGAGCCAGGCCGCCCTTGCTGACGGCGAGGAACTCCCCCTTCTCCACGATGTCGCCCGGATGCTTCTGGAGGGCCTTCTCGGCGTCTTCCGGCGAGAGGCCCAACTGCCTGGCCACATCCACAAGGTGCCAGCGGGGCTGTGGGTGACAGCGCCCGATCAGGTCTTCCGCGCTCACCAACTCGCCGGGCTTGACCAGCACCTGGCCCTGTCGGGGAAGCAGGCGCTCTTTGCGGATGGTCACGCGACGATAGATTCTGCATTCGGCAGGATAGAACATGGCATCCCTCTCGTCCTCGGGTTCAGGCGCCGATCTGCCAGTGCCACTGCTGGACGCGGGCCTGCAGTTCCGCCGGCGAAGCCTCCAGCGGAAGGGGCCGGCCGCGCGCGTCCACCACAATCCCCAGTGTGCCGCCGTCCACCTCGACCACGGCCTTGCGGCCCTTCCATCCCAGGTCAAAGCCCCGCGCCGGCCGGATCTCCAGCCGCGCTTTCTGCCCAAGGCCCAATGGAATGACCTCGATAGTGCCGCTCCCTACCTCCACGTCCAGGGAGCGGCCGTCCTCATAGCGCACGCGCAGGCGCAGGGCGGTGCTCCCCTTCTTGCCCTGGCCGTACGGCGCAATAATGGTCCCCAGGCCGAGGAAGGCATCGCGCTCCAGCAAATGTGCCGCGGCCAGCGGCTCGACGGTTGCGATGGTGCCGGCGGCCGTTGCCAGCGAGAGCGTGTCCACGACCACGGTGCTGATGCCGGCCGGCTGTAGCGCGTCCAGCATCATCAGCGCGGCCTGACCGGGTGCGGCGGTGTTCTCGAACACCGCGCCAGAGAGGATGATCAGGTCCCAACTGTTCGGCAGGCGGTCCTTGTCCTGCGGGAAGGCCGGCCGGGCGTCCTCCAGCAGTGCCGCTGTCAGCTCGCGCGTGAGCGCATGCATCAGCCGCAGTTCGCGTGCACTGCCCGGCACCGCGCTGGGATACAGGGACAGGTTGTACAGCATCTCCCAGGCTTCGTCCGGCTCCGGCGGCTCGGGAATCCAGCGCCGGAGCATGTCCATGCCGCGCTGTGCGGCGACGGCCGGCCCATGCTTCAGCCCCCATTGGGGCCGCATGACCAGGTCGTGCTGGCCGCCGCTCGCCCAGTACACGGCGGATTGGCCGGCGCCCACCTGCAGGGCCACCGCCTTCAGTCCATAGCGGGCGGACAGGTAGCCCAGGGTATAGCGCATGGCCTGCGACGCCAGCAGGGGCTCCGCATGGGACCAACTGCACAGCGTCTCGAAACCGGGCACCTGCTCGGCGCGCACCTCCATGTACAGCCGCTGGAGGGCCTGCGACAGCGGGGCGGTGTTTTCCACATCCAGCGCCGGCCGCACGTTGTCCACCACGCGCACCTGGCAGAGTTCCCCCAGGATGGCGCGCACCTGCTCCTGCAGTGCCGCATCGCCGGCGTACACCACTAGGGGCCGGGCATCCTCCGGCCGCACCTGGTACGCCAGGGCCAGGGCGCCGGCCGTGTCCAGCATGCGCCGCGAGGCGCCGCCATCCACCCCTCCCACCAGCACCAGGACATCCGCCTTCGCCTGGTCCAGGCGCTCCAGCAGGCGGATCATGCCCTCCGGCTGATCCAGACGGTCCTCCAGGGAAAGGGTATCCACCAACACAGCCGGGCAGGAAGCCAGCGCGCGGCGGGCGCTGGCCAGGCTGACATCATGGGCCAGGCCGGCCAGGAACACCCGCAGGGGAGCGCCGGCGCTGACGCTCACCACGCAGGTATCCACCCCCTGGCCGCTCTCCCGCTCCGGCATGAGGAGCATGCCCTGTTTGTCTATCAGGTCGCGGCCGACGATAGCCTCCAGTTGGGCGGTACTGGCGACCACGCCCGGCATAATGTGCGCCGCCGGCGGACGATGGGTGCTGAGCACGCGCCCCTGTCCCAAAAGGCGGAACTGCCCGTCCACCACGTCCAGCAGTGTGGCGCGGGTGAACAGGTTGCCGCAGTCCACCGCCAGGATGGAGGAAAGAAGCCCGGAATCGCTCATGCCCACGCACTCCTTTTTCGAAGTCCCGCCGGCCCCCCGATGTCCATCATCCACCCAGCAAGCCAATGGTCTGCAGGAGGAAATGAAGCCGGTCGACGAGCAGGGTGAAACGGGCGATGATGGCGCTGGCGAAGAGGGCGCCGAAGGTCACCAGCATGAACCAGCGCCCCAGCCGGCCCCAGCCCCTGCGGATGCCGGCCAGCAGTCGGCCGGCCCCTTTCCCGGCCGGCTCCGTGTAGTAAAAGTACAGCAGGACGCCGATGGTGCCCAGCGCCAGCAGGAGGGCATTGATCAGGCCCAGGGGCCGGCCGGCGTAATCGGTCGGGTTCAGGGAAATCCAGGAAGAGCGAAGCTGGGAGGCCAGGGTACCCAGCAGGGCCCCGCCCACGGCCAGCGCCGCCCCCACCCCGAACAGCCAGGCCATGGTGATGTTGCCCATCCAGCTCGTACTGCGCTTGCCCTTGGCCAGCAGGAGCAGGCCCAGCAGTAAGGGCACCAGCAGGTACCCATGGCCGGCGGGGTCCTGGGCCAGCGGCTCAAGCAGACGGGGGCGGAATACCGTGTGATAGACCAGGACGGCGACATAGCCGGCGGCCGTGCCGACAAAGATGTGCTCCGCCAGGCGGAAGAGGGGATTATCCCCGAAAATATAGCTGAACACCATTAGGGTGAGCACAAAGGCCACCCAGGCTTGCACGGCAGTCAGGTCAAAGCCTGTCAGCGCTTCCATCCCCGGCTCTCCCCGTTATGTGCGCGCCGGCGTGAACACCGACACCGCCGCGACGATGAGCATGGCAATCAGCGCCACCAGCAGGCCCCACTGCAGGGATTCGACGCGCGCCGTCGAGACCAGGGAGCCGCTCAGCGCGCCGTAATCGCCGGCGCCCAGCACGCCGGCCACCACTCCCTGCAGGAGCCGGCCCTCCCCCTGATAATAGGGCAGGATATACGGCTCGGCGGCGGCGCTGACGCCGGCAATCATGGGCACGCGGGCCAGGCCGGCCGCCTGCTCCATCCACCAGCGCACATCCTGCGCGCTGGCGCCGATGATCACCAACATCTTCAGGTCCTGGATGCCCTGCAGGCCCTGGAGCGCCGGCAGATCGGCAGCGGGCTGACCGCGCACAAAGTCCCGGCGCGCCGCGCCGACAGGATTCAGCAGGAAATCGCGCATGCCGGCCTCTCGCCCGGGCAGGTAGCCCAGGTTCACGTAATGCACGCCGTAGGATTTGCCGCCGCGCGCCGCGGCCGCCCGGTCAAGGATATCCTGCGCCACCTGAGGGCCGGCCGGCAGGGTGCTGACCGCGATGACCCGGGCGCCGCGCGCCATCAGATGCTCCGTCAGCACCTGGGCCAGGGGGGCCATCTCGCCGGCGGTCGAGGGGTCGAAATCAAAGGCGACCACCACCGCGTCGTTCGGGGCCAGCTCCTCCTCCACGGCTTCGTACGCGGCATAGACCGAGTCGGGAACGGTCCGGGCGATGCCCGTGAACCACTGGCCCTGGGTCAGCAGGGGCAGGCACATGATGGCGATCAGCACCAGCGCGCTCAACAGCCGCACGCGCCCGATGCGGGGGCGGGATGGTTTCGGCATCCGGCGGGCCGGCGGCCGCGATTCCATAACCTGGCGGAATATCTGAACCGCCTCGTCCTCCGCCGGCACGCTCTCCAGCAGACTGCCGGTATCCTCCGGGGCCGGCGGCTTCGCCATCGGCAGTTCGATAGGCAGTAAGCCCTGCACGCCGGCCAGAATACCCTCCGTATACGAATCCCCCTCATATCCCTCTGGCGGGGCCTCGATGGTAGGCTCCTGGGCGCCGGGGCGCAGTGCCATGATCCATTCGGGGATTTCGCCGGCCAGTTCCTCTTCCGCCGCCGGTGCCGGCGCTTCCGCCGGCGCCTCCCCGAAGCCGATCGCCTCCCTCAGCCAGGCGGGCAGTTCCTCCTCTTCCACGGCCAGCCCAGGAACAGGGCCAGCGGCCGGCGGGATGACCTCTTGCTCCGAGGGCGGCGGCCCCAGCTCTTTCAGCCAGTCGGGGATCTCTTCCGGGCCGGCAGGGAAGACCGGCGCGGCCTCCGTGGGGAAGGCCGGCCCAGCCGCTTCTGTGCCGATGGGGCCGGGGGGCGGAGGTGCAGGCGCCTCCTCCGCCGTGACCTCTGCCCGCAGTCTCTGGAGCCAATCAGGCACCTCGGACACCGCTTCTTCTGCGGCGAACACGGGTGCCGCCGGCGCCTCGGTCAGGGGCTCGGACGGTGCGGCCGGCGCCTCCTCTGCCGCTCCTGCACTGCGGGCGCGCAGTTCGCTCAGCCAGTCGGGCGGCACCCATTCGGCCTCGCCCTCCTCGATGACGAAGACGGGGGCTTTCGGCAGTTCTTCAGCGGGGCCGGCGGCCGGCGCTTCTTCCTCACGCTGTTCCGGGGCCGGCGCTTCCTCCCCGATAGACACCTCGCGCTGTGCGGCCTCGCGCAGTTTGGCCAGCCACTCGGGAACAGCCTCCTCGCCGGCGGGCGCAGGCGCCGCTGGGGGTGCCGCCGGCGCTTCCGCCGGCGCTTCCACCGCTATCAGCCGGGAGCCGCACTGCGTGCAGAAGACACTGCCACTGCGGTTCAGCGCGCCGCACATCGGACAGCGCACCCCCTCCGCGCCGGTCAGGCGCTGGCCGCACTCATTACAGAATTTGCTCCCATCACGATTGGCAGTCCCACAGTTGGGGCAGTAGATCATTTGACGCAACTCCTATCCGCACCCTCACTCCGCATAAGGCCGATCCACCCCCAGCAGAAGACGCAGGCCGGTGATGGTCACGGCCAGGGCAACGCCGATGAGGATGCCGCGTGCGCCGGCCAGCGCCGGCACGTTCATGATCCATTCCCGGATGGACGCGAAGCCGTCCCAGAGCCACCCTCCCACCGCCGTAGCTCCCAGCAGGACCAGGATGCCGGCCAGGATAAACCAGGCGTTCTCACCGCGCTGCAGGCGAAAGGCGCGGTAAATGGCGGTGAGCAGGAAGACCGCGGTCAGGGCGAAGAACGCCGCCTGCAGGGGATACTGCACATACTGGAAGATCCAGCGGACGCTTTGTCCCTGGGGGCCGGCGGGGTCCAACAGTCCCAGCACAAGCACCGTCCACAGCGTCAGGATGAGGATAATGCTGTAGGGCCACCCCTTTTGGCGCGTGCGGATGCGTCGGAAGTGCACCAGAAAGAGGTTGAGGACGCCCAGGATGAGGGCGAACGCCGCCAGGATCACCGCCCAGTCCACAAAGAGCCGGCCCATCAGGTTGATGTACCCGACATCGACAAAGAAGTCTATCAGCACGATAATGCCGACGACCATTGCCGCGACGGTGGGCAGTATGCGTTTCACGCCTTCCTCCTTTCCTGGCGGTGCGTGCGTCCCATCATCCGTGCCACGAGGCCAGGAACATGCCGGCCAGGATGATGAGGATCAAGAGCACGCGCATCCAATCCTGGGCGAAGAGGCTCCCGATATGCGAGGCCCATTTGCCCAGGTAGGCGCCGGCGGTGAACATCTCTTCTCCCAGCAGGGGTGCTTCGCTGGTGACATGCACGAAGGGGAGGACGCCCGGGTCTGCCGCGCCGGCGACCTGCTCGGGCTGTTTCCAGGCGCCGACCTCGGCCATCAGGAAGTACTCCTCACCGAAGGCGCCGGCCATCACGTTCCCGCTCAGCTCCTGACGGCTCAGCAGTCCCATGGCGCCGGCGGCATAGGCGGTCGGCTCCGGCGCGATCAACTGCACATCGGTGAAACGGTACTCCCTCTCCTGGCCGCGCTGGCGGAAGGCCTGCCGCAGGCGGTCCTGCGCGGCCAGCATCAGGCCGGCATCGGCCGCCGTCACCACCGGATGGACGCCGTAGGCGGCGGCCTGCTGGGAGAGCGGGGCAAGCAGGTGCAGGGCGGCCAGGCTCTCGGCCGTGCTGGAATCCCCGACCGCGCCCGTGCCCAGGGAGATATGGGGCGGCCGGCCGGTTTCGGCGGCGGTGTCCATGGCGCGGGACAGGCGCTCAAAGGCCGGCATGCGCCGCAGGGGAAGCGGCTTGCCGGCGCGCAACAGCGCACGCGCCCGCAGTGTGAAGAAGTACAGGGTGGGCACCAGGAGCAGGAGCAGGGCGCCCATGATGGCCGGCGCCGCGCTGTCCCAGATTCCCGTCAGAGTGGATTGGATGGATTCCATATCGCCTTTGCTCCTGAGCCGGCCCCGGGTGCCGGCCCTCCGCTCAGGATTCCAGTTCCTCCAGCAACAGCTCAATGCCCTGGGGGTCCTCCAGCACCGCCGCGTACTCGCGCCAGGAGGTCGGCCCCAGGAACCATTCCACCAGCGGCTCGAGCAACAGCATCGCCTGGGAGACCACGAACCCGAAGGGCTTATGGGACTCCAGCAGGAGCACCGCCGGCGCGGCCAAATGCCGGCGCTTGAGCCGGCGGGCAATCTCCGCGATCAAGGCCTGCCGTTCCATCTGTGCTCTCCCCTCGGCCGCTCAGCCTCTCACGCTAAGTATACCACAGGAAACAATCCGCGGGCATCATCGGACGGCGAGAAATCACCGCAAAACGATGAGTTTTTACATTAACACTGCGCGATATGCCCGCTTTTCGCCTGATAGTTTACGTAAGACAGCTTGATTATACCATCTTTACCGGAGCAAGACAAGGGGATGGAGGAATTTTTACCTTTTATTTGCGGCAGGGGGTCAGTTGGAGGAGAGACCGGGCTGGCGGATGATGAGGATGACCTTGCCCTGGATCTCGACGTTGTCGGCGCTGGTGTAGATGGGTTCCATGAAGGGGTTGGCCGGCTGGAGCCGCACGCGGTTCCCCTCGCGGTAGAAGCGCTTGAGCGTGGTCTCCTTCTCGTTCTTCAGCCACACCGCCACCAGCTCGCCGTTGCGCGCTTCTTTCTGGTGCTTCATGATAACGATATCGCCGTCGTTGATGAGGGCGTCAATCATCGAATCGCCGCGCACGCGCAGGGCGTAGATGTCGCCGGCCTCCTGGGTGATGTCGCGCGTCAGGCGGATGTACTCCTCGGGGACGCTGATGGTGTCCGGGACGGGGATGGGGACGCCGGCGGCGATGGTGCCCAGGATGGGGATGGAGACGATGTCAGCTTCCTGTTCCATTTCGGATGCGGCCGGCAGTTCCACCAGGCGGATGCCGCGCGCCAGCTCGCGGTGGCGCGTGATATAGCCCTTTTCCACCAGGACGTTCAGGTTGTAGTTGACCACGGAGGTGGAGGAGATGTTCAGGGCGCGCATAATCTCGCGAATGGACGGGGGGAACTCGTTCTCCGCCAGGTAGCGGCGGATGTAGTCCAGGATTTGCTGTTGGCGCTGGGTCAGGGCCATGGCACCCTCCTCGGCCGGCGCTCTCGTCCCTCTTTCGGCCTCATTTACATTATAGCATGAACATCTGTTCTAGTCAAGTGGCTTTCATACCTTCTTCAGCGGACGTTGCGCGAAATCCCATCACGTGATATAATATTTAACGAAAGCGGATATGGTCTGACAAGGCATTATTCGCCCTTGCTTCCTTGCCGCTCTACAGGTATCATCTGCACAGCCCATTCACGAGGAGGAAGATCCATTGCCGCACCTGGGCCAGATGATGTGAACCGATAACCGCGCCGGAGCGCGTCGATGATGAGCTTCCCCCTGCCTCACCTTCACGCGACAGGCCCCACCGCTCCGGGACAACCCACACAGTGCATTCAACGCAGAATGCCCTTTTCTTTCCAATGCTGACAGCTTCGCATCACAGAAAGGAATGACCGCATGACCACCCGCCGTGTGGTACTGGAGTTGTTGCACGAGGACGAACTACGACAGATAGAGGAAACGGCCCTGCGCATCCTGGACGAGGTCGGGATCGCGCTCGAACATGAGCGCGCCCGCGAGATGCTCCACGGCCTGGGCTGTCGCATCGAGGGGCACCGAGCGTACATCCCGCCCCATGTGGTGCAGTGGGCGCTCCAGAACGTGACCCCCCATCGGGAGGAATACACCCCGGACGGGAAGCTCGCTTTCCGCTTCGGCGACGGCGCCATCCGCTTCCACAACAGCGGCGGCCCTCCCTTCGTCATTGACCTGGAAACGGGGGAACGCCGGCCGGCCACCATGCAGGACGTCGGCGACATCACCCGCCTGCTGGACGCCCTGGAACATGTGGACGTCATCACGCCGCTGTTCGGCCCCCAGGACGTGCCGGCGGAAATCATGGAGCTGGCTGCCACCGCCGCCATGCTGAAACACACCCGCAAGCCGGTCTCCGCCGCGGCCGTGGAAAACCCCGCCGACGTGCCCTATATGGTCCAGATGGCCCAGGTGCTCTGCGGAGGGGAAGAGGCCTTCCGCCGGCATCCTACCATGTCCATCAGCGTCTCCCCGGTCAGCCCACTGACCTTCACCGAAAAGGTCACCGCGGCCATTATGGCGGTGGCGGAGGCCGGCGCGCCGTTCCATTCCCTGCCGGCCCCCTCCCTGGGCGCCACCGGCCCTATCACCCTGGCCGGCGCCCTGGCCCAACAGCATGCCGAGGTGCTCGCCAGCTTCGTGCTGGTGGCCGCCGTGCGGCCCGGCGCCCCGGTGGCCTACTGCTCGCGCATCAACCCCATTGACCTGCGCACGGCGGTGTCCTCCTGGGGCGGGCCGGAGGTGGGGCTGGCCGGCGCCTGCGCCGTTCAGCTCGCCCATCGGCTGGGCCTAACCTGCGACACCTACGGCCTGTGCACCAGCGCGGACCGTGTGGACGCCCAGTTTGCCTACGAACGCTTCGCCAACGCCGTCATGCCGGCCCTGGCCGGCGCCGACATCATGTCCGGCGTGGGCGGCATCGCCAGCGGGCTGGCCGGCGGCTATGAGATCGCCGTCATTGACAACGAGATGATCAGCCTGCTCAAACGCCTGGTGCAGGGTTGTGAAGTGAACCAGGACACGCTGGCGTTTGATGTCATCCGTGAGGTGGTCCGGCGCGACGGCGTGTTCCTGGGCGAGCCGCATACGGTCCTTCATATGCGGCGCGGCGAAATCTGGATGCCGGGCATCAGCGAACGGCGCACTGGCGCCGGCGATGAATCCGCCGTAGGTGTGCTGGCCCGGGCGCAGGCGCGGGCGCGCGAGATCCTGCAGACCCATGTGGTGGAACCCTGGCCGGCGGAGGCCCTGCGCCAACTGGACGAAATCCTGAGCCGCGCGCGGCGGGAACGATTGAGCGAATGACCGCTCCGTACGAAAACTGCCAGGAAAGGGGGGATGCCAGGTACAAAACCGGTATGACTGTCAGTGGTCCGTTCCATTCCACATGAATCCAGGGAAGAAGGAGGGACAAGTATGGCTCGACGATTGTCTCGCAAACGGTTCCTTGAAGTAGCCGGTGTTGGTTCCGCGCTGGTGGCGCTGAGCGCCTGCGCGCCCAAGCCCACCGAGGCGCCGACCGCGGCCCCGGCGGCCACACAGCCGCCGGCCGCTACCAAGCCGCCGGCCCCCACCGCCACACCGGTGCCGCCCACGGCCACCCCGGCGCCGGCCGGCCCCAAAATCCTGCGCGTGCGCCTGTACGGCGACATCCAGAACCTCGACCCCTGCTTCCGCATCTCGCAGAACGATGACGTGGTCGCCGACTGCGTCATGGAGGGCCTCGTCCGCTACGGCCCCAACTCCTACAACCTGATCAATCAGTTGGCGGAGGAGATCAAGGCCTCCCCGGATGGCCTGGTCATCGAGTTCAAGCTCAAGGAAGGGGTCAAATGGCACAAGGGCTACGGCGAGCTGACCACCGAGGACGTCAAGTTCTCCTACGAGCGCTTCATTGACCCCGAGCTGAAGGCCGCCTATGCCGACGACTGGGCCACGCTGGACCACGTGGAGATCATTGACAAGTATCGGGGCAAGATCATCCTGAAGGAACCCTTCGCCCCGCTGTGGAAGACCACCCTGCCGGTGGCCAGCGGCTCCATCGTCTGCAAGAAGTACGTCGAGGAAGTCGGCGTCGAGAAGTTCGCCACCAATATCATCGGCACCGGCCCCTATATCTTCGCCGAGTGGATGCCCAAGCAGAAGATCGTCCTGAAGCGCAACCCCGAGTATCACGGGGATCCGCCCCCCTGGGATGAGATTCATTTCATCCCCATCGAGGACGACAAGGCGGCCGAGATCGCGGCCGAGGCCGGCGAGGTCGACTTCAGCCGCATCTCCATCGCCTCCATCCCGCGCTTCGAGAACCATCCCAACCTCAAGCTGGCCAAGTACCCGTCCCTGCGCTACCGCTGGATCGGCATGAACGTCGAGCACCCCAAACTGCAGGATATCCGCGTGCGCCAGGCCATCCGCTATGCCATTGACGTGCCGGCCATCCTGCAGGCGGCCTACATGGGCCAGGCCGAGCGCGAGAAAACCCTCATCCCGCCCGGACTGCTGGGGCACTGGAAGGATGCGCCGGTGTACGAACGGGATGTGGAGAAGGCCAAGGCGCTCCTGGCCGAGGCCGGCGTCACCTCGCTCGACCTGCGCTTCGACATCCAGGACACCACCGAGTACCGCACCTGGGCCGAGATCGCCCAGCAGAACCTGAAGGAGATCGGTATCAACCTGACCATCAACCCGATGGACTCCAGCAGTTTCTGGCAGATCGGCGCCGGCGAGAAGGGCAAAGAGGTCGAACTCTTCTCCGGCAACTACTCCATGCAGCCCGACCCCGCCTGGGCCACCATGTGGTTCACCTGCGAGCAGGTGGGCGTGTGGAACTGGCAGCGCTGGTGCGAACCGAAGTTCGATGAACTGCACCGCAAGGGCCTGGTGACCATGGACGATGCCGAGCGCGAGAAGATTTACATCGAGATGGAGAAGCTGTTCGACGCCGCCTGCCACAGCGTCTGGATCACCCACGGCGTGTACGCCTATGTGTACTCGCCCAAGATCCAGCCGGCGGTCACGCCGCACGGTGTGCCGCAGGCGGAGTTCATGAAGCCGGCGTGATCCGGTTTCCATCGCGACGTCGTGCCCGCATGGGGCTCGCGAGCGTTCGCGAGCCCCATGCGTGATGTCTAGCCTTGCGTCGGAGGTTCATCACTCGATGTCCCGTGCGCCATTTTCCTCAGGCTGGCAGTGCGCCATCCTGACCGAAGAGGATAAGGAGCGCCTGCACCTGGCGACGCTGGAGGTCCTGCGCCGCACCGGCGTGCGCGTGCACCACGAACGGGCGCTGACCCTGCTGGAGCAGGCCGGCTGTCCGGTCAGCGACGGCAATCTGGTGCGCATCCCGCCCCACCTGGTGGAACAGGCGGTGCGCACCGCGCCGCCCTCCATCACCGTGTATGACCGCCTGGGCCAGCCGGCCATGTACCTGGAGGACAAGAACGTCTACTTCGGCACAGGCTCCGACCTCCCCAACGTGCGCGATGTGTACACGGGGGAGCGCCGGCCGGCGCGCAAAGCCGATGTCGCCAACGCCGCGCTGGTCTGCGACGTCCTGCCGCACATCAGCTTCATCATGTCCATGGCCCTGCCGTCCGATGTGCCTATCGCTGTCTCGGACGTGCACAGCTTCGAGGCCATGCTGACCCATTCCACCAAGCCCATCGTCTACACCGCGCACGATGCGTTCGGCCTGGCGCTCATCGTCGAAATGGCCGCTGTCATGCGCCAGGACATGGAGGATCTGCGCCGGCGGCCCTTCCTCATCCTGTACGCCGAGCCGACCACGCCGCTACAGCATTCCTTCGAGGCCGTGGATAAGCTCCTGTTCGCGGCGCACCACAACCTGCCGGTCGCCTCTGTGCCCGGCAGTATCTCCGGGGCGGCGGCGCCCATCACGCCGGCCGGCGCCATGGTGGTCACCAACGCCGAACTGCTCAGCGGCCTGGTCATCGCCCAGCTCGAGCGGCCGGGCGCGCCCTGCATCTTCGGCTCCGGCACCGGCCCGCTGGACATGCGCACCATGGTCAACATGTATGCCGCGCCCGAATTCATGCTGATGACCAGCGCCATGGCGGAGATGGGCCGCTATTACCGCCTGCCGACCTGGGGTTTCGCCGGCTGTTCCGATGCCAAGCTCTTTGACCAGCAGGCCGCCGCCGAGGGCACACTGTGGATCATGGCCGCCGCGCTCAGCGGCGCCAACCTGGTGCACGATGTGGGGTATATTGAAAGCGGGCTGACCTGCTCGCTGGAAATGCTGGTGACCATGAACGAGGTCATTGACATGGTGCGGCACACCCTGTGCCGCGTGGATATGTCCCCGGAGGCCCTGGCGCTGGAGGTGATTGACCAGGTAGGGCCGGGCGGGGATTTCCTCTCCACGGAGCACACCCTGCGCCACTGCCGCGAAGGGTGGCTGGCGTCCCTGTTCGACAAGTGGGGGTATGCCGAGTGGGAGGCCGCCGGCGGCCTTACCGCCGGCGAACGGGCCAACCAGATGGCCCGCCAGATCCTGGAAACGCACCGGCCGGCGCCCATTTCCGAGGAACAGCGCCGCCGGCTGGATGAAATTTTGGAGCGGGCCGAACGCCGGCGTTCCTCTGCCGCCGGCGCTCCCTCGCCCGCCGCGAAAGAGGAGGTGTAGCAAACGTGCGAAGGTATCTCCTGAAACGGCTGGTCACCACCATCCTGGTGCTCCTGCTGAGCATGGTCTTCCTGGCACTGCTGGTGCATATCGTGCCGGGCGACGCGGCGCGCACCCTGCTGGGGCCGCGCGCCACGCCGGAGCTGATCGCCAAGGTGCGGGCCGAGATGGACCTGGACAAGCCGCCCATGGTACAGGTGGGACTGTTCATCTGGAAGATCCTGCACGGCAGTTTCGGGACGGACGTTTTCACCGGCCGGCCCATCAGCATGCTTATCGGCAGTGCCCTGCCGCATACCATTATCCTGGCCTTCTCCAGCCTGGGCCTGGCGGTATTGCTGGGCATCCCGCTGGGCGTCTTTTCGGCCACCCATCCCGATTCCTGGCTGGACCGCATCCTGGCGCTGTTCTCCATCTCTTTTATCACCATCCCGTCCTACGTGGGTGGGCTGTTTCTTCTGCTCATCTTCGCCGTGCAGTTGCGGGCCATGCCGGCCATCGGCGTGGGGGAGCCGGGCAACATCCCGGATTACATCCGGCACCTGATCCTGCCGGCGGTCGCCCTGGCCATCACTTGGGTAGGGTACCTCGCCCGATTGGTGCGCGCCAGCATGCTGGAGGTGCTGAACGAGAACTACATCCGCGCTGCCCTGGCCGCCGGCATCCCCCTGCGCAAGGTGGTCTATAAGTACGCCCTCAAAAATGCCCTCATCCCCACGGTGGCGGTGCTGGGCGTGGGCCTGGGCAACCTGATGGGCGGAGCGGTGTTCGTCGAGATCATCTTCAGCCGGCCGGGCATGGGCACATTGATTTACAACGCCATCCAGAGCCGCAACTATCCCATCGTGCGCGCCGGCGTGCTGGTGGTGGCGTGCCTCTTCATCGTCGCCAACCTGCTGGCCGACCTGGCCTATACCTATCTCGATCCGAGAATCCAACTGGATAAGATGCAGGGTTAAGGACTATGGAATTCGTCATCAGACCTCGCAGTCGGGTACAAATCTTTCTGGACCGCATCCCGGTGCTGGGGGAAGTGCTCCAGCGGCCGCTGGGCGCGCTGGGCTTCTTCATCGTCTTCATGTTCCTGGTGGCAGTGATCTTCGCGCCCGTCCTGGCGCCGTACGACTACGCCAAGCAGGATATCCCCAGCATGCTCCAGGGGCCCTCGCGCGCCCATCTCCTGGGCACGGATCACCTGGGGCGCGATCTGCTGTCGCGCATTATCTACGGCTCGCGCATCGCCCTGATCGCCGCAGTGCCCTCGGTGAGCATTGCCCTGATCGGCGGCATCATCCTGGGCCTGCTCGCCGGCTATATCGGCGGCATCGTGGATGACATCATCGTCATCATCCTAGACACCATCAAGGCCTTCCCCGCCGTCATCCTGGCGCTGGCCATCCTGGCCCTGCTGGGCCCCTCGCTGGTGAACGAGATCCTGGTCATCGGCCTGGCCTGGATCCCAGGGTATGCCCGCGTGACCCGCGCCCAGGTCTTCTCCGCCCGCCAGAACCTGTACGTCGAGGCGGAGCGTTCGCTGGGCGCGCCCAGCCGGCGCATCGTCCTCCAGCACATCCTGCCCAACATCCTGGCGCCCCTGCTCATCCTGGCCGCCATGGACCTGCCGGTGGTCATCACCTTTGAGGCCGGCCTCTCCTTCCTCGGCCTGGGGGTGCGGCCGCCCACACCCTCCTGGGGCGTCATCCTCGCGGAGGGCTTCAACTTCATCCGGCAGACGCCCTGGCCCATCACCTGGGCCGGCTTGACCCTCATCATCACCACGCTGGGGTTCACCCTGTTCGGCGAGACTCTGCGCGATGTCCTCGACCCCCGGCTCATCGGCACCAGGAGGGCGTGATGGATCCGGTTCTTGACGTGCGCAACCTGGAAATCAAATACCATGTGCGGGACGGCACCCTCACCGCCATCCGCAACCTGAGCTTCACGGTGGGCGCCGGCGAGATCGTCGGCATTGTCGGCGAGTCCGGCTGTGGCAAGAGCACTGTGGCCTCCGCCATCATGCGCCTGCTCCCGCCCAACGGTGTCATCAGCGCCGGCCAGATACTCTTCAAGGGCCGGGATATATGCCGGCTCTCCCAGGAAGAGATGCGCGATATCCGCGGCAAGGATATCTCCATGATCTTCCAGGACCCGCTGACCTCTCTGAACCCGGTCTTCAGCATCAAGGAGCAGATGCTGGACGCCCAGCGCGCCCATCAGCCCAAAGCGGACACGAAAGAACTGCTGGAGCGCGCCGTGCGGATGCTGGAACGCGTCGGCATCCCCGACGCCGCCGACCGCATCGAGGATTACCCGCATCAGTTCTCGGGCGGCATGCGCCAGCGCATCATGATCGCCATCGCCCTCCTGTCGAACCCGGCCCTGCTCATCGCCGACGAGCCGACCTCCGCGCTGGACGTGACCCTGGAGGCGCAGATTCTGGAGCTGATCCGCGGCCTGCGCGACGAGTTCGGCACCTCCGTGCTGTACATCACCCATGACCTGGGCGTGGTGGCGCAGTTGTGCGACCGGGTCATCGTCATGTACGCCGGCAACCTGGTGGAGGCCGGCGATGTCTTCCGCATCTTCCAAAGCCCCAAACATCCCTACACCCGCGCCCTCCTGCGCTCCCATCCATCGCACAGCCTGCGGGCGGAGCGCCTGCGCACCATCCGCGGCCGCGTGCCCAGCCTGCGCGACCTCCCGCCGGGGTGCAAGTTCGCACCGCGCTGTGACTACGCCACCCAGACCTGCCACCTGGAGGAGCCGGGCTACCTGACCATTGACGGGCAGATCATCCTCTGCCACTCGTACCATCCGGAGCCGGCCTCGGAAGCGGTGGAGCTGATCCCGGATTCGCACACGCGACGGGCAGTGGTGCAGGCGGTGCGGGATCGCGCCCTGGCGGAAAGCGAGGTGGTGGTGGAGACGCGCGGCCTGCGCACCTATTTTTACGACACCGCCGGCCTGCTGGCGCAGTTGATGGGACGCCAGGCCGGCGCGGTGCGCGCGGTGGATGGGGTGGACCTGCGCGTCCATCGCGGGGAGACCCTGGCCGTGGTGGGGGAATCCGGCTCGGGCAAAACCACCCTGGGACGCACCATCCTGCGGCTGGAACGCCCGACGGCCGGCCAGATCATCGTGGAGGGCCAGGACATCACCCACTGGCCGCAGTCCAAGATCCGCCCCCTGCGGGCGCGCATGCAGATGATCTTCCAGGACCCCATCTCCAGCCTCAGCCCCCGTATGAAGGTCTCCTCCATCCTGCTGGAGCCTTTCCGCATCCACCATGTGCCGGTGGAAGACCCGGAGAAGACGGTGGACGAACTGTTGGAGATGGTGGGGCTGTCGTCGGAGCAGGCCGATAAGTACCCGCATCAGCTCTCCGGCGGGCAGGCGCGGCGCGTGGGCATTGCCCGCGCCCTGGCCCTGCGGCCGGACCTGCTGGTGGCGGATGAGCCTACCGCCGGCCTGGACGTCTCCGTGGCCGCCGGCATCCTCAACCTGCTCAAAGACCTGCGCGAACAGCTCAACCTCACCTACATCATCATCACCCACAACCTGAACGTCATCGGCTTCATCGCCGACCGCGTGGCCGTCATGTACCTGGGCCGGGTGGTGGAGCTGGCGCCCACCGAACTGCTGTTCACCGCGCCCAAGCATCCGTACACGGAAGCACTGATGTCGGCCATCGCCGTCCCGGACCCGAGCCTGCGGGACAAGCGCCGGCGCATCATCCTGCAGGGCGAAATCCCCAGCCCGCGCAACCCGCCGGCCGGCTGTACCTTCCACCCGCGCTGTCCGTACGCGGAAAAACGCTGTGCGGAGGAAGTGCCCCTGCTTCGGCCGGTCAACGGCGGCGAACACCTGGCCGCCTGCCACTTTCCGGAGCGGGTGCGCGGCGGTGCCGTGTTCGCATAGCCGGCCGCAGCCCCATACACGCGAACAGGTGACAGTCCCCTGGCAGGCGGCTGTCACCTGTTTCATTTCCCGGGTATAATGGACACAGCAACCGTCAATCGCAGGAGGAATGGGACAGGTGGATATCGTCCTGCACCCTATCGGATATGTGGAAAACGCGTTCGAGCAGATGACCGCGCCGGAGGAGATCGCCGCCCAGCCGTCCCGCATCGTGCTGGAGCCGGCCTATCTGGACGGCCTGCTGGGCCTGGACCAGGTGGAGAAGCTCCTGGTGGTGTATTACTTCGACCGGGCGCACGAGGTGCGCCTGCAGTTACATCCGCGCGATGACCGGAGCAAGCCCCTGCGCGGCGTCTTCGCCACCCGCACCCCGTACCGCCCCAATCACCTGGGGGTGACGGTGGTCCGCCTGGTCCGGATAGAGGGAAACGTGCTGACAGTGGAGGGGCTGGACGCGCTGAACCGCACGCCCGTGCTGGACATCAAGCCGTTCGAGCCGGCCCTGGATGGGCCGGCGCCCGACCCGCATCACTGAGCGGCGCCCTGGCCGGCCCCCCGCCGGCGCTGGATGAGGCGGATCACCTCCTCATCGCTGACCTGGCGAAAATCCTCGTAAAACTGGCCGACGGCCCAGAACTCTTCGGGCATCAGCGGACATACCACCTCGTCCGCCGCGGCGCGCAGGCGCTCGACCGCCGCCGGCGGGGCAACCGGCACGGCCAGGATGCGCCGGCGCGGCGCTTTCGTCTGGAGCGCCAGCAGGGCCGCCTGCACCGTGGCCCCCGTGGCCACGCCGTCATCCACTAAGATCACGGTGCGGCCCTCGATGGGCAGAGGAGGAAGCCCGCCGCGCAGGCGCTGTCCCTGAAGCCGGCTGAGCGCCTGCTGACGCAGGGCCTCGCCTTCCACATAACTGCGGCTGATGCCCAGGCTTTCAATCAACCGCTCATCAATGTAGACCATATCCTCGGCCACGGCCCCCAGGGCGAACTCGGGGTTCCCCGGCGCGCCGATCTTGCGCGCCGGCAGGATATCCAGCGGCGCCCCCAGTGCCTCGGCTACCTCGGCGGCCACCACCACTCCGCCTCGCGGGATGCCCAGCACCAGCAGGTCTGGTTGGCCCTTCCAGTGCTTCAGATGCTTCGCCAGCACGCGGCCGGCCTCATGTCGGTCCAGGTAATACCCTCGCGACACGCTCATCGCCTCTTCTCCTCCAGCGCCCGCAGAACCTTTTCCACCGCTTCCTCCGGGGACTCTGCGGGGATGATGCCGGCGTCCGGAACGCCGTCCTTCAGCAGGGTCCAGGTATGCAGGCCCACCACCGGCTTCCCCATCCGGAGGGCCAGGGCGATCTCTGACAGGGTGCCGTATTCGCCGGCGACGGCGATGGCCGCCTCGCCGGCACGCACCACCAGCGCGTTGCGCATCTCCCCCATGCCGGTCGGAATGACCACGTCCACGTAGGGGTTGGCGGCGCCCGGCTCATCCCCCGGCAGGATGCCGACGGTCAGTCCGCCGGCGCGCCGCGCTCCGCGGCAGGCCGCCTCCATGACGCCGCCCAATCCGCCGCACACCACGCCCCAGCCCCGCCGCGCCAGCTCATAGCCCACGCGCTCCGCCATTTCGGCGGTGCGCGCGTCGCACTGGCCGGCGCCGATGACCGACATCAACCGCAGGCGCGCCATCCCCCACCTCCTTACCTGCGCCCGGACAAGGGGGCCTCGCCCAGCGGGGTATATATCGGGCCGGCCGGCCGCAGGTCACTGCGGAACAGGATCACCGACGTGACCGCCTGCTCCCCCAACTGCCCGATCTGGGTGCGCTCAATCAACTGGGATATCTCCCGCAGCTCCGCCGGCCGCACCCCATCCCGCACCCGCCCCAGCGTCAGGTGCGGGGAGAAGCCGCGTTCCTCCGGCGGGAACCCCAGAGGATACAGGGCACGCTCCACCCGCACCTGCAGGGCCTGGAGCTGACCGGTCGCTTCCCGCACGCCGGCCCACAGGACGCGCGGCCGGCGCACCCCCGGAAAGCATCCGAACCCCTCTACGACGAACGAGAAGGGGGACAGGTCTGCCACCTCACGGCGCAGAGCGGCGAGGATAGGCTCCACCTGTTCGGGCTGGATGTCTCCCAGGAACTTCAGCGTCAGATGGATGTTGGCGGCCGGCACCCACTTCACCGCGCCCGGCGGCGCATCCGCCTGGAGCCGGCGCAGGAGCCTGTCCAGCTCCCGATGCAGTTCCTCTCCCAGAGCAATGGCGATAAACGAACGGATAGGCATATTTCCTTCCTCGTTTGAAATTGCGCGCTATGTGATCAACGCCATGAGCACGGTCAGGGTGAGAATGCTCACCAGTGTGGTCATGAGCACCATGCCGGAGGCGTACTCCGGCGCCGAATGAAACTCCGTGGTGATGATGACGGAGGTGACGGCCGCCGGCATGGCCGACTGCAGGACAGCCACCTGCCAGGCGACACCGCTGAGATGCAGGGCATTGGCCAGAAGGACGCCCACCGCCGGCCCGATCAACAGCCGCACCGCCGTGCCCAGCGCCAGCGTCGGCCAGTCCTTGCCCAACTGGGCGCGGGTGAGCTGCATGCCCAGTACCATCAGCAGGATGGGCACCGAGGCCTTGCCGGCCAGGTCGGTGGCTTTCACCAGGGGATCGGGCACGTGCCAGCCGGCGAGGTTCGCCGTCAGCCCCAGCGCCGTGGCGTACAGCAGGGGCAGTCCCAGGGCATCGCGCAGTGCCTCCGCCCAACTGCGGGAACCGCCCCCGCGCGAGGCGATCATCGCCCCCACCGAGCTGGTCAGCACGGCCGAGGGGATGAAGTACAGCGTCCCCAGGGCCAGGCCCAGCTCCCCGAAGGCAAAGTAGCAGATGGACAGCCCGTAGTTGCCGCAGTTGGTGAAGGCCAGCCCGATCATCATGGCACTGCTTCGGTCGCGTTCCAGCCGCAGTATGCGGGTCAACAGCCACCCCAGCGCCAGCATGACCAGGACAGCGAGGACGGAGACGCCGGCCATGCGGGCCAGGTCCTGGCGGGCCACCTGGGCCTTGACCATAGCGCTGAAACCCAGGCAGGGCGAGAGGAAGTAGAGATTGGTGCGCGAGAGGGTGCGCACGTCGATGTCCAGGCGCCGCTGAAGCAGGTAGCCGGCGCCGGCGATGAACACCACCGGGGCGATGACCTCTATCAGGATGGAAAGCAGTTTGCTGAGCACGATGATGGGCTCCTGCAGGGGCTGGGGAGAGAATAGGGGGCCTGTCAGCCGATGGCGTCGGTCGTCTCGCCGGCGGCTTCTCCTGCGGGCTCCTCCATATTGCTGTACAGCTCATACTCCGCCAGTTCGGGCGTGAATACCTCCAGCGCGTACTCGGGATGAATGCCCATGGTGGTGCTTAATTCCGCCAGGAGCGAGTCAATGAGCAGTTCGCGCCGGCGGTCGTCCAGCGGAGCCACGATCTCCTTCCACAACAGCAAGGTGCCATACGTTCCATCCGGGGTGAAATGCAGGTCCAGCTTGCCGATGCTGACCGGGTTCAGGTTTTCATCCAGGCGGTCCAGGTCGAAGAGGGCATATTGCTCCGATTGGGCGGTGCGCAACAGGCGCTTTTTGTGGAGGTTCATCCCAAATCCCTCACCGTGTGACGTAGGCCCATGATGACCCGCCGGCCAAGAGCTGGATCGGCGCTGCAGAAAGGGGTGAGCTGCCGGCTGGGGCAGCTCACCCCTGTGGTTCGCAAACCTTTAGAAGGCCATATCGGGTTTCCAGACCTCCCAGACCTTGCCGGCCAGCGCCGGGCTGGGCTTCAGGGTGGGTTTGCCAGGCTGCCATCCCGAGGGCATGACCTCCCCCGTGGCGCGGACGTGCTGGAAGGCCTTGATCTGTCGGATCAATTCGGCCACGTTGCGGCCGACCGCCGGCGTGAGCACCTCCATGGCCTGGATCACGCCGTCGGGGTCAATGATGAAGCGGCCGCGGATATCTACGCCGGCGTCCTCATCATACACGCCGTAGATGCGCCCGATTTTCCCGCCGGCGTCGGAGAGCATGGGATACGGCACCCCACCGGGCACCATTTTCGAAAGTTCCTGCTCCTGCCAGATCTTGTGGGTGAAGCGGCTGTCCACACTTACCGCGAGGACTTCGACATCGAGGGCTTTCAGCTCTTCATACTTGACGGCAACTGCCGACAGTTCGGTGGGTCAAACGAAGGTGAAATCCCCTGGATAGAAGCACAGAACGACCCAATGGCCTTTGTAGTCCGACAGACGGATGTTCTTGAAGCCGCCCTGATGATAGGCATTGGCTTCAAAATCGGGAGCTGGTTTACCGACCCGTGCTAGCATGGCTGGTACCTCCTTCGGCGTCGCGCCAGTAGCGGCAGATGTGGGTTCGGGAACAGCGAGAGGCCCCGCGGCCGGCTCCACACACGATACGTTGCCTTCCTCTTCCGCCATACTCACCTCCTGGTAGTAAAGTAGAGTTAGCCCCGCACCAGGGGATCACCAGCGGTCGAGATCATCCTCGTCATCGAGGAAGTCGTCCTCATCCTCATCTTCCCAATCTTCTTCCCAGTCCCAATCCTCCCAATCGTCGGACTCGTCCTCATCGCCGGCGCCGCGCCGCTCTTCCTCTTCGACCAGCCGCAACAGCTCGTTGATCTCCGGGAACTGCGCGCCAAAGGTCAGCTCCTCCATGGCGTCCTGGGCCACGTCAAACAGGTCCTCGTCCTCGCTGGCGATGATATGCTCCAGGATGGCCTTGGCGCCCTTACCGCCCACCTTGCCCAGGGCCAGCACCGCATCCCGCCGGATATCGAGGTCGTCCTCATAGTCCAGGATACGGGCCAGCAAATCGGTGGCTTCCTGCAGTTCAAGTTCGCCGGCCGCGCGCACCGCCTCATGGCGCATCATGCGGTCCTCGCTCATCAGCTCCTGCATGATGATCTTGCCCCAGCGGCGGTCCGCACTGCGGCCCATGGCGACAATGGCGCTCATGCGCATGTCGGGATGATCATCCTCATAGGCGTCGCGGATGACCGCCTGGATATCCGGATTGCCGGAGAAGCCGATGGATTCCACCGCCCGCCGGCGCAGTTCCAGCGGCTCCTCAGGATTATGGATGATGGTCAGCAGGGCCGACTCGATGGCCGCGGCCAGCGATGGCTCAATCTCATCAAATTCCGCCAGATAGACAAAGCGCCCCAGACCAACGGCCACCGCACTGCGCACCGAAATATCCGGGTCCTCCATCAGCATGTGCAAGAAGGTGCTGGCGAGAGATTCCTCCTCGCATTCCCAGAGGCCCTCCACCGCCTTGCGCCGAATCTGGGGCACCGGGTCGCTGAGGGCCTCGCGAAAGATGCGGTCGAAGCAGTACTCGAAGCTGTCCTGCGCGATCTGCGCCAGCGTGCTGATGGTGTTCAGGCGGATATCCGCCGGCAGTCCCGCCCATACCTGTCGAAATTCCCGCATTTGCTGGCGGTTCAGGTCCGACAGCGCCCGAATGTCGGCCTTCCGCAGATGCCGCTCACCCTGTTGCAAGCGGAGCAAAACCTGTTCGAATGCATCACTCATACGTTCGCTTTGCATATACCCCTTTCTATTCTATTCAGTACATCATTACCCAACTATGAGAGCTGTTACAGCGTTGGCTGGAGCGCGCCTGCTCCTTCGCTCCAACGCCTGGCCTATCATGTTGCATGACCTTTTCCGCACACTCAGCTATATATATTGTAGCACACAGAAGGGCCCCGGTCAATTACCTGACGCGATTTTCCGGGGGAAAGCGTGATTGGGCGCAGGGGACCCGCATGATTGACGCCCCTCGCCTTTCATGGTATGATATGAGGCCGATTGTCCGATCCGATATGTACTCCCACTGCGAGGGGATACCATGGAAGCATATACCCTACAAGGCACGGAAGCCGAACAGCGAGTAGCCGGCTGGCTCCTGAACCTATTCGCGCTGCGCGGCTTCAGCTTCGCGCTGGACGCTGTCATCGAGTTCGAACAGGCGGAACTGGTGCGCTACTTCATGGAACGGGGGCTGGATTCCGACGAGGAGCGGGTGCGCGCCGCGCTGGAAGCGGCGGTCGCCGCCAACTCTCAGCTTTTCCACCGCCGGGAAACGCCGGCCGGGGTGGTCTACTGGGCGCGCAAGCGCGAGCTGATCCCGGCCCTGCGGCCGGCCGCGCCGGCGCCCGCCGCCGCGCCGTCCACCCCCAAACCCGCCGCCCCCCCAAAAGCGGCCGCGCCAGCTCCTGCAGCGGCCCCAGCGCCGGCGCCAGCTCCCGCCCCCGCGCCCGAACCCGCGCCAGAGGCCCCGAAAGCCGAAGCCCCTGCGCCGGCCGCGGCCAAACCGGTGGACAGCCTGGGCGACCTGCCCGTGAGCCAGCGCTATCAACTGGCCATCCTGCTGGCGCTCCACCAGCTTGGCGGCCAGGCCAAAGCCGGCGACGTCATTGACCGGGTGCCGGCCCTGATGACCCTGCCCGAGGAGCACGAGGGCACCTATCTGCGCGGCTCCAAAGGCACGGTGGAGGAGCCGAAGTACGTGAAATATGTGCACTGGGAGCGGCGCAATCTGGTGGACCAGGGAGAGCTGGACAGCCCTCAGCGCGGCGTCTGGGCGCTGACGCCGGCGGGGGAACGCCGGCTGAAAGAGGCCGGCCTGGCGGCCTGAACACACGGTTCACAGCACACAAACGGCCTCCCGCGGTAGGACGCGGGAGGCCGTTGTTCTTTCCGCCGCAGGCTCGCGCCGGCGTCAGGTGATGACGCTCCCGAACGGCATCAGCGCCAGCCGCGCCAGCTTGAAATGCTGGCGGGCGAAAGGCAGTCCGACGATAGTGAGCGCCATGATCAGGGCCAGCGCCAGATGGCAGGCAGCCAGCCAAATCCCTCCGATGAGGAGCCACAGCACATTCATGGCCACGCCCAGGGGGCCGGAAGCGAAGCCGGTGACCCGTACCTCACTGCCAAAGGGAAAGAGCGCCAGCACCGCCAGCTTGAACAACTGCACACCGAACGGGATGCCCACGACGGTCAGGCAGAGGACCACGCCTCCCAGGGCATACCACAGCGCGATAAGGATGCCGCCCGTCAAAATCCACAGGAGATTGCCCAGCGCGCTGATGAACAAACGTAGTAACGCTCTGATTAACCCGCCCATGTTTGCACGCTCCTGAAAATGAGCCGCTACTTGCGGCGCAGGACAGGGGAATCGAACCACAGGCCGGTCACCTTTGGAGGGTCTGTCGTCATATCGAAGACCACCCGCACCACCACATTGGCGTCCTTCTCGAACTGGGCCGTATAGATGACAATGCGGTACCGGTCCTTATCCAGCACTCTATCGAACTGATGGGACTGATAGCGGCCGATTTTCCCGATGATGGCCTGGTAGACCTGTTCGAACTTCTCCCCACTGCTGACGGAGCGCATGGTCTCATCCATGTCGCGCAGGTAGCCGGCCTCGTCATGGTTGCTCAACGCCGTGAGGAGCTGAACGGTGATTGGCTCGACCTTCTCGGCAAAGGCCTGCGCCTCCTCCGCCGGCACCGTCTTGTAGCCGGCGGCACAGCCGGCCAGCAGGGCCAGCACCACCAGCGCCGGCACCATCCACCGTATCCTTCTCATGGGCCTGCCTCCTTTCGCTCCCGCGCAAGATGCCCGCACCGAAAATATTATACCTCAAACCGGGACGCCGGCGAATTGGCGGGACATCCAACGCGCGAACGAATTGACAACCCCCCGATTCATGCTATGATGGAGACGGCTTTCACAAACACAACGTTGTGCTGCTCGATGGAGAGGGACAGGAGGGAGAGCATGAAGGAAACCGATTGGAGCGAGCGCCTGCGCATCTCGCCGGCGCAGTTGGAGCGCATCAACGCCGTGCTGACCGGCGATAACCGGGCCATGCAGGCCTTTTTCGATGTGGTGGCGCGCTACGGCACGCCGGAGGAGATCAACCACAAGGCGGAGGAGGCGCGCCGGCTCCCCCACATCCTGGCCCGCCTGCGGGAGATGGATTCGCCCTACCTGCGCGATCTGGAATGGCTGGAGCAACAGCGAGACGCCGGCGCGTTCATCTCCCTGCCGGCCTACCGCCGGCGCGTCCTCGGGCCGAAGGCCGACGAGATGGCCTTCGACGAGCACCACGCCGTCACGCTGGAGATCAGCGCCCTCCAGTTCTTCCCCTGGCTCATCGTCGAGGCACAGCAGGCCATCGCCCAAGGAGAGCTGATGCCCGGCCGCTACATCCGGGTGCGTAAGATGAAGGAGCAGGAAGAGGCCGGCGAAGGGGAAATCCTGGCCGTGTGCGCCGCCATGCAGATCATCGGCGCCAGCTACGTGGAAACACTGGACACCAAGGGCACCGACGGCTCCAATATCCATCTGGGTGGGCCGGACACGATCACGGGCTACTTCGGCGGGGTCGGGGAACCCAACGACTACGCGCTGAAATGGGTGGACGAATACCTCTACTACTACACCCGCTACGGCGTCAAGCAGGTGCTGAACACCAACGCCGGCACCGTCTTCCTGGGCTATATGCTCCACAAGCTGGGCATTGACATCGAGTTCAAGATCTCCGTGTTCCTGGGCAACGACAACCCCTATTCCGCCCTGTGGACCCTGCTGGCCGCGCACCTCTTCGCCCGGCCGGACGGCTCCACCGCCCTGGTGGGCTTCAACTGGTCCAACTCGGTCAATAACGAGACCATCGAGGTCACAGCGGAACTGCGCCGGCTGTTGGGCTTCGAGGACTTCGTGCGCTTCGAGCACCACATCACCGAGGCTTTCCGCCACATCGTGCGCCAGCCCTATCTGCGGCGCGATGAGCTGGTGGAGCTGGCCAAAAAGGTGCCCAACATCTCCGCCAAGCACGAGGGCGCCGACCCCGACGTGGAGCAGAGGCGCGAGCACCCCTCCGATATCCTGGATTACTTCCTGTCCCGCCGGGAGATCGAGGAACAGGGGCTTATGCCGGCGCTCCTGCGCAACTACCTGGACAAGCACGACGCGCTGAACGCCACGGCGCGCGCCCTGACGGAGCACGGCATCGGGGTCATCGCCGCCCGCCGGCTTCACAGCCCCTGACGTACCCTGGTACCTAAGTCCCATATGCTCTCCGGTCAGCATCCGCTACAATAATATCCAGCAGCGGGGTTACATCCTGTCCCATTGCTCCCCGCTCGGGATGAAAAGGTCCCCCTGCCCGGCCAGCACCGCGGCAGGTCCACCTCATCCCACCCATATCCCGTCCGGCTCCCCCGAGCCACATGGTGGAGACATCCCCATGTGCAGGCGCACCACCTCCGCGCCGCCTGTGGTCAGGGGGAGCCAGGCTTTTTCAGCCCCGTCAAATCCCATGCGCCGGTAAAAGGCGAGGAGCCAGGGCTGGTCCGCCGGGGCATAGAGTTCCAGCCGGCGGATGCCCTGCCGGCGCGCCAGCTCCACCGCCGCTTCCAGGAGCCGGCGGGCGATGCCGCGCCGGCGAAAAGCCGCGGCCACGCACAGGCCGCCGATCTCCCCCTTGTCTTTCCACCGCACCAGCTCGATGTTGCCCACCACCCGGCCGTTCGCTTCCGCCACGAGGCGGGTGATGTGGGGATGGCGCAGGCAAAAGGCAAGGTAATCGCGCACCCGGCCGGCGTCCTCCTCGGGGAAGCAGAGGCTGGCCAGGTCGCCGGCGTCCTCCAGGCGCGCTGGACGGATATGGATATCGGATAGCGCTGTCGTCATCTCTGCACCTCGCCGGCCCTTTGACACCACGCGAGCCGGCTCCTATAATATGCTTCGGGGAGCGGGAAGGCAATCCGCATGTCTCGATGGTACAGAAGCGACCTGTTTGACCGGCTCAGGAGTCAGGGGTGGATACCGTAGAACAGCTTCCGCTGTTTCCGGAACTCGCAGGGCCGCCGGCGGTACCGCCGGCCGAGGAGGCGCCGGCCCCGCCGGCCCTCTCCGCGCGCGCTCCCTTGCGAGAGGCCATCCGTGCCTTCGAGGATGCCATGGTGCTCAAGGGCTTCACCCGCAACACCATCACCGCCTTCCGCGCCGACCTGCGCATCCTGTGCGAGTTCATCCCGCCCGACCGCCCTGTCGGCGAGATCAGCACGCGCGACCTGCAGGGGTTCCTGACCTACCTCGTGCGGGAGCGCGGCCGGCCCTGCAAGCCCAAGTCCTATGCCCGCCGGCTCACCACCCTCAAGGTCTTCTTCGGCTGGCTGTACGAAGAGGGAACCCTGCCGCATGACCCGGCCGCTCCGCTGGTGCATCAGCCGGCCTACACCCCCCTGCCGCGCGTCCTCTCCGATGGGCAGATCGCCCAGGTGCGGGAAGCCGCCCAGCGGCTCGCGCAGGGCGAGAAGCCGGATTGGCGGCCGTGGCTCCTCTTCGAACTCCTGCTCCAGACCGGCATCAAGAAGACCGAATGCATGAACATCCACCTGGCGGACATTGACATCACCCATCCGGAGGGGCCGGCACTGCACATCCGCTATTCCCAGGTGCGCCAGAAGTACAAGGAGCGCACGCTGAAACTGCCGGCGGAAATCGTGACGCTACTGCGGGAGTACCGCGCCCAGTACCAGCCGGCCGAGCACCTCTTCGAATGCACGGCCCGCAACCTGGAATACGTGCTGAATCATCTGGCCGAGCTGGCCGGCATTGACGGCGGCATCTCCTTCGAGATGATGCGCTGGACCGCCGCCCTGCGGGACTACCGGGCCGGCATGGACGAGGCCGCCCTGCGCCGCAAACTGGGCCTGTCCAAACTGCGCTGGCGCGAGACGCTGGAGAAGCTCCAGCGGCTGGCCGAGCCGGCGCTGTGACGCGGGAACACGAGGTCAGCATGAAATTCGTCGTCCGGGATACGCCCCAGACCCCCGCCGATGCCCTGCGCCAGCTCCTGTCGGAGGCGGAAAAGCTCGCCGCCAACCTGCCGGGCGCCGGTGCATCCGCGGCGCGCTTGCTGACCCTGCTGGATGAGATAGATGCCGAACACCGCCGGCTGAAAGAGCTGGGGATTGACCTGCGCCCGGAGGAAACGCGGCTGGAGAGCCTGCATGCCTCCCTGCGCCAGCGCAAGGCCCGCTTCGTGCGGGAACTGCGCGCCGCCGGCGGGCTGGCCGCCCTGCGCGCCCAGCGCACGCCGCCCGGCGAGGCCTGGTGGTGGTTCCTGGACGAGGAGCTGGCACAGGAGCGCCGGCGCCAGCTCCGACGCCTTGGCCTGCTGGCCGGCATCGCGGCCGGCGTGCTGATCATCGCCGTGGTGGTCATGTACGTCATCGCCCGGCCGGATCCCGTGGTCCTGGCCACCAGCCGCAACCTGCATCGCGCCCAGGAGTACATCCTCCAGGGGAAGCTTTCCGAGGCAGTTCCCCTCATGGAAGAAAATACCCGCCTGGACCCGCAGAACCCCGAATGGTACATCCGGCTGGGGGTGCTGGCGGAAGTCACTGGGAATGCGGCGAAAGCGCAGGAGGCCTTCTCCCGCGGCCGGGAGCTGTCAACGGACGAGGCGGCATTTTTGACAGAGCGCGCCCAGTATTATAATGAGGTGAACGCCTTTGCGCCGGCCCTGGCCGACGCCAGCGAGGCGGTGCGCCTGCGCCCCGATTCGGCCATGGCGTACTTGATGCTGGGGCGGGCGCTGGCCGGCCTGCGGCGCTATCCGGAAGCCATCGCCGCGTACGAGCAGGCAGTGGCCCTAGCGGAGAACACGGATCAGACGCTCTACGTCATGGCTAAGGTGGAGCTGGGCTATCTTTTGCAGAGCCTGCCGGCGCTGACGCCGGCGGCTCCCTGAGCCGGCGCGTCACTTTGTGACAATTTTCTCTATCCATGGATTGTTTTGACTTTATGACAGAAATCGGTTATAATATCATTGGGCGAAAAGTGAATACGATGGGCAACTGGAGGCGCGCGGCCGCATGAGGTGGGGGCGTTCGGTCAGCGACCTGTACAAATGGATGCTGCCCGGCATGCGCGTGAAGCGCTGGTTGCTGTTACTGTTGGCCGGCGTGGCGGCAATTGGCCTGGGACTGGCATATATCCTGCGGGATATCTACCAGACCTGGACCTTTCCGCCGATGGCCTACTATGTGACGCTCCAGTTTCTCAGCCGCCCGGTACGGGCGGCTTTGTTTGGGATCGCCGGCCTGAGCGCTATCGCCGTCGCCATATTCCAGCTCAACCGCTCTCTGCTGGACGCCCTCCATCTGCCCAACGGCGAGAGCATTGTGGATGTCCTGTACCGCCAGCGCCAGCGGGAACGCGGCCCCAAAGTGGTGGCCATCGGCGGCGGTACGGGCTTGTCCACCCTCCTGCGAGGGGTGAAGCATTACACGGCGCATATCACGGCGATTGTGACAGTTGCCGATGATGGGGGAAGCTCCGGCCGTCTGCGCCGGGAGCTGGGAGTGCTCCCGCCGGGAGATTTTCGCAACTGTCTGGCCGCCCTGGCCAACGATGAGGCGCTCATCACCAAACTCTTCCAATACCGCTTTGCCGCCGGCGCCGGCCTGGACGGCCACAGCTTCGGCAACCTGTTCATCGCCGCCATGGTGGGCATCACAGGCAATTTCGAGCGCGCCATCATCGAGTCGGGCAAGGTGCTGGCCATCCAGGGGCAGATCATGCCCTCCACGCTGGAGAACGTCACCCTGTACGCGGACCTGCGGATGGCCCAGAATGACCAGGTGCTGGTGCGGCGGGTGGAGGGAGAATCGGTCATCCCCGAACAGGGCTGGCCGATTGAGCGGGTCTACCTGAAGCCGGAGGAACCGCCGGCCTACCCCGGTGCGGTGCGCGCTATCCTGGACGCCGACATGATCGTCATCGGGCCGGGGAGCCTGTACACCAGCATCCTGCCGAACCTGCTGGTGCCGGATATCGCCCGTGCCATCCGCGCTTCCCGCGCCTTCAAGGTGTACGTGTGCAACGTGGCCACCCAGCCGGGTGAGACGGACGGCTTCTCCGTGGAGGATCACCTGCGGGCGCTGGAACAGCATGTCGGCCCGGGGCTGGTGGATTATGTGCTGGTCAACAGCCAGCCGGTGACCCCGCCGGCGGAGGCCAATTACCAGATGGTGACTGTCCGAGAGGCAGTGCCGCCTCAATATCTCCTGCTCCGCGCGGAGCTGGTGGATGCCGAACGGCCCTGGCGGCACGATTCCCACAAGCTCGCCCGGGCCCTGTTCGAGGCCTTTAACAAGCGCAAACCGCAGGGCGCATAAGGTGTGGACGAAGGGCGGTAGAGACATGCCGGCGCCGGCCGGCGCCGGCCCAGTTCCAACGGAAAGGAGACAAAGATGTCGAACCGGGAAAAGGACTATTACCACGCCCTCTACGACATCGCACACACCATCAACTCCAGCCTGGACCTGCCGGAGGTCCTCCAGCGGGTAGCCAAGATCACCGCCGAGCACATGCACGCCAAGGCCTGCTCCATCCGCCTGCTGAGCCGGGACCGCAAGCGGCTCATCTTCGGCGCCGCCTACGGCCTCAGCGAGCAGTACCTTCGGAAAGGTGACGTCGAGGTCGACAAGAGCGGCGTGGACCGCCAGGTACTGCGCGGCAACACCGTCATCATCCCCGATGCCACGGAGGACGAGCGCTTTCAGTACCCGGAATGGGCCAAGCTGGAGGGCATCCGCTCGGTGCTGGTGGTGCCCCTGGCTACGCGGGGGCAGATCATCGGCGTCATGCGGGTGTACACCGCAGAGAAGCGGGAGTTCAGCGATGAGGAGATCGAGTTTCTCAGCCTCATCGCGGACCTGGCCGCGCTGGCCATCGATAACGCCCGGCTGTACCAGTTGCTGAAGGGCGATTACGAAATGCTCCTTTCCTATCAGGAGCGATTGTTTGACGATTAAGTCCAATTGACGAACATCCGCCGGCACCGCCGCCGGCAACAACCGCATCGCCGCTCCACAGTCCCCCCGCAGTGTCAGCGCGTCATCCGAACCTGCGGATAGGTGCGGGAACATCCGTTCAGCTCGCCAAATGCTATTTCATGCCATCTTACCAACCATAAGGAGGAACACATCCATGACGGTCAAAGTAGGAATCAACGGTTTCGGACGCATCGGCCGGCAGGTGCTCAAAGCCATGGGCGAACGCCTGTCCGGAAACATCCAGGTAGTGGCCATCAATGACCTGATGGACGCCCACACCAACGCCCATCTGCTGAAATATGACTCCAACTACGGCATTTTCCCCGGCACGGTGGAGGTCAAAGGCAACAACCTGGTGGTCAACGGCCATGAGATCATCGTCCTAGCGGAGAAGGAGCCGGCCAATCTCCCCTGGCGCGAGCTGGGGGTGGAGCTGGTGATCGAATCCACCGGCATCTTCACCACGCGCGAGGGGGCCAGCAAACACCTTCAGGCCGGCGCCAAGAAGGTCATCATCACTGCGCCGGCGAAGGGCGAGGACATCACCATCGTCCTGGGCGTCAATGAGCACAAATACGACCCCGCCCAGCACGTCCTCATCTCCAACGCATCCTGCACCACCAACTGCCTGGCACCGCTGGCCAAGGTCATCCTGGACGAGTTCGGCATTGTGCGCGGCTTCATGACCACGGTGCATTCCTACACCAACGACCAGCGCATCCTGGACCTGCCGCATAAAGACCTGCGGCGCGCCCGGGCCGCCGGCCTCAACATCATCCCCACCACCACCGGCGCCGCCCGCGCCCTCTCCCTGGTGCTCCCGGAGCTGAAGGGCAAGGTGGACGGCATCGCCCTGCGCGTGCCTACCCCCACGGTCTCCATCGTGGACTTTGTGGCCGAGACCGAAAAACCCGTCAGCGTGGAAGCGGTCAACGCCGCGCTGAAGGCCGCCGCGGAAGGCCCCATGAAGGGCATCCTGGGCTACTGCGAGGAGCCGCTGGTCTCCGTGGACTTCAAGGGCGATCCCCGCTCCTCCATCGTGGACGCGCTGAGCACCATGGTCATCGGCGACAAGATGGTCAAGGTGCTCTCCTGGTACGACAACGAGTGGGGCTACTCGTGTCGGGTGGCCGACCTGGTCGGCTACGTCGTCTCCAAGGGCTGGTAAGCCCAGCCGGCATGGAAGGGGTGTGAGGCCCGCCACGGTGCCCTCCACCCCTTTTTTCTGGCCGCACCCGTAAATGTTTTTCCCGAACAGGAGGTATACCATGAACAAGAAGACCGTGCGCGACATCGACGTGGCCGGCAAGCGGGTGCTGGTGCGCGTCGATTTCAACGTGCCCCTGGAAAAGGGACAGGTCACCGATGATACCCGCATTCGCGCCGCCCTGCCCACCATCCGCTACCTGATCGACCACCGGGCGCGCGTGATCCTGATGTCCCACCTGGGCCGGCCCAAAGGCGGCCCCTCCGACGACCTGCGCCTGGAGCCGGTCGCGCGCCGGCTGTCCGAACTGCTCGGACAGGAAGTGCACTACGTGCGCGACTGCATCGGCCCGGAGGTCGAGGCGGCCGTACAAGCCCTGGGCGAGGGAGAAGTGCTCCTGCTGGAGAACCTGCGCTTCCATCCCGAAGAGGAAAAGAACGACCCGGCCTTCGCCGCCCAACTGGCCAAATTGGGCGATGTGTACGTCAACGACGCCTTTGGTGCGGCCCATCGCGCCCACGCCAGCACCGCCGGCATCGCCCAGTACCTGCCGGCCGTGGCCGGCTTCCTCATGGAAAAGGAGCTGACCTTCCTGGGCAAAGCCCTGGAATCTCCTGAGCGCCCCTTTATCACCATCCTGGGCGGCGCCAAAATCTCCGACAAAATCGGCGTCATCCGCAACCTGCTCTCGCGAGTGGACCGCCTGCTCATCGGCGGCGGCATGGCCAACACCTTCCTGAAGGCCATGGGCTACGAGATGGGCGATTCCCTGGTGGAGATGGAGAGCCTGGATGTCGCCTGGGAGCTCCTGCAGGCCGCCGGCGACAAACTGCGCCTTCCCGTGGACGTGGTCATCGCCGATCGCTTCGATAACGACGCCGAGCGCCGCGTGGTGAAGGTGGATGCCGTGCCGG
>Ga0078972_1005158_pt1 | contig 33898 bp, 34 predicted proteins | sample YelNatPaOPGAMG01_FD_67568 | JGI IMG/M metagenome (GOLD analysis project Ga0078972, IMG submission 67568) | Hot spring thermophilic microbial communities from Obsidian Pool, Yellowstone National Park, USA - OP-RAMG-01 (SPADES assembly) (version 2) | ecosystem: Environmental > Aquatic > Thermal... | reverse complement strand
AAGTTTAAATGAGCTTTATCATTACTACAGATTATTTGTGAACTTCTTTCTTCCAGTTGTAAAGCTTGTTGCAAAAGAGAGGAGAGGTAGCAAAGTAAAGAAGATATATGATAAACCAAAGTCTCCTTATGAGAGGGTTTTTGAATGCTCAGAGATTCCAGAGGAAGTTAAGAGTAGATTAATGAAAGAGTATCGCAATTTAAATCCAGCAGAGATAAAAAGAGAGATGAAAAGAGCTTGGACTAAGTTATGGAAAGCTCACAAAGAAAAGAAAGAATTATTGTCTTTTACAGAAGTTCATAATAATATATAATGATTTCATATAGAATTTTAATGAGGCAACGAATACATATTTCATATAGAAAATTATGTGAGGCAACAGGATTTAATCAATCTCTACCGCCTTTCCTATCTCTGCAGATTTATATATTGCAAGTAGCATTTTCATTACAATAAGACCATGTTCTCCTGTTACTATAGGCTCTTTATTCTCTTTTATACATTCAATAAAATGCTCTATCTCTCCCTCTCCCCATTCATAATTTTTCTCAGGAATTTCAATATTAACTGGATTTCCATCAATATCTTTAAAAATTTTTGGGGGATTTAATTGCGCACCCCCTAAGGTTCCCAAAATCAAAAAGTTCCCTTCGTCCTTCTCAATATGAGATGCCCAACTTACTTCTAAGGTTATTATTTTACCATTTTCAAATTTAATTAAACCTACCCCAAAATCTTCCACATCAAATATGGGCATACCTTTTGCTCCCTTATTCCATCCACCTTCTCCGATGCCTTTTGGACCAAAGATTGCATAGGTATTTCCAAGAATATATTTTGGCTTAGGCATTCCCATAAGCCACCAAACAAGATCCAATATATGAACACCAATATCTAAGATAGCTCCTCCTCCAGAAAATTCTTTATTAGTAAACCAAGTTCCAATTCCAGGGATTCCTTTTCTTCTTAAATAATATCCTCTGGCATAATATATTTCTCCAAGCTCTCCCTTCTCAATTATCTTTTTCAAAAAAGAATTAAATGGTCTAAATCTTTGATTTTGTCCTATCATAAGAATTTTACCTGTTCTTTTACTTGCCTTAACCATTTCTTCAGCTTCCTCAATTGATATTGCCATAGGTTTTTCACATAAAACATGTATACCTTTATTTAATGCGGATATAGCAATAGGAGCATGTAAATAGTTTGGTGTACATATGCTTATAGCAGTAAGATCCTCATTATCAAACATCTCTTCATAATTTTTATAAACCCTTGGAATATTAAACTCTTTTGCTAAACTTTTTGCTCTTTCCTCATCACTATCAGAAATAGCTGATATAAAAACATCAGGTATTCTTTTATAACCCGGAATATGTAAGAATTTTGCAATACCTCCCGCACCAACTATTCCAACATTTAACATAACTTACCTCCTGAAAAAAATAAAATATATATTAATTCTATCATAAAAATAAATGATAATAACTTGACATAAAAATTAAAAAAATTTATACTATAATAAAACACAACTTATTTGCAAAATATGCAAGAAAGGAGGTTAAAGACTTAAAAAAATTTTTCTCCTCAAATTATAATTTAATCTTAAAGGGAGGGTTTTTCCATGAAAAGATTTATAAAGATTTATATTTTAATTTTCCTTTTAGTTTTTCTCTTTCTCTCCTCAAATTATAGTGCAGAAGTAATAAACTTAAGAGTTTCTTGGTGGGGAAGTCAAACAAGACATAATGCTACTCTAAAAGTTATAGAACTTTTTGAGAAAAAATATCCAAATATTAAAATTACACCTGAATATACTGCTTGGAGTGATTATTGGACAAAATTAAATACACAAGCTGCCGCCCAAAATCTTCCTGATGTAATACAGCATGATTATCAATATATAACAGAATGGGTTACAAGAGGTCTACTTCTCCCCTTAGATGACCTTATAGCAAAGAAGATAATTAATCTATCTGATGTAGCACCTCAATATATTCAACCTGGTATTATAAAAGGAAAAACCTATGGGATAAATCTTGGAGTTAATGCACTTGGATTAGTTTATGATCCAGAATTATTTAAGAAAGCTGGGGTTCCTCTTCCAAAAACAGATTGGACATGGGATGACTTTAAAAATACAGTTATTCAACTAAACAAGAAATTAGGAATATATGGAGTAGAAGGATTTACAGGGCAGATTGAATGTTTTAAGATATGGTTAATAGAGAATGGTCAATGGCTATATAGCGAGGATGGAAAAAATCTTGGCTTTGATGAGGAAACTTTTACAAAATGGTGGAAGATGATGTTAGAATTAGAAGATGCAAATGCAGTACCATCAATTGCAGTTGATGTTTCAAGAACAGGATTAGGAGTTGAAGATCAATTCATTGTTAAACAAAAATCAGCAATGTCTCTTGCATGGAGTAATCAACTTATTGCTATAAGTAGAGCTGCAAATAGACCTCTTAAGATGGCATTATTCCCAAGAATAAGTAAGACTGCAAAATCTGGATCATATCTTAAGGCTTCAATGTTCTTCTCCATAAATGCTCAAACAAAATATCCAAAAGAAGCTGGAATGTTTATAGATTTCTTCACAAATTCCATAGAAGCTAATAAGATTCTTGCAGCAGAAAGAGGAGTTCCTATATCAAAGAAAATACAAGCCTTCTTAAAACCTCAACTTACACCCGCACAAAAAGAAGCCTTTGACTTTATTAAGTTAGTTGAAAAATATGGATCTCCAACACCACCTCCAGATGTTCCAAGACATGCAGAAGTTTCTAATAATGTAATTGGTCCAATCTGGGAACAGATAAGATATAAACAAATATCCTTAGATAAAGCTTTTGCTCAACTTAAATCACAAGCAGAAAAAATATTACAAAGACAATAATAATATTAAAAGAGGGAAGAGTTTATAAACTCTTCCCTCTATTTTTTAAGAATAGGGGGTAATTTAATAAGGGATGTTTAGACTTACTAAAAAGAAAAAACATGATTTATTAGCAGGATATTTCTTTGTTTCACCTTGGATTTTAGGTTTTTTAATCTTTATTATTTTTCCAATTCTTGCATCTTTATTTCTATCTTTTACTAAATATGATATTTTATCATCTCCCAAATTTATCGGTCTTGAAAATTGGAAAAGAATGTTTTTAGAAGATAGAAGATTTCTAAATGCTACAAAGGCAACATTAAAATATGTTATATTTGCTGTTCCTGCAAGACTTCTTTTTGCATTTATTGTTGCTCTTATTCTAAATCTATCAGAGCACAAAATAATTAGGCTTTACAGAGCAATTTACTATGTCCCATCCTTAGTTGGAGGAAGTGTTGCAGTTGCGGTCATGTGGAGACAGATATTTGGTCTTGACGGTTTAGTTAATTTTATAATGGAAAAGATTTTAGGAATGTCCAGAATAATCTGGTTGGGAGATCCTAAGACTGCTATATGGACCTTAATACTCCTTGCAATGTGGCAGTTTGGATCTCCAATGCTAATATTTCTTGCAGGATTAAAACAGATTCCTGAATCACTTTATGAAGCAGCTTCTATAGATGGAGCTACTTTTTGGCCTCAACTTTTTAAGATAACTATTCCTATGTTAAGCCCTGTTATATTTTTTAATCTTGTAATGCAGACCATAGGTGGATTTATGGTTTTCACTCAAGCCTATATTATAACTGGTGGAGCACCCTTAGACACTACCCTTTTTTATGCGCTTTATATCTATCAAAAAGGTTTCAGAGACTATGATATGGGATATGCATCTGCAATGGCATGGTTTTTATTGGTAATTATCGCAATTATTACATTTATATTATTTAAAACTTCAGGAAGATGGGTCTATTATGAAGCAGAAAGGGGAAGATAATAATGTTTCATAAAAGAAAAAGATTTTACATAATATATTACACAATTATTACCATCTTTGCATTTGTTATGATTTATCCACTATTATGGCTTTTTGCAAGTTCATTTAAACCCCATGCTGAAATCTTTCAGTACATGACATCTCTTATACCTAAAAACTTTACATTAGAAAATTATATAGAGGGATGGAAGGGCTTTGGAGGTATAACTTTTGCAACCTTTTTTAAAAATTCATTCATTCTCGCAACAGGAGTAACTGTAGGAATAGTTCTATCATCATCAATGATAGCTTATGGACTTGCAAGAATTCCATTCCCAGGTAGAAATTTTTGGTTTACTTGTGTGATGTTAACCTTGATGCTTCCAGGGCAAGTTCAGATGATACCAAGATATATATTATTTTTTAAACTTGGTTGGGTAAATTCATTTAAACCACTAATAGTTCCTGCATTTTTTGGTGGTGCCTTTTTCATCTTTCTTATTATGCAATTTATAAGAGGAATTCCATTGGAACTTGATGAGTCTGCTTCCATTGATGGTGCAGGAAGATTTTCAATATTCTGGCATATTATACTACCAAATATTAAACCTGCTCTCATAACAAGCACTATATTTGCCTTTTACTGGACATGGGATGATTTTATGGGACCTCTACTTTATCTAAATAAGCCACAGCTTTATCCAGTTGCTCTTGCCCTAAAAAATTTTGCAGACCCAACAACAATAACAAATTGGGGAGCAATATTTGCAATGTCAATTTTATCACTTATTCCCATCTTTTTTATATTTATTTTCTTCCAAAAATATATGGAGACAGGAATAGCAACAACAGGAATAAGAGGATGAAAAAATAAATCAGGGGGAATATTCCCCCTGAATTTAAAGAAAAATAAACATTAAATTTTTATTTTGGAGCATTAGATAGAATATTTTCTATCTCATCCAAAATATCAGAAGAAAGTTTAACATCAACAGCTCTTAAATTTTCTCTCAATTGTTCAGGATTTGTAGCTCCTACAATTGCAGATGTAATTTCAGGCTTTCTTAAAATCCATGCTAAAGCTAATTGGGACATGGTAATTCCCATATCCTTAGCAAGATCTGTAAGTATTCTCACTTTCTTAATATTTTCCTCTGTAAGTTCATTCTTAAGCCAATCACTCCATTCCGCCCTACTTCCTTTTGGAATGCCATTATTATATTTACCTGTAAGAATTCCCTGCGCAAGAGGTGAAAATACTGTTATTCCCATTCCATTCTTTGCACATGTCTGTATAATTTCTAATTCTATATGTCTATCTAACATGTTATATCGTGGTTGTTCCACTTGAGGTGGATAAGCATTGTATTTTATTGCTGTTCCTATTGCATTCTCAATCTGTGCAGAAGTCCATACACTGGTACCCCAATAAAGGATCTTTCCTTGATGGACTAAATCATCCATAGCTCTTACAATCTCATCCATAGGAGTATCAGGATCATAACGATGACAAAAATATATATCTAAATAATCTGTTCCAAGACGTTTTAATGATCCATCAATGGATTCCATAATATGCTTTCTTGATAAACCTCTATCATTTATATTATCACTCATTGGCCAATATACCTTACTTGATATTATAAGGTCTTGTCTCCTTAAGTCTTTAATCACCTTTCCTACAACTCTTTCTGCTTCTCCACGAGCATAGACATCTGCCAAGTCAAGAAAATTTACACCATTATCAATAGCGGTATATATACATTCTTTTGTCAATTCGTAGTCTACCTTTTCTCCAAAGGTGAGCCATGCTCCAAGACCTAAAACACTTAACTTAATTCCTGCTTTTCCTAATTTTCTATACTCCATTTTTAATCCTCCTTTTTTTTATCAAATTATATACCAAAATGGTAAAAATTCCACAAGAATTTTTTACAAAAATTTTAATATTATTGTAAAATTAATTAAGGAGTAAAGAATGCGAAAGAGAATAGGAGTAATTGTAAATTATCTATATGAAGGATATCAGATGAAAGTTCTTTCAGGCATTTTTTCTTTTGCTGAAAAATTAGATGTAAATATTTTGACATTTGTTGGAGGAAATTTAAATCCTGAACCAGAAAATATTCAAAGGAATCAAATTTATAAATTAATTTCAGAAGAAGTAATTGATGGGCTTATAATTATGGGATTAGTTATAGGTTATGATATTCCTAAGGAGAATATAATTAATTTTTATAACTCATTCTCAAACAGAATACCTATTGTAAGCATAGGACTTTCCATTAAAAATATTCCATCTGTTATAACTGATAACAGAGGAGGTTTTAAGAATTTATTAATACATCTTATTGAGGACCATAAATATAAAAATTTTGCCTTTGTTACAGGTCCTCTTAATAATGAAGATGCAAGAGAAAGATATGAGACATTTTTAGAAATTATGGACCAGTATAATATAAAAATAGAACCAAATTATATATACAAAGGAGATTTTTCAAAACCTTCAGGAATAAATGCTATAAAAACATTTTTAGATGAAAGAAAGATAAAACCTCAAGTTATAGTCTTTTCTAATGATGCCATGGCTATTTCTGCCATTGAGGAGTTAAAGAGAAGGGGTATAAAGATTCCAGAAGATATTGCTATAACAGGTTTTGATAATATTGAAGAGTCAATGTTAATCTCACCATCTTTAACTACTGTAAGTCAAGGCTTATATGATCTTGGTCAAAAAGCATTAGAAGTCTGCTATGCCTTAATCTCAGGAGAGAAAATAGATGAAAGGATTATTCTTCCTACAAGGGTTATAATAAGGGAATCTTGTGGTCATAAATCTTTATTTATTGATAAATATAAAAATATGCTTGTCTCATCTCAGAATTTATCAAAGTTTAAAGAAATAAAAAATTTAAAAGATAAATTTAAAGATTTTGTTAAAAATATCTTAGGTAACAACTCAGAGAAAGAAAATGAATTTATTGATCTTTTATATAATTCTTTTTTACAAGAGTTATTTTATAAAAAAGAAAATTTTATAAAATTCATGGAGAAAAATATTGAAATATCAAATTTAGAAAAATTTAAAGAACTCTTAAATCTTCTTTATATATTTCTTTCATCTCATCTTAGTAAAAGATTATTAAATAAAGCTGAGTATATTATTAGTAAGGCTATGTTTTTAATAAATAATTTCCAAGAAAAATTTATTAAGTATGAAATAATAAAAAATAATGAGGAGGGTGAATTATTAGGCTATATTGGAACAGACCTTATCTCAAGTTTTAACATGCAAGATATTATTAATAGAATAACATATAGAATACCAGAATTAGGTATAAATACTTTTTATATCATCTTCTATGATAAAAATCCATCTTCTTTAAATGCTAATTTAGTAATTGGTTATAATGATGGAAAAACTTATTATAAAAGATTAAATTTTCCATTAAAAGAATTAATACCAAAAGAAATTCTTCCAGAAAGAAGATACACTTTTATAATTAATCCATTATATTTTCAAGAAAATCAATTTGGATATGCAATTTTTGAATATGGACCTAAGAGAGGAATTGTATATGAAATACTAAGATCACAGATTAGCTCTGCTATAGAAGGTGCCATTTTATTTGAAGAAATCAATAAACTTGCAGTTACAGATCCTTTAACAGAACTTCCAAATAGAAGAGCCATAGAAGATAGCTTTCAAAAAGAGATTTTAAGATCCCAAAGGTATAAACGTCCTTTATCTGTTATGGTTCTTGATCTTGATAATTTTAAAGTAATAAATGATACATATGGGCATAAATTTGGAGATGAAGTTTTAAGAAAGATAGGTCAAGTTTTAAAAAATTCTATAAGAAAAACAGATATAATTGGTAGATATGGAGGAGATGAATTTGTCGTTATCCTTCCTGAGACAAATCTTGTAAATAGTATTAAGGTTGCAAAAAAGATTATTAAAAATATTGAAAATACCCAAATATTTACTCCTGATGGAAAAATTACTTATTTAGGGATAAGCATAGGAATTGCCTCTTATCCTGAAAATATAAAAGAGCCAGAAAAATTATTGAGTACTGCAGACTTTTCCATGTATAATGCAAAAAAATTGGGAGGAGGTATATATATTGAAGGTAGTTATCATAATGGGCTCAAAGAGTGATTTAGAATTTTGCAAAAAGATATATTCGGTTTTAAAAAAATTTGATGTGGAATGTGTTATGAGGGTTGCTTCAGCTCATAAAGTTCCTTTAAAAGTATTAGAAATAATAAAGGAATATGAAGATGAGGATGTAGTGTTCATAACTGTAGCAGGAAGAAGTAATGCATTATCAGGATTTACAGATGCAAATACTACAAAGCCAGTAATTGCTTGTCCCCCTTACAGTGATAAATTTGCTGGTGCAGATATATTTTCTACATTAAGAATGCCATCAGGTGTTGCTGTTCTTACAGTTCTTGAACCAGAAGAAGCTGCAATTTCAGCTATAAAAATATTATCTTTAAAATATAAAAATCTTGTTGAAAAAATAAAAAATTATCAGCAGGAAAAAAGAATAGAGATAGAAAAAGCTGATGAAGAGGTGAGAAATTATGGGTAGTGTAAAGGATCTTATTGTTTTAGAAGAACCAAAAGAAAATAATTTAGGAAGAGGAAGATTTATATTTTCAGATAGATATTCAATTTTTGATTATGGAGAAATGCCAGATCTTATAGAGAATAAAGGAATAGCTTTATGCATTTCATCCGCTTATTTTTTTGAAAAATTAGAAGAAAAAGGTATAAAGACTCATTATTTAGGAATTATTGAGAATGGAAAGGTAAAAAGTTTGGGAGAATTAAAATCACCATCAAATATAATGGAATTTAAAATGGTTAGAGTATTAAAACCCAATTTAAATAATAATATATATGACTATTCTATATTTAAAAAGGAAAAGAATAATTTTTTAATACCCTTAGAAATAATATATAGGAATTATTTACCAGAAGGCTCTTCTGTTTTTAAAAGATTAAAAGAAGGAAGTTTAAAAATTGATGATTTAGGATTAAATAATATACCATTTCCTGGACAAAAATTAGAAAAACCTATTATAGATTTTTCAACAAAGTTAGAAGTAAATGATAGATATGTGAAAAAGGATGAAGCAAGAGATATTAGTGGTTTATCTTTAGAAGAATTTAATAAACTTATAGAGCTTACATTAAAAATAGATGAGATGATAACAAAAGAAGGAGAAAGAATTGGATTAATAAATGAAGATGGAAAAATAGAATATGCATTTGATTTTGAAAGAAATATTATGGTTGTTGATGTCATAGGAACATTAGATGAATGTAGATTTACTTATAATGGTATACCGATAAGTAAAGAGCTCGCAAGAATTTATTATAGAAAAACTAATTGGTATAAAGAAATTGAAAATGCAAAAGCAAAGGATAGATTTAATTGGAAAAAATATGTTAGTCCTCCACCTCCTTTAACTAAAGAGCTTAAAAATCTTATTTCTTCAATTTATATGTCATATACTAATGAAATTACAAATAAAGAATGGTTTAATACTTTACCATTGAAAGACTTATTAAAGAAAATTAAAGAAATATTAATAATGTAATTTTTTTTCTCAAAATTATCCACAGTCTACTAATATAACTACAAAAATATAATAATAAAAAATAATATATTGTTGTAGTAGTAGGGGCTGTGGATAATGTGGAAAACCATTCTAAACCTTTTAAAATACATTATCTTGGCTGTGGATAACTTTCCACATTTTATCCACAGTTTCCACATTTAAAAATTCATCCACAAAGTTATCCACAGAAACATATACTTATCCACAGACTTATCCACAGATTATCCACAAAGTTATCCACAGCTGTGGATAATTTATAAATCTTATTAGATAAAGAATTAAAAGAATATGTAGAGTAATACAATTTTATCTCCAAGGGGTATTTTTTTCTCTTCTTACATTTATCTCATCAATAACTGCATTACCTCTATTTTTGAGGAGGAAAAGAATTATATCCGCTATTTCTTCAGGCTTTATTAAAGTGGATGGGTCAATATCAGGTCTCATAACTGTAACAAGGTCTGTTGCAACTCCTCCTGGTGATATCACATGAACCCTTATCCCATAATCATGAACTTCTTGAGCCAATACTTTTGTAAAGCCCATTAAAGCATGTTTTGAAGCAGTATAAGCCCCTTGATTTATATATCCTTTTGTTCCTACAACAGATGATATATTTATTATTGTTGGCATAGAAGATTTTTTAAGATAAGGTATAGCATATTTACAAAGAAAGAAAGGTGCTCTTGCATTTATTGCTATTATCTCATCCCATTCTTCTTCTGTTGTTTCCTCAATAGATTTTGAAAAGGCAATGCCAGCATTATTTATTAATATATCTAATCCTCCAAAATATTCTATAACTTTTTCTATTAAAACTTTTGGCACTTTTGGATCTTTAAGATCATAAGGACATATAAGAATATCAATTCCAAATATTGAAAGCTCATTTTTGATAATTAATAATGCTTCTTCAGATCTGCTATTTATAGCAAGATTTACTCCTTCTTTTGCTAAAGCTGTTGCTATAGCTTTACCTATTCCCCTGCTTGCACCTGTAATTAATGCAATTTTTCCTTTTAAAGAAATCATACTATGTTTTCAGGATTATATACTAAGGTAGCCTTACCATTAACATTCTATCCCCTAAATCTAAAATTTCACCATCTTTTATATTTAAAAATTTTGAATAATTTATATCCATCTTGAAAAGTTCAAAAATATAAAAATCATTATGATTTATATAAACCTCATCAAATTGATTTGCCTGCTTAATATGGTCCCAATGAGCATGTGAAATTATTACCTTCATTTTAATATCCTCCATAATATTTATATTATACTCTTTAAAATATCTTATTGACAAAATAAAAATTTAAAATGTTTCTTAAAAATATAAAAAAATTAAATGTTTAAGAAGATTTTGTAAGGGATGCTCCTTTATTTACTCCTCATTAATTCCTTTACGGAATCTTTTTTACATCTGTCAAAAATTTGGAATTATTTAAAAAATCTCCTTCCCATTTCTCTTATATTATCTTAAAATATTTATAACTATGAGAAATTTTTTAAAACCTAAAATAATATTAAGTTCATGTCTTAATTTAGAACCAGTAAGATATAATGGAAAAGTAATAAGAGATCCATTTATTATCAAATTAAGGGAATATTGTGAAATAATTTCTGTATGTCCTGAAGTATCCATAGGACTTGGAGTTCCAAGAGATAAAATTATAGTATATAAAGATAATAATTATAGAATCTATCAGCCAAATAAAGAATTAGATTTAACCCAAAAAATGATACAATTTTCTGAAAATTTTTTATCAAATATTTCAGAGATTGATGGATTCTTACTAAAAAGTAAATCACCATCTTGTGGAGTTTCAAACACAGTAGTTTATAAAGATAAATATGGAAAAGAATTCTATTTTAAAGGACGAGGATTATTTGCTATGAAAGTCTTGGAAAAATTTCCTTTTCTTCCTATTGAAGATGAAAGAAGACTGAGAAACAAAGAGATAAGAGAAAGATTTTTAATCAGAATTTTTGCTCTTTCAGAGTTGAGAGAAATGAAAAGTAGATTAAAAAATATTTCAGAGCTCATGGAGTTTCATCAGAACCATAAATACCTAATTATGGCATTTTCTCTAAAGCATTTAAAGATTATGGGAAATTTGATAGGAAATTATAATAAAGAGGAATCCTTAGAGAAAATTAAAAATATTTATTCAGATCTTTTTAAAGAAGCTCTCTCTATAGGATTGAAAATAGGAAATCAAGTTAATACTATAATTCATATTTTTGGACATTTCTCTAAGAGATTAAAGAAGGGAGAAAAAATACATTTTTTAACGCTTTTAGAGAAATATAGAAATGGAAGAATAGAAATCAAAATAATAAGAGAGATACTAAAAAATTGGGCTTATAGATTTGAAGATAAATATATATTAAATCAAACCTATTTGGAACCATATCCTGAAGAACTCAATGAAATTTAAAATATGGTATAATTAAATATAAGGTTTCCAGGGGAGCTGAGGGGAAAAGCTCGGCTGAGAGGAGGTCTAAAATCCTGACCTCGACCCTTAGAACCTGACCCGGGTAATACCGGCGGAGGGAGTGAAGGCTATTTAAAAAGAAAATTTATAAGGACCGCTTGGTAATATCCGGGCGGTCCTTTAATTTTTATGGATAGATATGGAGGGTTAAAAATGTTGGTAAACGACAAAGAAGTAAAATATCAAGGAAATATTAAAGAACTGTTATTATCACTTAATTATTCCTTAGAGAGAGTAGCTGTCCTTGTAAATGGAGAGCTGGTAAAAAGAGAAGATTGGGAAAAATTTATATTAAAAGATGATGATTATGTAGAAATAGTATCCTTAGTGGGAGGAGGATAGAAGGAGGTAAATTATGGGTTTTGAAATTGGTGGAAAAGTTATAAACAACAGGCTTTTTGTAGGAACTGGAAAATTACCTGATTATAGTCTCATAAAGAGAATGTATGAGGATTTGAAAATAGAGGTATTTGTAGTGGCAGTTAGAAGGATTAACCCAGAAAAAGATAAAGGATATTCAGTATTAGATTTTATACCTAAGGGAGCTACTATTATGATAAATACCTCAGGAGCAAGAAATCATAAAGAAGCAGTTAAGATTGCATTTATAGGGAGAGAAATTACAGGATCTGATTGGATAAAGATTGAAATTTCTGGAGAATTGAAATATCTTCTCCCAGATAACGAGGAGACAATAAGAACCGCAGAAATATTAGTAAAAGAAGGGTTTAAAGTATTTCCATATATATCTCCAGATCTTATTACTGCTAAGAAACTTGAGGATATAGGAGTTTGTGCTGTTATGCCATTGGGATCTCCCATTGGAAGTAATAGGGGAATTGATTCAGAAATCTTAATTAAAGCAATAATAAATGAAATATCAGTTCCTGTAATTATAGATGCAGGTCTTGGAAGACCATCTCATGCTGCAAAAGCAATGGAACTTGGTGCAGATGCTGTTCTTATAAATACTGCAATTGCTACTTCAAAGGATCCTATAAATATGGCTAAGGCTTTCAATTATGCTGTAAAGGCTGGAAGATTAGCTTATGAGATTGGGCTTCCAGAAGAAAGAGAATTTGCAAATGCCAGTTCTCCTTTAGCTGATTTTATAAAAAGTATAGATTAAGAAGGTGAATTAATGATAGAAAAATTCTTAAATTGGGCTGATGATTTTCTAAAAGAATATAGGCAAAAGGAGTTTAATTTTAATATAAGAAGAATTTTAAGGAAGGAAGAAATAAATGAAGAGGAGCTTCTATTTTTACTTTATGATCAAGATGATAATAATCTTATCCTTATGGCAGAAAGATCTAAGAAACTTACAGAAAGATATTTTGGAAAAGTTATTAACCTTTTTACCCCTTTATACCTTTCCAATTATTGCCTTTCAGGTTGTAAATATTGTGGTTTCTCTGTTGAAAATAAGATTAAAAGGGTAAAACTAAATGAAGAAGAGATTATAGAAGAATACAAAGCCATAAAATCTCAAGGGATTGATAGTATCCTACTTTTAACAGGTTGTGATAGAATAAATACTCCTTTTGAATATATACTTTGGGCTGTAAAAGAAGCAAGAAAATATTTTTCAGAAATTGTTATAGAAGTTTATCCTATGGAAAAAGATGAATATAGAATTCTTGTAAGTAATGGTTTAACAGGAGTTACTCAATATCAAGAGACATATAATCAAAAATTATATGAAGAATTACATCCATATGGTCCTAAAAAAGACTTTTGGTATCGTATAAAAACTCAAGAAAGGGCTATAGAAGGAGGAGTTTTTGAGGTAACTCTCGGAATACTTCTTGGGCTTAATGATCCCATTGAGGATACTTTCAAAATGCTTATTCATGCTAAATATCTTATGAAAAAATATCCTAAGGTAGAAATAAACATATCTTTTCCCAGATTTCGCCCTGCAGGTACAAACTTTTCTGAGAAAGTTAAAGTAAATAGCAAAACTTTGCTTCGCCTTATCTTTTCCAGTAGAATTTATCTACCACCTTTAGGAATTACTATTTCTACTCGTGAAAGTCCAGAATTTAGAGATAATATTATAGGCTATGGTGTCACGAAGATGTCTGCTGGATCTAAAACTTCTGTTGGAGGATACTTTAGGGAAAGGGATTCTGGAATTCAATTTGAAGTAGAAGATAGAAGAAGTGTAAAAGAATTTGTAGAGGTAATAAAAAGCAAGGGTTTCCGTCCAGAGTTTACAAATTGGATCAAAGGAGAAATAGCATGAGTAAATTCAAAGAAATGCTTCTTTCCTATTTTAATGAGGAACAATTGGAAAAAATACAAAAAACAAAAGTAATCATAGCAGGATGTGGAGGTTTAGGCTCTAATGCAGCTCTCACTCTAACAAGAACAGGTTTTAAAAACTTTATTCTCATAGATCATGATAAAGTGGAGATGTCAAACCTAAATAGGCAAGCATATTTCTTTCATCAAATAGGTTTGCCAAAGGTTTTAGCACTTAAAGAAAATATTTTGTCTATAAATTCAGAGTGTAATATTATTGTTTATCAAGAAAAAATAACAAATGAAAATGTAGAATTTTTACTTAAACAAGGAGATATTATATTGGAGGCGGTTGACTGTGCAGAAATAAAAACATTACTTATAAATACTGCAGTAAAATTGGGGAAGAAAATTGTTTCTGCTATTGGAGTTTGTGGATTTGGAGATGTGGAAAAAATTAAAATAAAAAGGTATAAAAATATAACCCTTATAGGAGATTTCATAAGTGATAATAAACATTTTCATCCTTATGCTCCTAAGGTAATAGCTATTTCAAGTATGGAGTGTGATGAGCTTTTGAGGATGGTGCTAAATGAAGGATAAAAAATTAACTCTATTTAAAGAATATAATATCTATGCAATTACTGCAGAAAATCTTTCCTTAGGAAGAAAAAATATAGAAGTAGTAGAGGAAATACTTTCTGCAGGAGTAAAGATTATACAATACAGAGAAAAGAAAAAGTCAATGAGGGAAAAATATAAAGAAGCATTTATTCTGAGGGAGCTAACATCTAAATATGATGCTATTTTAATAGTTAATGATCATTTAGATCTTGCAAAAATAATAAATGCAGATGGAGTTCATTTGGGACAAGAGGACTATCCTATTGAGATTGCAAGAGAATTTTTAGGAGAAGATTTTATTATTGGAATAACTGCTCATAATAGAGAACAGATTATCCAAGGAGAAAAAGAAGGGGCGGATTATATTGGTCTTGGTCCAATCTTTGAAAGCTTTACTAAGGAAAAACCTCATCCACCTATAGGAGTTGAAATATTAAAATGGGCAACATCAAATGTAAAAGTTCCAATAGTAGCTATAGGAGGCATAAAAGAAAAGAATATAGAATTGGTATTAGAAAATGGAGGAAAATGCATTGCAATGGTAAGTGAGATCGTCTCTTCTGAGAATATAAAAGAGAAAATAGAAAAAATAAGAAAAATCATGGAGGTATACAAAAATGGAAAAGACAATTCTTGAAATGGCAAAAGAAAAAATATTTTCTCAAGAGATAGAAAAGGCTTTTAAAAATGAAGAGTTCTCATCAAAAGAAGAATTTCTAAATAAAATAGCTCAAGGTAAAATAGTTATTCCTGCAAATAAAAAAAGGAAAAGAGAAAATTATTATGCAATTGGAGATGGATGTACAGTTAAGATAAATGCCAATATTGGAGTAACAGCAGACTTCTCAAGCTTTGATATAGAGCTTAAAAAGGCTGAATTGTGTGAAAAATATCAAGTAGAATCTGTAATGGATCTTTCATGTGGAAAATATGCAAAAACTTTTAGAGATAAATTAATTAAAGAATTTTCTTTTATAGTAGGTAGTGTTCCAGTATATGATCTTGCAGTAAAATTAAAAGACTTTAAAATGGCAAAATCTAAGGATTTTCTTGAGGTTTTAGAGGAACATGTAGAATTAGGTGTAGATTTTGTGACTATTCATGCTGGTATAAATATGAAGTTAATTGAGAAATTAGAAAATTCTGGAAGAATTCTTAATATAGTATCTCGTGGAGGATCTATGATTTATAGATGGATGGTAGAAAATAAAAAAGAAAATCCTTATTATGAATATTTTGATGATGTTCTAAAAATTCTAAAAAAATATGATGTGGTGATTAGTATAGGTGATGCTTTCAGACCAGGATGTATATTTGATTCAGGAAATTTTTTACAGCTTGAAGAAACTATAGAGGTAAGTAAATTGGCTAAAATAGCGCAAAATTATGGGATACAGGTAATTATAGAAGGACCTGGCCATATGAAAGCAGATGAGATTTCATACACAGTTAAAACTATTAAAAAGTTATGTAATGATGCCCCTTTATATGTTCTTGGACCTCTAATTACGGATATTTCTGCAGGATATGATCATATATCAGGGAGCATGGGAGCATTAATTTCTGCATTAAGTGGTGCAGATTTTTTATGTTATGTTACTCCTGCAGAACATTTGAGACTTCCAGATCTTCAAGATGTTAAAGAAGGAATAATAGCATTTAAAATTGCAGCCCATAGTGCTAATTTAGTAAGGGGATTTAAGAAGGCTATTGAAAAAGACTTTAATATGGCAGTAGCAAGAAGTAATTTAGACTGGGATAAGATTATAGAAAGCTCTATTGATCCTGATAAGGCAAGGGCTTATAGGAATGGTTTAAAAGATACTTGCAGTATGTGTGGTGAACTTTGTGCCATCAAAAACAGTAGATAAGAAGAAGATCCTAATTATTGCAGGATATGACCCCTCTGGAGGAGCAGGAATTTTAGCAGACGTAAAAACAATTCATATGTTAGGAAGCTATGCTATTCCCATCCCTTCATGCTTTACAGTACAAGATACAAAAAGAGTTTATAAAGTAAAAGACTTAGAGTTAGAAATCTTTAAAGAAACCTTAGAAAAGATTATTGAAGACTTTTACCCCATTGATGGAGTAAAAATAGGTGTTTTATTTTCAAAAGAGATAATAAAAATAGTAAAGAAATTCATAAAAGATTTTAGATTAAAAAATATAGTCTTAGACCCTGTTATAAATCCGACATATGGGGTTTCTCTAATAAAAGATGATGCCATAGAAGAATTAATAGATCTTATTTCCTATTGTGATGTGTTAACTCCAAATATTAAAGAGGCAGAATTCCTAAGTAAAATTTCTATAAAAAATGTTGAAGATATGAAAAAATCAGCTTATATTCTAAAAACAAATCTTAAACTTAAGAATATAATAATAAAAGGTGGAGATATGGAAAATTGTGATAAAATACATGACTTGTTTTATGATGGAATAAACATGTTCCTATATCAAAAGGAAAAAATAAAAAGAGATATACATGGGACAGGTTGTGTATTTTCATCTATTATCACCCATTTTCTATCCAAAAAATATTCACCTTTTTATGCCTTCTATTTTGCAGAGTATATAATGGAAAAAATGATTATGTCTTCCATCAAAATAGGAAGAGGAAGACATGTTATTGATATATAAATCATCTTGAGAAAGTAGAATTTTTAATATATAAATAGATAAAAATTTAATTTAGGAGGAAGAAAAAATGGATAAAAATTTTGAGAAATTAATATTTACTGATAAAAACGATTTAATCTTTGGTAGGGCAAAATATCCTGTTGTATGTGGATTTGGAGTTGAAATAGGGGCTGGAAGAGTAATTCCAGAGGTTAATTTTACTCTTCCTCCTATGAACATAAATGAAGAGAGTATTTCTGAAGTAAGGGATAGATTTAGACAGATGGTAAGAAGAATTTTAGAAAAGGCTGTTGAGCTTGAGCAAGAAGAAATAGTATTGGAGTTAGAACATTTATTTGAACTTACAAAAAATCCTCAATGGGGTGCTATGGTAACTTCTGATATTAAGAAAATTATGGATGAATTTTATAATCATTATGGGTTAAAATCTGCATTGAGAGTTACCATTGCAGATATTAGAGATCAAGAAAGACCCCCTAAAATGAGATCGGGAAAACTTGTAGAAACCATGTTTGAATCATTTGAAAAATGTGCTATGGAAGGAGCAGATATCCTTTCTATAGAAAGCACTGGTGGTAAAGAGGTTCATGATCAAGCCTTACTTACAGGTAATATTAGAGAAATGATATTTGCCCTTGGGGTTTTAGGTGTAAGAGATATGGAATTTTTATGGAAGAATATAGTAGAAATTGCAAATAAATACAAAGTAATACCAGGAGGAGATACCGCATGTGGCTTTGCAAATACCGCTATGCAACTTTCTCATCAAAAACTTCTTCCAAAAGTATTATCTGCAGTAGATAGACTTATAACTATTCCAAGATCTTTAAAGGCAGTGGAGATGGGAGCAAAAGGTCCTTTAAAAGATTGTGGTTATGAAAATCCTGCAATTAAGCTTATAACAGGTGTTCCCATAAGCATGGAAGGAAAAAGTAGTGCATGTGCCCACTCTTCCCCCTTAGGAAATATTTCTGCCTATGCTTGTGATTTATGGAGCAATGAGTCTGTTCAAGATGTAAGACTTCTTTCAGGATTTGCACCAGAAGTTTTTACAGAAATATTAATATATGATTGTAGGCTTATGAATACTGCATTAAAGAAAGGTTTTGGGAAAGAACTTAGAGATTTATTTATATATTCTGATATATATTTAGACCCTCAGGCTTATGTTTTAAGCTTAGATGTTTTATATAACTCTGCTAAAAAAATTGTAGAAATAGGAGATTATTATAAGAGTACTGTTGAAGTTGGAAGATATGCGGTAGAGTGTATAAAGGAATTTTTAAGAAATAGTAAGGTAAAAATTTCTCCAAGAGAAGAACAATGGCTTTTAAAGATAGAAGAAGAACTAAATTCAATACCTGATGATCCTCAGAATTTATTGGAAGAAATTCTTGAGGATGAAGAAGATTTATTTATTAAGGAAGAATATGGATTATAAACTATTCTTGTTTTAATTCTATATCAAAATTTGAAAATATCCATCCAAATTTGGCATAAGTTGTATAAGGGTCTCCAAATTCTGTGCCAATTTCCCAATCTGTTACATACATTTGATCATATTTCTCAATTGTTATTCTTCTTGAATATTGAGAAATAATCTCTCTTAAGTTTTTTAGAAAATCATTTATAGGGATTTTTACTTCCCCCTCTTTAATATTCTCTTTAGATTTATATGCTATGTAATCCCATGAAGAAGGAGAAAAATATACCTCCCATATTATATCCTTTTTCTGTCCATTATATATTATGGGAATTATTACCTCTGTTACTTTTCTTCCTGCAGGACCAAGTCTACTTGCATAAAGCCAAACCATCATCTCTATATCTCCACTTGATGCTGATTTTTGTTTTTCTTCACGAGTAATCCATGTCTCCATAGCAAAGTTTATAGGAAGATAACTTTCATGCCATAAAGAATATTTAAGATTGAAGTATATATTAGGAAATTCTGATACCTTTTTAGGAAGTATAAGTTTTTCAATAGATATCCCATGGGAAGACCAAGGTTTATATCCATAATAGACTTCTGGATATCCATGAACCCATGAATTTTTATCTCTCAATACAATATTTTTTATATCCGCATAATATTCTACAGTATCATCTTTTTCATAAAATGCCATCCATGTCTCTCCCTCATAACTTGAGATATTCCAAAAATTAAGCTCCATAGTAAGAGGAAGATTCTTAGTTATTATATCTCCAGAAGATGGTTTAGTAAGGGTAAAAGCATCTTTATAACGAGGTTCCGCACCTAAGATGGGAAATATAAGTAATAAAATTAAGAAAATAGCAAACAGACGTTCCATTTTTTATATCCTCCCATAATTAAAAAATTTTTTGCCCAAATTTTAATCAAAAAACACCCTAAAATAATTTAATACTTATTAATATTTTACATCAAAATGTTTAATATACATAGAAGAACTCATAAAATCCTTTATCTTTACTTACTTTCTATATATTGTACTTATGTTTAATAATTATTTGAGAAAACTTATTTAAATCCATTCATATAAATTAATTTAATCTTGTATAATATGTAATAGTATTGTAAAGATGGAGGAAAAATAAATATGTTTGAGAAAACAAAGAAAGTCTCAGATTCTCTTAAAACAGTAGAAAGAACATTACAGATATTAGAAGCATTTTCTTTAAAAGAGCCTGAATTTACAGCTTACGAACTTGCTAAAAAAATTGGAATTCCTCAGAGTACAATTTATAGATTTCTCAGAATTTTAGTCAGAAAGGGTTTTTTGGAACAAGATCCTATAACTAAAAAGTTTCGCCTTGGAATAAAAGTTTTCGAATTGGGAAGCATAGTTTTAAAAAATATGAAACTACATAAGATTGCTCTTCCATTTATAGAGGAATTATCAAATAAAAGTGGAGAAACAGTTCATCTTGGTATTTTAGATGGTTGTGAAGTAGTTTCTATAGAAAGTATAGAAAGTACTCAATCTTTAAGAATTGCAAGTCCTATTGGTAAGAGATGCTGTTTACATTCTACAGGTATTGGAAAGGCAATTCTTGCCTTTTTACCTGACGAAAAAATTATGGAGATTGTAAAGAGTAAAGGTCTACCCAAATTCACACCTAACACAATTACAGATATTGATTCTCTAAAAAGAGAAATATCTTTAATTAGAGAAAGAGGATATGCAGTAGATAATCAGGAAAATGAAATTGGAATAAGATGTGTTGCTGCACCCATAAGGGATTATACAGGTAAAGTAATTGCTTCTATAAGTATTTCAGGACCTGCCATAAGAATCACTAATGAAAAAATTCCTGAATTTGCAAAATTAGTGATTGAAATAAGCAGTAAAATATCCGCACTATTAGGATATAAACCTCATTAAATTTATTTTATTGCTCCTGCTGAAAGACCTGAAACATAATAGTCTACTAAAAATGAAAATGCTAAAACTACAGGTAAAGCAGATAATAATCCTCCTGCCATTAATGGTCCCCAATAAAACATATCTCCTCTAATTAATTCAGTTGTTGTTCCCACACTTAATGTTTGTTTTAAAGATTCGGATATAAAAGTTAGTGCATATATCATCTCCCCCCATGATAGAACAAAACAAAATAAAGTGACTGTAATAATCGCAGGAAAAGCCATTGGAATAACAATCTTTAATAATGTCTTTAACTTAGATGCACCATCAACTTCTGCTGCTTCTTCTACTTCTCGTGGCAAACTTCGGAAATATCCCATAAGTAACCAGGTACTAAATGGTATTTGAAATGTTGGATATGTAAATATTAAAGACCAAAGAGAATTTGAAAGATTTAGAGAATTTATTACTCTTGAAAGGGAAACAAAAAGTAAAGTTTGAGGAACAAGATAAACAATAAATATGCCTACTCCTAAAACTTTAGAACCAATAAAATTCAATCGAGCTAAAGCGTAAGCCGCCAAAACACTTACAGTTATTGAAATAATTGTTGTCGAAATAGTAACTATAGTTGAATTTAAAAACCAATGTAGAAAATTTGTTTTCCTCAAAAGAGTTATATAGTTATTCAAAGTGGGCTTCTGGACACAAAATGGATTTGCCTTTATATTATATAACTCTTGTGGAGATTTTAAAGAAGCAATGAACATTGCATAAAATGGGTATAGTACAAATATTAGAATAATTACTATGAATATTATATTTAAAAAACTACTTCTTCTCACGTTCTAAAAGCCTCCTTTTAATAAATTTCTTCCTTACTAATAATTCTTAGGATAAATATTGCAGAAAATATTAAAAAGGGAAACATAAATAATGAGATTGCAGCTCCTATTCCAATTTGTCCTCCACTAAGTCCAAATTGATACGCCAAAGTTGCAAAAACATGGGTACTGTTAACTGGTCCTCCACGTGTAAGGATATAAACTATACTGAAATCAGAGATAGTCATAACAATAGAAAAAAGGGTTAATACAAGTAATGTTGGTTTTAAAAGGGGAAAAGTTACAAACCAAAATTTTTGAAAAGAATTTGTTCCATCTATACTTGCAGCTTCATATATTTCCTTTGGAATTCCAACAAGAGCACCTAAAAATCCTATGGCAAAAAAGGGGAATCCCCTCCAAGTATTTACCAAAATAATAGAGAATCTTGCCCAGAATATAGATGAAAGCCAAGGAATTTTAGAGAAACCAAAGTATTGAAAGATCCAATTCAAAGATCCATAAAGAGGATCAAGAATCCAAAGCCATCCTAATATGCCAAATACGGAAGGTATTACCCAGGGTAAAAGGATTATAGCTCGTAATGACTTTCCACTAAATTTTAAATTATAAAGAATAAGTGCAGTACCTAATCCTATTAATAACTTAAGTATAACAGAAATAAATGTAAATAAAAGAGAATTATATATTGTGATTTGAAAGACACTATTTTCTAAGAGAAGTTTAAAATTTGAGATTCCAATAAATCTTCCAAGTTTACCTATTTGAGAATCTGTAAAACAAAGATAGAATGACATAATGAGAGGGATAGTTACTAAACTAAAAATTATAATTAATGATGGAAGAATAAAAGAAAAACCAATTAGATTTTCTCTAAGCTTTCTCCTCACTACAATATACCTCCTACCAATTAAAGAGAGGACAGAAGATTATTATTTCCTCTGTCCCCTCTAATATTTTTTAACTTTTAATTACTTTTTCCATATTTGAGTTAATTGTTGCTCAGCCCACTTAATTGCGTCATCCATACTCATTCTTCCAGTTATATAGTTTGCAAACATATCTGGAATTATATATGAATCATAGGTTAATTGAGCAGACCCACCCGCAGGTGCTGGCCAAAGAGGTAAATGGTATAACTTTCCAACATTAAATAGTACTTCAACATCTGGATATATCCCCCAACATTGAAGTGTTTTAAATTTAGTCATGTTTGTAAAAAGTGGCATATTGTATCCTTTACTTGCTTCTACCCAACTCTTAAAATTATTTTCCTCAAACAAAAATCTTAAAAACTGTTTTGCCAATGTTTGATTTTTAGACCACTTTGTTATTCCATAAGAGTACATACTTGTAGTCTCAAAACGTCCCGCTGGTCCCTTTGGGGGCAAAACTAATCCTATGTTTTTATAAATATCAGGAAAATCACTTTTTGCAGCTGCAACTACACTCATAGAATTTATTATGTAAGACCCTACTCCAGAAAGTATCCATTTGTTATTACCAGAACCATCCCATGCCAAAATGTCTGGTGGCATATACTTTGATAATTCCTTTACATATTCCATAGCTTTCCTTGTTTGAGGAGAATTTATAGTGACATTTCCCTTACTATCTATTGCCTTTGCACCAAAAGAATTCAAAAGCATAAATAGCCAATCATTAGAATCACCACAATGGCTTATAGGTAGTCCAATTGGATGACCTATTTTATATAATTTTTCAGCTACTTTTAATAACTCATCGTATGTATCTGGAGGATTTATACCTGCTTGAGCAAAGTAATCTTTTCTATAGACACCTGGAGAGGGTGTATAATAACAAGGAACAGAATACCAATTTCCTTCTATCATTGCAGCTTCTTTAGCGGCAGAAACATACGATCCATATATTATTTGAACTCTACTAACCACATCATTCACAGGAATTAAATAGTTTTTGTATAATGCTGTTGAGTAATTCATGAGAAGTATTATATCATGTCCTGAATTAGATTGTATCTCAGCTGCAAGTTTTGCTGAAAAATCATTTAACGATACTATGTCAATTCTTACTTGAGCATTATATTTTTTCCCAAATTCTTCAGCTAATTTTGCCAAGTATTGATCTGATTCAGGAACAAAATTCGCCCAAGTTAAAATAGTTAGTAGTTTAGACTGCTGCTGTGCAGATATAAGACTTAACAAGAATAACCCTATAATGAGAATATAAAATACTTTTTTAAATTTTTTCATATTTTTTTCCTCCTTAAGTGAAAATTTTTTAATATAAGTTGATAAATTTAAATATTTAACTCTCACCTCCTTTTGGGGCATTATATAAAGGAATTACAAGATCTGGTTTTTTAATAATTAATATTCTTATATCTTCACCATATTTATTAAAGGCGTAAGAAATAGCTCTCTTTAAATTTTCAAAATATTTCATCTTTAATCCTTTCAATACTTTTTCATTAATTCCTTGAGTTACTAAACCCACCTCTCCATAAGTCAAAAAATATGCTAAGTGTTGAACCGCCCATTGTTCTTCTTGAGGAGAAGAATGCTTTAAATAATCCAGAATTTCTTCTCCTGAATTAAAATTTGGTACCAAATCCTCTATAATATTTGCTCCTATTCCCTCTTTACATGGAGAAAAAAGAACTATCATCCCTCCTTTTTTTACTATGGGAGACTTTGTAAGCATAGTTACCGCTCCACCAAAAAGAGTTTGGTATAAATTAAAACTGCTTGTATAATTACTTTCAACAATAACTAAATCTGCTTTTTCATTAACATATGTTTCTGCTAAACTCTTAAAAATTTTTACTCCTTCTCTATGAGCAGAAATAAAATCTCCTGAAAAAGCAGAAAAAATTTTATTATTTTGATCCAATACAACATTTAGAATATAAAAGGGAATAGGAAGCTTTTTTACTGCTTCCTCCATGTCCTTTCTTGGTGTACTCTCAATATCCCCTAAAAGACCCTTAGGATAATCTATATTATAAAAGGAATGGTTTTTAAGAATGGTATCTCTATAAGCTACTCCTGGGATTAAACTTTTTGCTCCTCCAGTAAATCCTGCGAATGCATGGGATTTTATAATTCCTGTAGCAATTATTATGTCTCCCCATAAAACCCTTTTATTTATATAAATAGGAGTTTCCAGGGATGTCTTTCCTAAGTATTCAAAATTCTCTTTATTTAAAGGGTCATTATCTTCAACATCAAAGGATTCTAATACATCTCTACCTAAAATCTTTTCTTTTTCTAAATAAGTAGTCTTTCTATGAAGCCCATTTCCTATGGTAATTTTTATATTTTTCTCTTTTATTCCTAAATTTTTAAGCCTTTTTAATATTATGCTTATTAATAAAGAAGTTGGTGTAGATCTTGTTATATCATCTACAATTATAGATACCTTAGAATTAGAATTTAATATATCTTCTAATTTTTTAGAACCAATAGGATTATTAAGTGACCTTTCAATAATAATCTCTTCATTTTCCAAAGATTCTACTTTTTTAGGTTCAATTATAGAAATTAAATTTTTCTCTGGTATATCAACATTTTCTTTCATTTCATCTACTTCAAAGATGATATTCATCAAACTCACCTACCTGTTTAATCCAAATAAACTTGGAAGGAACATGATAACGTTTGGAAAATAAGTAATAAAAAACAATACACATATACTTGCAATGATAAAAGGAATCATTTCTTTCACTATTTTTTCCATGGGAAGATTACTTACCATCATGCCTGTAAAAAGAGCAACTCCATATGGAGGAGTTATAAGACCTATTACCAAATTAAAGTTCATAACTACACCAAAATGTATAGGATGAATTCCATATCTTAAAGCTATAGGGAATAGTATTGGAGCAAGAATAGTAATAGCAGGGAGACTATCCATAAACATTCCCCAAATTAATAAAGCAATATTTACTATGAAAAGAAACATCTTAGGATCTTGAGAAATAGAAGACAATATATTACCCAAACTCTCAGGTATCTGTTCAGTGGCTAAGATCCATCCAAATATGTTTGAGGAAGCTGAGAGAAGAAGGACTGTTGATGCAGTAATAACGCTTCTTTTAAATAAATCTTTAATATCTTTTAAAGTTACCTTTCTATTAAAGATTAAAGTTAATAAAATCCCATAAAAAACTGCAACTGCTGAAGCTTCTGTTGGTGTAAAAAGTCCGCCTATAATCCCTCCAATAATTATTAAAGGCATTATTAAAAATGGAATACTTTCAATAACTATTTTAATTTTATCTAAAAATCTTAAATTCAACACATTTCTTGGAAAGTTTCTCTTTCTTGAAATATAAAAAACTACTAACATTTGAGCCAATCCTACTAAAACCCCTGGTACTGCACTTCCTAAAAGAAGTCCTCCAATGGAAGTTCCTGTTACAGATCCTATAAGAACAATAGGGATACTTGGAGGAATTATAGGACCTTGAATAGCTGAACTAACTGTTACAGCAGTACTAAAAGCCTTATCGTATCCTGCGGTTTCCATCATTTCAAGTTCTAAAGTTCCAAGACCTGCAACATCAGAGATAGCAGATCCTGAGCATCCTCCAAAAAGCATACTTGCTAAAACATTGACATAGCCTAATCCTCCTCTAAATCTTCCTACAAGAAGATTTGAGAAGTCAAGTAATTTCTTTGCAGTTCCCGAATATACCATAAGTTCTCCAGCCAAAATAAAAAAGGGTATTGCCATCAAAGTAAAAGTATCTATACCTGTAAACATCCTATGAACAACTAGGTATAATGGCTTCCCTGAAAAAAGAAAATATAAGATAGAACTCAAAATCATAGTAAAGGATAAAGGAAACCCTAAGAACATGAGAATAGCAAATAAAATAAGCATAACTAAAAGAGCAAAACTCATTTATTTCTCTCCCCCATAAATCTATAGATATATTTAGTCGCAATTTGGTAGAGCATTAAAAAAGAACCTATGGGTAGAGCTAAATAAACCCAAAAGAATGGAATTCTTAAAGCAGGAGTCTTCATGTTCAATGCATCAATTGCCATAGATAAACCTTCTTTAAAAATAATAATTAATAAAATAGATATTATAATATCTACAATGATAAACCATAGACTTTTTATCTTTTTAGGAAATTTTTCTATTATAAAGAGAAGAGCGGGATGCCGCTCTTCTCTTAAAGCAATACTACTTCCAAACATTACCATATAAAACATCAAATATCTTGCCAATTCGTCAGTCCAAAAGAAAGGTGTTTTCATAACATATCTTGAGATTACTTCCAACATTACTACAAAGAACATAAGGAACAATAAAGTATTTGACAGATTTTCTATAATAGCATTAACTATAGAATCCAATCTTTTAAAAATCATTACTTCACCTCATTGTTTTTCAGTGGCTTTTACCTCTCTCTGAATATCTGCTTTTGCCCTTTCAACTATTCTTAGGAATTCACTCACAATCTGTGTTCCTAACTCTTTCTCCATCCATTTTCTTACATATGGTAAAGTTTTATCTTTAAATAACTTTAATTCTTTATCAGTGGGAGCATATATCTCCATACCTTCTTTCTTTAATTTTTCTAAGGCAGAATCATCTAAAAGCTCACCTAAACCCATATATGTTAAATTTGCTACTTTCTCTGCTTCATAAAAAGCACTTCTTAAATCAGGAGGTAAAGATTGATACCATTTCTCATTAACAAGGGTTGCTCCAACTCCCATAAGATGACCAGTTAAAGTTAAATATTTTGAAACTTGATAATATTTCTGAGCAACAATATTTTGTAATGTATTTTCTGCTCCATCTACTACTTTTGTTTGTAAGCTCGTATAAAGCTCCAACATAGGCATAGGGACAGGGGTTGCACCTAAGGATTCAAATAATTTTTGGTGAGGAACAATTTCCATAACTCTTATTTTTAAACCCTTTAAATCATCTGGAGTTTTTATTGGTCTTTTACTATTAAATATATGTCTAAATCCAAATGGTTGCAAAGCCATAATTCTTATGCCAGTTGTTTTTGCACAGTCCTCAATAATCTTTTTTGCAAAGGAACTTTCAAAAACTCTTCTTGCATGTTCTCTTGATGTGAAAATAAAGGGTAGATCAAAAACACCTAATTGGGGATAATATGCAGAAGCAAGTACTCCAGAGCTTATATTACATGCTTCAATGGTTCCTTTTTTAACTTGCTCCACAGAAGATCTTTGATCTCCTAATTGGCCAGATGGATATAACTCTACCTTTAATCTTCCACCGCTTAATCTTTCTACCTCACTCTTAAGAACATAACCATATCCACTTGTAGACTGTCCAAAGGGATCTGGTGGATCTATCCAGCTAAATTTCATAACATAAACTTGTTCAGCAGAAGTTGTTACAATGAATATCAAAGAGATAATAATAGTAAGAAGAATACTAACCTTCCTTATACTTCTCATTGCTTTTTCCTCCTTTTTAATTTTTTAAAAATATCCCCCCTCCATTTTAATCCTTTTAATTTTTGTTCCAAAGCTCAGGAAGAGGAAATTCTGAAAGTAATTTCTTTAAATCTTCAATCTCTTTGGAGGATGCAGGTTGAAGAGGTAATCTTGGAATTCCTCCAGGAAGTCCTAATATATTAAGTGCTGCTTTTACTCTAACAATATAATCAGCAATATGATTTCCATTTAATAGATAATTCCAAATTATAGATGATTTTTTTAGAAGTTCCTTAGCTTTATCCCAATCTTTCTTTTCTTCTGCTTCATATATGGCAACACAGGTCTTAGGTATTACGCATGCTTCACCTGTCACAAAACCTCTTGCTCCCATAAGTGCTGCATAAGGCTCATGAGGCTCTCCAGAACCATTTACTATAGAAATTCTGTCCCCTAAAGCTTCAATCATTTGAGCTAATTTGCTAATTATATTGCAATTATCCTTAAGAGCAACAATTTTAGGAACCTCATCTATAAGTTTAACCATTAAATCTACTGGAATATCTAATTGAGATGCAAACCAATTATTATAAACCATTATTCCTAAATTTGTCTCCTTTGCTATTTCTTTGTAATGAGCTAAAATCATTCTTTCATCTGGCTTCCAGTAATATGGAGGACTTATCATTACTCCATCAAGTCCAGCCTCTTCTGCATAATGAACTAATTTAATAACGGTTCTTGTGTCCGTATGATTACATCCACCAATAACAGGTACTTCATTTTTTGCCTCATCTTTTACAATCTGAAAGATTCTTTTTCTTTCTTCATCAGTAAGCATTGCACATTCACCAGTGCTTCCTGCAGGGACTAAAACTCCTTTCCCTTCTCTAATACCACTGTCAATAAGAAAACGGGTAAGTTTTCTAAGTCCTTCTTCATCTAATTCATAGTTCTCTTTAAAGGGGGTAATCATTACTACAATAACACCTTTAATCTTTTCTTTCAGGGTTTCAAAATTTTGCAATCTTAAAACACCTCCTATCTTTTATCATATTGTGAGAATTAATTATCACAATATAATTATAAAAAGAAAAAAGATAATTTGTCAAGGAAAATTGAGAATAATATAATGAGCATACGTAAAATTCTTCCTCATATAGGAACTGAAAAGAAGGATTTTCCATATATTTTCATAAAAAAATTAAAGTTTAAATAAAGTGATTATTTGGAGATAAATATAAAAGCTTTAGATGCAGAATTTAATTTTGTAGTTAATAGTGGTAAAAAATGTAAAGAATTTTTAAAGAGGGATAAAGGAATAAAATTTTAATAAATGGGTCTGCCGTTATATTTTGGAGTAGAAGATCCTGAAGCAGTTTTTATAGGATGGGGTTCTACTTATGGGGTAATAAAAGAAGCTATAGAAAAGCTTGTAAAGGAAGGTTATAAAATAGGGTATTTACATTTTTCAGATATCTATCCACTTCCTCAAAAGTTTTTAGATAATTTTAAAAATAAAGAGCTCTATACTATTGAAGAAAACTATGAGGGACAATTTGCAACTTTGATAAGGAAAGAAGCTTGTATAAATGTAAAAAGGGGATTAGTTAAGTATAATGGAATGCTATTTTTTGTGGATGAAATTGTGAAAGGAGTGAAAGAGATTATGGGGTGAGAATGGAAGATTTTAATAATAATCAAATCCCTGCCTGGTGTCCAGGATGTGGAAATTGGTCTATATTAAATTGTATAAAAAGGGCTTTAGCAGAGCTTGAAATTCCTCCTCATAAAGTACTTATGATTTCTGGTATAGGACAAGCTGCAAAAGCTCCCCATTATTTTAAGTGTAATCTTTTTAATGGACTTTATGGAAGAGATATTCCAGCTACAGTAGGTGCAAAAATAGCTAATAAAAATCTTTATTGTAATTTGTGAGTCTGGTGATGGAAATACTTATGGGGAAGGAGGAAATCATTGCGTAACTTTTAATAAAATAAATACTTTTCAATGGTATAGAGAAAGAGTTTATACTGATATATATAAAGCTTTTGAGAAGGCTCTTGAATGGGGCGATAAAATTCCAATAGGTGTAATATACAAAAATGAAAGACCTACTTTTGAAGATTTATTACCTCAGCTTCAGGGAGAACCTTTCTTTCCAATGTTTATAACTTATAATAGTAAAATTTCCTAAGTAGAAATATAATAGATGTTTTTCATGGCTATAGAATTTAAATATAACATAGATGAAAAGAACTAAAAATCCTAAAAGAACTCTAAATGCATCTTCTTCAACTTTTGTATCCTTAGGTTTTATTAGGGTAAATATTGTAAAGGTTGTTCCAAGTATGGTAGGAGCTTCCCATTTTGTTAAGACAGACCATGCTCCAAAAGTAGTTGCTATTGCTTTTCCCCCTTTAAATCTTAACATGGGAGAAAAAGCATGACCCATAATACCTGCAAGTGCTGCAGTAGCTATTATATATTCATTATTAACAAGATTCATTGTTATAAAAATTGAAAGAGGGAAAACTCCCTTAAGATAATCTAATAAAAGAGCAGGTAATCCCCACTTCCATCCTTTTTCTCTCCAAAGATTAGAAGATCCTGGATTTCCATCTCTAACTTTACTTAGATCAACATGAGCTATCTTAGCAAGAATATATGAATACATGATTGAACCTGAAAAAAACTGTAATAAAATTACAAGAATATTAAACATTTATTTTTCTTCCCTTCCATTTAATTGATTTTAAAAATACAGCTTTAATAAAAGAAATTAAAAAGATTAGCAAAAAGAAACAAAAATGTAATGGATATAATATAAAATCAAAAAAATTATAATCCCCTGTATTTCTTGTAAGAACATGTATTTGAAAGATGAAAAGGATATAATAAATTAAATTAATAAGATTGATATTAGAAAATATTAAGTTTATGGAAGAATAAATCCCTGTGAACCACATGAATATTAATAAAAATTTCCAAATTCCAGAATGTATAGCCCCCTTTACCATATTCTTAGTAAGACCCTCAAACATCTGCTTTATACCCTCAGGATACATTCTGAACTTAACTATATTTCCTCCCAATAAATTTGTTAAATTTATACCCTTCTCTACATAAAGTTTTCCAATTTTTAAATCTTCAATTATTTCACCTTTTACCTCTTTATGTCCTCCTACACTTTCGTAATCTCTACGAGAAGTTAATATTATAGGTCCAAAAGCACCAATAGGTTTTTTCTTCTTACTTAAAAAGGGATTAGTTGAGCAAACTGCAATCAAATTAAATGGAAGAGTAAGGTGTTCATAAAATCTTTCAAGTCTTTGATATGGCCATACGGATATCATTCCACCATGCTTCTCATATTCTGCTAATATACTCTCAATTGCATTTTCAGATAGCTCTACATCTGCATCAAGAAATAAAAGAAGATCTCCTGAAGAATTAAGATAACCATTCCATAGAGCCCATGGTTTTCCAACCCAAGAAGGAGGTGGCTCTTCATTTAGAGATATAACTTTTACATTTTCATAAGATTCAGCAATAAACTGAGTTCTATCAGAAGAATTGTCATTTACAACTATTACTTCATAGGGTTTTAAAGTTTGAGATTTTACTGTTTTAAGAATCTTGCCAATATTTTGCTCCTCATTTCTTGCTGGTATTATTACAGAGATTAGAAAATTATTATTTTTAGGCTTTTTATAACTTAAAAATTTAACATTTCTAAAAAGAAACCATCCTATAAACCAGAAGATTAATATAATTAAATATTGCAAATCTTTCTCCTTATTTTTATATTTTGTATAATTATAATTAAAATAAAATTATCTGAAAAGAGATGAATTTTATATATGAATCTCAAAAAATTTTTTATAGATCATAAGCCCAGATTGGGAGCACTTGATATATTGAGATATATAGGTCCTGGATTTCTTGTTACAGTAGGATTTATAGATCCGGGTAATTGGGCTTCAAATATATCTGCAGGATCTCAGTTTGGTTATGTTCTACTTTGGATGGTTACTCTTTCTACTATTATGCTCATATTTTTACAGCATAATTCAGCTCACCTTGGAATTGTAACAGGACTTTGTCTTTCAGAATCTATCTCTAAAAATTTCTCCAAGATAATAAGCTATTTTATCTTATTTACAGCTATGCTTGCATCTATCTCTACCGCTCTTGCAGAGATATTAGGATCAGCTATAGGACTTAATATGATTTTTAAAATTCCCATTAATATAGGGGCAACTCTTACAACTCTTTTTGTAATATATATGTTGATCTCAAATAACTATAGAAAACTTGAGAAGTATATTATTGGTTTTGTATCTCTTATAGGACTTTCCTTTATATTTGAACTCTCTTTGGTCAAAATAAATTGGAAAAGTGCAATATTAGGATGGACAATGCCTTCTTTTCCCCCAAATTCTATACCAATTATCATGAGTGTTATGGGGGCAGTGGTTATGCCCCATAATCTATTCTTACATTCAGAGATTATTCAAAGTAGGCAATGGAATTTAGAGGATGAAAAGATTATAAAAAGGCAGTTAAAATATGAGTATCTTGATACTATAGTAGCAATGATGGTGGGATGGGCAATAAATAGCTCTATGATTCTTATCTCAGCAGAAACCTTCTACAAAAATAATACTATAATTACAGAGCTACCTCAAGCTTACATAACTTTAAAACCTCTTCTTGGAAATCTTGCCTCTTTAGTTTTTGCAATTTCTCTTCTTTTATCAGGTTTTTCGTCATCTATAACTGCAGCAATGGCAGGTGGAAGTATATGGGCTGGAATATCTATGGAACCTTTTGATCTTAAAGATAATCATACTCGTATAGGAATATCTATTACATTGATAGGAGCTCTAATTATAATATTTTTTATCTCTAATCCATTTCAAGGACTTATTTGGAGCCAAATAATGCTAAGTATTCAGTTACCTTATACTATTTTCTCCCTTATTAAACTTACTTCATCTCCAAAGGTGATGGGAAAATTTGTAAATTCAAAAATAGATAATACAGTATTAATCTTAATTGGTATAATTGTGACAATATTAAATATAATTCTTCTCTTAAGTTTTTTGGGATTAAATCTCTTTTAACTATAAAACTTATTTGAATTTTTAAGATTTTTCTTTATCTCTTCATTTATTTCTATATCAGCCATTTGATAAGCTTTTATTAATGCTCCAACTATACTGGGAAAATCAGGCTCTTTTAAAATATATTTTTGAGGGTCTAAATTTTTTATGAAACTTTCTTTAACAAAGGAAATATTAAAAACTCCTCCCATACCAGAAACAAAAACTTTATCTTTAAAATTTAGCTTTTTATAAACACAATCACAGAGTTTTGAGAGTTCTAATCCTGCATTAAAAAGAATCTCTCTTGCAAATTTATCTCCTTCTTCTGCAGATTCTCTTATACTTCTTGTCATAAATGCAATTTCTGATCTTTCTATTTTTCCTGAATAATATTTTCTCACAACTTCTTCTATAGAGGAAAAATTAAAGTCCTTTAAAATCTTCTCTCTTATAAGGGTATATGGATGACATCCATCCTCAAATTTAAGAGCAATTTTTAGTCCTTGTAAAGCTATTTGAAACCCTCCCCCTTCATCTCCGAAGAGATATCCAAAGCCTCCACATCTTGCATATTTTTCACCATCATATCCAAAAGATACTGATCCTGTTCCTCCAATAACTATAATGCCAGGACCACCAGAAAAGGCTCCTGCGAGAGCAA
>Ga0078972_1005157_pt1 | contig 33909 bp, 22 predicted proteins | sample YelNatPaOPGAMG01_FD_67568 | JGI IMG/M metagenome (GOLD analysis project Ga0078972, IMG submission 67568) | Hot spring thermophilic microbial communities from Obsidian Pool, Yellowstone National Park, USA - OP-RAMG-01 (SPADES assembly) (version 2) | ecosystem: Environmental > Aquatic > Thermal... | reverse complement strand
TAACCGCTTCTTACCCGGCTATCTGGACTACTACAACAATCAGCGGTATCATTTAGGTATTAATCTCAAAACTCCCGCCGGAATGCTCCAGAATTGTTTCCAAGCTATTGTTTAGAAAACGTATTATAAGGTCGCCATGTATTATAAAGAAAGGGCGCGGTCCTTAGGACCGCGCCCCGTTGTCGATTACTCAGGCCGTTGCCTGCGGCGCCTGTTGCCCACGGTACCGACCGTTATAAGGCCGATGCCAATGAGTAACGAGGCCGCTGACGCCGGTTCCGGAGTCGCTGTGACCTTGAGCCCGCCGAGTTCCTGGTTGCCTTCCGACATCGGCGTAAGCCATATATTTCTGCTCAAGTCCGCGCCTCCGGCGTACTGGGCCCGGGCCCATGCCTGCCGCTCCAGCGCGCCGGCTGTTATCGTAAACGTCGGATCCACGAAGTTTAGCAGGGCCGTATGGTCGTTGGCATAACTGGACGGACCGGACGCGAACATGTCCATGTCCAGGATACCTATCAGCCCGTACAACTCCGCGGCGTTCGGCCGCGCGCCGAACCGCGTACGGGATAAATCGCCGTAAAAACTGATGACCGCCTGCCAGCTATCACCAGCGCTGATCTGATCATCCTCGTACGGATCATTACAGATCAGGTCCACCGGCTGACCATTGACGAGGAAGCTGTACGGCCCGACGTAAATGCCGCTGGCTGTGGCGCCATTCGGACCGATATACTTCACGGTCACCACGTCACCGGGATTCAGGGTGTCTAATACGCTTGCGTTGCCCGTAAGGGTCAACGCGAAAAAAAGAACAAAAAGCAAGAACACCAGCTTCTTCATTCGATCCTCCCTGCCTTAATTTAAAGAAGGTCAGCAAAAATGCACTGGTCTTCTTTCTTGCCATAACTATAACAAATTTAGAAAAATCTTTCAAATCTAAGACGTTTTTTTCTTTTACCCCGCTTGCAACGGCAATAAAAAATATTTTTCTGCCATTGCAAGAACAACAAAAAAAATTCCTTTATAAAAAGTTTGAGCCACTTTTTTATTTTTGATATCATTCAAATCCCCAAGGACAATCTGATGAGAGATAAAATTTTTATCATTGCCAGACTCTAAAATTAACTTTGCCGGAAATACTTTTCCGATTTTTGTGTCTGCCCGTCTCTCGCGTCTTTGGGATAAAATTAACCAGAAGCAGTCTAAAAAATCAAATATTGTTCGAGCAATTCTCGGCTTGCCGGGATAAATCGAGAACCCATCACTACTTCTCGACTCCGCGCTTCGCGCTCCGCTCGAAAAATATTATTCGAGCTTGTCGAGAACAATATAACCCTCGACTCCGCTTAAAGACTATATTCTCCGATTTTAAGACCGCTTCCAACAACAAATGCCAACTTCCTTCCCTTGGCGCAAAACTTTTGCCGTGGCGGCGCTGTTTTCTCTTATTGCCGCCCTGCCGCTAAGTTTTACCGCCAGCGTCAAAAACCAAAAATTGACGGAAAACCAGGCGCAAGCCGCCGCGTTCGTAAAGAGCGTGGACATAATGAAATACACCAAAGACGTAATGACCAACCAGCCCGATGACGCTACCATCCAGAATCTCGTGGACACCGTGGCGCAGATGCATCCCGACTACGTCGCCATCTCCGTCCCTATGGACAGCGATGCCGATTACCCAGGAACCAAGCCGGGGCCGCGGACGTCGGTCCAGTTTGTCCAAAAATTGGCGGACACCATCCATAACAAAGGCCTTAAAGTGCTATGGCGCGGCACCTGGGCCGGTATTGAGGGCATATACGGCTTCCCAAAAAGGACCGGCTCCAACCGCTTCCCCGCCGGAACCGCGGCGAGCGCGCCCAGCGACGGCGATTCCACGTGGCTCGGCAAGACCTACCAGTATATAGTAAGCCACCCAACGTTCTTTAAGGACGGGGACATTTGGGCGCCGCTGCCGGAGCGCACCGAAGGTATCTTTTCCGACAGCACCTCGTTCCTTCCATCCGACGGCGCGGGCTTGCAGGCAAACTACGTCAAATTCTTCAATGACCTCAAGACCGTTTCCGAAAACGCCTTCTCCCGCATCGGCAGGAATATGTTGACGGGGATGACGGCCAACAACTATTCTGAAGTAATGTCCACCTGGTTGCCGCAGGACTTCTTCGACTTCCAGGGGATAACGGCCATCGATTACTACGGCATTAGCCACACCCCGCAGGAAATAGACAGCGACCTGCGCAAAATGTATGCCATGCACGGCAAGCAGATATTTCTGCAGGAATGGGGCGATTACTGGAACCAGAATATGTCGCAACAGCAGCGAACCGATTACTTAAACCAGGTCTATGCCGTTTTGCAGAAGCTTGTCAACGACGACATTTTGGCCGGCTTCAATTATTGGGGCGGCTGGGACAATAATGCCGAAGGCTTGCTCACGCGCGATGCTTCCGGCTTCCATTTGAATTACCGGGGACAAATTTTAGCCAACTTCTTCGCGGCTAATTCTTCTGGCAGCTTTACGCCACCTCCGCCAGCTAGCGGAGATGGCGGCGGAACTACTCCCCCGCCCGTGAATCCTCCAAGCACGGTCACTTGCGCGTCTCCGGCCAATAATGCCTTTACGGGCTGCTACTACAATGACCAAAATCTGAATAACGCAATACTGTCTCGAACCGATAATTCCATCAACTTCGATTGGGGAGGGGGCTCGCCTGATAGCAAAGTCCCGGTCGATAATTTCTCCGTCCGCTGGCAGGGCAACTTTAACTTTAACGCGGGTACTTATACCTTCACTGCCACGGCTGACGATGGCATAAAAGTCTATATCGACAACAACCTTATCATTGACCAATGGAAAGACCAACCCGCAACCACCTACACTGCCAACGCCAATCTGACCGCGGGCAACCATTTGGTCAAAGTGGAATATTACGAGAACGGAGGCGGCGCTGTCGCTAAAGTTAATTGGCAACAAAACCAGGCCACTCCCCCGCCTCCGCCAGCTGGCGAAGATGGCGGCAACACAGGCGGAACCACCCCGCCGCCTAGTGACAACACCGGCGGGGCGGGGAATTTTTCCGCCACCTACTTCAAAGGTGTAAATCTTTCCCAAGCCGTTCTGAACCGGACTGACCAGGCCATCAACTTCACCTGGAACGACGGTTCTCCTGACCCGGTTGTGCCAAAAGACCAATTCTCCGCCCGCTGGCAGGGCAACTTCAACTTCAATGCCGGGGACTACACTTTTAATATGACCAGCGATGACGGTTCACGGTTATATATAGACGGGCAACTAGTCTTGAATGACTGGAGCGACCACGCGGCCAGGACCAAGAGCGTGACCAAAACCATGACCTCGGGCACGCATAACATCAAAATGGAATACTATGAGTCGTACGGTGGAGCTGTCGCTAAACTGAATTGGAACCAGACCAGTTCTTCCGGTTCCAATAGCGGCGGTATGGTGACGCCCCCGCCGGTCAACCCGCCAACCACGGTTGGCGGCTTCGTGGGCAACTACTTCCGCGACAAGAACTTGTCGCAGCTTGCCTTGACCAGAAACGACGGTTCCATCAACTTCACCTGGAACGACGCCAGCCCGGACCCCAGCCTGCCCAAGGACCTGTTCTCCGCGCGCTGGACCGGCGACTTCAGCTTCACCGCTGGTAACCACACGTTCAATATGACGTCTGATGACGGCGCCAGGTTATACATAGACGGACAATTGGTCATCAACGATTGGAATGACCACGCGTCCAGGACCGATACAATAACCAAATACCTTTCCGCGGGCACGCATAATATCAAAATGGAATACTACGAAGCCTATGGCGGCGCCATCGTTAAGCTTAGTTGGAACTAGGACTTAACTGATAGACACGGATACCGCAGACGGATTATCACAGGTCACGGATATAGAATCCACCCTAGATTAGCCTGTAATTGCCTGATTTATCAGGTCCAGAGGATGTAGTGCAGGCCATCGGCCTGCCCTACAGGAAACCAAGAACGGCTAGCACGTGAAATCAACGTGTTAGCCGTTTAATTTGGCTGAGTTGCCCTTTTTACCCACAAATACATCCCATACAACATTTTGCTGTCCAAAACTTCGTCACAGACAATGTTCGCCGCTTTCCACCACATCCTGACCAGCGGATTTTTTGCGTAATAGATATCGTATTGCGTCCGAAATAAAGGGGTAAATTCCCTTTTTAACGAATTGGTGCCGCGGGAAAAATCAAACGTCTCAATCCCCTCCCGCCGTAGGCAGGGCAGGGTGTAACGCAGCAGGAGCTTGCGCGGGGAAAAGGCATGGCCCGAGCTGTCGTAAGATGAGACGTGCGCGTGACAGACGTTCTTATATAGGAACTCCAAACTAAACACGAACGGCCTCCCGTCAAGATAAAGCGTTTCCACGACCGTCTGCTTTCCAAAATTTTTTATCAGCCCCTTCAGGAACCTAATGTCCGTTTCGCCGAAAAATGTCTCTCTCCCCTCTTTTGCCTTCCTGCTTTTTTGGTCGATAATTACGGCTGTGTCTATTCCTTCCGCTTCGCCGAAAAAACGGCGGAATTCAAGCCGTCCCTCCAGCCTTTTTAGCAGCCTGGCGATCTTCTTGCCTTGCTTGGGGGAAAGGTAAGCAAACGGGTCCTTAAGCAAAGGAATGTAAGGACTGACGGACGATTTCCTGGTCGCGATACCTTCTTTACACCGCTTGGCTGCTTCAGCAATGCTGGCGTTTGCTTCGGATAAATAAAAATTCCTTTTCGCGATGAGATAACCAAATAACGACGACAACGCCTCTTCACCGATGTCGCGATACAACAGCGCGCAGCGATCTAGCCGCTTCCCTCCCGGGCACGCTAAGGTCTTTACTCCGAACTTCCGCTCCTCATGGACCGGCAAAACAGCGGCCAAGCCGTTATTATCGCTTACGGTAATAATACGATAGGAGTCTGACGGATAGATTTCTTTGCAGGTCAAAAACCAGGCAGGATGGTTGAAAAAATGGGAAAAGGAAGAACAGTCCCACAATTTTTGCCAATCTGACAGAAGCCCGTCATTCAGTTCTTTATGCTCGGTGATGGTAAAAGACATAGCTTATAAATGTCAAATATCAAATTTCCAATATCAAATGAAGTTCTAATTTCAAAGTTTCAAATTTGTCATTTGTTATTCATTTGATATTTGTAATTTGATATTTTAATCAGTTCCGCTTCGTTTGAATATCAATATTTCCGGCGAGGTATACACTTTTTGGAAATACTTGAACAGCCGGCCCTGGATGGCAGGATTGTCATATATCCCCTTCCAAACCTCGTCATCCTTCTGCATCACTATCCAGGTGGCGTACTTCTCCGGCTCCTGGAATGATTCTTCCCAGTAAGGCTTGTTACCGACGTAAATGACGTTTTGCATCGGCACGGGCGAACGGATGATACTCATGGTCCGCGCGTAATCGTCAACCAGCACCAGACCACGGTCGTAATTCTTGGCGAACCAGAACTGCGCGTCCGGCATCTTGGCCGTGGCCGAAGACAACCCTGACGTGCCATCCTGCAGAGTAATAACCTGGGAATAACCGACTACATAAAGCAATGGCTGCAACAACAATAACGCCACGACCAGCGCCTTGCCGGACGTACGTAACCGGTAGAACAAATAAGCGGCGCAGACCGCGGCCAACGGCACCATCATCACCCCATAGCGCACGTTGAACAGCCGCCACTCGAACGTCTGCGGCGTCAGCGACGGAATAAAAATGACCGATTGCCCAAAAAAAAGCGCCAATACGTTAAAAATGAACGGTACCAAAAGGATCAACGAAATGAAATAACGATGCTTGCTTTTGTGATTGAAAAAAAAATAAACAAGCCCCGCCGCGGCCAAAATGAAAGTGATGATTCCTACATTGCTCAAGGTAGTCGCCAAATAATAAAGCAAAGCGGTCAGGGGATGGCCGTAAGCGGGCAGCTCGCCCCGCGCCAGCCAATTGTTCTGCTGCGATTTGGCGGAAAACTGGCTATGCGTAAAATATAGCGGATCGCCCAAAATGAGGAAGTCCCACAAGAACCACAACAAAACTCCAAAAAACGCCAAAGTAGAAAATAAGATAACGCGTCCCTGCAGCTTCTCCCAACGTTCCTGGCTGAAACCTGATTTGAGGCGGGACAAACTCAAAGTAAGTTTGCGCCACGGAAAATAAAGCAAACTTAAGATGCCGGCTTCCACTGTCACCAAAAGCCAGCCGTCATACCGGGACAGGACCGCGCAAAAACCGAACAGCGCGGACAGGATAAGAGAAAAGATATCGCGATCGTTCTCCAGAAACTTGATGAAAAAATAACTGGAAAGAATAAAGAATACTATCAACACCGGTTCGGTCATGGGTGTGGATTGCATATACAGGATGTTGGGGTTAGCCATAAACACGGCTGCGGCCATCAAAGCGGCGGGACGATTTTTCGTGATAAGAAAAACCAATTTATAAAGAAACAATGAAGAGACGACGAACGCCGCGCCAGAGACTATTGAGCCAGCCAGTCCGGTGCGCCACAAAAAATCCACTTTCACGAACGGCACCAACAGGACGTGCGGCAGCGGCAGCCAAATACCTCCGAGCTGCGCGAATCCCGGCGTCAGGCTATCTACCACGCGCTTGGCGATGTTTAGATGCGACTCCGCGTCCCCATAGACGTTAATATAGCCATGGAAATAGGAGTAGACCGTGGCCGCCGCTCCGAGCAGGACCGCCAAAACCACGACGGCGCGTTCGGAAAGAAGCCAGTCAAATATCTTTTGGCGTCTTTCCCATATTGATTGTTCTGAAGGTAAAAATGACATAAGCCTACGGATGCAGGATTCAGTTTAAATCTTAAATTTTAAATTTAAAATTATTACCATATGACGAATTTATATCTCAAATTATGATTTTCTGATATCTTTTGTTTTGGATATAACGGCTTCATCCTCGGCCAAAACAATATCATCAACATAATGATCATTAATACCCCAAAAATGATGAAATAGTACTCCACCAACCCCATCTTCCCAGACAAATAAGTGTTATAAATGAAGCTGCCGTTTTCACCGCGTCTCAAAAGATAGATATTAAACAAATAATTATAATAACGCAAAGGCAAGGTCACGGCCTCCATCTTTGATGGCACGGAATTGGTGACGAGCGCTCCTAAGAGAGCCACTGCCGAAGAATAAACCAACAAAGGGACGACTGCCAGTTTCGGCCAAATCTTCCCTTTGGACCCGAAGACCGCAACCGAGACGAACAGCGGCAATATTGCCATCGTGGGAATTAGATAACGCGGCCCATACGCCCACCCGCCCCACGGGTCGCCCCAACTGCTATAAAGCAAGACGTTCACCGCGGCCAAAGCCAATAGGACCTTCGTCTCCTGTTTCATCTGTCTTCTTAACCGGTATATCCCCAAAAATGCCAAAAGCAAAATGGGCGAAAAGAAAAACAACCCTCTCTCCGACGACACGGTCAGCACATAAAAGCTGCGGGGGATGTTGCTTTCATGAAAAAAACTCTCCAGCCCCTTACGGCCGCTTAACTGCTCCGCTACCCGCTCCGCGTCCGTCCCCGCCACAAGCTGCTCCTGCTTGATGTTGGGATAATCCGCCAACTGTCCATTCAGCTTTTTCCAGTCGCCAAAATTGTTCTGGTTGTAATATCCCTGCCAGAATGCCACAACCAAAAAGAGCGGCACAGTCAGCAAAAACGCCGGCCTTAAGGAAAATCCGAAATTCCGGCCGTCTTCCCTCTTTAAGATCACGGACGAATACAAAAAATAAACCATTATCGGCAACAGCAATACCGCGTTGGGATAATCTATAGTGATGGAAAAGCCATACGCCAGCCAGATCCAGGCCGCCCAAAGCCATCCCAGCCGCGCAGGCGTCTCGCACAGCATCCCCTGCCGATATTTCCAAGCAGCGTAAAAAGCGGACAGCATCAGCAGCGTGGTCGCGAAATGTTGGTACAAAGTTATGGCATAACTCCAGGAGGTGGTGGCGAACGCGAACACAAACACGGCGAAGACGGACGCGCGGATGGACAGCTTCAGGATGTCACGAGCGACACGATACAAGAACAGCGACGATAGTATGGCAAAGACGGATATCGCGGCAAACGTGAAGACCTGGGACAGGTTAAACAGCCGGCCGAACAGATAAGCCGGCAGGACCAGATAAGCCAGACCGGGCGCAAAGAAGCTGTAGAATTTCCCTTCCATATACCCCACGTCAGGATAAACCGCGTCGGCCAGGGTCTGGCCGAGCTCGGTCGTGCCGTATTCGCCCAAAGCCAGGACTGTGGCAAATCGGCCGCGCTCGGGAGAGAGTTCCAACGGCTTGGTCGGACGGTCCAGACTTCCTTTGAAATCTTTCGGCTGAGGATTGCCCGGAGCGCCGCGCAAGGTCAAGGCGTAGAAAAACGCGCATGCCAAGATTATAAAAGCAATTGCCAAATTATTTTTCATACGATCTATCCGATCTCCCCAAAAAATTATCCGATATAAACGAAGCGTCGCCTTCCTTCCTTAGCTGGGAAAAAGGAACAAGGAATACCTCATTCCTTTGCGGAACATGGCCTTTGGAAAACATTTGTTTGGTTTGTGATCGATAACTAAATATCAACTTCTGTTTTTCTTCAAGGCCAACGCGCCACTCGGAAACGATACGGCCGGCATAAAGATTTCCGTCCCTCCGCCTTACCTTGTAAGGGTAATCTTTCCAGAGGATCGCGTCCGGGAAAACGGATCTGACAGCAGCGCCGGCTAATATATGATCCGCGTGTCCGCCGAATCCTGCCGGACAAAAAACCATCTTTTTCCGTCTTTGGGGGATAATCCAATTCAGGGACGCGCTAATATCCTGTTTCAATTTCTCATCTTGCGGCGCGAGCTTTCCAGACACGACGTGAAACCGATAGGTCGGATACAAATAAAGCGCCTCGGGGAAAACACGGCCGAAAGATCGCGCCATAAGACCCGGTCTGTCCTTTTTTCGCCACAAAGCGTCCACGAATCCCAGATGCGCGCTGCTTACCCCGAGCTTCCGCCAAACTTCCTTGTCTTCCTCTTGCCTGTCCGCATACATCTCTTGAGAATTATTATACCCATGCTTTCCTAAGAACCGTTTTGCCGATAATGTTAAAGGACCTTGGTCCGCTTCCGAGAATACGGTCAGCACCCACACCTCGGTCTTGTCCGCCAAATGGCGGATCAGACTACCCGCGGACAACGCTGCGTCGTCAAGATGAGGAGAAATAAAATAGCAAGGAATTTTCCGTTCCACAATATCCCTGACCACGCCAGTTATTGCGCTGCTGTCTTCCCTTCTCAATCCAGGATATTTCTCGTCCCAGTCACGGCCGATAATAGACAAAATGTATTCCCTATATTTCTCTGCCGCGCTGTCCCAGGAATATTCTTGGGCCACTTCCCTGCCTCGATCGCCCATTTTTCGCCGCAGCCCCGCATCACTCGCTAACGTAAGCAGTCCCCGAGCCAAAGCGACGACATCAAATGCGGGAACCTTGATCGCCGCGTCCGAGGGAAGCCACGACAAGGCAGGAATATCGAACGCGACTACTGGCAGGCCAAACGCCAAAAACTCCAGGGCGGCCAACGAGAACGACTCAAACCGTGACGGGACCACGCCGATGGCCGCGCGCGAGCAAAGCATCTCTTTCTCTTTCTTTTCCACGCGGCCGAGCAAAGTCACACAATCGGCTAAACCCCACCGGTCGATCAATTGTCTTAATTTCCTCTCCTCTTTGCCGTTTCCCGCCCCCGCTATATATAAAGGAAAACCGATCTGGTTCTTAATTAGCCGATACGCGTTAAGCAGCAGATCCAACCCTTTCTGGTCAGCTTCTATCCGGCTGAGAAACAGGATATATTTTTCCTCGCGGTCTGCCTTCTTGCAGACAGACAGGTCCGTTCCATTCGGGATGACGACGATCTCCGCGCGTGGGTCTATAGACGAGATCTTTTGCCTAATAAACTCCGAAACCGCAATAAATCTCTGGTAAACCTTCAGCCCGAACCGCTCCACCAGATGGAACGGCAGATGATATTTCCGTTCCGCATCCTCCCCTGCCAAAGTGTGGGCTAGGCCGATCACCGGCCGCTTGGCGAACAGCGGCAAAAAAAAGACAGAGAACGGCGGAGTGAAGCTTTCTATCCAAAGGTCGTAATTCATACGCCTGGCATAAAACGGCAATAGCGCCAAAAAAAATAATTGCCCTGCCCTTGGGCCAAGTATGGTGGTTCCGGCACGCTCATACCTAACTCCGTCAACGACCTCATTTTTACTGCCGTAATATTTTCCGGTCAAAACCATCACTTCAAAATCCTTGGCCAAACGCTTTGCCACCTCGTGCACGGCCAACGCTCCTCCGCCGCCATAACTGGGGTTCTTCAGGTCGTCGTAATTGGAAAAGATGATGCGATACATAGGTATTGACAAAAATGACCCGCCTGCCTAAGCATGTCATTAATCAACCGTTAGGCTTAGATAACTTGCCTGATGACCAATATCAATCAAACTAACTTTGAAGACATATGGCGGGCAGGCAAAATTTAAAAAATTGACAAAAATAAAAAACTTTGATGATAAAAAATTACATAATTATCCGCCTCCGCCTCCGCCTCCGCCGGCTGGCGGATGGCGGATGGCGGATGGCGGAACGTAATTCACGTCTGGTCTTATGTCAATGGGAATCTTTGACAATAACCGGCTGGATCAAATGATACCAATTATTATCGCGCTATTATCAAAAACGATAATTGCCAAAGATTCCCATTGACACTGTTTAACGCTCTATCTCATCTTCTCCAACACTTCCATACTTCGCTGCGCTGTCTCGTCCCAGTCAAAATTCCTTGCCCACTCCACGGCCTGACTGCCCATATTTTCCCGCAAGCCGCGATCGGAAAGCAGCAACAGTATCCGCTGGCTGAACCCAGTCACATCACCATGCTTTACCAAAAAACCGGTATGGGGATTAACCACGGAATCGCACAGGCCCGGGACATTGGCCGCAACCACGGGCGTGCCGCAAGCATTGGCCTCTATGGTCGTAATACCCCAACCTTCCACCAAGGACGGATTCACCAGAATCCATGCCCGCTGTAGCAACGACAGTTTTTCCTGCTCCGTGACCTTCCCCCGGAAAGACACTCTGCTACCCAGGCCGAGATCGCAGGCAAGCTTTTCTAGGCTTGCCTCTTCTTCCCCGCTTCCGGCTATCACCAGTTCTGCCGTGGGCATCGCGGCAACGACGTCCTTGAATGCCCTTATCAGCACGTCCACGGATTTATACGCTTTCAGCCGTCCCAGATACAGCACCAACGGATGCGCTTCTTTCTTTCCCGGACGCAAATAAGATAGGTCCACGCCTGGATGGATTATCTCCACTCCGGCTTTGCCAAGACCAAGCCTTTCCATATTGCGAAAGGAAGAATCGGAAATAGTAATGAATTTCACGCGGCGATACACCCAGGGCATAGCGCGGTTCTCCAAGACGGACGCCAAATGGGCCAGCGGCGGACTCAGGTACCTGCGGAACACCTCCTGATGCACATGATGCATCAGACAGACCACGCGTTCTTTGGCGTAAAGCGGAGTGAAGAACGGGATACCGTTCTGGCAGTCGATGATGAGATCGAACCGGCCGCGGAAATGCAGAAGGTAATAAACGAATGCCCAAAAATAGACAAAATAGAATCCGCCACGGCGGATGACGCGCACGCCATCCACGACCTCGCTGCGTAAACACTTGCCGTCATTGCCGCAAAACACGGTCACCATATGTCCCGCCTTAACCCAGCGCTTGGCCATTTCGTGCACGTAGACTTCGGCCCCGCCCGCGAACGCGTGCCTGGTGTCGCGCCAGTTGAATATTAATATCCGCTGTCCTCCCGGAGCAGCCGTGGCAGAAGGCAACGGAAAGAACGCGCCGGCCAGATCCACGAGGTTGCGGATCAAAAATTCGCCATTGCGCTGGAGCAAGTGCAGCAGGCCAATAATTCCGGCGTAAACCGCCGCTCCTATTAGCATGGCATTGGCGATATCGGGCACGGAAACGGAATTTCGCCAGACCAGCAATCCGGTCAAAGCGGTCAACAGCAGCGAAACCACGGAAAAAGACAAATGCCAGCGCGCCAGATGAAAAATAACGAACGTGTCAGCCAAAGTAAACAAAGCCATGGCCGTGGCATAGACCGGCAAGAACGGCGCGATGGCCGCGGCCTTTGCGCCAAGCAAAAATACGACGAAATATCGGCCCCATAATCCCACGCCGGCCCAACCTAAAATGACGAGCAGGCTGGTCCAACCGAGTAATTTATAGAACAAAGGATTGGGATCCTTGCCCGCGCCCTCGTCCCGGCTGGCGAAAGTGACGATAAAGATGCTAAGCAAGGAACCGAAATAATAGACCATCTTTCCGGCTAGGGACAGAAGCGCGTATTGCCCCGCCGCGGCCGGAGACAAAAAATGCTTGGCCAAAATGACATCCAAGGTCAAAAAAGCGACCGAGGACAGCCCGGTCAGGACAGCGGCGGCAAAGAAACGGCGCGGAAAGATTCCTGCTAAAGCCGCGGCTTTCCGCATTGACAAAGCAAGGCCGTGTTGCGGAAAGACGGAAGACGGCACTTTTGCACGCGCAATCACCCGTTGCGCCAAATACCAGGCTAGCAAGAATGCCGCGGCCAGGGAAACGGGCAGGGACAGGACTATCCAAGATCTCAGGCCCAAAGCCAGCAACGCCATTGCCGCGAGAAGCTTGGTCCCTGATTCCGCTAGCAATACCAGGCCGGCAAAGAAAAAACTTTGCGTCCCCTGCATAAAACCGCGATCCACGGCAGCCAGGAGGCCAAAAGCCAAAGCCGGAGTGAAGGCCAGGCCCAAAGCCAGGGAAGCAACATGGAAGAACGACATCATCACCGGCAAGGTAACGATCCAGATCAGAGACAAAACAATAATCACCTTTAGGATCCTGCTTCTTGCCGTATCCCGAAAATCTACCCCTTTAACCATACTATCCTTGGCCGCGACGAACGCGGTCTGACGATTAACGGTCATGGCCAAAGCCGAAGTGACAATGGCCAGGATCATGGTGAACGTATTGAATAACGTCACCACGCCAAAATCTTCCAGACTCAGCGTCCTGCCCAAGACTGCGTTAAACAGAAAATTCAGAAAACTGGAAACGACTATCGCTGTTACCAACATACCGCCGCCCGACACCGCCCCTTTCGCACGCGCCAGATTCCAAATCCGCCCAAGCGGGACAAATGCCGGCAACCACGATCGTTGCCGTTCATCTTTCTTCAGATGCAACCCGTGCTCGGTCTTGGCCCAGTAATACGGCCGAAAGATTAATTCATCCAAGGCTTTCCAGGCGGCTATGCTCATCAGCAGCCAATAGAATGGCACGAAAAATGCGTATTTTACCAACCCATCAAACCCGCGCTTAGCGCAGCCGATCATATATAGATAAAGATAGAGGAAATTCCCGAACACGAAAGCGAACACCCCCATATACAGCACGGGCCAGGGGAAGAACGATTCTATTAGCGGGCCCAGCGTGGGACGGAACGCGAAATACGCGATAGTCATCAGCCACATCAACGGATTGATGAAATACGACAGGACCTTGCCGCCTACGGTCATTTGAAACAGCAGCAAGTCGCGCCACTTGCGGTTGTCCACGAACATTCTCCACTGCCGCATATGCACCAAGAATGTCTGCATATACCCCTTGATCCAACGGCTACGCTGCCGGTACCAGTTGCCGAGTTTGGAATTCGCCTCTTCCCAGGTGGTGGAATTGAAGATGACGGTCTTAAAACCCTTCTTGGCTAAACGGATGCCCAGGTCGCAGTCCTCGGTCACGTTATAGGCGTCCCAGCCTTTCAGTGCTTTAAGGTCAGCGGTCCGGAAATGGTTGGATGTCCCCCCTAAAGGGATAGGCGCGTCTATGGATTGCAACCCGGGCAAAATAAGATCAAACCACAGGCTGTATTCCGCGGTGAACACTTTGGTCAAAAGGTCCTGCCGCGGATTATAAAAATTCAGTTTCGCCTGCGCGCACACCGTGCCTTGCGGCGCTTTGGCGAACGCCAACACCGCTTTTTTTAACTGTAGCGGATCAGGCACATCTTCTGCATCATAGATGACCGTGTATTGGCCGGTAATATAACGGAAACCGTAATTCATGGCCTTGGGCTTGGTCTTGGGCAGTGAGTCTGGCACCACAACCACCCCAAAATATTCCGGCAAAACCATTGCCTTGACGCTTTGGATAGTTTTCACGTCATCTTCTTCCAATAACAGCAGGACTTGCAGCCTATCTTTGGGATAATCCAGGGTGGAGATGGCTTTGATGAATTGCGGCACTACCTTCCACTCCTTATAAAGCGGGCAGAGGATGGTATACCGCGGCCAAACACTGTCGGGGATTAGCAACAGATCTTTTCCGGCGATGCTGATCTCGGGCTGGCGCGCGAAGCTGCGGTAGATCAAAAATAAATTGAATAACACATCCAAAAAATAGACCAAAGTCAAAAAACCCAACAACAACACTATGGTCAGGTGCCAACTGGCGAGCAAAAAAGCGGCCAAAATTCCACCGCCCGCCAGCATAAAAAATTTCTGACCGGCAAAAATATTCTGGCAAGCCGTCTCTTGTAAAGGCAAAAAGACACCGGGGAAAACATTTTTTTTATCTATAGCCGGTGATCCTTCCGCCTTATCCGCGACCAGTTCCGCGGAGGTTTTTTCTTTCTCGGATTGCGCGTAAAAAAATCCCGAACCAGGAGAAGAGGTCATGGTTGTCGTCCAAGCAGTCGTTAATGTTCTCCCCCAGTTCAAACTAAATAAACGGCTTTATTTAATTGTTCTTACAACCTCATCCGACAACAAAAAACAGCCTTACTTAAAGGCTGTATTTTAAACTTCCCAAAACTTATGAGGACAAAAAACGGTAGGATTTATCGGCCATAAAAAAGACCGGTTATTCGACCGGTCTTGCCTGTTTTGCTACTTGCCCGCCTCATTGGCGGACAAACTATCCACTACTTACTATCAAAGAATCTTCCTAAGATACTGCCCCGTATAGCTCTTCTTGACCTTTGCCACCTCCTCGGGCGTGCCTACGGCCACAACCTGTCCGCCCTTATCCCCGCCTTCGGGGCCGAGGTCGATTATCCAGTCTGCGGTCTTTATCATATCCAGGTTATGTTCGATGACGACAACAGTGTTACCCTTATCGACTAATTTGTTCAGCACGTTGACCAACCGCTTGATATCCGCAAAGTGTAAGCCAGTGGTCGGTTCGTCCAGAAGATAAAGCGTCCGTCCGGTGGAAGTGCGGGACAGTTCGGTCGCCAATTTAATGCGCTGGGCTTCCCCGCCTGAGAGCGTGGTTGCGTTCTGTCCCAAATGCATATAACCCAATCCCACTTCGCTTAAGGTTTGCAATTTCTTGGCAATAGCTGGCACGGGAGCGAAGAACAGCGCGGCCTCGTCCACGGTCATATCCAGCACGTCGGCAATGGTCTTGTCTTTGTAATGGATCTCCAGCGCCTCGCGGTTATAGCGCTTGCCGTGGCACTCCTCGCAGGTGATGTAAACGTCCGGCAAAAAGTTCATCTCCACACGCAGCACGCCGTCACCCTGGCACTTTTCGCACCGGCCGCCTTTGACATTGAACGAGAACCGGCCAGACTTGTAGCCGCGCATCCTCGCCTCGCGCGTGTCCGCGAATAATTCGCGGATGGGCGTGAACACGCCCGTGTAAGTCGCCGGATTAGAACGAGGCGTGCGCCCGATCGGGCTTTGGTCAATATTGATTATCTTATCTATATGGTCCAATCCCAAAATTTTCTTATGCTTGCCCGGTTCGTCTTTGCTGTTATAGAAATAGCGATACAAAGCCTTGGCCAAGATGTCGTTAAACAAAGTGGATTTGCCGCTTCCCGAAACGCCAGTGACGCACACTAATTTCCCCAAGGGGATATCCACGTCAACTTTCTTCAGATTAAACTCCTCAGCGCCAAAAATGGAAAGTTTCTTTCCGTTGCCCGGACGGCGGCGCTTGGGCACCGCGATAAATTCGCGGCCCGACAGATACTGGCCTGTAAGGCTGTTCTTGTCCTTCTCTATCTGTTGCGGCGTGCCTTGGGCCACCAGTTCCCCGCCGTGCTTGCCCGCGCCCGGACCAATATCCACGACCCAGTCAGCCTCGCGGATAGTCTCCTCGTCGTGCTCCACCACAATGACGGTATTGCCAAGGTCGCGCAGATCCTTCAAAGTAGACAAAAGTTTCCGATTGTCGCGTTGGTGCAGGCCAATGGACGGCTCGTCCAATATATAAAGCACGCCAGTCAGGCCCGAGCCTATTTGCGTGGCCAAACGGATGCGCTGGGCTTCCCCGCCTGAGAGTGTGTCCGCGGCGCGATCCAGCGACAAGTAAGCTAATCCCACGTTCAACAGGAATTGCAGGCGGGCGTTTATCTCCTTGAGCACCTGTTTAGAGATATTCTGGTCTTTCTGCGACAACGATTTAGGCAGATTTTTAAAGAATTCCGCGGCGCGGTCAATGGACATGCTGGAGACTTCCACGATGTTCTTGTCGCCAACGGTCACGGCCAAAACTTCGGGCTTAAGGCGCTTGCCCTGGCAGGTCGGGCAGGTCTTGACCCGCATATAATTCTCTATTTCCGCGCGCATAAAATCGGAATCGGTCTCGCGGTAGCGCCGCTCCAGATTCGGAATGACACCCTCGAACGCGGTGTACATATTGTATTCGCCTTCGCGTGAGGCGAATTCCCCCATCACGCGCACTTTCTTGTCGCCCGTGCCGTACAGTACCACATCCAAAAATTTTTTGGGCAAATCCTTGACCGGCGTGTTCACGGAGAACCCGTATTCATCGGCTACAGCGCGCAGGATGCGTCCATACCAGGACAGGCGCGACGTAGTCTTGCTCCACGGCCGCACCGCGCCCTCGGCCAAGGTCAGCTTCTGATTCGGGATGACCAAGTCCGGCTCCACTGTCAGCTTGTGGCCTAAACCTTTGCAGTCGGGACAGGCGCCGTGCGGGCTATTGAAGGAAAAATCGCGTGGGTCCAGTTCGGACAAGGACACGTGCCCATCAGGGCAGGAAAATTTTTGGGAAAGATTGATCTCGCTTGCAATGTTCAGCTTGTCATCCAGCTTCGCGGCCGTGGCCAGGCCATCACCCAAGTCCAAAGCCTTTTCCAATGATTCGGAAACGCGGCCGCGCTCCGCCGGGTCAATTAGTACGCGATCCACCACCACGTCAATGCTGTGCTTCTTCTGCTTGTCCAAGTTCAGGCGCTGTGCCTCGCTTAAGTCCATCACAACCTTGTCCACGCGCACGCGCGCAAAACCCGCTTTCTTAATGTGCTCAAAAACGGTCTTATGCTCCCCTTTCTGGTCGCGGATGAACGGCGCTAAAAGCATCAGCCGCGTGCCGTTCGGTAATCCCAAAAGCTGGTCCACCATATTTTGCAGGGTCTGTCCAACTATCTTCTTGCCGCATACCGGGCAGTGTGGCACACCAATGCGCGCGTAAAGCAACCTCAAGTAGTCGTAAATCTCGGTGACAGTGCCGACCGTGGAACGCGGATTATGCGAAGCGGATTTTTGATCAATGGAAATCGCCGGGGAAAGCCCTTCTATCTTGTCCACCTCGGGTTTATCCATAAGGCCGATGAACTGCCGCGCGTAAGCGGACAGGCTCTCCACGTAGCGGCGCTGCCCTTCCGCGTAAATGGTATCAAACGCCAAAGATGACTTGCCGCTGCCGGACAGTCCGGTAATAACCACGAACTTGTTCCTGGGCAAATCAACGTCTATATTCTTCAAGTTGTGCTGCCGAGCACCGCGTATTAAAATTTTATCAGTCATTAAATAATCCTAATACCCCGAATGGATATCCGAATGCTCCAAAATTGTTCCCTTTCGGGTCATTCGGATTGCAGTATTCGGATAATTCGGATCATAAATATACAAATCATTTGTCATATTACCACGTCTGTCAAGGGAAGACAAGAGCCCAGGGGCCGGAAATCTTGCAGTAATAAGCTAACGGCTCAAAAGACAAAATTTCCCTTTTCCAAACCCCTTATTTTCCATTATAAAAACGGCTAATACGCTAATTTATATTTGCCCAGGCGCCATCAAATAATGCCTGGGTGTAGCCATTATTTTGGAGGCAAAACAAAAGGCCGGCGGCAAGGCAGAAAATCCTGCCCGCGCCGGCCGAAAGCATATTCATCTAATCGTCATAATTGCGGATAACCAATCGGCCGCAATTCCTTCTTAATTGCGACTCCTGGCGAGGGGTCAGGCGAACCAAGAGACAATAAGTGCTGTCTCTCATAAAATTGATCCCCCACCTCCCCAGCTCGTCCTTAACCTCTCTCTGTTGGGACGCGCCCCGTAATTTTATCGCCACTTTCTCTCTCATATTTCCTCCTATTTGATTTTCCGGCCGCCTTTGGCAGCGGCAACGCCGGCCGGTCTCCCTGGCCGGATCATCTTCCGACGAACGGCCCGAATCGTCCATGGCGAGTAGGATCGGGAACAACTTCCCGATGATCATCGTTTCACTCCCATCGGCGGGGAGCAGACCATTAACACGCCCGCAATCATTAGCAAATGTCCATCCAAGATGGCAACGATCACGAAGATCAAAACCATCAAACACACAACGGTAAACCTCATCGACCCTCCGCTCCACTGATGCATCATAGACTAAAACCGGAAAAAATGAAATATGGACGGCCCTCAATGGAATAATAAAAATCCGCAGCGATCGATATGGTTCAATCGCTGCGGACAGAGGCTTCCCGATCCCGCCGTCCGACTGGAAACGGAGGTTTAGGCACTACCGCGCCGGGTCGCACGACCACCAGAAGCGCATAGACAACCAAACCCAATGCGCATAGCAACGCCATGACGGACATTGCCAGGAATAAAACGCACAACCCCGACGCCCGGCCGGACGGATGCGACGCCGATTTTTTTTTCGGCGTCGGAACGCACGAACTTCCTTCAAGGGCCGCCCATAATACACCTTGTCTCTCCAGCTCCCTCAGGCACCTAACGGCCTTGCGGCGCTTTTTCCATCTCGTCCAGGATGGATAGCACTTTTTGGACAAGTGCAAAACGACAATAAGGGCGGTATAACTTAATAAAGCGGTGATGCAGTCACAGGATGACGCGCTATCCATCATCCCTCCTTTCCGACAGCAATATAAGATATTATGGACATCCGGTCAAGCGGTGATTATAATTAAAATGATACTGATATACGGATTGGAATACGGATACTATATATCAAGAATCATTGTTATCCATATCACATCTTTATGGATAAATTGGTACAAAAACTTAAGGACCTTCCCAAAAAACCCGGCGTTTACGAATTTAAGGACAAGAACGGCGGAGTGATTTACGTGGGCAAGGCCAAGAACCTCAGGAACCGCGTCGCCCAGTATTTCACTGGCCGCGACGAGCGCGAGCAAATCCCTTACCTGATGAAAGAGGCCGCGGACCTGGATTACACCGTGGTCAACAACGAGCTGGAAAGCCTATTCCTGGAAAACACCCTGATAAAGCGCCACCTGCCCAAATACAACATAATACTGCGGGACGACAAGAACTACGCGTTCATCAAGATAGACTACTCTACCGAAATCCCGCAGATCAAGGTCGTAAGAAAGATCGAAAATAATTTCCAATTGCCAATTTCCAATTTTCAAAAAAATCACAAGTCCCAAATCCAAAATTTCACGCCAAAATCCAACCTCTACCCTCTACCCTCTACCCTCCACCCTAAATACTTCGGGCCCTATTCCGCGGCCTACAAGATCCGCAACACATTGAACCTCATCCGCAAGATCTTCCCGTTTTGCTCAGCGGAAAAGGTCTCGTCCCGCCCCTGCTTCTATTATTATCTGCACCGCTGCCCGGGCGTATGCGTCGGCAAAATATCAATAAAGGAATATAAAGAGAAGTACTTGGATAAAATCGCGGATTTTTTGGCGGGCAACAACAAAAAGATAATCTCAGAACTCAAGAAGGAGATGAAACGGGCGGCCAAAGCCAGGCGGTTCGAGGCCGCGGCGCGCCTGCGCGACCAGATCGCCGCTTTGGAATTGGTTGAAGAGAAACAGACCGTCATCTTGCCAAAGGCCGTGGATTGGGACATTGTCTCGCTGTTTTCCGACCACGGCTATTCCTGCATCAACCTATTCAAGGTGCGCAAAGGGAAACTGTTCGATAAGGAAAATTTCATCTATGAAGAGAATATTTCCCCTCAACTCCCCCTTAAATTAAGGGGGGAAGAAAAAACAATACCCCCTCTTAAGATAAGAGGGGACCAAGGGGTGATATTACAGACTTTTTTGGAGCAATATTACCTAGAAACCAGTGACGCGCCCAAGGCCATTTACGTCCAGGAACCTGCTGAAGACGCCGAACTTATAGAACACATCATCCGCTCGCGATTCGGCCATAAGGCGCAAGTACTGGTCCCGCAAAAAGGCAAACCCAAGGAATTGGTCGCGCTGGGACAGGCTAATGCCGAAGAATATCTTAAGAATTGGCTACAGGGTCAGGCGGGACACTTAGACAAGATAAATGAGGCCCTCTCCCGCCTGAAAGAGGCCTTGCGTTTAGACAAGATTCCGGAACGAATAGAGGGGTACGACATCAGCAATATTCAGGGCACCAACGCGGTTGGCAGCATGGTGGTGTTTGAAAAGGGATTGCCGAAAAAGAGCGAATACCGCAAGTTCCGCATCAAGAGCAAGCAGACGCCGGATGATTTTGCGATGATGAAGGAAGTATTTAATCGCCGATTCTCCCGAATCGACGATAAATCCCAAGAATCAATCCGCCAGCCGGCGGACAAGAACCAAAAAATTTCCAAAGCTACCTGGCCTAAACCTGACTTAATCGTGGTTGACGGCGGCAAAGGCCAGCTGTCCGCAGCTTTAGAGGTCATACAAGCTACCAGCTACAAACTACCAGCTATTCCAACAATCGGGTTGGCTAAGAGAATCGAAGAAATCTTCGTGCCCGGTAAAAACGAACCCATAATCCTGGACAAGGATGACCCTGCCCTACAGCTGCTCCAGCGCTTGCGCGACGAGGCCCACCGCTTCGGCATCGCTTACCATCGCGATTTAAGGTCGCGCCAGGCGGTGAAGAGCGCGCTGGACGATATTCCTGGCATCGGCCCCAAAACCAAAAAGTTGCTCAAGGAAAAATTCGGCACGGTCAAAAACATCCGTAAAGCGAGCCTGGATGAATTAGCCGCGGTGGTCGGCGAACACATCGCCCGGCTCATTCAACGGTCGTTATAGAATACGGTCGCCAAAAAAATGCCTTTTCCTCTGCTTTGTCGCCATATTGACCAAACCCGATTTTTAACGTATAATTTACTGGTTACTGCTTAATACACCTAAAAGATAACAAATATTTTATGTCCAATTTCCTCAAATTCGCGGATATAATAGTGATGGTGGTGATGATAATAGTCATCGTAATGCAGAATAAGTCTTCCGGCTTATCCAATGTTTTCGGCGGCGCGGGTAACATCGTCCAGACCCGCCGCGGCTTTGAAAAATGGCTGTTCTACGCGACCATAGTGATAGGAATAATTTTTGTGGTTATCAATATCTCATTCCTGTTCGTTCGATAACCACAATTTAATTAGCCATAATAAAAAAGTGGCAAAAATGACAAAAGTTACAAAAATAAAAGATATAAATTATTTTTGTTCATTTTTGTCAATTTTTAATTTTTGCTCATTGATATTGTGAACGGTTTTCTCCAAAACTTATTGACTTATAGCAGGCAAACCCTTGCCGGCCTCAAGCAGCTCAAGACCTTCCGACTTTCCCACCTGAGGAAAGCCTTTTCGTTAATGGGCAAACGAGAAAGGATGGCGCTCTATCTGCTGCTCGGCATCGCGCTTATAAGCCTGTTCTGGTCTTTGCGGAACTTCTATTACGCTCACACCGAACTTGTCCCGGGCCGAGGCGGCAGCTACACGGAAGGCATGCTCGGCCAACCGACCTACATCAATCCCCTGCTCGCTTACCAGGAGACCGACTTGGCACTCATTAACCTGGTCTATTCCGGCTTATACCGCTTTGACGGCAACGGTAACCTTATCTCCGACTTAGCCGACGGAATGCCCGTGATATCCGAAGACCAAAAACAATACACAATAAACCTCAAGCGCGGCGTCAAATGGCACGACGGCCGCGATTTTACCGCTGACGACGTGATCTTTACCATCCAGACCCTGCAGGACCCCGCTTACAAAAGTCCGTTGCGCGGACTCTGGCTCTCCACCACCGCGGAAAAGCTATCCGATTATTCGGTCAGGTTCACCACCAAAGACATTTCCGGCCCCTTCCTCTACAACCTGACTCTGCCCATAATATCGCATTCTACTTGGGGCAACGTGGATCCGCAAAATTTTCCTTTGTCCAAATATAACTTGGAAGCGGTTGGCACTGGCCCTTACGCCATCAAGGAAATAAAAAAGCTGCCCAGCGGCAAAATTCAGAGCCTAACCCTGGAATCGTTCACGGACTTTTACGCGGGCCGGCCGAAAATAGATACCGTGACCGTTAATTTCTACGATACGGAAGAAGATATCTTAAATGCCTTGCACGGCAAGGAGATCTCGGGCTTTGGATTCGTGGCCTTAGGCAGTAATCTTTATCTGGAAAAGGACCAGGACAACTTCCAGATATTTTCCCTACCTCTCCCTCAATACCAGGTCGTATTCTTTAACCTCAACAATAAAATTTTGTCCGACCAGTCCGTGCGCAAGGCTTTGAGCCTGGCCACAGACCGACAAAAAATAGTGGACAATGTCTTCGGCAACAATGCTCAGGTACCGGATTCCCCACTGGTCCCGGACGATTCGACCTCCCCAACCGCGCCGGACCTTGAAGCGGCAAAAAAACTTTTGGATAACGCGGGTTGGACAGTAGACAACCAAACCGGCCTGCGCGCCAAAAAAGGCGCGCCCCTAGAACTAACTATCGCCACCAACGACTCCCTGGCCAATTCCAAGGCCGCGGAAGCCCTGGCCAACCAGTGGCGGCAGCTAAACGTCAAAATAAACCTGTCCATATTGCCGACCAAACAGCTCAATGACGAGATGATAAAACCGCGCGCCTTTGATGTCTTACTGTTTCCGCAAAAGCTCGGCGCCGATCCTGACCCATTCCCCTTCTGGCACAGCAACCAGACAAAGGATCCGGGACTGAACCTGACCGGATTTGCCTCGGCCGTAGCTGACCAGCTGCTGGCCGAGACCAGGAGCAATACCGACCAGGCTGTGAGGAAAGATAAATACCGGCAGCTGGATCAGATTTTGTCTGATCAAATTCCGGCCATCTACCTAAGCCAGACCCTTTACATCTACGCCATCAGCAAGGACATCAAGGACGTAGGCCTGAAAAGGCTTTATGAACCAAACCAAAGATTCTACGATCTGCGAAACTGGTATATCAACAAGGACAGGGTGTGGCGGTAAAGTCATGCGTCAAGCGTCCCGCGGTAGCGCAGCGCGTATCGGTGAGCGTCTTGCGCCTGGCGTGACGATTGGAGTCGCCGTAATACAATACTCGCCGCGCCACCGATTATCGCACCACGCGGAACAAGGGTTGAAACAAATCCGAAAATCTGATAAAATAGATTATTGACGGATAGAGAATTATGGATCAGGAATTAAGGATAGCTACCCTTCCCTAATTCATAATTCCATATTCCTAATTCCTATTATACGGGCGCGTGGCGGAACTGGCATACGCGTACGCTTCAGGAGCGTATGGGAGCAATCCCGTGGAGGTTCAAGTCCTCTCGCGCCCACCAAAAATTTTCCCGTAGCAATACCCTACCGGCTCCGTCATAAGATATATCTTTAAGTTGATATTGACAAAAAAAATCAGTTGTGCTATAATATAAGAAAGATAAAAATCCTTATAACAAAGCCAGTTAATACGCAAAAGTTAAAAAATCATTTTTGTCTTTTGTGTGTTAATTGCACGGTTTAAAAAGGTCGGCCGCAGAAGCCACCTTTAGACCCTTAAGTAAAAAACTTAAGACCCCTCGGCTGGGGGCCAAGCAAGTTTTTGAATATTCGCAGCCAATCAAGAAAACAAGGTCGAAAATCGTTCCCGCGCCACAAGCGGGATGATATTATTCTGATTCGATCAAAAGCTTTCCGCAATTAACCGCCGCTTCACGCGGCATCATAAACATTAATCAAGCCGCGCCCTGGTTCCGGACATCTTAAGCAAACCGAACCGGATGGCGCGAACTTATCATCAAAAAAATTAATTACAAGTATGATAAAAAAAGTTTCTAATTTCGTTCCCTCTCACAAGAACCATGGCAGGCACCAGCCCAACCCGGTCCAGCAGCCTGCCCCGAAAACGCCGCAAAAGAACCCGGTCGCGCCGGATCGATTACAGGCTTTGATAGACAAAGCCACAGCCCTGGACACGAGTAAGTCTCCGGTAATGACCACGAGCCGGTATACCGCTTCTCGCCAAAACCTCAGGATCATCCCCATGGGCGGCGTGGAAGAGGTCGGTGAAAACCTAACCGTGTTCGAGTACGGCGACGACCTAATAATAGTGGATATGGGATTGGCTTTCCCGGACGAGACCATGCCGGGGATAGATTACATCATCCCCGACACCAAGTGGCTGGAAGAGAACAAGCGGCGCATCCGCGGCGTGATCATTACGCATGGGCACTTGGACCACATTGGCGCCATCCCTTACATCTTGCCCAAGCTGGGCGATCCGCCAATCTATACCATGCCTCTGACCGCTGGCTTCATCAAGAAACGGCTGGAAGAGTTCGGGCTGCTTGGCCGCAGCCGAATCAATGTGGTAAGCAAGGATGACGTTCTGGCCTTAGGCAACTTCAAGGTGCGCTTCTTCCGCCTGAACCACAACATCCCGGACAGCGTCGGGCTGTCCATCTTAACCCCGGTCGGACAGATCGTCTACGCCACGGACTGGAAATTCGATCACACCCCGGTCGGCGACTTGCCCACTGAATTCGACAAGATCTCCAAATATGGAGCCGAAGGCGTAATGCTGCTTATGTCCGATTCCACCAACGCCACGGAACCGGGGTATTGCGTTTCGGAAAAGGAGCTGTCCACGACCATTGACCGCATCTTCCAGGATACCAAGGGCAGGATAATCTTTACCTGTTTTTCCACCTTGGTCTCCCGTATCCAGCAGGTATTTGACGCGGCAGCCAAGACCAACCGCAAGATAATCGTGACTGGACGGTCTATGGTCAATACCATAGAGATCGCCATATCGCTTGGTTATCTAAAGGTCCAGCCGAAGATAGTCATCAAGTCCGAGCAGGCTAAAAAATATCCCGACAATCAGATAGTGGTCCTGACCACGGGCAGCCAGGGCGAGGAAGTCTCCGGTCTGGCCAGGATGGCCCGCGGCGAGCACAAGACCGTCAAGATAAAAAAAGGCGATACTGTGGTCGTTTCCGCTTCGGTCATTCCGGGCAACGAACGCTCGGTAGCGGTAGTGCTTTCTAACCTGACTCGGCTTGGCGCGAACGTCATCTACAATAAGATATTGGATATCCACACTTCGGGGCACGCGCACCAGGAAGAACTGAAGCTGATGATAAGCCTCATCAAACCAAAATACTTCATGCCGATACATGGCGAACATTATATGATCGCCGCGCACGCGAAACTCGCGAATGACCTGGGCATCCCCGACGAACGGATATTCACCCTGGAGAATGGCCAGGTGCTGGAAATAAGCTCCGCGGGCACGGCAAGGGCCATCGAAGATCCCAAGGTCTCAGGTGGTTACGTGTTCATTGACGGCTTAGGCATCGGCGACGTGGGTGAAGTGGTCATCCGCGACCGCCAGGTCATGGCCAAGGACGGGATGTTCGTGGTCATAATGACCCTGGACCGCCGCAGTGGCAAGCTGGTCAACCAGCCGGACATTATCTCCCGCGGCTTCATTTATATGAAAGGTAACGATGACCTTATCCGCGAGGTCAAGCATGAAGTGCGTAAGCTCGTGGAAAGCAAAGGCAAGGAGAAGCTGGAGCCGAACTGGGCCTATTTGCGCAACGTCATCCGCGACGAGATTGGCGAATACCTGTACCAGAAGACCGAACGCCGTCCCATGATATTGCCGGTCGTGATAGAAGTATAATACTGCTAGTATAAAAAAGATCGCTTCCTTTAGGAGGCGATTTTTTTATGGCTTGACTGATGGGCCAAATGCAGTTAAGATAAACCTTGTGTTAAAATTTTCCGCTTGGAGGGATTAATGTGCATGAACGTGAAATATCCGGTGTCGCAACTACCGAGCTCGTCGAAACCTGATAACAACACGGATAATACCCCAAACATAGGGGTCGACGATGTCCTCGGAGGAAGCTGGCGGACTCGGCAAGGGGGCAAACCCCATTCTCCGCTGACCGCCCGCGTACCGGGGACTGGGTCATTTAACGATGGCCCGCCTCAAGCGGCATAGTGTCTTCATTGCCGCGGACGAGATATATTCGTCCGCGGCTTCACTTTTTATTTTCCACGATTTCTTGCTATAATATTCTTATGAACGAACCAAAAACAATCGTCGCGGGCATCCGCGCGTCAGGAAAATTACATATCGGCAACTACCTCGGAGCATTGAAGCAGTTCGTGGAACTGCAGAATGACGAGACCAAAAATTGCTATTTTTTCATCGCTGATCTGCACGCGCTGACCACGCCGTTCGAACCCAGAGAGCTGCGGGGCGCGACTTTGGACGTGGCTGCCACTTATTTGGCTGCCGGAATAGACCCGAACAAATGCATTTTCTTCCCGCAAAGCCAAGTTCTGGAACATACTGAGCTTGCGTGGATATTCAACTGCCTGCTGCCTTTAGGCGAACTGGAACGAATGACGCAATACAAGGACAAGGCCAGGCAACACAAGGAAAACATCAACGCCGGACTGCTCACCTACCCCGCCCTGATGGCCGCAGATATTTTGATGTATAAAGGCGAACTGGTGCCGGTGGGCGAAGACCAGACCCAGCATGTGGAATTGGCCCGCGTCACCGCGCGCAAGTTCAACAACCGCTTCGGCAAAACCTTCCCCGAACCTAAGACCTATCTGCAAAAACCGCTAAGGATAATGAGCCTGCAGGACCCAACCAAAAAGATGAGCAAGACAGGCGATGAATCTTTATTGCTTGATGATGAACCGAAAGAGATAACGCGCAAGCTCAAAAAGGCCGTGACCGCGAGTGAACCTGGCAAAAAGTCTCCGGGCGAAGAGAATTTAATGCTCCTGCTTTCCTTCTTCGGCAAAGACGACGAAATCCGCCATTTCACCGAAGCGCAGAATGCAGGCACGCTTAAATACAGCGAACTCAAAGAGGTGCTAGCCAACAATATTACCGAACATTTCGCGGACTTTCGCGAGAAGAAAAAAGACCTGCTCTCCCACCCCGAACACGTGGCCGAGATCTTGGCCGAAGGCGCGAGAAAGGCCTCGGCCGTAGCGCGCCAGACCCTAATGGAAGTCAAGGAAAAAATCGGGTTACTCTAGACTTCTACGAAATACTGTCTACCCATTGTAGTCAGCTGATTTATTGGCTGACTACAAAGCTGATAAATCAGCTAACTACAGTTTAAAAACCGTTTCAACCTATTAAATTCAACCCCCTCCTTTCTGCCCAAAGGCAAAAGGAGGGGTTTATTATCCACTTTGCGGAGTTGGTTTTCTACGTTAGAATTAAACTAAGAAGGAGGCGGATAAATGTACTGCTGCGTGGCATTTTTTAAAGACAGGAAAAGCAGGGAAGCCGGATACCAGCGCCTGCTTGAGTCCCTGGGCAAAAGGCAACCGTTCCTCGGTTTCCGGCTCGAGGCCCCCAAGACCATCAATGGGATCAGGCCATGCCAAGACGGCTATCGGAAGGACGAGTTTATCGCCTTCCCGATATTACCACAGGCGCCTGTGCCTTTTAACGAAGACAAGGACGTAACGGAAGTCATGATCCTGAAGACATCGCCGTCCGAGGCGTGGGACAAGCTGCGCAGGGGCGGACGGGGAGGACTGAGAAAGATATCCGTCCCCGTCACGAGCCTGTACTCCCCGGCGGGGTATTAGCGGCGGAAAATGTCATTGCATGAAACTAAAACTCATGGCCGGTCCGACAATATGTCGGACCGGCAACAATTTTATAGACTTATTCAAAAGAACGACTAACACGATGATTTATTACGTGTTAGCCGTTTACCCCGTTCACTGTTTATTTAGTTAACTGGGATTCTTTTATTAAATTTTGCATGGGGGTTTACAAAATCCGCTTTGGGGCTATACTGTGGGAGAAAGGGAGGGGTATTATGAGCCAAAGGGTAGAGCCATTCGCCCTACAACTTCTCCGCCGTCACCGTAACGGCGAATCAATAGAAGCCCTGGCAGTGGGGCTGGGAATACCGGTGGATCGGGTAGAAATGCGGCTGCGTGTGGCTGCAATGCTGTACGAACAGCAATCTGCCGCAAGCGCCGCCCCAAAAACCACCGAGCCTGCCAAACAACGCGATTGTGATGATCGCATCATCATGACCGGCCTGGGTCTCCACATCTAGCCCGAGGCTTGCGCCCCGGACTACAAAACGGTCGGGCGCGTGAATCATTCACGTCCGGCCGTTACTTTATATAATATATGCTATTTCAACCGTTCGATGAGCGCTGAAACCTCATCGAATTTTTTTTTGAGTAATTCTCCGCTACCTGCTTCCACGTTCAGGCGCAACAAATTCTCCGTGTTGGACTTCCGGACATTAAACCGCCAGTCTGGGTAATTAAAATCGTATCCGTCCACATTGTCTATCTCCGCGTCGCTGTATTGTTTTTTTATGTCCTCAATGATATTTGGGTTCTTAAACTTGAAATTCTTTTCTTCAGAGATATAGAATTCTTCCCTTAACGGCCGGAGTACTTCGGAGAATGGCCTTTTCTCTTGCGACAAGATGTCCAGCACAGCCAGGAACGGGAATAAACCGTTATCCAAGTAAAAATTATCCTTGAAATAATAATGTCCCGAAGTCTCGCAGCCGAAAACGATGTTGTCCTTTATCATCCGTTCCTTAATAAAGGAGTGTCCCGCCTTATTTAGCACGCTCTCTCCCCCATTCTCCTTAACCACGGCGTCAATTACCCGCACTACGCGCGTGTCGTGCAAAATTTTCGCTCCGGGATTTTTCTTGAGGTAATACCCGGCTAAAAGTGCGTTGATATAGGCGGGGGTAACGAACTGTCCTTGCTCATCAAAAAAGAAACATCGGTCCGCATCCGCGTCCCAGGCCACGCCAAGGTCGGGTTTGAGTTTTTTGATGGCTTCAATTGTCTCGCCACGATTCTCCGGTACCAGCGGGTCGGGCCTCCCCTTGGGGAAATTTCCGTCCAAACAGCCGTTCAGCACTTCCACGAACTCCACGGGCAACTTGTTCTTCAATTTTTCTATGGCCACGTTCGCCATGCCGAAATTCGGATTTGCCACCACCTTGAACGGCTTGAAATTTTTGATATCAAACTTGGACAAAACGTGTTTAAAATAATCTTCGCTAATATCCTTCTTCTCTACCCTGCCTTTCTCTTTTGAAATTTGAAATTTGAAATTTGAAATTACCAAATCTCTGATTTGATATATCCCGCTATCGCCGGAAATTGGCCGACCCTTCTCCCGCACTAATTTTAATCCGCCAAATTCCTTAGGATTATGACTAGCGGTTATTTGAATACCGCCATCAACCGGTAAGGTTGCTGCGGCAAAATACAGTTGATCGGTGGAAACCAGGCCAATATCAATTACTTCTACCCCTGCGTCAACTAACCCATTTATGGCTGCTTGGGAAAATTCTTCACCGGACAAGCGCATATCGTGCCCTATAACCACAACCTTGGGATTTAGAAACTCTGCGTAAGCCTGCGCTATCTTATATACCAATGCCGCGTCTATCTGCGTCGGATAAATGCCGCGGATATCGTAAGCCTTGAAAATGGAAGTATCTATATTTGTCATATGGAATATGATGGTTTAATGGCAACTACTGAAACGTTTTTCTTTAGCTACTATTACATTTTAGCATACTGACTTTATACTTTGAACTATGTGTCAGTAAATGATAAGAGGAGGCAGGCATCAAATCCTACCCCCTCAAAAAAGATACTTAGTACCGATGCACGTCGGCAGGCCTGACCAACAAAACCACCTGCTGGTGAGTAACATCCGTGAAGAAGAGCTTCAGCAGTCCACCCTTTGATCGGCATTTGTTGAAGAAAAGCCCTAGCCTGGAAAAACCTTCCCTCAACGCTTGTTCTTGTCGTATCGCCAGGCTGATGCGCCCTGCCGCCCGCATCAGCGCCATCTTGGTACTGGTCCGAGGCCTTACTTTTGCCTTGAAGAACGTCCGACGGACATAGTGTTTCTGTCCTTCGTCGCAGCTCTCCCAACGGATGTATTTCCTCTTCCTAAAAGAGGGTTGGATATTACTCCTGCCAGATTCCGGCATAAATACCTCCCAAAAATTGTAGATACAAAAGCTATTACTATTTTAATACGAAAACGGCTTGCGTCAATATTACCAAACAAAAAAGCCTCCCAAGGAGGATGATGGAGGCGGACAAACTTATCCGCCTCCAAAAAAGCTACTTCTTCGCCAATAGTGGCGACCTATATTGCTTGGGAAGAGGGCCGCGAACGACCTCAGGTTCCCGCTTTGCTGGTCCTACCACGTATGGCGGATACGGATGATCGGCGGGCAACCTGACAAAGTCTTCCAACTCTCTTAATGCGAGACCACGCCAAGTCCCCCGCCTTTTTGTATTCATTTATTGCCGCCTCCTTGTTTAGGCTGCCGATCGCGGCAGCCTCTCTGTAGCAGCGTCAGACCAAGGCGGCTAAAGCCGCTTGCTCCCTTACCGAAAGCTTCTTTTTCCGGCGCGGAAGCTTGGGGTTGTTGAAATTGCCGTAAGGCGGAACCTGGGCCATTTCCGCCAACGTCATATTCAACAACCGTGCTACCGCCTGCCGGTGGGGACGCGTAACCACCTTAACGCGGCGCCTGTCTTTCTTGCGCCGCGAAGTATCGCTTCGCACAACGTACGCTGCCATTCTTACTTATCTCCAGAAATGAATTGAATTGGACAACGCGAACGGCGCCCGGTTACAAATGAGCGCCAATTCTTGTTTGCTACAATACCATAGTTGCTGAAATTAGTCAATCCACCATTGAATAGATAATGGCCTATGGATCAAACACTACCATATCAGCACAATCGCAATAACAAAAAATCAAGAGATGCGATAATTGAGAACAAAAAATCGCAACATGACGGAGAACATCTTTGAATGCCTCAAAAACATCATCTAGATCCGCTATTGGCTAAACCGCTTATCTATTTTATACTATTTTATATTTATACTATTCACTGAGCACTAACCACTATCCACTAAGCTATGTCCTTCCAAATCGGCATAGTATGGACGCAACCCGACATTCGTTATCTGGCGAAGAAACAAAACTCATACTATTTTTTTTATAATAAAAATGCCCCCGCCGTGTAAAGCGCGGCTAATTGCGGCTCGCGATAAGCAAAACAAGATTATTCACTCGGCTGTGGCTAAGAACAATTAATCCACTCAATATGGAACAAAACGAATTTAGAGAATCAACACCTCCGCTTTACAGCGAAGCAGACGGAGCGATGCTCCCTGCCATATTTCTCAAATCATCTGTTATTTTTATGTCACGGCCAGACAAGAAAAACTCAAATATAAATATAATGAATGTGCGGTTAGGCAGACCACTTGCTGGCAAAGCCGACTTGCGAGATATTATGAAGACCGCCAATTTGCCTTTTGGCGGCCGTTGGAATGCGGGAGCAAATAAAAGAAAAGGCGGGACAAAATTAGCTCCTAAAGAATTCGCTCAAAAAATCTATGAGGCTTTGAACAAAATGTATTAGAGAAGAGCGTTTAATTCAACTAAAGATTTTTGATGGTCTGCGCCATTTTTGAAGACAACTTGTAAAACCGCCTCTTTTGTGAATCCTTTTTCGTCTCGCAATCTATTTGCTGTTCTTATAATTTCGCCAATATGCGCTCCGGGCTTAATTCCCAAATTAATTAAGTCGCGGCCTAAAAGCAAGTCTGCTGGCTTGCTTTTTTCTACAGCCAATCCTCTTGCCCGCTTTAGGAGCCACTCGCCAGCAGGGTATTCTCTCAAATTCAATAAAAGCTGCTCGGGAATCTCAGGATCTTCAAAAGGCCCTCGGCCTGTATGATCCGCCTCGGCGACCAATACCAGTTCATAAACAGTTGCTGGGGCTATGCGCTGCGCGAGCTTACGAATCGCCCCGTCTGAAATGGGCTTTTTTCTAATTGTTTCATCAATATAAAACGTACTTGGGATAAGATGGTTTATAACCAAGCGCGCTACTTTCTCCTGAATAATTGTAGGAGCACCAAGTGATTTTAAAAATTTTTCCGTAGGTTCTTTGCCGGCTGGCTCATGGCCTGAGGAACGAATACGCCCTCCCACTAATTCGGTAGTAGCAGGCTTGCCGAGATCATGGCACAGTGCCCCCAACATAACCACCAAAGATGTTTGTTCATCCAATTTTTCCCGGCGGATTATACTTGCAGCTTCATCAACTACCATAAGCGTATGTATCCACACATCTCCTTCCGGGTGCCACTCATATTCCTGAGGGGTTTCCGCAAGGGGAGGAAATTCCGGATGAATCTCCTTAAATACGCCTAAGGCCATGCCAGCAGAAAGTCCCAAAGATGGTTTTTCCGATTTCAATAATAATTTTTGCCATTCCTCAAAAATTCTTTCCTTTGGAAGCTCTTTTAACTCTGGCGTCATTGATTCAATAATTTTTGCGCTTTCTAGTTCAATCGATAAACCCATGCGCCCCACAAATTGCAAAGCACGCATCACGCGCAACGGATCATCGCGGAACCGCTCTTTATCCGTAACCCTTAGAATTTTATCGCGCAAGTCTTTTGCTCCACCAAATGGATCAAATAACTCTCCAGTTAAAGGATCTCCGGCCATAGAATTTATAGTAAAATCCCTGCGGCGTGCTGCGTCGGCAATGCTCATGTTGGGATCTGACTTTACTTCAAAACCTCTGTGGCCAACTCCAATTTTTGAATCGGAACGAGGTAAAGACAAGTCAATATCTACACCCTGACCAAGCGAGACTTTAAGAATACCAAATGCTTTGCCCACATCTGACACCTTCCCAAATTGCTTGGCCACTTCTTCGATTCTTGCAGGCTCAAGCTTATAAACCTCAATGTCAAAATCCTTGGGAATTTTCCCTACCAGCATATCGCGAACGCAACCTCCCACTAATAACGCTTGACCGCCAATTTTTTGAATAGCGTCTGCCAATTCAACGACTGCGCGATAAACCTTTGCGTGTTCTACTAAACCCCTCTGCTCAAGAGCGGATATAAATTCGTCTGGTTTAGGCAGGTGTTTATTTTTTTCAACATCCAAATCTTTACTGTCAATTGAAAATGACGAACCTAGGTCAAACCGCTGATCTAATTTTTCGCTCATAATACTCATAATAAAACCAAAAATAATTGGATTATACTATATATAATTATGGGTCTTGCCTAGAAGATTTTAGCCTTCTTGAGGACTTTAGTTAATAATTCGGTGAGATTTTGACCTCGATTGTTGAACCTAAATTCTGATTCTTTTAAGTAAAGGTAGAACTTTCTTCTC